>Ga0265342_10002523_pt1 | contig 15767 bp, 19 predicted proteins | sample 4CB327metaG_FD_203125 | JGI IMG/M metagenome (GOLD analysis project Ga0265342, IMG submission 203125) | Rhizosphere microbial communities from Carex aquatilis grown in University of Washington, Seatle, WA, United States - 4-CB3-27 metaG | ecosystem: Host-associated > Plants > Roots >...
AAGATCTACCACGCAGCCGGGTTCTTCACGCCCTGCAACGAGATCGTCTATTTCCCCGAGGAGATCCTGCGGCTCGGCCCCACCGCCAAGCGCAAGGATGACCACGGTCGCGACGTGGCCCTGACGACATCCGATGTCCAGGCGATCCTGACCGCAGCGTGGCGGACGCCGGATGGCCTCTTGCGCGCCTCCGCCAGCCGGTACCTGCCTGGCGAGCCGCTGGGCCCGTTCAAATACGAGGGCGTTCGCCGCGACGATCCCAACGACGTCGTCCCCCACGAGATGCGCCGCGAGCTGCGCGGCAGCATGCTGCTCGCGGCCTGGATTCACCACTGGGACGCACTGGACGCCAATACGCTCGACATGCTGATCGACGAGGGCGGCCGTCACTACGTGCGCCACAACATCCTCGACTGGGGAGACGCGCTCGGCGACATCTGGACCTGGAGCTGGCGCAGGTTCAATCCCAGCGTCGGCACCGGCCGATCCGGTTACATGGATCTCGACCTCGCCGTCAGCGATCTCCTCACGCTCGGCTTGCTCCCCAGGCCCTGGTACCACCCGTCGCCCCCGCCGCAGCCGGAGACGTTCGGCTACTTCGACAGCCGGTCCTTCGTTCCCGCGAAGTGGAGAGGCACTTACATCAACCCGGCGTTCAAGGAGATGACCCCCGGCGACGCGCTGTGGGCGGTCCGGATCATTGCTCGCTTCCGCGACGAGCACATCGCCGCCATTGTCGACCGCGCGCACATTGATGACCCGGCCGCCGCGCGCTATCTCACCGAGACGCTGGTGGCGAGACGTGACCGGATCCTCCACGACTATCTGACGCAATTCACCCCTCTCGATCGCTTCACGCTCTCGCGCCAGGCGCCCGGGACTCCGCAGACGCTCTGCTTCGAGGACCTGGCGATCGCCACCGACATCGTCGCGCCGCAGTCGACGATGTACCGGATTCATCTGCATGCGGGTCCGGGCCTCGAGGCAGTGCTCGGCTGGCGCCAGCTCCGTCCTGCTCCATCAAACCCCTCTCGGACTTGCACCGAACTGCCGCTCGGGCAACTCAGGCCCGCCGCGCTGGCCGAAGTCTCGGCCCCCGACGACGACCCACGCCGCTACGCCATCCTCGAGATCTACAGCAACCAGACGCCGGCCCTGGAGGCGACCGCCGTGGTCGTCCTGCACCTCGTCGATCTCGGCGTCGAGCGCGGCTTCCGGCTCATCGGCATCGAGCGTCCCGACGCGGTGAAGGACCCGCCCTAGCGCTACGAGCGCCGTGCTCGACGACGCGCAGCTCGCGCACCGTGTGCGCGACGGGGCGCTCCTGCCGCACGGATTGCCGACACTTCGCGCAATCTCCCGTCGCCCGGCCAGCAGAACCTGGCACGAACATCGCAGTCAACAGCCTTACGAGGCCGACAATGGCTTTGCGGAGCTCGGCAGGAGGGTCAAATGAGAGCCGACATGCTGGAACCGCTGCGCCGGAAAATGCTGGGCCGCCGGCTGACCTTGTTGAAGCTGCGCAAACACGCCCTCGGCGACGCCGACGAGCTGCGTGCGGAGCGCGAGCCGGACTGGGAAGATGCCGCGGCGCTCGCGACGCGCGCCAACCTTCTCGACGCACTCGGCGAGGCAGAGCGCCGCGAGGTAGAGCAGATCGACGAGGCGCTAGCGCGCATGGAACGCGGCGCGTACGGCCAATGCGTCGCCTGCCAAGGGCCCATCGAGCTCGCGCGACTGAAAGCCCTTCCTGAAGCCGACCGCTGCGGTGACTGCTCGAAGCACTGAGCCATTCCAATGCGTCCCCGAGCGGCACGACTGGGCAGGAGTGGTCGAGCTGCGTGATCGGGCGAGGCGCGAGGTCGCGGCGGCGGCAAGCGAACCCCTCGTGACTTGACGGCGTGGGCGTTCGCGGCGACGGCATCAGGCATCGGTCACCGCCTCGGCCCCCGTCACCAGGTCGAGGAGCTCGGTCGTGATCTCCTCCTGGCGCAGCTCGCGTTCGAGGCGACCGAGATCGTCGAGCTTTCCGTCGACGTTGTCGATCGCCGCCTGCATGACCCCGAGCCGGGCGGCGTTCTCGCTCGCGAAGGATTCGGTCGCCGCGTGCGCCAGCTGCGCGAACAGGAGCTCGTCGACGAGACCGTCGATGAGCGGCAATGGGTCCAGGTTCGAGATCGCCTTCGGCCGATGCGTCTCCTCTGCCCGATAGGGTTGCATGTCGAACGGGAGCAAGGCCTCAGTGACGACACGTGCGCCCGCTCCGGCGGTGAGGCGCGTGTAGACCAAGCTGACACGGTCGACCCGTCGCTGGCCGCCAACGAGCGATACCCGCGCGGCCAGGTGCAGCGCCACTTCGTCGACGCCCCCCACCTGCGATGGCATCTGGCAGGTCCACGACACGGAATCGTGGCGCTCGGTAGCCAGAAGCGCGGCCCGCGCGCCGATCACGAAGAGGACGTCCCCTGGCTTGCGTTGCGTGGCAGCCACGTCGAGCACCCGCTCGTTGAAGGCACCGACGAAGCCGTGCTCCGAGCCAAGCGCGATGATCACGCCGGCGCCAGCCGAGGCATCGCCCTCGCGCGAGGGAACCTCGGCCATCCGCGCCGCGCTCGCGAGCGCCGCTCGTACGATCTCGGTGTGCTCGCGAATCGCGTCCAGGATGGCATGGGCCTGCTGAACCCGCGCCGCGGAGACGGTGCGCAGGGCGCTCACGACCTCGCCCAGCTTGCCGAGAGCCTGGATGCGGGCCTGCAGCTCGGGAAGACGCTGCACGATCAACTCTTCCCGGCGGTCGCCGATGCCGCGGCTCGCGTTCGCAGCCACGCGAGCAACTGACCTCGCCGGACGTCGTCCAGGTCTCTGCCCCGTTCGATGGCCTCTAACAGATCGGGGAGCGCCGCGCGTAGATCTTTACCGAAGCCGGCTCGGAAGGTCGCGACGTCCTCCAGCGCCAGGCCATCGAGAACGCCTTCGTGGGCTGCCATGAGCAGGGCCACCTCCGTCGAGAGCCGGTGTGGTTCCGACTGCGGTTGTTCCAGGATCGCGCGAACGCGGCGGCCGTGCTCCAGCGTGCGCTCCGTTCGCGGGTCAAGCACTTGACCAAAGCGAGCGAAGACCTCGAGCTCGAGGAACTGCGCGTAGTCGAGCCGCAGGCTGCCCGCGAGCGCGCGCATCGTCGTGCCTTGGGTCTTTCCGCCGACTCGACTGACGCTCTTACCAACATCCACCGCCGGCTTCTGTCCTTCGTGAAACAGATTGGAATCGAGGACGATTTGACCGTCGGTGATCGAGATCAGATTGGTAGGGATGTATCCACTCAGGTTGCCGCCCTGGGTCTCGGCAATCGGCAGGGCCGTCAATGATCCGCCGCCCTTTTCCTTCGAGAGCTTTGCGGCCCGCTCCAGGAGACGAGCGTGCAAGTAGAACACGTCGCCCGGGTACGCTTCGCGACCCGGAGGCGTGCGCAGCAGCAACGCCAGCTCCCGGTGGACGATGGCGTGCTTCGTCAGGTCGTCGATGACCAGCAACGCGTGCCCGCCCTTGTCCCGGAAGTACTCCGCCATCGTGCAGGCAGCGTATGGGGCGATCCACTGAAGACCGGGCTGGTCGTCGGCCTCGGCGACGACCACGATCGTGCGCTCGAACGGCCCGTTGGCCTTGATCTCCTCGATAAGACGCCCGACGGCGGAAGCCTTCTGTCCGACCGCCGCGTAGACGCACACGACGTCGGAGTTCCTCTGCGCGAGGATCGCATCCAAGGCCACCGACGTCTTGCCCGTGCTGCGATCGCCAATGATCAGCTCGCGCTGCCCTCGTCCCACGGGAATCATGGCGTCGACGACCAGAACGCCGGTATGAAGCGGCTCGGTGACCAGGTCTCGATCGATGATCGCGGGTGCCGGGCGCTCGATCGGGTCGCGCCGCACGCTTGCGATGGGCGGTCCACCATCGAGGGGCCGGCCCAGCGGATCCACCACCCGACCGAGCAGCGCTTCGCCCACCGGCACACGCGCGACATCGCCGGCGCCGGTCACCCTGCCGCTCGACGTGACGCCCACCGGCGGATCGAGGAGCACGGCACCGATGCGCTCCGGATCGAGCGACACCACCATGGCGACGACACCCCCGGGAAGAAGGAGCAGCTCATCGAGGCGCGCGCTCGGGAGGCCGGAGACCGTCACGACGCCCGAGCCGATCGCCTCGATGGTGCCGAGCTCGCGCAGGCGAGGGGCAAGCGCCAAACCCGACACGCGCTCGTGAGCGGCGCGAAGGCGCGCCTCGACCCGTTCAGCGAGGCCCGGCATCGTGCGCCAGCTCCTCGCGGGCGGCGTCCAGGCCATCGCGCCAGCAATAGGACAGTGTGGTGCTGGGGAAGCGCAGCTCCGCGCCCGCGATGAGCGAGGCGTCGCCCACCAGACGGGGTCGGGTCGCGTTCCCGAGGCAAGCAGCGATGCGCGACACCCACCGATCCGCGTCGGGCGGCTCCAGAGGCGGCGCGATCGCGAGGAGCAGCTCGCCTCCCTTCAGATCTCTCGCCAGCTCGTCGAGCCGTGCCGGTGAAACCGTGTCGAGATACGCGCACAGACGGGTCAGGAACGCTTCGGCGATCGAGGGCGCTACCACCTGCTGCAGCAGGCGACCGGCGATCGCAACTCCGAGCTCGACCGCCTGGCTTGCCAGGATCCGCGCCGCTTTTTCGCGCTCGTCGTCGATGTCCTTCCTGGCGCCTGCCCGCAAAGCCTCGGCATCGCGACGCGCCTCCGCCAACGCGCGCTCCCGCTCTTCGGCGATCAAGGCGGTTGTCTCACCGAGCCTGCGCGCTCTCTCGGTATCCATCTGAGCGAGCGCCGTGTCCGCCTGGGCGCGCAGCTCCAGAGCGTCGTGGCGCGCTCGCTCCCCAGCCTCGGACGCCCGCGCGAGATCGGCCTGCCGTTTGGCGATCATCGCGGTCACCGGCTTGAACAGAAATCGGCGCAGAAGGCCCGCGAGGACCAAGAAGTTGATGACCTGAAATGCGAGCGTCCAGCCGCTCATGCAACACCTAGCGCGCGTAAGGATTGGCGAAGAGGAGAAGCAGCGCGACGACGAGACAGTAGATCGCCATGGTCTCGACCATCGCGAGCCCGACGAACAGCGTGCGGGAGAGCGGCCCCTCGGACTCGGGTTGGCGGGCGATCGCTTCGAGAGCCGCGACGATGGCTCGTCCCTCCGCGAGCGCCGGAAAGATCGCGCCGATCGAAACCGCGGCGGTTGCACAAATGATGCTCAGTCCTTGAATACTCATTTCTAACCTTTCTCGACGGCCCCCACGGCCGCGCCCACGAACAGAGTTGCCAGTGTCGAAAAGATGTAAGCCTGGATGAGACCGACGAGGATCCCGAGAGCCATGAACGGGATTGGCACGATGAGGCCGGCAATGGTGGCCAGAATCCCGAGCACCAGCTCGTGGCTCATCATGTTGCCGAACAGACGAACCATGAGAGAGAACGTACGGGTGATCTCAGACAGAATGTTGAGCGGCAGAAGCAGTGGATTCGGTTTGAGGTAGGCGCCGAAGTATCTCCTCGGCCCCTGTGCCCGGATCCCGTAGGCGTGCGCCGCGAAGAACACGATCACGGCGAGGGCAGCGGGCGTTTCCAGGCTGGCGGTCGGCGACTTGACGCCCGGAACGATCGTCGCGAGGTTGGCGACGGCGATGAACAAGAACAGGGTGCCGAGGACCGGCAAGAACGCTCCCGGGTCGCGCCGGACCACTTCGCGCACCTGAGCAGAGACCCACGCCACAAGTGTCTCCAGCACGGTTTGCCAGCGGCCGGGGACCGTTTGTAAGCGTCGCGTGCTGAGCCAGCTCACCACGCCGAAGAGCAGCACGATCACCGAAGTGGTCACGACCGGCTGGGCGATCGGAACGGCGCCGACGTGAAACAGCACGGTGGTCGTGAGCGGCGATGCGTGATGGTTCACGACGGAACCTTTCTCGCCGCGCGCGTGACCAGCACGCGCGCGACCAAGAAACCCACGAACGCGGCGAGCAAGCCCCGAGCGCCGCCGCCAGTCCGCGCCAGCAGGACCCACGCGCCTGCGATCGGCACCAACCGAGCGACCTGAAGCACGAACGTCCGCGAGCCGGGGCTCCCGGAGAGATAGAGCCGAACGACGGCCCGCAACGAAAGGAGCTGGGCGAGACCCAGCACGAGGCCCAGTACGCCAAAGAGCAAAACGCGCGAAATTGAGAGCTCCGTCATGACCGCCTCACGTGCGTCCACGCCAGCCAACATCCAGCGACCACGCCGACGACCAAGAGTGCGGACGTGAGAGTGATCCCGGTGCCGGCTACCTTGTCGAGAGCGCGCCCCGCCACCGTGCCGAGCAAGGCCGGAACGACGATCAGCCATCCCAGCGTGCCGACGAGCGCGAGATTGCGCGCGAGCGGCCGCTCGCCTTCCCGCTGCCATTTCTCCTCTCGAGCACGCCGACGATCGACCGCGCGCTGGAGCTCGCCGTTCGGGCGGAGCTTCTTCACCGCAGCACCTCGTTGTCGGACGCGCCAACGGCCAGGCTGCCTTTGCCGCGCTCGCCTCGGACGTACCGGTAGAGGTATCTCACGACCGAAGCGTGCAGCTGTGCCGCGTGCGTTCGTGCTTCCGCCTCCGTGTCGGCAGCGTGGCGCAGCCGCGCGAGAACCGCGTGCGACAGTTCATCGAGGCTCTCACCAACGACGGCTTCTCGCGTGGCGACATCGATCCGCTGACCGTCGCGCGCCAGAAGCACCCCACCCCGGATCGCCGCATGGTGGGCCCCACCTTGCCCGTCGCGCCAGGTGAGGACCGACACCGCCAACTTGGTCACGAGCTCGGTGTGCCCGGGCCGGATGCCGAACGACCCGGTGGCGTCCTCTGCCCGCACCTGGCGGACGTCACTGGCGTCGATGACCAGCCCTATGGGGGTCGTGATCCGGAGCCTCACGCGCGAGCCTCCTTGACGCGTGCGGCTTCGTGCTTGGCGCGGGCCTCGTCGAAACCACCCACCATGTAGAACGCCGACTCCGGCAGCGCGTCGCCCTCGCCGTCCAGGATCGCTCGGCAACCGGCCAGCGTGTCGGCCAGCGGAACCGACCGTCCCGGCTGCCCGGTGAACGCCTCGGTCACGCGGAAGGGTTGAGTCAAGAATCGCGTCAGGCGGCGGGCCCGCCCGACCATCAGGCGATCTTCAGCGCCGAGCTCCTCGATGCCGAGGAGCGCGATCACCTCTTGCAGCTCCCGATAGTGAGCGATCGCGCGCCGCACGCGCTGCGCCGTTTCGAAATGCGCGGTCCCAAGGACGTGGGGCGATAGCAGCGTCGACGTCGAATCGAGCGGGTCGATGGCGGGGTACAGACCCTCGCTCGCCATCTCTCGAGACAGCACGATGGAAGAATCCAGGTGGCTGAAGGTGGCCGCCACCGCCGGATCGGTGTAGTCATCCGCCGGTACGTAGACCGCTTCGATCGCCGTGATGGACGCTCCACCCGCGTGGGCGATGCGCTCCTGTAGCTCGGCGATCTCGCTCGCCAGGGTCGGTTGGTATCCAACCCGGGACGGCAGGCGACCAAGCAGTCCGGAGACCTCGCTGCCGGCCTGGACGAAACGAAACACGTTGTCCATGAGCAGCAGCACGTCCTGTTTTTCGGTGTCGCGAAAGCGCTCGGCGACGGTGAGGGCCGCCAGCGCCACACGCCAGCGGGCGCCCGGCGGTTCGTTCATCTGACCGAACACCAGCGCAGTGCGCTCGAGCATTCCGGAACCGCGGAGCTCTTGAAGCAGCTCGTGGCCTTCGCGCGACCGCTCGCCCACCCCGCCGAAGACCGAGACGCCTTTGTACTGCGCGACGGTCGTGCGAATGAGCTCCATGATGAGCACGGTCTTGCCGACTCCGGCTCCGCCGAACATTCCAGCCTTGCCCCCCTGCACGAGCGGCGCGAGGAGGTCGATCACTTTGATGCCGGTGAGAAATGGTTCGCGCCGGGCGCCCTGCTCCTGGAACGGCGGCGCCTCGCGATGGATCGGGAGGCGGGGCACGCCGGCGAGGAACGGCGCTCCGCCGTCGATCGGACGCCCCAGCACGTCGATCACGCGCCCCAGCACTGCAGGGCCGACAGGCACGGTGAGCAGCGCGTGGGTCCGCGTGACCCTGGCGCCCCTGCGAAGTCCTGATGCTGGCTCCATCACAACCGTCCGCACAGTCCGCGGATCGAGGTGTTGTTGAACCTCGACCACCAAGGGCCCATGCACATCCAACTCGACCTTCAGAGCCTCATGCAGAAACGGCGCGTCTCCGTCGAAGGTAACGTCGACGACGGAGCCTCGCACGCGCGTGACGCGTCCGTCGTCAGTTGCCGGCCCCTCCATGATGGCGGGGGTAGTGCAAGCAGTAGACCGAGCCAGCTCGACCGCCGGTCAACGGATCGGAGACATAGAGACCGCCCGCTCCACCGATCCCGAGCGCAAAGGCTGCGTGACCTATTCGGCCCTGCGCAAACGTTGCGCGACGGCGCTCGGTCCCAGGCGCCGCACCACGCTGGGCAGCGCATCGGCGGTCACCGAGATGCTGTCGAGGCCTGTCTCCGCCAAGAACTCGGCAAATTCCGGGTGGTCGCTCGGCGCCTGGCCGCAAAGCCCGACCTTGCGGCCGTCCGCATGTGCCGCAGTGGTCACCATCTCAATCAGCTTTTTGACGCCGGGTCGCGCTCGTCGAAGAGATGCGCCAGGATTTCCGAATCGCGGTCCACTCCCAGCGCAAGCTGGGTCAGGTCATTGGAGCGCCAGGGTTCCGGAGAAAATCAGGCCGAAGAGACTGATTCCCAGGATGATCTGCAGCGCGCGTTTCATGATGTGGCTCCTGACCGCTACAGGCCCGGCGCGCCCGCGGCGTCCGCCACGACCGGTCCCTGCTTGTCAGCGTGCGGCTGCCCGACGTCGAATGCCGCCGACAGCGCGAGTCCGAGAACCAGTGCCAGCCCCCAGGTCTGCAATCGTCGCTTCATGTGCAAATCTCCGACAGTGAGAGTGGTAGACGGCACGGTGACAATGCACTTGTGATGCCACTCTGGTATTCAGGCCCACCCGGGGGATCGTCCCGAAGCGGCGAGTCGCGAGGAGGGCCACGGAGCGGCGAAACGTCTGGAACACGGACGCTGCGGAGCCCTTCGATGGTTCGGTCATCTCGCCAGCGTCGGTAGACTACACGACGGACACGGCGGGCACGAGGGTGCGCCGGCCGCGCCCGCGCCCGCGCGCGCAGTCATCGTGGGCGATTGGTGAGTGACGGGCTGACCCCGACGTGGACCCAGACATCGAGCGGATTGCCCGTTCCGTCGACTCCCGGCGTGAAGCGCAATCCCAGCGCGTACCTGACGGCGCAGGTATCGAACCTTCCCTGCCCCGAGGTCTCCAGCACCCGAGGGGCTGCCCCCGTCCCGGTGGCGGCACCGGTTGACCGGGGGCTGGCGCACCTGGCACCGCGTCCGCGTCGGCGGCGGGGACATCGGCCATCGCGCGGGGCGGCTCCCGCAGCGGACCGGTAGAGGTCGGCGCGCGGCCGCCGAGAGACCCGCCCCGCGCCTCCGGCCCCACCACCACCACGCGCGGCCGCCGAACCGGAGGCGGGAAGCTCGGCTCGAAGGCGATCGGGGGAGCGGCCGGCGTCTGCGGGGGACGAACCCCAGGCCTGTCCGGCGCTGGGAGGCGCCAGAAGAACGTGACGAGCGCATGAATCACCAGCGACATCGCGACGGCAATCGCCCAGCGCGCTCGCGTCCACGGAGCAACGAGAGGCCACAACCTCGATCGAGTGAGTTCGCGAGTGCGGGCTGCCGGATCCTCTTCGCACCCTCCTGGCCCCGAGGTCAAAACACTCATAACAGACCCGATCGCGTTGGTGTCTCGAACCGTGCACCTTCATCAAAGAGCGATGACAGCGGTGATCACGAGAACCAATGACCCTGGCATTGTCGATGCAGAACATACGAGAGGGAGGGTTTGACCATGCAACCAAGCGACTTTGGATATGGATCCGCCGAAGGTCGCGCAAAGGCGAAACTGGCGTTCATCAATCACCTGGCAATTTACCTACTGGTCATTGGAGGCTTGGCGCTCGTGAACGTATTCACGCACCCGCAGCGGCTTTGGTTCGTCTGGCCGATGTTCGGTTGGGGGATCGGCATTCTCCTTCACGGGCTCAACGTCTTCGCGTTCGGACCCGAGAGCCGGATCTACGAACGCCTGCTCGATCACGAGAGGCGCCACGACATCTGAGCCGGCGCGGCGCGGATTCACGCCGCCGCGAGGCGGCAGCCAGGCCGCGCGCGAACGATGCGCCCCCGGACTTGAGGGGCGCATCTTTTTCGCTCATCTCTCTCCGCGATCGTACCGCGGGTCAGAAGCCCTGGCAGGTGAAGAGATCGTTCAGCAACCCGTCGCAGGCCGGGGCTCCCGGCATGAATCCAGGGACGGGGCTGCATTGCCAGTTGGCGACGCCGGGGGCGGTGCGAGCTTGGCAGGCGTCCCAGGCCTGATTCTGAGGCAAGCACTCGGGGGTCACGTCGCGCGTGAACTCGAGGTTGTCGAGGAAGGCAGTCATGCAGTTTTCGAACGTCAGCGCCGGGCACCCCGAGCGCATGACGGCACGACATACGTTGCCGATCTCCACCTGGTCCGCTTGCGCGGCGCCACAACGTACGGAGTTTCGGTTGACGCTGATCGTCGTTCGTGGACTGTTGTCGGGAGCCAGCGAGTAGCTGACGGTCTGGCTGGTGGTGAAGTCGACGCCAAACGCGAACGAGTGCAGGCCCGGGTTGAACAGCTTGTTGCGGAAGCCGCTGGTGTCGAGGGCGAGCTGGTTGTTCGTGCCGAAGGGAACGGTGACACCGACGCCGTTCTTGTTGTTGTAGCCGAAATAGGCCGTCAGCGAGCCGGCCAGGTTGGGCGCGACGCATTCCAGGTTGGGGATCAGCGTCTCCTGGCCGCCGCGCTTGTACGCCTCGTCCAGGAACGGCAGGAAGGGATCGATCCGTGTGGCGAGACCGTAGTCCTCACAGAACAACCCGCCGAAGTAAATGACGCCCGCGAAGTAGTCTTGCCCGAACGCGTTGACGATGATGGGGCCACCCGAGTCGCCGAAGCAGCTATTCGAGTTTGGCGCGTGGCCGTCGAACTTGACGACATCTTGCCGCACCGCCGGCACGAGCATGCCGGGGTTGGGATCCTCGGGGTGATAGTCGGCCGCGGTGGGGCTTCCGAGGAGATGCGTGAGTCCGGTGCGCTGAACGCGCGAGCCGGTGGCGGTGGTGCCGCTGGTCGCGACGTTTCCACCCCAGCCCGAGATCGTCACCTGGCGGTTGATCCACGAATCGTCCAGGCGGAACCGAGCCAGCGGCAACGGATCGAACGGCGGCTTGCGGTCCAGGTAGATCGCGCCCATGTCGGGGTGCTTGAGGCTGGCGTCCCACTGGGGATGCGTCTCGAACGAATCGGCCTTGGCCCAGAACGACGGTTGCCCGACTGGCGGCGGGACCAACAGCCCGTTTTGCGGGGTGAGCTGCGCGAAGTCCTGGGTGAAGTTGTCTCCCCAGTAAACGAAGAGCTGGCCCTGGAAGATGTTCTGCAGGCAATGAGCCGCGGTCAACACGACGCGCGGAGCGAAATACGATCCCGAGCAGGTCACGGTCCCCAGTCCCCCGGGTCCGGCGACCGTCGCGTAAATCATGACGACCTCGTTTCGGCCGCCCGTGGCTGTCGGTCGAACGATCGGGCTTCTCTCTTCGGTGAGCGGGCCACTGGAGTCGGAGGTACCTTCTCCGCATCCAGCCGCGGCAAGCGTGCCGATGATCAGTAAGCTGAAAAATCTCGTTATTGGTTTCATTTCGATCTCCGTTTCTGACGTTGGGCGTCGGGCATCCCGACCAGCAAGCTCTGCGCCACCCCGGGTGCGGCAGGCAGTCGGCCTTATCTCACGAGTAGCCGCGCATATCTCACGCTCGGTACGATTCGAGCGAAACAAATGCGCTGTTTCCTCGGCGGGCGTCGCGGGCCGGGCTCACATCCAGATGAGCGGGATCAGGCCGAGCGCGGCGAGCGCAAGCAAGAGGAACATGCTGCGCCGGCCCGTGGCTCGATCCGCGAAGACGTAGGCATAGATCGCCTTGACGACGCTGTTGCTCGCGGCCGCGATCACGATGGCGATCGCCGCGAGGCGCACGGGCGTGGCGACGGGCCCGCCCTGCGCCAGGCCGAGAACGAACGGATCGACATCGGTGACGCCCATGATCGCCGCGAGCGCATAGAGCCCGGCGCGACCGAGGTATTCGCGCGCCAGCTTCGTCACGATCAGGACGATGATGAAGATCAGCGAGAAGAAGAGCGCCGCGCCGAGCTCCAGGGGGTTCTTGGCCACCGGCGCGGTCTCCGGGGCGGCGGCGTCGCCGCGATCGCTCCGCCGCGAGATCACCCATCCCGCTAGGCCGCCGACGATGGCGAGGCCGCCGAACGCGGGCGCGAGCTCGGCGGCCAGCCCCGGGTTGAACAGGGCCACGAGGATCTCCAGCCGCGCGTACATGACCGCTGAGGCCGTGAGGATGCAGCCCGCGAACAGGTTGGGCCGCTGCTCGCTCTTGGCCTGCCGGGCCAGCACGACGGTCGTCACCGTCGACGAGTAGGCGCCGCCGAGGATAGCCGAAAAGATCACGCCGCCGCGCTCCTTGAGCAGCCGCCGCAGCACATAGCTGCCATAGGAAACGCCGCTGATTGCGACCACGACCAGCCACGTCTTGAACGGGTTCAGCTGGAAGGGGCCGAGCCCCCGATTGGGGAGCGCGGGCAGCACGACCACCGAAAGGACCAGAAACTTCGCGACGGCGACGATCTCCGACGATGGGATGCGCCTGGTCAGGCCCTCGAGGCCCTTCTTCAGCTCCAGGAGCAGCACGCTGAGCACAGCGATGGTCGTGGCGATCCAGTAGCGCTCGTGCTGCACGAGCCCGCCGACAACGAAGGTGGCGAGCGCCGAGATCTCGGCGGCCAAGCCGGCCGGGTTCGCGTCGGCGAGCTTGTGGTTGTACGAGAACATCATGAAGCCGCCGACGACCGCGAAACCGATGACCCAGGGAACCAGCAGCGGAGTCGACAGCAGCGCCAGCGCGTAGCTCACCAAGCCGATGAGAGGCAACGTCCGGATGCCACCGAACGCGTAGCCGGGCTCACGCTGCTTGTGCTCCTCGCGCTCGAGGCCGATGAACAAGGACAGCGCCAGCACGAGGACGATCTTGAGTGCGTCCGGCGGCACTTCGGCTGACAGCTCGGCGAGCATCAGGAGACCAACCTACGTTGATCGAATCCGGGATGCGACCTCGAATACGGACAATCGGTGGCACGCGTGGTGCTTTGGCCAATGACGATGGCCACGGTCGGCACGGCCGCACATCTACGCCGAGTTCGACGCCGAGCTTCGAGCCTTGAAGGAGCAGATCTTGGCGATGGGCAACCTGGTCGACGCCCAGATCACGGAGGCCGTGTGGGCTCTCACCGACCGAGATGTCGAACGCGCGCAGCGCGTGGTGGAGGCCGACCGAGCCGTCAACCACATGGAGCTCGCCATCGACGAGAGGTGCATCCGCATGCTCGCGCTGCGGCAACCGGAAGCTTCGGACCTGCGCTTCGTTGCCGCGGCGTTGAAGATGGTCACCGATCTCGAGCGAATCGGTGACCTTGCGGTGAACATGGCCCAGCGGGTTCCCGCGCTGACCGAGATGACTGGCGGATCACACGACGAATCTGGCCGAGATGGTGATCTATCGGATCCGCGGACAAGACGTGAGGCACGCAGAATCGGCCTGAGCACGCTGCGCGCGTCGTCTGGAGCCACCGAGCCGGCGACATGCGAGACACGGCACCGCCATTCGATCGCTTGACTCCGCGCAGAACTCGCGCCTGATGGCTGACGCGCGCAGGTTTTCGTGGTGGTTCGCCTTTCCAGGCGCCCGCCATCTCGCGGGCCGGGACAGCGGCCGGCGACGCCGCTGGCAGGGAGGGCTCCACCTCTACGATCTGGGCCCGGACCGCGGCTTCAAGCTGGTCGGCATCGAACGTCCCGACGAGGTCAAGGACCCGCCGTAGCCGTAGCCGTCGCGGTCGCGGTCGCCGTCGCCGTCGCCGGGGCGGCGTTCTCCGATGCGCCCCGCCGCCTCCATTCCAGACCGACCAACCAGGCCGCGAACACCCAGGTCGCCGCAAGGCCGACATTCATCAGCAGGAAGGTGCGCGGGCCCAGCGCCAGCCGCGCTCCGACCCAGACCAGCCCGGCGGACAGGGCGTCTCCTGCCCGGACCACGAAGGTGTCAATCACCTGTTTGGCCTTGTACTTCGCGTCCCGCGACGTCACCAGCCACAGCGCCTGACGGGTCGTGTTCGACAATGAATAGTCGAGGCTGCTCTCGATCACGCGCCCGAAGAACAAGACGCCAATGAGCGGGGCGCAAAGAGCCACGCCGTAACCACCCAACGACACCAGCGGGATCATCACCAGCGCCAGACGAAGGCCAGCGTACCGGATGATGCGCGACACAAAGACGGACTGCAGCACCACGCCGAGGATGTTGATCCACTCGAAGTAACGCGCCTTGAACCCACCGATATACGCCGATGCTTTGATGCCCAGCGAGTGCGCCTCGGCCGGCGCCTGGGCCACGAGGAGACGATCGAGCACGTAATCACCGGTCTTGGTGACGATGTTGAGAACCAGAATCAGGATCGCGATCAGGAACAGGTACCGATCGCGTACCACGAGCGCGAAGCCGCCCCCACCCGCAAGCACGTCGCGGCTTTTCTCAACGCCCGCCCGTGCGGCAGGCCGGCGCTCACGGCGATCCACGAGGTAGGTCAGCGCGAGCGCCGACACGAGAATTGCCGCCGCCACGACCATCAAGAGAAACGGCGACCCACGCCGAATGAGCGGCGACGCGATCGTGGCGCCCGAGACCGCGCCAATCGAGCTGCCCATGCCGACGATCGGAAAGAGCCGCTTGCCCCGTTCCTCGGTGTAGACGTCGGCGGCGAAGCTCCAGAACTGGGCGACGGTGACGACATTGAAGATGCCGACCCACAAGAAGAAGGGGACGCCGACCTGCACGTCGTGCGTTCCCAGGGCCCAGAACCCGAGCAAGTTGGCCGCGAAGAAGAGGGTTACCGAAGTGATCAAGGTCGTGCGACCGACACGCGCTGCCAGCCAGCCATAGCCACTCGCGACCAGAATCAGCAGCAGCGACTGGCCGACCGAGGCGTAGCTCTTCACTTCGGCGCCACCGTGCAACAAGATCAGGGGCTCACGCGCCACCTTGAGCAGATAGTAGGCCGTCAACAACAGAAAGACGTTCAGCGACAGCAAGAGCACCGTGACCGCTTCGCCCGGCCGCACGTCGCCGAACAAACGGAGGACGTACGCGATGGCGTGCTCGTGCGGTTGCGGTCGAACGGCTTTTGGTGCGTGCGGGAGGAACGGCATCAAAGCCGCCACTTCACTGGGGACACCGCATTCAGCTGGCCTCGCAGAGGCCCGTGGGCGCTCCTGGCTTGAGGCCTCGCAAGTTCTGCGCGTGAACAGAGGCGGGACGCATACTTTGCGCCGGCGATGTGACGGACAGCTCTGATCGGTATCTTCGGCATTCCGCGCATGCGGATGGATGCTTCAAGACCCGCGCCAGCTCAATCATCGCTCATCTCCGCGACGACGACGGC
>Ga0265342_10002526_pt1 | contig 15753 bp, 8 predicted proteins | sample 4CB327metaG_FD_203125 | JGI IMG/M metagenome (GOLD analysis project Ga0265342, IMG submission 203125) | Rhizosphere microbial communities from Carex aquatilis grown in University of Washington, Seatle, WA, United States - 4-CB3-27 metaG | ecosystem: Host-associated > Plants > Roots > Rhizosphere...
GGTGACGACCGGCGCGGCCACGGGCGCGTCGGTCTTCGCGCGGTAGCGAGCAACCAAGAGAGTCGCGGACATGACGACCAGCGCGCTGGCCAGCCCGGCGATCACATTCCTGCGCAAGGGCGCCGTTGTGCGTACGGCGGGCGAGGACGCCATTCGTGCGGGCGTGGCGCGCGCCGCCGCGCCCGCGACAATCGACGCCGGGCGCACGTTCGGCGCATCGACGCCGGCTATGGCCGCCATGCCAACGGGAGACAATCTCGGCTCCGTCCCGGCGGCGCTCGTCACCTTCCTCGACCACGGCATGCGCGCGGCCCCCGCTGCTCCGGCGGAGCGGCTGGGCGCGCGGTCCGTGCTCTCGCCGAAGGGCACGCGCTCCCCGTCGAAGCTCGGCAACCGGTTGAGTGCGGCCTCGACGTCGTTCCCTTGCGCGATGGCCTTTTTCAAAGTGGCGCGATCGGAGCCAAAGAGGGACTCCAACCACAGGCCGATGCTCTTCGAGGTCGGTCGATCGGCGCGGCTCGCGAGAAACCGATCCAGCGCCTCCGAGAACGCGTGCGCAGTCCCGAAACGAGCGACCCGCTGGCGCGCGAGCGCCTGCAACACGATCTGGTCCAGCTCACGCGGTACGTCTTTGCGCAGGGCACTCGGCGGCTCGATTTCATGGCCGCGGACAGCGTCGATGGTGGCCGCGTCGGTGTCGCGCAGGAACAGACGACGGCCCGTCAAACACTCCCAAAGAACGATTCCGAGGCAGAAGATGTCGGTCTGGCGCGTGACGGCTCCGCCATCGAGTTGTTCGGGAGAGCAGTATGCGTATTTTCCCTTGAAGACGCCGGGGACCGTCCTCGACGGATCGGTCACACCTTTCACGATGCCGAAGTCCAGGAGCTTCACCATGCCGTAGTAGGTGACGAAGATGTTCAACGGGCTCACGTCTCGGTGAACCAGCTCCAGGGCCTTGCCGCCGGTATCGCGCATGTCGTGGGCATAGTGGAGGCCGTTGGCGCTCTGTTGCGCCAGCGCCACGGCTATGTCGACCGGCATCGGGCCGGCGGTCTGGCAACGCGTCAGGACGGCCGCCAGATCTTCGCCGGAGAGGTACTCCATGCTGATGAAGTAGTTGCCGTCGACCTCACCTAGCTCGAACGTCGCGACGATGTTGGGGTGCTCGAGGCGGGCGGCGACGCGCGCCTCGTTGAGGAACATCGCCCGAAAATGCTGGCTGTCGGCCAGGTGCGGCAGGATCCGCTTGAGCGCGACGACCTTGCTGAAACCTTCGATCCCGACTTGCTCGGCGACGTAGAGGCGGCCCATTCCTCCCTGGCCCAAGATGCCCCGCAATCGATACCGGCCGAACCGTTCGCCTTCGCCGGATCCGCTGTGCAGGTGCTCTTGGGGGGTCTGGTGAGACATGGAAATGACTCTCCGGCTCGTCAATATACAACCACAGCTTTTGCGTTCACAAGATCCATTGCGTTCCTTGCGCGAAAGCGAGCGTGTTTTGTCGTCTGGTGATTTGTTTGCGCGCATTGTTTGTCAGGTGTGTTTGCGTCGCGTGTCGGTCGCGTGAAGAGAAGCGCGGCAGCAATGTGCAACAAACCATTTGCCGCTGCGGCGCCGCGACGTCGCGCATGGGCGAAGCGCTCGACGGGTTCGCGAGCGGTAAGCAGGCATACCCTTCGAGGGCGTAATGCGCTATGGCGTCCGCGCTATGGCGCAACCGCCAGAGCCGCCGGTTCCCGGGAGTAGGACTCCGGCGCCATTGTCGCGCGAGACGTCGTCGCCACCGTCGTCGCCGAGGCGGTCGCGCCGCCGATCGCCGCAGCGTCGCCAGTGTGGTCGCCGCTCTGGCCGCCGGTAACGAACACTACAACGCGGGGACGCGTAATGAAAATTGAAGGCAGAATATTGATCAAGGTGCGTTGTTTGTAACCGAGACAAATAGCCAATTAGCGCGCGTTAACTGTTGTGTTCGAATCTGGGGGCGGGATAGAGTCAACACGGCCAGTGATGAATGGCGCGCTCAACAAGCTCTTGGAGGTGGTCACTCGCTCTCCGGCGGACGCGCAAGGCTGGTACACGTTCGGCCTCAGGGCACTCGAGCTAGGCGAGATCTCTGACGGCACGCAAGCCATGTTGCGGGCCGTGGAGCTGGCGCCGCTCGAGATCGATCGCGTCCTGGGCGCCGGCATGGCTCTGCTCGCAGCGGGAAAGACGGCCGAGGCGGAGCAGACGGTGCGCGGGGCTTGCGGGCGCGCGCCCGAGCGGCTCGATTTGCAGCTCGCGCTCGCTCGCGTTCTGCTCGTGTCCGGGCGCGCCGGCGAGGCGATCGGGATTCTTGGACGCGTGCTGCGAACGGATCCGCGCTCGATCGACGGCCACTTGCTCGCGGCGACGGCGTACGACGAGATGGGGCTGCTGATCGACTCGGCCGATCATCTGGCGCTCGTGCTCGCGGTCGACGCGCGCCACGTCGATGCGACCAGACGGCTCGGCAGCGTCCTCGAGCGCCTCGGGGACGACCGGGGCTTCGTTCGCTCCCTGCAGCGGCTCGCGCTGCTGACGCAGGGAGACGACTTTGCGGTCCTGACGACCCTCGGTATCACGCTGTCAGGGCTCGGGCGGCACCACGATGCGATCGAGGTGCTCAAGGACGTCGCCGATCGACGGCGCAACGTCGGATCGGCCTATGTCGATCTCGGCCTGGCTCAGCTGACGGCCGGGATCACCGAGGAGGCGCTCGCGACAATCACCAAGGCGTTGAGCCTGGATGCGCGGTCGTCGCAGGGCCATTGTGCGATGGGCCTCTGTCAGCAAAAGCTGGGACGGCTGCGCGAGGCGGCCGACGCTTTCGCCGCCAGCGAGCAGCTCGCGCCGGAGCTGGTCGTCGGGCCTTTGAATCTGGGCCTGACGCTCGAGGCGCTACAGGACCTGACGGGTGCGCGACGCGCCCTCCTGCGTGCCGCCGCGCTCGACTCCGCCGACCCGGAGATCCAGAGCGCGCTCGAGCGCGTGTTCGGGTCGAGCGCGGACGCGGGCAATACGAGCTCGCAGTCGACTGCCGAAGTGGCGGCGCCCGGCGCAGCGATCGCCGGCAACCTCGCGACGACGGATCTCCTCGACCTGCTCGAGTTCCTGCGCTTGCAACGGCGAACGGGAACGCTTGCCCTCTCCGGATCGCGCGGCGCCGGCGAGCTGCGGCTGTTTCGGGGTCAGATCACCAGCGCGGCGACCTCGAACACCAAACGCTTCGATCTGGCGCTCATCGAGGCCAAGGTGATCGGCAAGTCGAATCTCGAATCGTTCCTCGCGCGGACCGGGCTGCGCGACCGCGAGTCGGTCGAGTCGCTGGGGACGCTGCTCATCCGCGAGGGCGCCGTCGAGCCGCGGCCCGTCGCGCAGCTGCTCTCACGCCGCATCCACGTGGCGCTGATGGAGATGTTGAGTTGGCCCGAAGGCCTGTTCTCGTTTCACGCCTCCGAGGCGTCGGCCGAGCCGGCGATCTTCTTCAACCTTCAGGACGTCACAGCGGAGCTCCTGCGTGCGGGCACCGATCGCAAGCAGAGGGGCCAACGTCCGGCTCGGTAGGGCAGCGGGTTCATCGGTCGTTTCTTCAAGGGAGGAAAAGGTTCGAATGGGCAAATTCCTGACGCAGGGACCAAGACTTCGGCAAATGCTCGTCAATCCAACGGCGGCGGCGATGGCACTCGCGGTGCCCCTCTGTCTCTTCGGACCCCTCGCATTGGCCGCCGAGCCCGATGAGGCGCCGGGGTTGCCTGGCGGCGACGTTCCCGAGGAGTCGGCCGAGCCGGAGCTCGATCCCATCGCAGCGGAGATGCAGGAGCTCAAGGAGCGCCTACAGCGAATGGAGGAGCAGCAGATCAAGAAGGCTGCGTCGCCGCTCTCGATCAACGGCTACGTCGATTTCGGCTTCTTCGTGCCCGTGGGGAACCACGGCGTCGGCTTCGTCGAGGATCTCGGCCAGAACACATTCCCCCAGTTCCGAAACTACGGGTGGACGTTCCTGGGCGACATTCTCTCGACGGCGGTCAACACCCGCGGCGAGGTCGCGGACCTGGGCAACCCGCCGGGGCTGCCGCGCCCGCGCTTCGACAGCATTCACTCGGAAGGCGCGCCGGGCTTCATCGTCAACGAAGTCAACATGCGTCTCGGGTACACGCTGACCGATCGAGCGATCTTGAGGACCAACATCAACTTCGTTCCCCGCTCGGGCGAGGACTTCGCGATCGGCGACTTCATCGACGTCGACCTGGCCGAGATGGAGTACGTCGTCACGGACGACGGCAACACGTCGTTTTTCGCGGGGAAGATCCTGCCGGTCTTCGGCATCGAGTACAAAGAGCGCAAGTCGGACCAGCGGTTCGGCATCACGCCGTCGCTGATCCAGCGCTATACGTCCGGCCCGCAGCTGGGCGTCAAATTCCGCAGCAAGCTGCTGCACGACTGGCTGATCGTCGCCGGGTCGGTGACCAATGACTCGTCGGGCACGGAGCAGTTCCACTTTCAGTCCGAGATCGACAAGAACTCCGGCAAGACACTGAACGGCCGCGCGGCGTTGAACGTGCCGATCGGTGACTTCATCCCCTTCCTCTACGGACACCGGCTTGAGCTGGGCGTGTCGGGTGAGTGGGGCCCGCAGGACTGGGCCACCGACAACAGCGGCAAGATCTGGTTCGAGGGGCTCGATCTGCAGTACCTGTCGGCGAACTTCATGCTCAAAGCGCAGGGGATCCGCGGCGGCGCTCCCGGCACCGTGGATGAGACCGCCTGGCACCTCGACCTACATACGTCCGGGTATATCGAGGTCGACTGGATGATTGTGGGCTCGCTCGGCATCATTTTGCGCGGCGAGCAACGCGACGCCATCGTGTCATTGGGTACGAACCGTATCTACTTGACCAAGGAACGGCGTGGGACCTTCGGCGTTCGAATCGTGTTCAACCCACATATCGTCCTCAAGGCGGAGTACCTGTGGAATCGTGAGTATGGCGGCATTCCACAATTCGAGAACAACGTGTTTACCAGCTCGTTGGTTCTCGCGTTTTGACGCGCCCGCAACCGCTCGTTGACCGCGGCGACAAATGTCGCAATCGTGATCCGAACGAGGAATGTTCTGCGCCCTTCTGCGTTCCTAGATAGCATTACAGCGCAGTAAGACGACTACAGCAGCTACCTCGGCTGGACGTGCAAGCAAGAATGCACGTTCGAAAGGACCTAAATTGCGCGGCACGCTCGGCCGATAGCAGGGGGGCTGGTGCGTCTGCACCGTCTGGAGCTGTTTTCGAGACGGGAACACGCGGCAAATGGAGGAATGAATGTTGTCGAGAGGAAATGTCTGGATTGGCTCTGCATTCGCCCTGACTGCAATCACGCCGGTCATCGGTGGTTGCGGTGGTAGCAAGATGGATGGGTTCAGCAATGAAGACTGGACCCGCATTCAAGCGATTACGCCGATGTCTACGCCGATGCCGAACGCGCCGTTCGATCTCATGGCAGACGACAACGGGATGGCCAAGTTCGGACAACGCCTCTTCTTCGACAAACGCGGCGCCGAGGCCATCCAGGTCGACGGGCCTTCGGGCAAGGGACCGTACACGCCGCTCGACCCGGCGACCGGTCTGCCGCTCGTCGATCCGACCACGATGAAGCCGGTCGTCATCGCGGGCCAGACCGGCATGGTCGGCTGCGTGACCTGCCACGGCTCGCAGTACTGGGTCGACGCGCGAACGTCGTTCCCGGTGTCGCACGGCCGCAACTGGCTGTCGCACAACACGCCGACGATGGTGAACAACGGCTATCTAGAGGCGGTCCTGTGGACCGGGCGTTTCGATTCGTTGCGCGAGCACGGAACCAGCGCAATGGGCACCAATTCGACGACGTTGGCCCAGATGCACTTTATTTACAAGTATCACAAGGACGAGTACAACGCGCTCTTCCCGGGTACGGTGCTCGATCCGGCGGCGTCCCCGTCGGGGGTGTCTCCGCTGGACCCGACAGCGACGGACGCGGCGCGCTTTCCGGCGACCGGCAACCCGAAGGGAGCGGCCACGGTCAATGGCAAGAGCGTGATGTCGGCCGATGGCGTCGTCGAGAAGATGGCGATAGCCGATCAATGGGAGCTCTACAAGTTCAAGGGCAACATGGGCATCGTCTTCGAGGCTCACCCGCGCAAGCTGAACACGCCGAACGCGCCGTTCCAGAGCTACGTCGCGGGTGATTCCACCGCGCTCAGCGATTCGGCCAAGAACGGCCTGCGCCTGTTCATCGGCAAGGCGTCGTGCCTGGATTGCCACAACGGCCCGGCGCTGAGCGACAACCAGTTCCACAACGTTGGCGTTCCAACGCCGGCGGTGTTCCCGCCCGGAACGACGACGGCGGGCGTGCCCGACCGCGGCCGCGGCGGCGTCCTGGTCGGGCAGCTCAACAACCAGTTGATGCAGCTCAATACCAACGACGCCCTCACCGACCCGATGTCTCACGTGCCGATCTTCGGCGGCGCGGGTCAGTTCAGCGACAATCCGACCGGCGGCCGGCAGCATCTGCAGGACCTCGAAACGCAGTTGTGCGTCACCCGCAGCTACACGGTGGCTGACGTGACGGCAGCCTGCCAGGCGCTCTTTTATCCGGGCGCCGCCGAGGACGACACCAAGACCCCGCCTGTGCCGGCGAAGCCCGCCGATGCACGCTTGCAGGTCTGCATCGACAGCAACATGGCGACCGGCACCTGCACCAAGTACCCGGACGAGCAAGAAGGCTCGTTCAGGACACCGTCGCTGCTGAACGTGGCGATGACCGCCCCGTACTTCCACACCGGTCTCATGAACACCCTGCGCGACGTCGTGAATCACTACAACCAGGGCGGCGGTGCGGATGGAACGTTCGTGGGAACGAAGTCGCCGCGCATCCGGCCGCTCAACCTGACCGACCAGGAGGTCGAGGACCTCGTCCAGTTCCTCGAGACCCTGACCGGCGATCCGCCCGATGTGAACTGGTCGTGCGATCCGTCGCTGCCGCCGCTGCCGGCTGGCCAGCCGTCGGTCTCGATGGGCGCCTGCGCCGCGACCATGTAGCCGCGAGCGGCGAACCTCCCGCTGGGGCTTCGAGCCTCATTCCGAGTTTCAGCTCGACGCCCGGACCAGCGATGGTCCGGGCGTTTTTTCATGTGGGTTTACCGCGCGGGGATCCTGACGGACACTGGGCAGCCGAATGGCCCATCCGCCTCGTTCCCCCTCTCGGTTTCGGCCCCGACGGCGGTCGTCGCTGGCTCGATCGCTCGGTTTCGGCAGCGCCCTTCGGGTGCTGGCGCTGGTCGGGGCGGTCGTCGCGCTCGGCTGCCAGCTGCGGTCGACCGGCACCGCCGGCCCGGGCAGCGAGTGTGTCGTCAACGCCAACTGCGGCGGCGGCAAGGTCTGCGTCTCCGGCGTCTGCGTCATGCCGCCCACCGTGGCGGAGGGCGGCGCCTGCATCGCCACACGCGACTGCGTCGCGGGGCTCTACTGCGACGACGGCGGGATCTGCAGCAAGGGCGGCACCGGTCCGGCCGGTCACCCGTGCACCACCGACGCCGGCTGCGTGCCGCCCCTGCGCTGCGCGCTCAGCGGTGGTTTCTCTGGCGCTTGCGGTCCCTCGGGCACGGCCGACGTCGGCGCTCCGTGCCAGCTCCACGGCGATTGCGTCTCGGGTCTGTCGTGCGCGCCCGGCGGGACCTGTCAGTCGACGGCGATGGCATTTCCGCCCCATTCCGGCGTCCTTTGCACCGACGAAGGGCCGTTCCGTGTTTACTTCGAGGTGCCGCGTCCGGGCCACTCGCCGGCCGACTTCTTCCGCCTGCCGTTCCCCAACGATGTGCGCGTGAGCGCGGGCAAGCTCGACATCAGCGACTTCCCCACGCCCGGCGCCGGCGTGCTCGGCGTCGACTTCGTGAAGCTCTACGTCGACGCCTGGACCGCCGACTTCGACGGTTTCAGCACGATCGCGCCGGTGACCTTTCGCTTCTCGGCGCCGATCGATTTCTCGACGGCGACCGGCGATTCGGTGTTGCTGGTCGACCTGACGCCCGGCGAATCGCTGGGCGCGTTGCTGGCGCGCAACTGGTCGTTCAACGCCCCGCGGGGGAAGTACATGTGCGCGAACCGCCTCGCGATGCGCAACGGGCTCGATGCACCGCTCTTGCCCCACCACATCTACGCCGCGATCCTGACCACCGCGATTCATTCCGCCACTGGCGTCGCCGCCGCGCCCGATGCCGACATGGCAGCGCTGCTCGCGCCGGCCTCGCCCACGACCGATGCCGCCCTCGCCGCCGCCTGGACGGCTTACCAACCGTTACGCGATTGGCTCGCCAGCCGCGCCGCGATGGCGCCCGCGGTCGCGGCGGCGGCGGTCTTCACCGTGCAGGACGCGCCCGGTCACGTTGGTCGTCTGGCGGCCGCCGTCGCGGCGCAGCCTGCGCCGATGCTGTCGGCGCTCACGCTCTGCGATACGGGCGTGACGTCGCCGTGCGACGACGGCACGCCCGCGCGCGCGTGCGCCGCAGCCGATCCGAAGTTTCACGAGATCCACGGCAAGCTCACGATCCCGATCTTCCAGCAAGGGTCGGCGCCGTACCTGACGCCCGAGGCCGGCGGCGGCATCACCGAGACGAGCGGCGTGCCCCAGCTCGCGCGCACCGAGGCGGTCTGCTTCGCGCTGACCATCCCCAGGGCGACCGCGCCCGCCGGCGGCTGGCCGCTGGTGGTTTATCACCACGACACCGACGGGTCGATGCGATCGATCGTCACCGACGGGCTCGCGGGCGCGCTCGCGGGCGGCATGCCCGCGGCGGCGGGCCTGGGCTTCGATGCCGCCCTGCACGGCGCGCGGCGTGGCGCCTCGCCCCTCAGCCCCGACCAGCTGGTGTTCAACTTGCTCAATCCACGCGCGGCGCGCGACACGTATCTGCAGGGCGCCGCCGATATCGTGCAGGCGCTGCGGGTCGCGGGCGTGGGCCTGACCGCCAACGCTTCGCCGACCGGGGCGGCGATCGCGTTCAATCCGGCGGCGGTGGCGTTCTTCGGGCGCACCCAGGGCAGCACCTCGGGCGAGCTGGCGCTCCCGTTCACCGACACGGCGCTCGCGGCGGTGCTCTCCGGCGCGGGGTCCTTCATGACGTCGTCGCTGGTGGACCGCCGCAGCCCCAGCGATCTCTCCGCCGGTCTGGCGCGCGCGGTGGGCGAGCCGATCGATCCGCTGCACCCGGTCGTGACGCTGATGCAGAGCTTCTTCGATCGCGCCGATCCGCTGAATACGAATCCGCTGACGGAGAAGCAGCCGGAAACCGGGCACGCATCGAAGCACGTGTTCATGTCCTGGGGCCTGGGCGACACCTACACGCCGGCGTCGACGTTGACCGCGAACGTGCTGTCACTGCACGTGCCGGCGATCCGCCCGCTGATCGAGACCGCGGATCTGCTGCTGGTCTCGCGGCCCGTGAGCCTGAACATCACCGCCGGCGACGGCAAGATGCGCACGGGCGTCGTGGCGCAGTACCTGCCGGCCAGCGGGGACGACGGCGACTTCGTGGCGCTGAAGGTGCCGGCGGCGATCGCGGACTGGACGGCGTTCCTGACGTCGTACTTTGCGACGGGGACGCCAGCGGTTCCTTGAGGAGCGGCGGCGCTCTCGCCCTCCGCCGCCCGTCACCCCGGCGACGATACGATCCCGATGATCCGCCCCGGCTTGTAAATGAACTTGCTGATCGTGCGCCCTTCCAGATGCTTGCTCACGTTGGGCACGGCCAGCGCCGCGCGGCGCGCGTCGTCCTCGCTGGCGTCGCGGGCGAGCTCGACCGAGCCGCGCACCTTGCCGTCGATCTGCACGCCCAGCGTGACCGTCGCGTCCTGCGTGAGCGCCTCTTCGTAGATCGGCCACGCCGCCTGCAGCAGGAAGCCCTTCTCGCCGAGCCGTTCCCACGCTTCGTCGCCCAGGTGCGGCGCGTACGGCCCGATGAGCTTCACCAACGTGAGAAGATCTTCCCGCGTGGCTCCCTTGGCGGTGAGCTCGTTGACGAACTCCATCATCGCGGCGACCGCGGTGTTGAACTGCATGCGCTCGAGATCCGCGGTCACGCGCTTGATCGTCTTGTGGCGCAGGCTCTTGTGCGGGTCATCCGCCAGCCCCGGCGCTGACGCCTTCGTGGCATCGAATTCGTCGACCAGCCGCCAGCTGCGCTTCAGGAAGCGGTTCACACCCTCGATCGCGCGCGGGTCCCAGGGCTTGGGCAGCTCGAACTCGCCCATGAACATCTCGTAGAGGCGCATGACGTCCGCGCCGTAGTCGCGGACGACGTCGTCGGGGTTGACGCCGTTCATCTTGCTCTTGGCCATCTTCTCGATCGCCGGCTTCAGCTTCTCGCCGGTCGCGCGCAAGAACGCGTCCTCGCCGCGGAACTCGAGCTCGCCGATGTCGTGATAGCGGCCCATCGAGTCCTCGTACGATCGCGCGAGCACCGTGCCCTGGTGGCGCAGCTTCTTGAACGGCTCGGGACCGCTGACCACGCCCATGTCGTACAGCACCTTGTGCCAGAAGCGCGCGTAGAGCAGGTGCAGCACGGCGTGCTCGGCGCCACCGACGTAGAGGTCGACCGGCATCCACTCCTTCTCCGCGGCCGGATCGAAGATGCGTTCAGGGTTCTTCGGGTCGAGATAGCGCAGGTAGTACCAGCACGAACCCGCCCACTGAGGCATGGTGTTGGTCTCGCGCTTCGCCGGCCCGCCGCAAGTCGGGCAGGTGGTGTTGACCCAGCTCTCGATCGCGGCCAGCGGTGATTCGCCGGTGCCGGTCGGCTCGTAGCGCTCGACGTCGGGCAGGGTCACCGGCAACTGCGAGTCGGGCACCGGGACCGCGCCGTGGGTCGGGCAGTGCACGAGCGGGATCGGCTCGCCCCAGTAACGCTGGCGCGCGAAGACCCAGTCGCGCAGGCGGTAGCTCACCGCGAGCTTGCCGGTGCCCGCCGCCTCCAGCGACGCCGTGATCTTCTTCTTCGCCGCGGCCGTCGCCAGCCCGTCGAGCTCGCCGGAGTTGACCGCGACACCGTCCTCGGTGAAAGGCGCCGCGGCTGCGCCCTGTGCCGCTGCGCCGCCGGCCGGCGCCACCACCGTCAGGATCGGCAGCGCGAACGCCTTTGCGAACGCGAAGTCGCGGTCGTCATGCGCCGGCACGGCCATGATCGCGCCGGTGCCGTAGCTCGAGAGCACGTAGTCGGCGATCCAGATCGGGATCTCGCGCCCGTTGACCGGGTTGCGCGCGCGCGCGCCGGTGAACACGCCGGTCTTGTCCTTCGCGAGGTCGGTGCGCTCGAGGTCGCTCTTGCGCCGCGCCTGCGCCTGGTACGCCAGCACCGCCTCGCGCTGCGCCGGCGTGGTCAGCTCCGCCACCAGCGGGTGCTCGGGCGCCAGCACCATGTAGGTCGCGCCGTAGAGCGTGTCCGGTCGCGTGGTGAAGACCCGGATCTCGCGCCCCGCGACCGGCTCCGTGCTGGTGAACGTGACCTCGGCGCCCTCGCTGCGGCCGATCCAGTGCCGCTGCATGGCCACCGTCGACTCGGGCCAGTCGACCAGCGCCAGGTCCTCGAGCAGGCGGTCGGCGTAGCGCGTGATGCGCAACATCCACTGCTTCATGTCCCTGCGCTCGACGACGCTGCCGCAGCGCTCGCAGCGCCCCTGGCTCACCTCTTCGTTGGCGAGGCCCGTCTTGCACGACGGGCACCAGTTGATCGCGGCAGAGCCCTGGTAGGCGAGATCGCGCTTGAAGAGCTGCAGGAAGATCCACTGCGTCCACTTCATGTACGCGGGATCGGTGGTGTTGATCTCACGATCCCAGTCGTAGGCGAACCCGACCGAATCGATCTGGCGGCGGAAGTTCGCGATCGCTTCGGCGGTGACGACGCGCGGGTGCACGCCGTGCTTGATGGCGTAGTTCTCCGCCGGCAGGCCGAATGCGTCCCAGCCCATCGGGTGCAGCACGTTCCAGCCCTGCATGCGCTTCCAGCGCGTGATGATGTCGGTGGCGGTGTAACCCTCGCAGTGGCCGACGTGCAGGCCGGCGCCCGAGGGATAGGGGAACATGTCGAGCGCGTAGTACTTGGGGCGGCCGGGGACGTCGGGCGTCTGGTGGAGGCGCGCGTCTTTCCAGCGGGCCTGCCACTTCGGTTCGACGGTGCGATGGTCGTAAGACATGAGCCGGATATTCTAACCGCGATCCGGCGGCACGACCGCTATTGCGCGGGCGGCGCGGCCTTGAAGACCGGGGGCGCGGGCGCGGCCGCCGCGCTGCCGGACGTCGCCGGCGCGGGGCGAGCGGGCGGGGCGGGCGCCGGCGTCGCCAGAGTCGGTGCCGATGCGGGTGCCGCGGCAGGCGGCGCAGGCGCTGCCCAAGCCGAGGCGGCGGGTGTCGTCATGGCGGCGGGCGTCGCTGGCGCCACCGCCGGTGCCGTCGCCGTCGCCGTCGCCATTCCCGCGTCGGGGCCGGCGGTCTTGGTCGAGTCGCCCAGGATCGGCCTGTACGGCAGCATGCGCCCGGCCATCAGGCGCCGCTGCTGGTAGAGCGGCGCTCCGAAGAGCAGCTCCGACAGGCAGACCTGATAGGGCAGGGCGAACGACTCGCGCCCGATGATCAGCTCCGCGTCGCCGTCGGTGACCACGCGGCGCACGCCGGCTTTCGCCGACCAGTGCACCTCGATGTCGACTCGCTCGGCCTTGGCCAGCGGCTCGGGCAGACTCCTCCAGTTCTCGTCGAGCACGCGCCGCAGGTTCTTGAGCTGGAACTCGGTCTCGAACGAGAAGCGGTTCTTGCCGCCCTGGATGCGCGTGTCGGACTGGTTCTCCATGTCGACGGCACTGACCAGCGGCGGCGGCTCGGCCAGCTTCGCCTCGATCGTGTCGAAGTAGTCCTGCAGTCCGCACATGTCATCGAAGCCGACCCGGCCAGGCGGGATCGTCGCGAGATCGCGGCGCAGGCCGATGCCGCAAGCGGCTCCGAGCGCGAGCCCGGCGACGCATACCGCGAAGGGCAGACGGTGACGGCGAGTGAGGAAAAGAGCAAAGGGGAGGCGCATGAAGCGGTCTCCGGAATTGAGACGCTGGGGTTGATGAGGCGAATTGCCGCCGCGCAACTTGCCACAGTCCGGGCCCTTCCGGCAAACACCTCATCCGCCGCCGCATCAATTCCGGTACAGCTTCGCGCGGTACAGCTTCGCGCGCCGCCGGGCCGCAGATAACGCGACCCGCCCAAGAAAGCGATTGAAGTTTCGCTCGCTTGCACAATTTTTGCGGGATTTTTGCAGTCGCCGGTCTCCCGGTTGCAATCCCCGGGGTGATGCCTACATTGGTCCCGTTTCTCGTCGGAAAGGATTCATGAAAACACTGCGTCACCCCCCGTCACGCGAGCTATGGAAGTTTTGCATGGAGCGGCTGCGTGAACTGCGCGGCCAGGACACACGGGAACGGGACCTGGCCAACATCTTGGGGTTCGAGCATTCGCGGGCGGTGCGGTGGAAGGAAGGACAGATGTACGTCGATCGGGCCGAGTACCTGGTGCGGCTGGCCGATGCGCTCGACGTCGAGACGATGATGCTGGTGGCGCTGGCGTCGGGCACGCTGACTCAGGAGCAGGCGCAAAAGCAGGTCAGCCGTTCGCGCGCGGACGAGGTCGGCAAGCGGCGCCGCACCGGAACGCCGGTCAAGGTCGAGGCGGCCGACCTCAACGCCGATGCCTCGCTGTTCGCGATCGACGCCAGCCGCCTGGAGGCGGCGTCGCGCGGTGTGGTCTTGCTGATCTCCAGCGACGGAGAAGGGCGGGTCGAGCTGTCGGATGTGCTGGCTCGCCACGCCGACACCGCGGGACTGGTCGCCAGCAGCCTGCCGATGGGGATGTGCCTGGCCGACCGCTACCGGCCGGAGATGGTGTTCCTTGATCTGGGACTGGCCAGCGTGCACGCGTTCGAGGCGTGCCGCGTGCTCTCGAGCCTGTCGAGCCGCGCGCAGCGCCGCTGCCGCGTCGTCGCTGGAACCGCCACGCTGACCGACGAGATTGAAAAGCCGGCGCTGATGGCGGGCGCCGCGAGCGTGACCTTGCTGCCGTTCACGCAGAGCCTGTTCCAGAGCGAGCTCGACCGCCTGGAAGAACGGCTGGGCCCGCGCCGCTCGGCGCGCAAATAGCGAGCGCTACGAGACCGGCTTACGGACCAGCACCAGGATCGACACGCCGAAAGGCGGGGCCAGGCGCGGCGACGTGATCACGTCGAACGCGAAGATGGCCGTGAGCACGCGGTTGGCGAGTGGGCCGGTGACGTCGCTCTCGCTCTGATACGAGTGCTTCCACACCTTCATCAATTGGCGCGCCGCCCAGATCGGCCCGAAGAGCAGGTAGTTGAAGTGAAACCGTTCGCCGGGCTCGAGGCCGGCTGCCTGGATGCGCTCCAGCAGCGGCTGCATGCGATAGCGCCGCTTGTGCAGCGAGACCTCGTCCTGAAAACCCCACAGCGAAGGGAACGCCGGCACGGTCACCAGCGCGTGCTGGCCCGGCCGCAGCACGCGCGCGATCTCACGCAGCGCTCCGACGTCGTCGTCGACGTGCTCGATGATGTCGGTGGCCAGCACGAGCGCGAACGATTCGTCAGGAAACGGCATCTGGTTGATGTCGCCCCGGCGCACGTCGCCGAGCCCCTTCGCCGCGCAGAAGCGGATCGCCTCCTCGCTGTAGTCGAGGCCGGTGACGTCGGCGAAGCCCAGCTCGCGCAGCATGCGCAGGTTGGTCCCCGCGCTCGTCCCCACGTCCAGAACCGGTTCTCCGCTGGGAAGCGCCAGCGTGCGGATCACGCGCGCGAACAGACGCCGCCGCCCGACATACCACCAGTGGTTCACCTCTCGTCGCGCGTCGACTTCGTAGACTGATTCGTTCATCGGTTGGCGGCGCCCGGCGGCGAGCTCAGCCGCGCGAAGCGAATCCACCCTAGTCGAGGCACGCCGGATCCACCAGCGAAAGACGCCGCAAAAAGCAGTGATCGCCGGCGCCGCAAGCTGAAAATCCCGGCCCGGTTCACTTGATTCCGCCCGCGAGTCTCCGTAGGGTGTCCGCGGAATGGAGCTCGATCGACGGGTGGCGCACGAGCCGCTGCTCAGCCGACACGCCGCCTGGCTGCTGGTCACGCTGGCGTACCTCTACGTCTTTCCGTACTTCGAGCGCATCAACAACCCGAACGAGAACGTGCGCGTCTGGGCGACGCGCGCGATCGTCGAATACCACGTCCTCAACATCGATCGGGTTTCTCGCGAGTGGGGCTACGTCAACGACAAGGCGACGACGGGCGCGCACCTCTATTCGTCGAAGGCGCCGGGGACCACGTTCCTGGGCGTGCCGGTGCTGTTCGCGGAGAAGACTCTTCACCGTCTGACCGGCCTGGCGCCGCCGACCAAGCGGCAGGTGACGTTGTGGTTGCGCGTCTTCTCCGTCGAGCTGCCCATGTCGCTGTTCTTCTTTTTCTTCGCGCGCTACGTCGAACGGGTGACGCGCTCACCGGTCGCGCGCGACGTGCTGGTCGTCGGCCTCGGGCTCGGCACGCTGCTCTATGCGTACGGCGTGATGTTCGTCGGGCACGCGCAGGCGGCGGCGCTGGCGTTCGGCGGCTACATGCTGCTCTCGGGCGGCTTCGCCGGCGCGGCGGACGAGCCGGCGCCGCCGGGCGAGCCGGTGACG
>Ga0265342_10002527_pt1 | contig 15752 bp, 11 predicted proteins | sample 4CB327metaG_FD_203125 | JGI IMG/M metagenome (GOLD analysis project Ga0265342, IMG submission 203125) | Rhizosphere microbial communities from Carex aquatilis grown in University of Washington, Seatle, WA, United States - 4-CB3-27 metaG | ecosystem: Host-associated > Plants > Roots >...
CCCGCCGGCCCGGACCGCTGGGGGGGCACCCTGCAGCGGCAGGACCCGCGCAGCTTCCGTAGCGCCGCCACGCTTTGATCCCCGCTCTCCCCTCGTCGCAGAAAGTGTGACGAATCGTGAGAGCGCCGTAGCTAGCGCGCGGCGCCGAGCGCGACGGTGAGGTCGACGACCAACCCGGGCCGCACGCGATCCGGCGCGACCACGGTCGTCGGTTGGCCGTCGACCGCGACGTCGTAGTGGGTGGCGATCGGCAAGACATCGGCGTAGAGGCGCGCGCCCAGGCGAAACCGATCGCTCCCGAACATCGTGACCACGCCGGCGGCGGCGGTGAGCGCCAGGCTCGTCGACCAGCGCGCGGGCGTGAGCGCGGCCGAGCCGTCGCGCGTGCCGGCCTCGGGCGTCAGGTGGATCGTGTCGGCACCGGCGCCGGCGCGGACTTCGATTGCCCACCGCGCCGAGCGCGGATCGCCAAACGCGCGCAGCACGCACGCTCCCGCACGCGTGGCGATCGTTGCCAGCCGAACGCTGGCGAGATCGCCGGTGGCGTCGCCCGCGATCTGATACTGGCCGGTCAGCCACGCGCCGAGCTGCCAGCGGCCGCCGGCGCCGGCGATCGCCGGTCCCGAGACGACCAGGCCGGGACCGCTGACCAGCGGCAGCGCCGGCGCGAAGGTTTGCGCCGCGTAGAAGACGCCGGCCCGGATGCTCCGGTTCCAGGTGGCGGTGTACGCTTCGGACGGCGCGGTCACGGTGACGGCGGGCGGCGCGACGCTCGGCGCCGGCTCGGCAGGCTTCGGCGCCAGCAAATGTTCGGCCTCGGCGCGTGAGATCCCCGCGCGCTCGTCGTCGAGCACGGCGGCGAGCGACTGATCGATCACCTCGGCCAGCGAGGTCAGGTCGAGCTCGTCGAAACGCCCCGAGAGCGCGACGTCGCGGATCAGGAAACGCGCGCCCGACCGCCCCGCGAAGTAGAGCCGCGCGCGGCGCGCGTCGGTGAGGTCGATCCAGCAGCGTGTCGCGGCCGACCGTGCGCCAGAAGTGTCCGCGGTGTCGAGGATCTCCGGCGGGCGAAACTCGTCGAGACGTCGCCAGCGAATCGCGCCCGCCGCCGGCTTGGGACGCACCAGCGCGCGCACGCGCGCGAGGTCGGCTTCGCTGCCGACGACCGCGATCTCGGTCGCGGCGGCGCTCGCTTTCACGCCCTCGCCCGAGGTCTCCGCCGGCGGGACGGCTTCGAGCGGCGCGCTCGCCGCGGCTATCCAGACATGCACGAACGTGGCGCCGACCGCGGTCGCAAGCGGCGTCACGGCAGCTCGGACAGGCGGCGGCGCGCCGGCGCGCTGTACGGGCTGTCGGGGAAATCGGAGAGGAGCCGCAGCCAGGACGCGCGCTCGCCGTCGCGGTCACCGAGCCGCGCCTGCGCTTGCGCGCGGCCGTAGAGCGCCTCGGGAACGAGCGCGCCGCTGCGCGCGCCGGCCAGGTAGCGATCGAACTGGCCCAGCGCGGCCCGCGGCGACGCGCGATCCAGCAGCAGGCGGCCGAGCGGAACCGAACCCACCAGCCCCTCCGACGACGCGGGGAAGTCCCGTTGCAGGCGGCGGTAGAGCGCGATCGCGTGCTCGCCACGCCCATCGGTCTTCGCGTCGCGCGCCTGGTGCAGGAGCTCGGCCGGGGTCATCCGAAGCGTCGGCCGCTCGCGCGGCGTATGCATCGTCGCGCGAGCGGACAAGGCGACCACGGCAGGCGCCGGCGCCGGCGCTGCGACCGGCGACGGTGATTCCACGGCCGGAGGCGCAGGCTCGAGCAGCGACGACGACCGTCGCGACGGTGGGCGCGCGGGCGGATCCACGGCCGCAGCGGGCGCGACGGGCATCGCAGCCCGCGGGCGCGACGCCAGCCGCGGCCACAACCAGGCGGTCGCGCTCGCCGAGCCCGCGATGAGCAACAGCCCGGCGGCCGCCGCCGCGGCGCGCGTGTACCCGCGGCGCCCGACGCGGACCACGCGATCCCTGCCGCGCACCGCGCGCCGAGCGAGCGCCGCCATCTCCTCGAGCCGGATCGCATCGTTGCGGTCGACCGCGCGCACCTCGGCGAAGTCGGCGGCGACCTGCTGGATCACCCGGCACGACTCGCACGACGCCAGGTGCGCCATCAGCGCGACGCGATCCGCTGCCGACAGCGGACCGCGCTGGGCGCGCGCCACCAGGTCACCGCGACACTCGACGTCGCTTCCGCGCGCCGTCATGTCTTCACCCGCAACATCTCCGCCAGCGTCGCGTCGCCGGCCAGCCGCTTGCGCAACGCCTGCTTGCCGAGGCGCAATCGACTCCAGATCGTGTTGGGCGAGACCGCCTCGGTCTCGGCGATCTCGTCGACGGTGTAGCCGAGGAAGAAATGCAGCGCCAGCGACTCGGCGATCACCAGCGGCAGCTCATCGAGCAGCCCGCACACCAGCACGCGCCGCCGCGCCGCGAGCGCGAGATCCATCGGCGAGCGATCTGCCGGGTCGGGTAGCTCGTCGACCGGCTCGTCGACGATCTCGACCAGCTGCGCGCGCTGGCGCACGCGCCGGCGCGCCGCCAGCGCCGTGAGCAGCGCGACGCGTTTTGCGAAGTGGGCGACGCTGGAGTCGCCGCGAAACGTCGGCAAGCCTTCTATGAGGCCGATCACGGCGTCCTGCATGACGTCGTGCACATCCATGCTGCGTCCGAACACCTTGCGCACGACGATCAACATCGAGCTGCCGACGTGGCTCACCAGCGATGCGGCGGCGCCCGCATCGCCGCGCGCCGCCGCCAGCGCCAGACCGCGCAGCTCGTCGGGGCGGCCCAGCGGCGCGCCGGCCTCGCCCGGTTCGGAATCGCGGGCGAGCGGCTTGACGAACCGTGACATCCTGGCGAGCATCGTCTCCCAGACTGGAATTGCCGGTCAAGCATGCGGCGCGCGCCGGATCGAATATCATTCACGAGACGAGAGCCCGCACGAGACGTAAAACGATGCGACGCATTCCGACGCTGCCGTCGATGACGCTCTGGATCATCGGTACGCTCGCCGACGGCGGGTGCGGGCCGCGCAGTCAGCTGCTGGGGACCATCGACTCGCCCAGCGACGCAGGCATGGTCGCCACGGGCCCGTCGTACCTGATGGGCGCCGACATCACCTTCGTGCAGGCGGACGAAGCCGGCGGCGCGACGTACAGCGACGGCACGCCCCGCGACGTCGTCCAGATCCTGAAGGACCACGGCTTCAACGCGATCCGCACGCGCACGTTCGTCGACCCGCGCGCCTCCGACGGATACGACCCCGTCAACGGGTTCGGCGACCTGGCCCACACGATCGCGTTCGGCCAGCGCGTGAAAGCGGCGGGGCTCGCGTTTCTGCTCGATTTTCACCTGAGCGACAACTGGGCCGACCCCGGCAAGCAATGCATCCCGGTCGCGTGGCAGGGCCGAACGCTGACGCAGCTGGCGCAGGCGCTGCACGACTATACCCAGGACGCGATCGCGCAGCTGGTGGCGGCGGGCGCACGGCCGGACCTGGTCCAGCTGGGGAACGAGATCACGCCCGGTGTCTTGATTCACATCTGCGATGCGAGCGGAATGCCCACCAGCAACGGCCCCGTCGGTGGCAGCGCATCCAACTGGAGCAACCTGGGCACGCTGCTGAAAGCGGCCGCGGCCGGCGTGCGCGCGGTCGACCCGAGCATCGTACTGGCGCTGCACCTGGATCGCGGCGGCGACAAGGCGACCGATCGGCCCGGAAACGCGCTGCAAACCAGCATCGATTGGGTCACCAACGCCCGCAACCAGGGTGTTCCGTTCGACGTGCTCGCCGAATCGGCCTATCAGCTCTACCAGGGCGATCCCGCCAGCGACGCCAACACAACGGATACCTGGACGACCACCTTTGGTGGGCTCGCGTCGCGCTTTCCCGACCTGAAGCTGGTCGCGGTCGAGTACGGCCCGTTGCAGCGGGACATCAACGACATCGTCTATGCGTTGCCGGGACGACAGGGGCTTGGCACGTTCAACTGGGAGCCGACGCACGAAGGCGCGTGGAATACCGGCCACTCGCTGTTCAGCGCCGCGGCCAATCGATATACCTCGACCGCGGATCTCACGCTGTACGATGCGATGCGTACGGCGTACGGTGCTCGTCTCTGAGCCCACGAGGCGCGTGATTGGTTTTGCCGTGCCGCCTCACACTACAGGTGCGGATGTCTTCCATCTTCTTCAAGCGGGTCTCCCGGTTGCTTTCGATCGCCTGGCTCGCCACCACCGTCAGCGGTTGCGGTAATGGCTCCGGCGCATCGGGCGCAGGTGGCGAGTCCTGGGCCACCGGCGGCGCAACCGCGCGCGGCGATGCAACGGGGAGCGGCGGCGCGACCGGCAGCAGCGGCGGCGCGGGCGGTGCCAGCGCCAGTGGCGGGATCAGCGGCAGTGGCGGCAACCGTGGCAGCGGCGGCTCGACGGACGCCGGCGCCACCACCGGTTCGGGCGGCGCGACCGGCGCCGGCGGCAGCACGCTGCCGAGCTTTTTCTTCGGCGCCGACATCACCGATCAAGAGCCGGCTCCCGTCGCCGCGCTCGGAAATCTGCTGACGCAGATGAAGGCGCACGGATTCAACTTCGTCCGCCTGCGCACGTTCGTCGATCCCAAGGCCGCCGACGGATACGACAAGACCAACGGCTTCGACGACATCGCACATACCGTCGTGTTCGGAAAGATGATCAAGGACGCGGGCATGGGCCTGCTCATCGATTTTCACATGAGCGACAACTGGGCCGACCCCGGCAAGCAATGCGTCCCGGTCGCCTGGCAAGGGCTGACGACGATCACCGACCTTGCCACGGCCCTTCACGACTACACAAAGGACGCGATCACGCAGCTCGTCGCCGGCGGCGCGCGGCCCGACATGGTGCAGATTGGCAACGAAACCACGCCGGGAATGTTGCTGCACGTGTGTAGCGCCAGCGGTCAGCCGACCGGCAACGCCCGGATCCAGGGTGCCGCCACGACGGCGGGGTGGCCGAACCTGGGCGCGCTGCTGAAAGCCGGCGTGGCCGGCGTCAGAGAGGTCGACGCCGGGATCCTGGTCTCGTTCCACATCGACAAAGGCAACGACTTCGCGACGACCAAGAACTGGATCGACAACGCGATCAAGCAGGGAGCGGCCTTCGACGCGTTCGGCGAATCCTGCTATCAGCAGTACCAGGGCAACCCCAGCGATCCAGCCGCGACCAAGGCGGGCTGGATGTCGACGTTCACGCAACTGGTGGCGGCTTATCCCAGCGTGCGGTTCTTCTCCGCCGAATACGGCCCCATGGAGCGCGAGATCAACGACGTCGTGTTCAACCTGCCGGTGGGCCACGGCCTCGGCACGTTCGACTGGGAGCCGACGAGCAGCGGCACCTGGAATGCCGCGCAGCCTTCCGATCCGACCGGAACGTCGACGCACGCGTTGTTCCGGCGCAACGGCAACACGTACACCGCGCTGGCCGATCTGGCGCTCTACACGCAGATGATGATGGACTACGCCGCGCGGCTCTAAACTGGCGCTAGACCTTGCGCTAGACCGGCGGCACCGCTGTCGCGCGCAGGCGCGACGCTTGCGCGCGATAGCGCTCGACCGACGCCAGCAGGATGCGCTGCGCTTCGGAGCGGTCCAGGCGGGCGCCGACCTCGACGGTCTTGCCCTCGAGGATCTTGTAGTCCTCGAAGAAGCGGATCATCTCGGTCATCGAATGCTTCGGCAGCTCGCCGATGTCGCGATAGTCGGCGACCGCCGGATCATTGACGTGGACCGCGATGATCTTGTAGTCCTCGCCGTGCTCGTCGCGCATGCGGAAACCGCCGATCGCGCGCGCTTGCAAGATCGCGAGCGGCACGACCGGCTGCTGGCCCAGCACGAGCACGTCGAGCGGATCATCGTCCTCCGCGTAGGTCCGCGGCACGAAGCCGTAGTTCGCCGGATAGTGGACGGCCGAGTAGAGCACCCGATCGACGCGCAGCAATCCGGTGCGCTTGTCGAGCTCATACTTGTTCTTGTCGCCCTGAGGCACCTCGATCACCACCGGAAAGACGTCGAGATCGTCGTCGGCGGGCAATGCGATGTCGTGCCAGGGGTGCGCCACGGCTCAAGTCACCTCGCCGGGGAAAGTAGCCACCCACCCGCGCCGACGCAACCCCGCAGACGGACCTCACGGCGCCAGCGCTTCGTTGATCAGGTTCGCCAGGCGCCGCCCCGCGAGCACGATGCGGGCCTGACCGAGCTTGTAGGCAGCGGCCTGATATTGCGGCGTGATCGCGAACGGGCCATTCCCGACGCCGATCGGCGCCACGTACACCGCGCTCCGCGCCAGATCGAAGCCCTCCTGGATCCAGACCGCGACATCGCCAGCGGCTGCCTTCTTTGTATCGGTGCGCGGCAACGACGCGGCGGCCGCCTCGACGGGAGCGACCGCATAGCCCGCGCCGGCGATCGCATCGTAGAACGCATGCAGGTCGGTCGGCGGCCCGAACGGGCAATAGCGCGGATCATCACAAACCGGAGGCTGGACGTTGCCGTTGATCTTCACGTTGTTGCCGCCGCGGTCCCCGGTCGCGTTGGCGGCGTCGAAGCGCGCGATACAGTGAAGCGGCTGGTGCACGTCGCCCACCAGGTGCAGCAGCCAGACCAGGTCAAAGGACTTCACGTCGTCGCTGGTGGACGCAGCAGCCAGCGCCGCGCGCAACATCGGAATCACGGTCGATGCGTTGGGCATGGGCGTGGGCTGCAGCGGCGTGCTGTCGGGTGAGAACGGCTGGTCGACGTAGTGCCAGTAGGTGTGGCGCAGATGATCGGCATAGCCGATGTTCTGGGACGCCGTCGGCGCCGACTGGTCGTCGGTCTGGTATGTAGAGTCGCTCTTGATCGAGTCGGCCCAGGTCGCTGCGCGCATGAAGGCCATGCGGTCTTGGTCGCCGGCCGCGGCGCCGACGATCCAGTTCTCGTAGCGCGGGTTCAACTTCAGCAGCTGGGCGGCGCGCTTCCTCGCCTTGGCGCCGAGCTGCTTGAACGCCACCGCCGCGACCTCCATGTGGCCGAAGTCATCCCAGGCGCGCGCCTCGGGCGCGACCGCCAGCGCCGAGACCAACACCAGGGCAATCGCCGCCCGCTCGAGCCGCAACCTGATCACGATGGGACGCGAGGGTTTCAAAGCGCGGCGCGCGCGTCAAGCGCCTCCAGCGCGGTGCACTACTTCGACTGGCGTTGCTGCAGCAGATCCAGCAGCGACGCCGCGTTCTGTTTCATGCCCGCGTCGTCGACGCAAAAGTGGTCGTTGTCGGACGCGCTGCCGACGCAACTGAACCCCGACGGACAGCGGTTGTTCTCGTCGTCGCAATGCTGGGAACACGCCCAGTGCGTCTCCGCGGCCCTCGCCGCCGCCTCGGGGTTCCCCTGAAACATGAACGCCGGCAAGACCGAAGAGGTGCTGACGCAGAGCTGGCTCTGACAATCCCACGCGGCGCCGCAGCGGCTTCCCAGCACGCCCGTACCGATGGGGATGCAGCTGCTCTGCGCGCAGTGCAGGCCCGCGCCGCACTCCTTGTCTTCCACGCAGTCCTTGGTGCAGACACCGCCGACCGCGAACGGCCCCTCGCTCTTCATCATCTTGCCGCTCCGGCATTCGTCGGCGCTGAGGACGCCCTGGCCGATGCCTTTTCCAAAGACGCGCATCCGCACCATGAACGTGACCGCCGCGATGAGGATGCCAATCACCGCGATCACCTTGCGCACGGCGTTCATGGTGCTGACGACCTGGGTCGCGGCTCCCGGCAACGGCGCCGGCGTCGATCCAGGCGCTGGGTGCGGAGGCGGCTCCGCCGCGATCAACCGCGGCGATTTCACCTCGAATGGATCCCTGCCCTTCCCCTCTCCGTCTCCATTGCCGCTCATTGGCGCAGCGTACACGCGACGAACATCGGAGTTCTGTGATTTGCGCCCGCGCGCCCGGCAATTTCGATGATCGTGGAGGGCAATTTTTTTTGCATCTTGACCGGGGGACGAGATCGCGCCCCGGCGTTACGCCGTCGTGACTCGGGACCGGGCCCTGTCACCGACTGGCGCCATGCGAGGCCGCGCAGCGCGCTACTTTCCCGGGCGATCCACGGCTTTTGCGCCTGCTCATCCGCGTGGCACGCCCGCTGCAAATGTGTCGAGGCCTACCTACGGGGAGGGACCGACAATGAAGATCAATCGTGCACTCGGAATTGGATTGGGACTGGCAATGGTGTTGGGAACGTCGTCACTGGCGTTCGCGGATAATGTGATCGTGGGCGGTCAGCCTGCGACGCCAGCGCCGGTGGCTCAGGCGGCGCCGGCGCCATCACCCGTCGTCGTGCAGCCAGTGCAGGCTGCACCCGCGCAACCGGTGGTCGTCGACGAGCCCTCGAGGCGAGCCGTCGTGAACGCTGAAGTCTCGCCTCCGCACAGCTACATGGGAACCATCGCCGGCGGCGCATTCATGGGCGGCGCCGCGGGCGCGTTGATTGGCGGCGCCATCTATTTTCTGGGCAGCCAGACCCACCCCGCCAACATCGCCTACTGGGCGGCGGGTGGCGTCCTGGTGGGGACCGGCGTCGGCATTACGCAGATCATGGTGCAGGAGAGCCGCGTCTCGCAGGTGGCAGCCTCCTCGGACCCGGCGCCGACGTTGCGGCTCGCCCTTTATCAGACGCGTTTCTAGAACCAGCTGGTCAGATAGCGAAACCGCAACGCGCCGGGACGCCAAGATCCGGACTCCTTCAAGTCCGGACTTGGCGTCTGCGGCGTCCTGGCGGTTGTTTTGTTAGCTGACCGTTCGAGAAGTTGGTCTAGAGGGGTCTAGAGGCGCGTGCGGATCAGCGACAGCGCACGCAGCGCCTCGGCGACGCTCCACGCCTGCGCCATGCACCCGCGCGGCGCGAACGGCGGCTCGGCGTCGCAGATCTCGCTGATCGTCCCGATGCACGACTTGCTCATCTGCTCTTCCAGCCCGCCCAGCAGGCGAGCCGCGCCGTCGGCGTCGTTGGGATGCACCTTGAGCCAGGCGTCGACGAACGGACCCACGAGCCAACCCCAGACAGTTCCCTGGTGATAGGCCGCGTCGCGCGAGCGCAGATCACCGTCGTAGCGTGATTTGTAGTCGGGATGCCCGGGCGCCAGCGAGCGGAGACCGAACGGCGTCGCCAGCGCGCGCGCCACGACGTCGAGCACCGCGTTCCAGCGCGCGGGATCGAGCACCGGATGCGGCAACGAGATCGCCAGCAATTGATTGGGCCGTAGGCTCGGGTCATCGCGCGGCTCGTCGTCGCCCCCGCCCTGGCCGTTCTCCTGGCCGTTCTCCTGGCCGTTGCCTTCGCCATCGACGACGTCGTAGAGATAGCCGCCGGCGTCGTACCAGAACCGGCGGTTGAACGAAGCCCGCAGCGTGGCGGCGCGCTCGGCCACGTCGGCGGCGGAGAGGACGATCCCGTGCTCGGCTGCCCAGCCGTCGGTCTCGGCCTCGCTCAACCAGCGCTGCATCAACGACAGCGCGTTGTAGAAGAGCGCGTTGATCTCCACCGCCTTGCCTCGCCGCGGGGTGACCACCCAGTCGCCGACCTTGGCGTCCATCCAGGTCAGCTGGTAGCCGGGCGCACCCTGGCGCAGCAACCCATCGGCCGGGTCGACGCCAATGCCGAATCGCGTTCCAGCGAAGTGCTTCTCGACGATCTCGGCGAGCTTGGGCAACAGGAACCGGCGCGTCTCTCGATCGCCGGTGGCCGCCTCGTAGCGGTCGACCGCATGAAAGAACCAGAGCGTGGCGTCGGCGGTGTGATAGAGGCCCTCGCTCTTTCCTTCGGGGAACAGGTTGGGAATCAACCCATCGCGAACGTGATGCGCAAAGGTGTGGATGATGTCGCGCGCCTCGGCGTGACGGCCGGTGAGCAGCGTCAGCCCCTCGAGGCTGATCATCGTGTCGCGGCCCCAGTCGGTGAACCAGGGATAGCCGGCGATCACCGTGCACGCGGTGTCGCCCTGCGCGTTCAGCACCGCCTCGTCGCGCGGGCGCGAGTGCGGTGTGATGATGAACTGGTCGGCGGCGAGGATCAGCTCCGCGCCCAGGTCGCCGCGCAACTCGGGCCGCGCCTGGGCGATCAAGCGCCGGCGGCGCTCCTCCTCGAGCTCGTGCACATCCAGCGCCCGTAGCGCCAGCATCCGCTCCCACGGCTCGGTCGACGCGACGAGACGGATCTCGGCGCCCGGCTGCAGCGTCACGCGCGCGCACCCGGCCGATCGCAGCGTCCCGCGCCAGTCGTAGCCGCGCGCCTGCTCCAACCGATACCGGATCTCGACGTCGCCTCGGCCCGCGGTGATCTCGGCCAGGTCGCCCTCGAAGCGCAGGCGGAGCGGCGGCAACGCCGCGTCCGGGGGCGCAATCTCGTACCCTTGCTCCACCGCGGTCATCTGGTAAGTCGCGCCGCCGGCGACGACCGCGTTGTCGTGCGGCCGCATGTCCAGCAGCGGCTCCAGCGCCAGCCGCACCGGCGCGCGCGCGGCGATCAAGCGATAGCGCAGCAGCACCGTGTTCTGGCCGTGCGGCATGAGCAGGCTCTTTTCCAGAACCAGATCGCCCAGCTCGAAGCGCCAGCAAGGACGGCCGTTGATCAGCTGGAACCGCGCCAGCGTCGCGGGCAGCTCCGGCCCCGGCGACGACACCGACGGCACCGGATCGATCGCCGTCAGCGGAAGGGTCGTGCCGTCGGCGAGCTCCAGCGTCTCGGCCAGGTGATTCAGCATGACCGTGCGGCCGTACGGCGCCGGCAACGCCGCGACGAGGGGGCCGTGGTACCGCCGCGTGGGTATCCCCGCGAGCGTTCCGCTGGCGTAGCCCCCGAGGCCGTTGGTGATCAGCCACTCCTTGTTGATCAATCCCGCGTCGGGATCGCCGCGCTGCCAACCGATTCGTTCCGGGCCCGCTGTCGGTGACGTGAGATGACTCGCCGAAAATGAAGGTGTCGCGCTCATGAATCCCCCGGCGCCAAGACGACCGTGCAATGACCGGGCAGGCGCCATCCTTCTTCCTCGGTCTCGACCGGCGGCGTACCGCGCCCGCCGTAACGCGCATCTTCACTGGACCAGATCAATCGCCAGCGACGGCCCGCGGGCGGCGCCAGCAACGGCGACGGCGCCGGCACCAGCGGCTGGTCGGCGCCGTAGTTCACCAGCAGCAGCCGATCGTCGGTCGCGCCGAAGATCCGCAGCAGCAGCGACCGCTCGCCCAGCGCCAGGCCGTGCACGCGATCCACCTCTTGCTGCGCGAACACCGGATCGTCGCGCCGCAACCCGAGCAGATCGCGGTGCAACTGCCAGGTCTGGTCGCGGCGGTGGCGGTCGCTCCAATCGAGCTTCGACGACTGGAACGTCTCCTCCGCCGCAGGATCGGGGACGCGTTGCTGGTTCTCCGGTGTCGCCAGCGACGGAAATTGCGCCAGGAACTTGCGGCGGCCCTCCGCCACCTGCGCGCCCAGGGGAGCGCCGTGATCGGCAAAGTAGAAGAAGGGCCGTGTCGACCCGAGCTCCTGCCCCTGAAACAGCATCGGCGTCGGGGGGGCCAGCAGCGTCAGCGCGATGAGCGCGCGCAGGTCGGAGGGCGCCACCGTCGACGCGAGGCGCGCACCGCCGGCATTGGCGACCTGGTCGTGGTTCTCGAGGTAGGAAACGAAGCTCTGCGCGCCGAGATCCAGCGCCACGGTGCCGCGGCGCTGTTTCTGCCACGAATAGCGTTGCCCCTGGAACAGGAACCCCCAGCGAACCGCCGACACGAGCTCCTGCGCGTGGCCGAGATAGTCGGAGAAATAGGCTTCGTTGTGCCCGGTGAGCGCCACCATCGCGCTGTGATGATAGTCGTCGTTCCAGAGCGCGTCGAGTCCGTAGCCGCCGCGGCTCACCGGACGCGCGAGCTTGGCATCCTGCGGCTCGTTCTCGGCGACCAGGTACGTCGCCCGCGCGCCACCCGCCTCGCGCACGCGCCGCGCGACCGCCGATATCACGTGTTCGGGCGAGGCGTCGTAGATCTGCTGGGTCGCATCCAGGCGAAGGCCGTCGAAGTGGAACTCGTCGATCCAGTAGGCGGCGTTCTCGACGAACAGCTCACGCGCGGGGCCGGCGTTCTCGCCGTCGAAGTTCAGCGCCGCGCCCCACTCGTTCGCATAGCGATCGGTGAAGTAGTCGGCGGAGAAGCGCCCCAGGTAATTTCCATCGGGGCCGACGTGGTTGTACACGACGTCGAGGATCACGCCTATCCCGAGCCCGTGCGCGGTGTCGACGAACCGGCGCAGATCGTCGGGGCGCCCGTAGAGCCGTGTCGGCGCCCACAGATCGACGCCGTCGTATCCCCAACCGAAGCGGCCGGGGAAGTCGGCGAGCGGCATGAGCTCGATCAATGTGATGCCGAGGTCACGCAGATCGGCCAGCCGCTCCGCCGCCGACGCGTACGTGCCGGCCGCCGTGAACGTGCCGACGTGCATCTCGTAGATCACCTGGCCGCGCGCGCCGCTGCCGCGCCAATCGCGATCGCTCCAGGCAAACGCGCGCGCGTCGACCACCTCCGAGGGGCCGTGCGGCCCCTCGGGCTGAAAGCGAGACGCGGGGTCGGGGTAGACCTTGCCGTCGTCGTCGAGCTGGAAGCCGTAGCGATCGCCCGCGCGCAGGCCGCGCACCAGGCCGGAGAAGTAGCCGCCGAGCTCGGCGGGGAGCGCAGCCGACCGCGCCATCCCGTCGCCGTGGCGGACGACGACATCACGGGCACGCGGCGCCCAGACGCGCACGTGCGTGCCACCGCCCACCGCGTCGGGCTCGGCGCCGATCGGGTAGCGCCGAGCCGTCCCGTTCGCCGACTTTAGCGCTTGCGTGGACTGCGCGCGCGTCATGGCTTCACCCGCACCGTCGCGCGGCCGGTCTCCGACGCCAGCCGCGACAGCCGCTCGTTGTTCGGGGCGTCGGCGGCCAGCTGGTCGATGGTGTTCGCCATGCGATAGCTCCAGTTGCTGTCGCCTGCCTCGCCGGGAACGTTGATGCGCTCGCGGGTGCCCATGGCGTCCTGGAACGGGATCAGCGACAGCGTCGACGGCGCCGCGTAGATCACGCGCAGGAGCAGATCGCGCACGCGTTCGTCGAACGGCTTGTCGGGATCGAGCTCGCCGAGGCCCGGAATCGCGCGCAGCTTGCCGCGCTCCTCGGGTGTCAGGCCGTCATACCAGGCCGCGGTGCTGTCGGTGTCGTGGGTGGCGTTGGTCGCCACCGAGGCCAGCGGCCAAGACGCCGGATCGCGAAACGATCCGTCCTCGTTCTTTTCCCAGCGCAGCACGCGGTAGCCGGGGATGGCCAGCCGCTCCAGCGACGGCCGCAAGAACGGCGGTTGCGGCCCGAGATCCTCGGCCACCACCTCGCCGAAGCGGCTCATCATGCGCATCAACGTCTCGCCGAGCCGCAGCTGCGCCGGCTCGTCCGCCGGCGAGAAGCCGTGTGACTCGCCGTCGGTGCCACGGTAGTAGGTGCGATAGAAGCCGATCGCGTGATCGACGCGGTAGAGGCTGAACAGCGCGCCGGCGCGGATCGCGCGGTCGTGCAGCCAGCCGAAGTCGTCGCGCTCCAGCGCCGGCCAGTCGTAGATCGGCAGGCCCCAGTCCTGGCCCTCGCTCTCGGCCTGACCCTCCGGCGGCGGCGTGCCCAGGTGGCGGTCGATGCGGAACACGCCACGGCTGGCCCACACGTCGGCCGAGTCGACGGACACCACGAACGGCAGATCGCCCATGAGGTTGACGCCGGCCGCGGCGACGTCGCGGCGCGCGCGCCGCCACTGCTCGTCGAGCTGCCACTGCGTCCACTTCACGCGCAGGATGTCGTCGCGCCGTTGCTCGCGCCAGGCGGCGATCGCGCCGGGGCTGCGCTCGCGCGCGCCGCGCGGCCAGTCGACCCAGCTCATCTTGTACTCGTCGTGCCAGGTGCGAAAGAGCGCGTAGTCGTCGAGCCAGGTGCGGTTCTCTTTCATGAACGCGATCAACCGCCGCGCCCGCACGCTGTTGCCGTTCCACTCGTCGCGCAGGAAGCGCGCGAAGGCGAGCTCGATGGCTTCGCGCTTCACCGCGCGCACCGCTCCCCAATCGACGCTGGCGGCGCCGATCGCGGCTGCCAGCCTCTCGCGCGTCGCCGGCGGCAGCGCGTCGCGCCCGCCCGCGGCCACGAAGTCCTCGCACCCGTCGAGCGACAGGTAGACCGGGTCGAGCGCGTACGCCGACGCCGGCGCATAGGGGCTGGCGTCGGCGCCCGCCAGCGCCTGGACCGGCAGGAGCTGCACGACCGAGAAGCCCGCGCCCGCGGCCCAGCTGGAGAACGCCGCCAGATCGCCGATCTCGCCCACGCCCCAGCCCGACTTCGATCGGACCGAGAACAGCGGGATGACCACGCCCGCGCGCCGGCGCCGACGCTCGGCCTGCTTCTTGGCCACGCGCACCGGCGCGGTCGCCGCCTCGCGCAGCGTCTTCTCGTCGAGCGGCCGGCGCAACATCACCAACGACCGCGCCTCGACCTTGTATTCGCCCGGCGCGGCCGTGTCGGCCGCCTTGTCGGGCTCCGCCGTATCCAGCTGCAAGAGCCAATCGCCCGCCCCGTCCTCCGCCGGCAGCTTGAAGGTGATGGGCTCGTGGTGCGCGTTCAGCAGCACGAGCAACCCATCGTCGACCAGCCGCGCGCCGCGATCGTCGACCGCGGGCAGCGCGTCGCCGCCCACCATGAACGCCAGCGACGAGATCCACGGCATCTGCCAGTCGGTCGGCGTCATCTCCTCGCCGTCGGGTCGCAGCCAGGCGAGATCCTTCGCGTCGGACTCCCAGATGAAGTCGCCCTCGAAGAACCGCTGGCGCTGCAGCGCCGGGTGCGCTTGCCGCAGCTTGATCAGCCGGCGCGTGAAGTCCAGCAGGCGGCGCCGCCGATCGTCGAGCGTCCAGTCGAACCAGGAGATCTCGTTGTCCTGGCAGTAGGCGTTGTTGTTCCCGCGTTGCGTGCGTCCCATCTCGTCGCCGCCGAGCAACATCGGCACGCCTTGCGACAGGAACAGCGTCGCCAGCAAGTTTCGCTTCTGCCGCTCGCGCAGCGCGATGATTGCGGGATCGTCGGTCTCACCCTCGGCGCCGTGGTTCCACGACTGATTGTCGTCGGCGCCGTCGTGGCTGCGCTCGCCGTTGGCTTCGTTGTGCTTGCCGCCGTAGGTGACCAGGTCGTGCAGGGTGAACCCGTCGTGCGCGGTCAGGAAGTTGATGCTCGCCTGCGGCTCGCGCCGATCGCCCGCGTAGAGATCCGCCGATCCGGTCAGGCGATAGCCGATCTCCGACGCCAGGTTGTCGTCGCCCTTCCAGTAGCGGCGCAGGGCATCGCGGAACTTGCCGTTCCACTCGGCGAATGGCGCGGGAAAGCTGCCGACCTGGTAGCCGCCGGTGCCGGTGTCCCAGGGCTCGGCGATCATCTTCACGCGCGACAGCACTGGATCCTGGTTGATGATCTGGAAGATCGGCGCGTAGCGGTCGAAGCATGCTTGCGACGCGCGCCCGAGGGTGGTCGCGAGATCGAAGCGAAACCCGTCGACGTGCATCTCGGCCACCCAGTAGCGCAGCGAATCGACGATCAGGCGCGCGGCCTCCGGGTGCGAAGCGTTCAAGCTGTTGCCCGTGCCGGTGAAATCCAGGTAGTA
>Ga0265342_10002528_pt1 | contig 15752 bp, 15 predicted proteins | sample 4CB327metaG_FD_203125 | JGI IMG/M metagenome (GOLD analysis project Ga0265342, IMG submission 203125) | Rhizosphere microbial communities from Carex aquatilis grown in University of Washington, Seatle, WA, United States - 4-CB3-27 metaG | ecosystem: Host-associated > Plants > Roots >...
CCCGCAGACGGGGGGAGGGGACCGGATCCTGTCGGGTGGAGGACCAATGAAAATCCGATCCCCTCCCCCCGTCTGCGGGGGAAGGGTTGGGCAGAGGGGTTCCGGCAGCGTCCGCGAAGAGGCGACCCTTCGCTCACCAGTACTGATGCACCAGCGGCCGGATCCGGTGGTCGTAGATCTCGTGCACCTTCGCCATCGTCGACGCCGGCAGCGGCGGCAGCTCCCCTGCGGTGACGTTCTCGTCGACCTGATCGGGGCGCTTGGCGCCGGGGATCGCGCAGGTCACGGCGTCGCTCATCAAGATCCACCGCAGCGCCCAGGTCGCCATCGGCAGGTCGCCGGGAACCAGTGGGCGCAGCTCCTCGACCAGCGACAGGCCGGTGGTGTAAGGAATGCCCGAGAAGGTCTCGCCGCGGTCGAACGCCTCGCCGTTGCGGTTGAAATGGCGGTGATCGTCGCCGGTGAAGACGCTGCGCGCGGAGAGCTTGCCCGCGAGCAGCCCCGACGACAGCGGCAGGCGCGCGAGGATGCCGACGCGGCGCCGCTTGGCCTCAGGAAAAAGCAGCTCGGCCGGGCGCTGGCGGAACATGTTGTAGATGATCTGCACCGACTGCACGCCCGGGTACTCGATCGCCTTCAACGCATCCTCGACGCGCTCGACGCTGACCCCGTAGAACAGCACCTTCCCGGCCTGAACCAGGTCGTCGAGGATCCCGAATACTTCGGGTTGGTAATAGACGTCCGACGGCGGGCAGTGCAGCTGCAGCAGATCCAGCGCGTGGGTCTCGAGGTTCTTGAGGCTGCGCTCGACGAACGCGGTCAGGTTCTCGCGGTTGAAGCCCTCGGCGACGAACGGCTTCAAGCGCTTGCCGGCCTTCGTCGCGACGTAGAACGGGTCGCGCCGCTCGCGGCGCAGGCGCGCCAACAGCTTCTCGCTGTGGCCGTCGCCGTAGACGTCGGCGGTATCGAAGAAGTTCACGCCGCGATCCAGGGCGCGGTTCAACGCTGCCAGCGACTCGCTGTCCTCGACCGCGCCCCAGGTGCCGCCGATGGCCCAGGCGCCGAAGCTGATCGCCGAGACATTCCAACCCGTCCTACCGAGTGGTCGATATTCCATGACGCCGTTCACGCTATCACGAACCTTGGAACCCTCAGAGGGTTCCCAAACGCGCGAAAACTACTCGGCCGCCGTGATGCGGTCGCGGCCATCTCGCTTGGATTGGTAGAGGGCGCGATCGGCGCGCTCGACCCAGCTCTGCGGTTCCTCGCCGGGCTTCAAAGCCGCCGCGCCGATCGACAGCGTCAGCTGGAAGCGCACGCCCTCACGGTCCATCGAGATCGCACGGATGGCGCGCAGCAGACGCTCGCCCAGCGCCAGGCTTTCCTTGATCGACGTCTCGCGCAAGACCACCGCCAGCTCGTCGCCGCCGCAGCGAGCGACGAAGTCGCTCTTGCGCAGGAAGATGCGGGTCATCGTATCCGACACGCGACGCAGAACCGTGTCGCCCTCCGGATGCCCGAAGGTGTCGTTGATGGTCTTGAACTTGTCAATGTCGATCAGCAGAAGGCACGCCTCTTGCCCGAACGCGCGCGCCAGCTCCACGCTGCGCGCCATGTAATCGTCGAACGCCTTGCGGTTGAAGAGCCGCGTCAGCGGATCGACCTCGTTCTCCTTGCGCGCGGTCTCGAGCTCGTTGCCGAGGATGCGCACCTGCGCCCCCAGCGACTCGACGCGCTCGTGGTGGGTCTTGCGCCGCTGCTCGACGATCTCGCCGAGCTTGACGATCGTCGCCAGCACCTCGCGCTTCAGCTCGCCGGTCGCCGTACCCTGCGCCAGGTGCTCGAGCCGGCCGAGCTGCTCCTTGATCCGCTCGTCGGCCTCCTGCTCGGTCGAGAGCGAGTGGCTCAGGTTCTGGATGAACACCCAGATCACCTGGCGCAGATCAGTCAGCACCGTGCGCGTGTGGCCGGTGCTGTTCTTGGCGTAGTCGCGCACAAACTCGCGCACACCGGACCAGTCGCGGCGCGCGGTCTCCGGCGACTTCGGCGGCCCGCCCACGGCGACCGGGCCCGACCCCGGGCCGCTGGCCGGCTCGTTCGAGCCGGGCGGGGGGCTGGCGATGGTCACGTGCTGCGCCCACCCCTCGCACAGACGCACGAACGCCTCGGGCTCCTGGTGCTCCTGATCGGCGGCGTATTCGCCCAGGATCCGCAGGATCGCGGCCAGTGTGTCGAGCGCCATCTCGACCTGGCTCATCGGAGCGACTCGCTCGGCCGAGTCCGCGGGCAGTTTCTTGAAGGGGAAGTTGGCCAAGGGACTTTGTCCCACATGCCATCGGCAGTTCGCGGCGGCGGTTTAGGCCCGCCACGCAATCCCCGGGACCTCGGGGCTTCTGGCCTCGGACCTCAGGTACTCAGAAGGCGGGTGAGCGCCGATTCGACCGAGCCCGTGTAGCCGCCGCCGCCAAACAGGTTCACGTGAACCATCAGCGGATAGAGCTGGTAGAGGTCGACGCGCGCCTCGTGCCCATCGGCGAGCGGCCAGGCTTCGTCATAGGCGGTGAAGACCCGCGCGCCGAAGCCACCGAAGAGCCGCATCATCGCGAGGTCGATCTCGCGGTGGCCCCCGTAGACTGCGGGGTCGATGAGACAGGGGGCGCCGCCCGCGTCGCACATGAGATTGCCGCCCCACAGGTCGCCGTGCAGCCGCGCCGGCGGCTCGGGCGGCCCGAGGAGATCGTCCAGCTCCACGAACAGGCGCGCGAATTCGCGCTTCATGCGCGCCGTCGCCAGCCCGTGGTCGGCGGCCAGACGCAGCTGCGGCTCCAGGCGGCGCTCGCGGTAGAAGACCGCCCAGCTCCCGGGGTCGGAGGCCGGGCCGTTGGCCTGCGGCAGCCGCCCGATGAAGTTGTCGTGGTCGGAGCCGAACCCGGCGGCGCCGAAGCGATGCAATGCCGCCAGCCCGCGCCCGAGGGTCTCGTCGAAGTCGCGCGCCGGCCGCCCGCGCCGCACCAGCTCGAGCACCAGGAACTGCACCGGGTCGTCGGGCCCCGCGACGGCGACCACGTCCGGCAGGCGCAGCGCGCGCGCCTCGGCGAGCCAGCGCAGGCCGCGCGCCTCGGTCGCGAACATCGCCGGTGGCGGGTCGGGGTTGGTCTTCACGAACAGCTCGCGCCCGTCGGCGAGCTTGACCTGGGCCGCGTCGTTGATCGAACCGCCCCCGAGACCGCTCGACCGCACGACCGGCGAGCCGAGCGCACGTTCCAGCTCCGTCGCGAGCCGGTCGCCGGCGCTCACAGCCGGTGCTCGCGGCGCAGCCGCGCGAGAAATCCGGCGCAGGCGCCCTGGCAGATGTCGAAGACGTCTTCGAACCCGTGCGCGCCGCCGTAGTACGGATCGGGCACGTCGGCCGGATCCGTATCCGCCGGGCCTGCTTCGTACGCGCGCAGCAGGCTGACCTTGGCGCGCGCGGCGGCGTCGGGCGCCATCTTCATCAAATTTTCGCGGTTCGAGCTGTCCATCGCCACCACGTAGTCGAAGCGCGCGAAGTCGGCCGCCGTGAACTGCTGGGCGCGCCCCGACAGAGGGATGCCGCGCGCGGTGCCCGTGGCCATGCTGCGCCGGTCGCGCGTCTCGCCGATGTGCCAGTTGCCGGTGCCCGCGCTCTCGATGTGGAACGCGTCCTCGAGCTTCGCCTGCCGCACCAGGTGCTTCATCACCGCCTCGGCCGTCGGCGAGCGGCAGATGTTACCGAGGCAGACGAAGCAGATCCGTACCATCGCCGGCGCCCCGCGCTCGCTCCAGCGGCTACTCGCCCGGTGGCTTCGACGCCAGGCCGTCGTCCGATGCCGGTGCCGACGGCTCGCCGTGTCCGTTGCCTTCGCGGCGGTCGCCGCTGGCTTCGTCATTGTCGGCGCCGTTCGCGATCGCGCCGCCGCCGGCCGCGCTCTCCTGCGCCGCCGGCTCTCCCGCCAGCAGCTCGGGATCGACGACGCTAGCCGCCTCGTCCTCGGCCAGCGCCGCCTCGACCTCGGCCGGCGAGCCCAGGCCGCGCCGTCGCCGCCGGCGCCGCTTCGAGTCGCGGTCCGACTTCTCGGCCTCGCGCGCGCCGCCGCCCGCCTCGGACCGCTCGAGCGGCGCCTTGTCGCCGGGCGACCGGATCTCGAAGTCCTCGACGTGGAACGAGCCGCGCGCCTTGACCACGATGCGCTTCTGCAGCCGCTTCTCCATGTCCTCGAGAAACGCCCGGTCGCTGGTCGCCAGCACCTGCGCGACCTCGGGGTGAACCTCGACCAGCACCGTATCGCCGTCGATCATGTCGCCCTGTCGCCGCAGCTCGCGGAACAGCTCGTACGAGACCGTGCGCCGCGATTTGGTGTAGCCCTTGCCCTCGCAGGCCGTGCACGGCTCGGTCAGCGTGTGCAGCAGCGACTCGCGCGTGCGCTTGCGCGTCATCTCGATGAGCCCCAGCTCCGAGATGCGCGTCACCGCCGCCTTCGCGCGATCCTTGCGCAGGTGGTCGTTGAACGCCCGCGTGACCTTTTCACGGTTGTGCGGGCGGTCCATGTCGATGAAGTCGACGACAATCATGCCGCCGATGGAGCGGATGCGCAGCTGCTCCGCGACCTCGCGACAGGCTTCGAGGTTGGTCTTGGTGATCGTGTCTTCCAGGCTGGACTTGCCGACGAAGCGGCCGGTGTTGACGTCGATGGCCGTCAGCGCCTCCATCTCGTCGACGATCAGGTAGCCGCCCGACTTCAGCCAGACCTTGCGCTCGAGCGCACGGTCGATCTCGATCTCGATGCCGAAGCCGTCGAAGATCGGGTCGGTGCCGTCGTAAAGCTCGATGTTGCCCGCGAAGTCGGGCATGAACGACGAGATGAACTTCTTCACCCGGTCGTACTCGGGCCGAGAATCGATGATCAGCTTCTCGACGTCGGCGGTGAAGAGGTCGCGCACCGTGCGCAGCAACAGATCCAGGTCGTTGTAGATCAGCGCCGGACAGCGCGCTCCCTCGGAGCGCTTCACCACTTCGTTCCAGAGCTTGATCAGGAACTCCATGTCCGAGCGCAGCTCGCGCTCGGAGACGCCGTCGGCGACGGTCCGTACGATGAAGCCCGAGCCGGCTGGCCGCATCGAGTCGACGATCTCGCGCAGGCGCTTGCGCTCGCGGTCGGAGCCGATGCGGCGCGAGATGCCGACGTGGTCCACGGTCGGCATGAAGACCAGGTGCCGGCCGGGCAGCGAGATGTAGCGCGTGGTCCGCGCCCCCTTCGTGCTGATCGGTTCCTTGGTGACCTGAACGACGATCTCCTGGCCCTCTTTCAGCAGATCTTCGATGCGCGCGCCGCCGTGCGCGCGCGCCGCGTCGGCGGCCTCGTCGTCGTCGTCCTCGCCGCGGCTCGGCGACTCGCCCGCGAAAAGCCGCGTCAAATCATCGGGCGTGCCGCGCACGTCGGAGACGTGCAGGTACGCGGATTTCTCGAGCCCGATGTTGACGAACGCCGCCTGCATTCCCGGCAACACGCGTTCGACGCGGCCCTTGTAGATGTTTCCCGCGATGCCACGTTCGCGTTTCCGCTCGATGTAGAGCTCGCCGAGAAAACCTTCTTCGACGAGCGCAACCCTGGTTTCGGGGCCGTCGGCGTTGATGACCAGGAGGCTGTTCGGCATACCAGGCTATGAAAAATTAGGTGCCGACCAGGCACATGCTGACGCGAATGTCAGGGTTCATGGGTGAGGCTTCGAGAACAATAGGCTCGTCTAACATGGAAGCGCCAGTATTTCAACGGGATCGCCTCAATCGGCCCCGTCGGCACACCCCTTGCTGATTAACCGGGCAGCCGTGACCGCCGCTCGACGGTGGGCTCGGCTCCTGACTTCGCTACGCCGACACCCATCGACGTGATCAAGATTTTCGACTCCGGGAATTAACTTTTTCTCCTAGCTTCAGCCCGGAGCGGCTTTTTCGATTTGCCATAGACTAGCCTAGGAACCGAATCCGTTTTGAGCTTGGGCAAAGCCCCCGTGGGAGACCACGGGGGTTTTGTCGTATCCGGGTCGCGGCTCGGAGAGGGGACCGGATCAGCGAAGCTGAACCGTGTACGCGTAGACCCAGGCGCTGACGAACAGCAGCGCGTCGACGCGGTCCAGGATGCCGCCGTGGCCCGGCAGCATGCGGCCCGAATCCTTAACGCCGGCGGAGCGCTTGATCATCGACTCGAGCAGATCGCCGATTGGGCCGATCACCGCCGCCGGAACCGCCACCAGCAGGCAGTCGCGCAGCGTGAGCCCGGGGAAGAACGTCGCGTGGCAGACCCACGCGATGATGACGCCGCCCGCGAGCCCACCGAACGCGCCCTCGACGGTCTTGCTGGGCGAGATCGCCGGGTACAGCTTGTGCCGCCCGATGGCGCGGCCCGCGAAGTAGGCGCCGGTGTCGTTGGCAAACGTCACTGCGATGGCGACGAAGACCCAGAACGGGCCGTCAGCGACGTCGCGCTGCAGGAGCGCCAGCGGCGCCGAGAAGCCGCCGATGTAGAACACGCTGAACACCGCGATGCCCAGGCGTGCGGTCGCGCCCGAGATCTCGCCCGGGTGGGCGAGGATCGCCGTCGCCGCCACCGCCGCCGCCGCCAGTGACCAGAGCAGCGCCAGCTCGGGCCGCGCGTAGATGGCCGCCGACAGCGCCACGCCGGTCGCCACGATCGCGACCCGCTGCGGGCGCGGCGCGGCGGACATGGTCATCCGGGTGAGCTCGATGAGCGCCAGCAGGCAGCAGAGAAAAACCAGCAGCGCGAACCCGAGCCGCACGTGCCAGAGCGCCAGCAGCGCGATCAGCGGCAAGCCGACCGCCGCGGTCGACACGCGCAGGGCCAGGTTCGACATGCGCGGGGCTCGCTCAGCCGATCGAGCGGATCTGCTCGCGGGTCTGACCGAAACGACGTTCGCGCCGACGGAAGGAATCGAGCGCCTGGTAGAGCTCGTTCTTGTCGAAGTCCGGCCAGAACGTGTCAGTGAAGTAGAGCTCGGCGTAGGCCGCCTCCCAGAGCAGGAAGTTCGAGAGGCGCTCCTCGCCGGAGGTGCGCACGAGCAGGTCGAGCTGCGGCAGCCCGCCGGTCTGCAGCGCCGCCGAGATGCGATCTTCCGTGATCTCGTCGGGCTTGAGCGCGCCGCGCGTCGCCAGCTCGCACAGCGCGCGCGTCGCCGACACGATCGACTCGCGCCCGCCGTACGACAGCGCCAGGCACAGCGTCATTGCCCGGTTGCCGGCCGAGTCGCGCATCAGCGTCTCGAGCGGCTCTTTCACGAAGTCGGGCAGCCGCTCGACGTCGCCGATGGCGATCAAGCGGATGTTGTTCTCCATGATCTCGTCGCGCTCGTCGATGACGTAGTCGCGCAGGAGCTGCATCAGCGTGCCGACCTCTTCCGGCGGGCGCTGCCAGTTCTGCGAGGAGAACGCGTAGAGCGTCAGCGCGCGCAGGCCGACCTCGCGCGCCGCGCGCACCACGTCGCGCACCGCGACCGCGCCGCGCCGGTGACCCTCGACCCGGGGCAGACCCCGCCGCTGGGCCCAACGGCCATTGCCGTCCATGATGATGGCGACGTGACGCGGCAGCTTGGTCGGGTCTAAGGCAGGCGACATCGGGCCGGTTTCCGGTACCACATGCAGTAGCTTTTGTCGACAAGCGGTCGAGGCTGGGCCCCGGGGGTGGGCCCCCTCGTCTTCGACGCCGCGATCGATTAATCTTGCGTCATCATGAAAAGCGCCGAGGACATCGAGTCCTACCTGCTGCGCATCGGCCTCTCGTCCGAGCGCGTCGACACGAACATCTGGCTGGTGAAGCTGGATGGCCATGAGAACCTGGCCATCTCGATCGCCGGCCCGGTCGTGGCCTTCCGGCTCAAGGTCATGGACGTGCCCGTCGCCGGGCGAGAGCAGCTCTATCGCACGCTGCTGGGGCTCAACACCACCGACATGGTGCACGGCGCCTTCGGGCTCGAGGGTGAGGCGGTCGTCGTCGTGCATGCGCTCGAGCTCGAGAACCTGGACTTCAACGAGTTCCAGGCGGTCATCGACGACATGACCATGGTCGCTTCCAAGCACTATCCATTTCTGTCGAAGTTCGTCGAGCACCAGGCGTCGGCGTCAGCGGTCTAGCCAACAACCAGGACTCATCCAGGGACCATCATGGGAATCTTTTCAAGGCTCGGAACGCTCATCAAGTCGAACCTGAACGATCTGATCTCCAAGGCGGAAGACCCGCAGAAGATGCTGAATCAGATCGTCCTCGAGATGCAGAACCAGCTGGTCGAGGCGAAGAAGCAGGTCGCCGTCTCCATCGCGGACGAGAAGCGTCTCAAGAAGCAGTGGGACGAGCAGATCGAGCTATCGAAGGAGTGGGAGCGCAAGGCGATGCTGGCCGTCCGCTCGGGCGACGACGCCCTGGCCAAGGAAGCGCTGTCGCGCAAGCAGGAGCACGACAAGCAGCAGGGCGAGTTCGGCAAGCAGTGGCAGGCGCAGAAGGACGCCGTCGAGAAGCTCAAGGACCAGCTGCGCACGCTGAACGACAAGATCGAAGAGGCCAAGCGCAAGAAGAACATCCTGGTCGCGCGGCAGAAACGCGCCGAGGCCCAGAAGGCGATCCAGGACACCATGCGTGGGCTCTCGGACACGAGCGCGTTCGACAGCTTCGAGCGCATGAGCCAGAAGGTCGACCAGATCGAGGCCGAGTCCGAAGCGTCGGTCGAGCTGGGCGGCGAGCTGACCGGCGACACGCTCGCGCAGAAGTTCAAGTCCCTGGAGGCGGGCCCCGGATCCGACAATGCGCTCGCCGAGCTCAAGGCGAAGATGGGCCTCGGCCCGATGCCGGAGGCGCGCGCCGCGCTGCCGAGCGGGTCGTCTGCGCCTGCACGCGTGGCCGTGGAAGAAGAGATATCGGTCGACGCGTCAGTGCCCGCGAACAACAAGCGTTAGACGCGCGCGGGCGCGATCGATCGCACGGCGCTAGACAGGCTCCGGGCCTCCGACTATAAGACCCTAAGTAGAATCTTCACGGGGGCTCGGCACTTTCGCCGAGGAAGATGATGCTGCTGGATTCGTCGCGCGACGTCCTATTTCTGTCTGCGAAACGCACCGCATTCGGTGCGTTCGGCGGCGCGTTCAAAGATCTCCGTGCCACCGACCTCGGCACGATCGCCGCCCAGGCCGCGCTGGCTCAGGCTGACGTTCGCCCCGAAGAGATCGACGAGGTGATCTTCGGCAACGTGCTGCAAACGACGCCCGAGGACGTGTACTGCGCGCGCCACATCGGCCTGCGCGCCGGCCTCCCCGTCGAAACGCCGGCGCTGACCGTGAATCGGCTGTGCGGCTCGGGCTTCCAGTCGATCATCACCGCCGCGCAGGAGATCCGCACCGGCGACGCCGAGATGGCGCTGGTCGGCGGCACCGAGTCGATGAGCCAGGCGCCGCACGCCATCCGCGGCGCGCGCTGGGGTTACCCGTTTGGCAAGGCGCCGCCCGTCGAGGATCTGCTGTGGACCGCGCTGGTCGACACTTACGCCGGCTGCGCGATGGGCGTGACCGCCGAGACCGTCGCCGAGCGCTACGGGATCGATCGCGACGCCTGCGACGCCTACGCGCTGCAGTCGCAAAAGCGCTGGGCCGCGGCGGACGAAGCCGGGCACTTCCGCGACGAGATCGCGCCCGTCGCGGTGCGCGGCCGTAAGGGCGCGACGCAGACCTTCACGCGCGACGAGCATCCGCGGCCGCAGACCACGCTCGACGGTCTCGCCAAGCTGGCGCCGGTGTTCAAGACCGACGGCACCGTCACCGCCGGCAACGCGTCGGGCATCGCCGACGGCGCGGCCGCCCTGGTCGTCGCGTCACGCGCCGCCGCCGAGCGCACCAAGCGCAAACCGCTCGGCCGCCTGGTCGCGTGGGCCTACGTGGGCGTCGATCCCAAGGTGATGGGCATCGGTCCTGTTCCTGCGATTGCGAAAGTGCTGGCGCGCGCCCACATGCGCGTCGACGAGATGGATCTCATCGAGGTCAACGAAGCGTTCGCGCCGCAGTACCTCGCGGTCGAAAAAGAGGCGGGATTACCGCGCGAAAAGACCAATGTCGATGGTGGCGCAATCGCACTCGGTCATCCACTGGGTGCCTCGGGCGCGCGGATCGTCACCCATCTGCTTCACGAGCTGCGTCGTCGAAAGGCGCGGCATGGACTCGGGGCGGCATGCATCGGTGGAGGCCAAGGTATTGCAGTGATAGTGGAATCGTTGCTATAGGGGATTTCGTGAAGACGTCAGTAGAAGCCTGCACGACCTTAACGATCCTAACGTCCTTGACGGAGGAAGGGATTCGGGGCGTCATACCGACGGTCCGACGCTCTCCGAGCTCACTGGGGGAAAAGTCTCCGTCATCCTCCGCACACCAGCAGCGTCGTCTGGTAAGGAAGTAAACAACCGATGGCACAACATCAGAATCACACAACGGCTCGCTTCAACGGCGTCAAGGTCTTCTCTGCCACGATGGCCCAAGAACGGGAAAATCTGGGAGAGAAGGTGACGGTCTGGATTCGCGAGCATCCCCAGTGCCAGGTGGTGGATACAGTCGTGACGCAGTCGTCGGACGAGGCCTTCCACTGTCTGGCCATCACCGTCTTCTGGTGGGAAGAGAAGTAGAAGACAAGTAGACCGCGCCGAAGGCAAGTCACCCTCTCCCGTCTGCGGGAGAGGGTCCTCAACCGGCGAGCAGCAGCACGCCGGTGAACATGTGAATGCGTGACTGGCCGCAGGCCGGCGCAATCTCGAACGAGCTCTCGATCCCGATCACCGGTAACTGGCCGAAGCGACGGCGGATCAACTCCGGATCCAGCCCCGGCTTGCCATAGAGAGCGCTGCCGCGGCCCGCGCAGTTGAAGTAGACCCCGAAGCGCGCCGGCGCGTCAGTGTGCGCCTCGGCCTGCTCGTCGAGCATCGCCTTCATGTCGTCGCGCGCACCGATGGCGTCGCGCAGCGTGAAGCGGATCGTCTGCCCCGCGCGCACCGGCTCCGCAACCGCGAGCGCGCGCGGGTCCGCCTCGGCAACCGCGAACGGACGCACCACGTAATCCGAGCGCCCGGCCGACACGATGTCGCCGATGCCCGCGAGCAGGTGCCCCGTGATCTGCCCGAGCCCGCGGTTGCGCGGCTCCGCCAGCGCCTGCTCGAGGATGTCGATCGGCGAGCGGCCCTCGATCTCCAGGATCAAGTTGCCCTCGGCCGCCGTGATCGTCATGGGCTCGGTGAGCCCCTGACAGCCCTGGGTCATGCCCACCGTCGGGTGCAGCGTCGCCGGGAAGAGCAGGCCCACGCAGGCGTCCGCGTGCGCCTCGCCGTTCATGAAGACGCGCGAGCCCTTGGCCCCGCCCGATGCGCCCGCGCCGGTGATGACCAGGTCCGGCGCCGCGTCAGCAATGCCGGCCACGAAGTCCGCCGCGTCGAGCTCGCCGGGATCGATCAGGATCGCCAGCACCGCACCGCGCGCGTCGCCGCCGAGGGACTCCAACGCCTCGCTGCCCAGACGCGCGCCCGCTGCGCGTGAGTCGTCGCGCACCCCCAGGCGAAAGAGCGGCGGCGGCAACGGTGGATCGCCGCCGAGCGCGAGCACGGCGACCGCGCTCGCGTTCTCGATCTCTTCGCCCGAGGTGAGCACCCCCGTCGCCGAGCAGCCCGTGATCACCGCGCCCGGTATCGTGCGCGCCACGCCGCGCAGCACGCCGGCGTAGTCGTCGTCGTCGTGGCGCGCGCCTGCGAACACCAGAACCGCGTCGACGCGCGTCGGGCCGGCCGCCGACAGCGCGCGATGCGCCGCCAGTCCCGCTGCAGTGAACCCGTCCGTGTGGACAGCGGCGCCGGCGCCTGCGACCAACATGTCCTCCTCTTACCCTGGAAGGGGTAAAACGCAAAGGTCGGAACAGCAGACGACGTCGATCGCCCCGCAGCGACGCGGCAAACCGCCGCGCGTAGCCACGAGACTCTCACTTCGTCGGAAGCTGCTGCTGCAATCGCTGGATGAGCTGCTGGGCGGACATGTTGGCCAGGGCGTCGCTGAACGTCTTGCGGAAGTGGTTGACCAGGCTGACGCCCTCGAGGCTGATATCGACGACCCTCCACTGCCCTCGTTCCAGCCGCATCCCGTAGTCCATGGGGACGTGATCGTGGCTCGCGGTGATGAGCGTCGTCTTCACCGTCAGGTCGCCGCTGCCTTGCGGCGACGAACCATCGACCGTCACCTTCTCCGTGCCCTCGAAACGGTCGATGTCGTCGATGTACTGCGCGGCCAGCACGCGCTTGAACACGTCGACGAATCGAGTGCGGTCCGCGGGGGAAAGGTTGCGCCACTGCACACCCAGGCTACCGCGCGCCATCTCCGACCAGTCGAAGACCCGATCCGCGATCGTCCGCAGCGCCGCGATCCGTTCATCGCGCCGCGCGCGCGTCGCCAGCGACCGGTCCTTGAGGACGGCGAACGCCTCGTCGACGGTCTGTCGGATCGTCACCTCTGCATCGTGGCCGGCGCCCTCATCCGTCGCGGCGAGCTGAAGGTGACCGGGCGCCCCCGCACGGACCGGGGGCAGGTTCCGCGTGTGCGGCTCTTCGTTCCCGGCGCCCTTGTCCCCGCCGCTCGTCGGTGGCGCCAGATAGAAGAGCTGGCTCTCGCCGTCCAGCGTGCCAGTCGCCTTGTTCAGCGACGCCATTGCGACGTTGTGGTCGAAGCGTGCCCGCAGGAGCGCCGTCCGTATCGTCGTGTAGGCCAGCAGTGCGTCCGACACCTCGCGCGCGTCCAGCAAGCCTATCGCGTAGTCCGCTCCCGCCGCGACCACCCACTTGCGGGCCTGTAGCAGACCCTCCGTCCCTCTCGCGACATCAAGGTCGGTGCGCCGGATCTCCTCGAAGGCGAGGCGCACCTCCGCCGGGATCCCGGCGGAGGCCCACTCGCCGGTGTGGTGCAGGATCTCCGCCTGGGCGTGCTGCTCGGCTGCGCGCGCCTGCGCCATATCCCACTGGAACTGCCAGCGAAGGCCGAGCAGCACCGCCGGATAGAAATGGTTCAGCGGATCGACGATGAACCGCGTCTCGATCCAGTCGCGCCCTGGCGTGTAGGCGACCGAGACCAGCCCGAGCGCGAACACGTCCGGGAGGAAGCCGGCGGCCTCCGCGCCCGCGAGCGCGTCGAAGGCCCTCTGCCCCTCGCGCACCGCCACCAATTCGGGCCGATGGTCAGCAGCGAGCGCGACAAGCGACGGCAGGTTGTCCGGCGCCCGGCCCACCGACTCGAGCTCTGATTCGGCAAAGACGATCGGCTCGTCCTGAGGAAATCCCAGGTAGGCCGCCAGTCCCGACGTTGCCTCCGCCATCGCCGCTCGTGCCTGGTTCTGCGCCATCGCAGCCAGCGCCCTACCCGACTTGAGGCGCATGGAGTCGCGCTCGCTGACGGCTGTCGCCTTCTTGGCCAGCCGCTCCTCGGTAGACTCGAGCGTGCGGTCGAGCCAGTGCAACGTCTCCTGGAACGAGAGATCGGCATCGCGCGCGAAGAGATAGCCCTCGTAGATCTGGGCGACCGCGAGCGCGACGTCCGCACGCTTCATCCGCGTCTGAGCCATGCGGGCGTGCACGCCGTGGTCCGCGGCCTCTTGCCGCTTGGCGATCTTGCCAAAGGTGTAGAGCGGCTGGATCACCGACAGGTCGCCGAGCAGCACCACCGAGAGATCGGAGAACGAAAGGTTCTTGTACTGCGATTCCACAGATTGCACCGCGGTTCCAGGCACCAGGGTGGCCTGCATCGACGGGCCGACAGCCGCAGTGAGCGAGACCATCGGCCACCGGGCGGCATCAGCCTGCCGTCGCTGCGCCGAGACGGCCTGCTCCTCGGCTCGAGCCGCCGCGATCTGCGGGTTCTGCTCCAGCGCTCTGCGGATCGCGGCCCGGCGATCGAGCGTCCGCGCGGCCGCGGTCGGCGAGGTCATCAGCACCAAGCACACCAATGATACGAGGCAGCGCTGGAGCCTCATCGTACGTCATCCTTGAGCGCAGGCGTCGTGGATGAGGGCCGCGGTCGCGACGGCTCGGGATGAGGCCGCGCGGCGCCGGCCTTGTCGTCGCCGGGTGCGCCCGCGCCTCCCGCGCCGGTGCCCGCGCCGCCGAAGGCGTAGCGAGCCAGGAGATCGGCGACGTTCAGCGCCGGCTCGGTGTGCGCGATGCGGCCGCCATCGGGCAGGTTCCGCTCGTCGGCGCCTGGCGACAAGGAGAGGAACGACTCACCGAGCAGGCCGGCCGTCGCGATCGATGCGATGGTGTCGGTGGGCATCGCCACCTTTCGATCGACCGCGATCTCGACCTCGCCGTAGTAGTCGGCGAGGCGGATCGAGCGCACCTGCCCGATGGTGACGCCGGCGATCTTCACTGGCGCGCGCACCTTGAGATCGCCGACGTTGGAGAACCGGGCGGTGAAGCGGCGGGTATTCGCGGGCAACATGTGCAGCCCGCCGAGCGAGATCGACAGGTAGGCCAGCGATGCGAATCCGGCCACGAGGAACAGACCGGCGATGATCTCGACGCGCGTGTACGTTTGCATGGTCTTCCCTGGCTCCTGTTTCGGGGGCTCAGAAGAGGAGCGCGGTCATCACGTAGTCACCACCCAGGATGAGCACCGCGCTCTCGACGACCGTACGGCTGGTCGCGCGCCCGACGCCCATGGCGCCGCCGATCGTCCGATAGCCGCGAAACGTCGCGATCCACGCGATGACGGCGCCGAAGACCAGTGCCTTCCAGAAGCCGACCGACACGTCCTTGGACCGCAACGATGATCGCACGTTGGACATGAACGTCAGTCCATCCAGCCCCAGAACCGAGACGCCGAAGAAGTACGCCGCGGCGATGCCCGCCAGCGAGAACATCGCCGTCAACAGCGGCAGCGCCAGGACCGCCGCCACCAGGCGGGGCACGACCAGGTACTGCTGTGGATCGACCGCCAGTGCCCGCAACGCATCGATCTGTTCCGTGACCGCCATGTTCCCGATGGTGGCTGCCGTGGCCGACCCCGCGCGCGCCGTGACCATCAGCGCCGTCAGCACCGGCGCCAGCTCACGCGTCAGGCTCAGCGCAACCAGTGAGCCCACCAGGTTCTCGCTCCCGAACCGCACCAGAACCGCGTAGCCCTGCAGCGCCAGGACCAGCCCGGTGAAGACGGCCGAGAGCGCCACCACCCCGAGCGAGCGCGCGCCGATGAATTCGATCTGAGCCAGGACCGCCCGCCCGCGGAGGGTGCGCTGGAACAGCCGTCGCGTGGTCGCTCCCACGAACAAGGTCAGGCGTCCCGCGTCGGCCAGGGCGGCGCACAGGAGACGCCCGGCGCCGCCGACGAGTTGCTTCGCATTCGACCCGGCCGCCAGTCGCGGCCGCGCTCCGTTGCTTGGTCCGATCAATCCCATCATGAGTCGCTCATCCGATCGTCCACCGCGCGTCTGCGGCCGGTCCGGTGCGCACGCGAACGTAGGTCGCACGCGCGCTGCCGCAATACAGGCCGCCAGGTGAATCGAGAGGCGAAGCGTGCCCTCAGCGACGGCTGGCCTGCGATGTGATGCTATAGTTCCGGCACCTCGACGAGGTTCGGGGGCGAAACGGTTTCGACGGGGGCTAGCAAAGTTCGTGACGCGTGCCGAGGCGCCCGAGGCCTCGTAAAAACGGGCAAAAAAAACAAAAGCGAA
>Ga0265342_10002534_pt1 | contig 15718 bp, 14 predicted proteins | sample 4CB327metaG_FD_203125 | JGI IMG/M metagenome (GOLD analysis project Ga0265342, IMG submission 203125) | Rhizosphere microbial communities from Carex aquatilis grown in University of Washington, Seatle, WA, United States - 4-CB3-27 metaG | ecosystem: Host-associated > Plants > Roots >...
CCGCCGCCTCACGCCCAGGGCATCGCGCAGCCCAGCATCAACCTTCTCGTAGCCGCGCCTGACGGCGATACGCCGGACGGCTACGTCATGCCTGACCTGACCGGATTGCCGGTGGCCAGTGCGAAGGAGGTGTTGGCCAGGGTGGGCATAAAAGCGTCCATAGCCAAGGTTGTAGAGGCAGCGGCCACGGAAGGCACACCGCTCAAGTCCCCAGTTAAGCCCAGCTCGGTGATTGCCCAGCAGCCTATAGCCGGAGCGCGCGTCGACCAGAACACTCTGGTTCGGTTAACGGTGGGAAAATAGCAGGTCGGCGAGTCAGCAGATCAGCAAAGCGTGGAGGTACGAAGCGATGGGACTGAGCGAAGATCTGGAACGGTTAGCCGTGCAGGAGCGGGAATTGCGGTTGCCAGCCCTCGATGCTAAGGTAGCCTGGGAACTGGGCCTTCGCCTTAGGGCGATGGCTGTAGACCGGGGCCTCTCCCTGGTTATTGATGTGCGGCACTTCGGGCAGCCGCTCTTCTATGCGGCGCTGGATGGCACTACACCAGACAATGTGGAGTGGGTGCGACGCAAGAGCAATGTGGTGGCGCGCTTCCATCGCAACTCGTATGCCGTGGGCCTGAGCCTGAAGCAGAAGAACACCACGTTGCTGGAGCGGCAGGGGCTATCGGTGGCCGACTATGCCACCGACGGAGGTTCGTTTCCGCTGAACGTGGCTGGCGCGGGCGTGGTGGGCAGTGTGACCGTCTCCGGATTGCCACAGCGCTCCGATCACGAACTGGTCGTTGAGGCGCTATGTGGTTTGCTGGGGCGCGACTATGAGGCACTGCGGTTGGAGGCGGAGTAGGGCTGCGAACTAGTGGCGAACTTGGCCCGGCACACCCGGCTCTTCAAGCTGTTTTCTCCATCGCCGCGATGAAAAAACCGTCGGTGTGAAACGCGCCGGGCAGCAGACGCAGGTAGCCTTCGGGCGTGAGGCAGCCGTTCAGCCGCTCCGCGCTTGCTGGAGTCAGAATGCCTTCTCTGCACAGGGCATCGATGCGGGATTCGAGCGAAATGAGACGGGCGTTGGGGGTTTCCTTGAGCGCCGCGGCCACCACCTGCTCATTCTCTTCCGGCTCCAGCGAGCAGGTGGAGTAGACGACGCGGTCGCCGATGCGGACAGCGCGCAATGCGGCGCGGAGGATAGCCCGCTGGCGCTCGGCCTGCCGCGGCAGGTCTTCCAGATGCAAGCGATGGCGAATCTCCGGATTGCGGCCTAATGTGCCGGTGCCGCTGCAAGGCACATCGGCCAGAGCCAGATCGAAGACCGATTCTTCGGTCAGCGCAGTTGCGTCGGCCAGGCGGCACTCGATACGTTCTCCGAAACCGGCCAGCCGCTTGCGTAATTGTTCCAGCCTCGGCGTACTGGATTCGCAGGCCACGATGCTGGCATGGGGGTTGCACTCGGCAAGAACAAGTGTTTTTCCGCCGGGAGCGGCGCAGCAATCGAGAATCGCGCCTCCCTTCCCTGCAATCTCGGCCACCAGCTGCGAACCCTCATCCTGAAGACGAACACGGCCCTCCAGGAAGGCTGGCGTCGCTGTCACGTCGCCGGAAACAACCGTGCGAGCGGCGGTAATCAGTTCGCCGGGTTTCAGCACAATACCTGCGTTGGCAAGTTCCGCCTCAACATCACCGTGCCCCATCCTTTCCGCCTCTCGTTGCGGAAAGAGTGGGAGTCCGTGATCGTCAGCCTGCATCCGTTCCTTGGGAGTAGCTTCCCGAATGCGCACCGTAAGCGTGGGTTGCCTCTGCCCGTATCGGCAGATTGCTCGCGCAGCTTCCAGCCCATAGAAGCCGGCCCAGCGCTCGACCATCCAGGCCGGATGCGCCTCGGCCAGCGCCAGCTCCGCCGCATTCTCTTCAGAAAAATCGAAGCTCGTCGAGCTAAGTTTGCGCAGAACCGCGTTGACCATGCCGGATGCGAAGCGGTGACCGGTATGTTTGGCCAGCTCTACGCTCTCGTCGATGGCTGCGTGGGCGGGGATGCGGTCCATCTGCAAAATCTGGAAAGCGCCCAGGCGCAGGGCAATCCGGACTTCGGGGTCGAGTTTGGCGTTGGGGCGTTTGAGCAGAACCTGAAGTTGATGATCGAGCCGAATCTGCCAGCGGAGAACGCCCAGCACCAGCGCCATCGCCAGGTTGCGGTCCTGGGCCGAGAGTACATCAATGGCTTTGCCGCGGAGAAGATCGTCGGAGTGCGCCTGGCCGCGCTCCACGGCCATGAGAACCGCGAAGGCTGCCTTGCGAGCGGGAGAGACGGCGACCATCGATTTCAACCTAACCGCGCATCAGGGCCGAGCGGAGTTCCGCGCAAAAATTCGGCGGCGGCGAGGCGCTTTTTGCCTTCGAGCTGAACTTCGACCAGTTCAAGCCAGGTCTCTTCGGCGCAGGCAACAAAAAGGCGGTGGTCTTCCACACACAACTGCCCCGGCTCTTGAAGCCCCGCCGCAACGAAGCACGGCGCCTTAATGGCTTCCATGCGATGAACAATAAGCTTTTTCCCGTCCAGCGTGGTAAAGGCGCCGGGCCAGGGCTGAAAGCCGCGCCAGCGATTGTAGAGTTCAGTTGCCGTGCGAGCGGCAAACTCCATACGGCCGTCTTCGCGGTTGAGCATCGGGGCGTACGTAGCACCCTCATGATTCTGCGGCTGGGAGTGAATCGTTCCGCCGGCGAGGCCGGCCAGGGTCTCCACCATCAGCGATGCGCCAGTCTTTGCCAACACGTCAAATAGCTCCGCCGCACTCTGGTCCGGCGCAATTTCGACGGTCTGCTGAAGCAGAATGGGGCCGGTATCCAGGCCCTCTTCCAGCAGCATCGTTGTATTGCCGGTGAAGGCGTCGCCCATGGCCATGGCCCACTGGATAGGCGCCGCGCCGCGGTATTTGGGCAGCAAAGACCCGTGCAGATTGATGCAGCCCAGCCGCGGCAAAGCCAGCATCCAGGGAGGAATAATGCGTCCGTATGCTACGACGACAATGGCTTCCGGAACGATAGCCTCAAGCTGCGCGCGAAACTCGGGGTTGCCGCGAATCGTTTCGGGTTGGGCAACGGGAAGGCCGGCGGCCAGGGCGGCCAGTTTGACGGGAGGTGCGGCTAACTGTTGGCTGCGACCCGCGGGACGGTCGGGCTGCGAGACTACAAGGGCAATTTCGTGGCCTGCCGCAAGCAACGCTTCCAGCGTGGGCACGGCAAAGACCGGAGTTCCGCAGAAGACCAGTTTTGCCGGACTCGTCATATTCCCTACCACTCGCCCGCGCGCTGCAACTTGCGGATTTTGCGCAGAATCAGGTCGCGCTTGAGCGCACTCATGCGGAAGATGAACAACATCCCGTCCACATGGTCGATCTCATGCTGAAAGCAGCGCGAGAGCAGCTCATCTCCGTCCATCTCAAACCACTTGCCGTGCAAGTCCTGGGCGCGGATGCGCACCTTGGCCGCGCGCACCACCTTTTCCATGATGTCGGGAAAACTGAGGCACCCCTCCGTCTCGTAGACCTTGCCCTCACGGGAGATGATCTCGGGATTGACAATTACCAGCTTCTTGTCAGGATCCTTGCCCCCGCTCAGGTCAATCACCACCATGCGCTTGGCCACGCCGACCTGTTGCGCGGCCAGTCCGGCCCCCTGCGAGGCGTACATCGTCTCAAACATATCCACTGCCAGGCGGCGCAGTTCGGCGTTAAATTCTGTTACCGGTTCGCCGGGCTGCTGGAGCACCGGCTCAGGATATTTCATAATCTTTAAAATCATCTCTTCTGTTAAAAGCTCCGTAACTGTTCGATGTATCCGTCAAAATTTCGTTTCATTTCCAGAACCGAGTCGCCGCCGAACTTCTGCTGCGCCTGGGCCGCGATGGTGAGGGCGACCATAGCCTCGGCAACCACGCCCGCCGCGGGCACTACGCAAATATCGCTGCGCTCATAGCTGGCGCTAGTGGCCTCGCGGATATCAAAACGAACCGATTCCAACGGCCGGCGCAGCGTGGAGATGGGCTTCAGGTAGCCGCGGACGACAATGTCTTCTCCGTTGGAGACGCCGCCCTCGATGCCGCCTGCGTTGTTCCGCGGGCGGGTGAAGCGGGTGGGACGAGCGGTGACTTGGACGGCGTAGTGGATAGGGTCGTGAACCGCAGAGCCAAAGGACTCGGCGGCGGTGACGCCGCGGCCAATTTCGACGGCTTTAACAGCCTGTACGCTCATCACCGACCAGGCCAGCAGGCCGTCAAGGCGCTCATCCCAGTTGGCATAGGTTCCCAGCCCAGGCGGGGCACCGTGGACCACGACCTCGAAGACACCGCCCACCGTATCGCCGGTGCGCGAGACCTCTTCGACCTCTTCTTTCATGCGGGCTTCGGTGGCGGGATCGATGCAACTGAGGACAATCTCGTCTTTAGCCGTAACTGTCGCAATCTCGTCCCACTTAGCTGCGCGGTCCAGCTCGACGCGGCCAACGCGAATGACGTGGCTGGCCACTTCAATACCCAGAGTCCGCAGCAGCAGCTTGGCCAGGGCTCCGGCAGCCACGCGGGCAGTGGATTCGCGGGCCGATGCGCGCTCCAGCACGTAGCGGGCGTCGGGAAAGTTGTACTTGAGGGCACCGGCCAAGTCGGCGTGACCGGGACGCGGCGAGGCGACCGCCTGGTGCTTGGCCGGGTTGCCGGCTTCGACGGGCAACTTCTCTTCCCAGTTTTTCCAGTCGCGGTTGACGATTTCAATGGCAATCGGCGAGCCGATGGTCTTGCCTTGGCGCACGCCGGAGAGAATGTGGGCTTTGTCGGTTTCAATCTTCATGCGGCCGCCACGGCCAAAGCCCTGCTGGCGGCGCCACAGCTCACGATTCACGTATGCGAGATCGATAGGCACACCGGCCGGCACTCCGGAGATCAGCGCGATCAGGGCCTCTCCGTGCGACTCGCCGGCAGTTGAGTAGCGGATCATCTTCTTTTGATTGTAACGAAGAAGGATAGGGAGTTGGGAATTGGGAGTGGGGAGTAGTGGCCAATCGGGCAACAAGAAGCCCAGCCTGGAGAGGGCTGGGCTTCTTGGCCTGGCATAGGTTGGGGTTAAGGGGTAACCGCCTGCACTGAATGGTTGCCGTGGGGAACTGCCGTAACCGCTGTGGGCTGGGCGCCCGTGATGTAGGGCGTAGCCTGCGTGGTGGTCACCGTTCCGTTATCCGGGTCCAAGCGGAAGCCTGAAATTGAATTGCCCAGGTGGTTGGCGGTATAGATGAACCGGCCCAGCGCCGGATCCACCACAAGGGAGACCGGCTGGGTATCTGTGGCGTTGGCGGCGCTGCCGACAGTATTCGCTGTGCCTGCGGGCGTACCGGTGGCCAGGTCGATGGCCCAGGCCGAAACCGAGGAGTCAAGCGAATTGGTGACATATATGTACTTGCCGCGCGGGTCGATCACGATGGCGGTGGGCTCGTTGCCGGTCTTGAAGGGACCGTTGATAAGGAAATTCAAGACGCTGCCGGACTGAATCGTGTATCCAATCATCTGGTTGGAGGCATAGTCAATGACATACACGAAGCGGTCAGTCGGATCGGCGGCAATGGCGATGGGCTTGACGCCCGCCCTCCAGGGGCTTCCGGAGATCGCGGTTAACGCGCCGCCCGAGCCGATGGTGTAGCCAAAGACCCAGCCGGGGTTGGCGGTGCTGGTGGTGCTCCCGCCGGGATTGTAGGCCGACTGGTCATAAGCCGTTACGTACACAGCATTGCCGCTCACGGTGGCGTTATTGACCAGCACGGTCACCCCGGTGGGAACAAGCGTATCGCCGGCATAGCCTGGAACGCTGAGAGTCGTCTGAGAAGTTACGGCGCCGATCGTGCCCGAGGAGAGAGCATACTCCGTGAGTGTGGCGGAGGCGGTTCCGGAGACCACATAGAGATAGGTCCCGGGAGTGTTGACGGCGAGGAAGACTGGCTTGGTGCTGGTGGCAACCGTGTCTTTCTGTGTCAGGACGCCGTTATTGGCGATGGTGAAGTGAACTACGGAGTTGTTTCCCTGGTTGGCGACGTAAAGATTCGCGTAATCCGTGGTGACAATCATGGCGACTGGAGAAACTCCGCCAGAGGGCACGCTCGGCGCCCCTAGGCGCAATGCACCGGACTCGGAGTCCACCGCGAAGGTATTGATCTGTCCAGCACTGCTGGTTCCCGAACCCGCGGAGTTGGCCACGAAGACATAGTCGATCGTCTGGATCTCGCAGGCGGTGAAGAGTGTGGCCGCTAAAAGGCCGATAGAAGAGGCCAGAAAAAGCTGGCTCAATTTGCTGAACTTCATGCGCTTCCTTCGTTGTGGGCCATTAAGATAAAGCCCAAAGAAAACTGGTTGGGTTGCCCCGTAGGTATTGTAAAAGCCCGGTACGGGGTGCTGCTACTGTCTCCGGCCAAGCCCCAACCGGCTCTCACTGCTTTGAGCCGTTGTGCGGAATCGCCGCTACGGCTGTCGGCTGGGCATTGGACGTGTACGGAGAGTTCATTGAATTGAAAAGTGTGCCGTCGGTGTTCAACTCAAAACCGGAGATGTTGTTCCCCAGATAGTTGATTGTGTAAAGGTACTGGTGCATATTCGGATCGATGCCGATGGCCACCGGCTGCAGCCCTGTGGCGTAAGTTCCCAGCCGCGTGAGCGCGCCGGTTCCGATGGAGTAGGCCGTGATTGAGGAGTCAAGCATATTGGCCACGTACGCGAACTTGCCCGACGTATCGACTGCAATCGCGTCGGGTTGACCGCCTGCCGGGAATGGACTGCCGCTGATCGGGCTCAGGAGGCCTCCCGCGATCGTATAGCCAAGAACGTTGCCGTTTGCGAGGTCGGTGATGTAAACGTGGCTGCTTGTGGAGTCAGTAACAATTGCGGAGGGATGCGTTCCCGCGGCAAAGGGTGAGCCTGCCAGGGCAGTCAGCGTGCCAGTGCCGATCGAGAAGCCGAAGACATAGCCCGCGTTGGCCGTTGTGTCGTAAGCGGTCACGTAGACGTCCGCGTTCGAGGCCAAAACGGTGACCGCCGTGGGCAGGAGAATGTCGTTGGGTCTGCCCGGCACGCTCAAGGGCCAATAATTCAGGCTGCCGTTAGCGAACGGCGTTCCGAGAGCGCCGCTATGAGTGGAACCAGAGGCGGCGGCAATGGGAAAAACCGCCAGCGAGCCCGAGCATGGGGCCGCGGGAGAGCAGGACGGCAGGGGCTGGTAGGTATCCACGACAAACAGGTTCGATCCGCCAACGGCCACAGCGAGGGGGAAGACTCCCGGAGTATTCACAGTGTTCTGCGGATAGAGTTTGCCGTCGTTGCCGATGACGAACTGGACGATGGTGTTGTCGTCGCGATTGACCACATATAGGTTTGTGTAATCGGTCGAGACGGCGTCGGCCACGGGGTTGCGTCCGCCCGAAGGAAAGGGCGAGGTGGGAATCTGGCGCATAAATCCCGACTCCGAGTTCACCTCGAAGACATCCACCTCACCGTAGTTGTTTGTTCCCGCGGCCTTGGCGCTGGTCACGAAGACAAAATCCACGGTGAGTGTGCCACAGGCGGTCACGACTCCGGCCACCAGGAGGCTGGCCGCGGAGACCAGCAGAAGCTGGCCCGATTTATTGAACTTCATGCGCATCTTTCGTCTGCGGGCCAGAATCGCAGGCCCTTAATAAAGCAAGTTTGGAATCGAATCCCAGTGCAACCCGTTGAAAGCCGCGCCCGGAATTCGGTTGCGTTTGAAGAAGAATCCGATCGTTCACAAATTTGGCGCCGGAACCTGGGACTGAAGCCAGAGAACCGGCTCCCCCCGTTTATATCCGCACTCGGCGCCGCTCTAGTTAGTGCGCCCGTCAACAAAGCACCAGGTGGCCGGTCCGTTAAGCGTATAGCTGCTTGTCGTGTTCAAGCTGCGGAGGACGCCCGCGTTCTGATCGATCGCCCGGCCCGTTACGCTCGAGTCGTTGTAATTGGCCGTATAGATGAACTGGTTCGAGGGATCCTCGACCAGGCACTGTGGGCCGGATCCGGTGCCGAATGGTTGTCCGGCGATGAAGCTAAGCTGGCGAGTGCTCGAGTCGATCACATAGCCGGCAATACCGCTCTGGGCGTTGGTCGTGTTGAGGTTGTTTCCCTGATTAGCCACATACACCCATTTGCCCTTCGACTCCACAATCAGGTAAATCGGGTTGGATTGTGTCGGATCGTCGGGCACGATGCCGCCGGTCTGCGCCTGCAGCGCTCCGTTGGTCCCCAAAGTAAAAGGCAGAATCTGGCTGGGTGAGGTGGTGCCATTCGCCGTGATCGGTTCGTTGTCGAGCACATAGATGGTCCCGCCGCCGCTCACGATGGCCGTAGCCTGACGGATGTTCAAAGGCTGTGAGCTGTTTTGACTTATCGTCAACTGCCCACTGGTTGAGCTGTAGTTGTAGGGGAATATCGAGTCGCCAGAGGTGGATGTTCCGCCCAGTGTAAGTAAGTTTCCTGAGGTCAACAGGAAATCGATGGGATTGGCCGGAACTGGGAAATAAGGCAACGCGGCGCCGCCGGCTGACGTGGCCTGGGCATTTACGACAAGTTGCAGGCGGCCCGTGGTCTGGTTGATCTGGAAGACCGTAATGTCGCCGCAGGTGGAGGTGGCGAAAGCAGTTATGCAAGCCCTCGTCGACGTACTGCCGGCATCCAGCGGGGCGTCGTGATCAAGCACAAAAAGGTAATTTCCCGAGGTGTCGATGGTCATCCGGATTGGATTGATGCCCTGGGTGTAAAAGGTCTGTTGCGCAGTGAGAATGCCGTTGCCGCCGACCGCGAACTGAGTGATATTCGAGTTCTGGCAGGGGTTCGCCGTGGTGCATACTGAGCCCCCCGAGGCGTTGGCGCCGCGATTGAGCACATAAACGAAGCGGCTGCCGGTGGTTAGCACGGCGCGGACCGGGTTGGCTCCCCCGGAGGAGATGGGGAGGCCATTGATAGCGGTCAGCTTGCCCGTATTGTGCTCGATCTTATAGCCGCTGATGATGCCGCTGCCGGAGGACTGAGCCGTGACCGTCCCCGTCACATACAAAAAGCCGACCGAATAACTCTGGATGCAAGACGTAACGCCTAGAACGACGCCAGCAGAGAGGGCGCTCATCAGCAGTGCCTTGCCGTATTTCGTGAACTTCATGCGATTCCTTCATCCTGGTCAGGCGTGCGCCGCCAAGTTTGATCGTTCCACAGCCAGGCTGTGTTGGGACGGGTCCCTGTTGCATTGTAAAAGGCGAGGGCAGGTTGTGCCTAGTTTCAGACAAACACTGGGCAAAAGAGCGTTCCTCCCGAGGTCTTCCCCGCCACGGGCACACGCGACGCCGCCCTAGCCGATTTGCGATTCAGTTACCGAGGCGGTTGAGGTTTGGACGCCTGAGCGGCGGAAAACGTCAACCGGAAGACCCGCCCCGGAGCGTTGCGATCCGCTCCGGTCCCCGGCCCGGGGCTTCTTCCCGGCACCCCGGAGCCGCGAGCTGGGTGCAGCCTCGGTTCCGGAGCGCTGGGCTGGATTACCAGACGCGGCAGGAGTTCACCGGGTACATGGGCTGGCCCTTGGTGCAGCTAAAGGCCTTGCCGAATTCGTCGAAGTTCTGCACCGTGCCGTTTACGCGCCAGCGTCCGGGCGAGTGCGGATCGGTCAACGCGCGCTGCCGCGCCGCTTGATCGGTATTGTTCTGGCACCATACCTGGGCAAAGCCGAGGAAGTAGCGCTGCGATTCGGTGTAGCTGTCGATTTTGTCGTTAATCGTCTTGCCCTGGGCCGCCAGCGTGTCCAGCAGGGCCATATATGCGATGCGCAGGCCGCCATTGTCAGCCGTGTTCTCGCCCAGAGTAAGCTTGCCGTTCAGCTTTTGCGCCGGGGTCTCGCCCTGCACCGGTGCCGCCTCAAACCCGCTGTACTCGTCCGCCACGCATTTGGTTCTGTCGGTGAAGGCCTTGCGGTCCTCGGGAGCTTGCCACTCGCGCAGGTTGCCCTTGCCGTCGTACTGTGAGCCCTCGTCGTCGAAGCCGTGGGTCATCTCATGGCCAATCACCACGCCGATACCGCCAAAGTTCACGGCAGGGTCGATGGTGAAGTCAAAGAATGGCGGCTGCAGAATGCCGGCCGGGAAGTTGATGTCGTTGAAAGAGGGATCGTAATATGCGTTGACCGTGGGCGGCGTCATGCCCCATTCCTTCTCGTCCACCGGCTGACCCAGCTTGGCGTAGTTGTAGTTGCGCTCGTAGACGGTACTCCGGTGCCGGTTGCCGATCAGGTCGCCGCGATTCACCTTGACGCTTGAGTAGTCGCGCCACTTCTCCGGATATCCGATCTTGTTGCGAATCATGGCCAGCTTTTCATCAGCGGCCTTTTTGGTGGCGTCCGTCATCCAGGGCAGAGACTTGATGTCGTCGCCCAGCGACTTCTCCAGTGCGGCAACCAGCTTGTCCATGCTGGCCTTGGCCGCGGGGGGAAAATTCTGCTTCACCCAGTCCTGGCCCACAGCCTCGCCGAGTGCGTTGTCGGTTGCCGAAGAGCACTGCTTCCACCGCGCGATCGGCTCCTTCTGTCCGGCCAGCGTCTTGCCGAAGAAGTCGAAGTTCTCATCGAAAAAGGCCTTGGGCAGGTCCTGGGCCTGGCCGTGCAAAGCGTGCCAGCGCAGATAACTCTTCCACGAATCAAGGGATTCGCTCTGGATGAGCCCACTGAGCGCCTTGAAGAACTCCGGCGTGGCCACGTTAAGTGTATCGAAGTGCCCGATTCCGACCGCCTTGAAGTATCCGCTCCAGTCGAAGGCGGGCGCCAGCTTGTCAAAGTCCACAAGAGTGTAGATATGGTAACGGTTTGCAGGATCGCGCAGGTCGGTGCGGCTGGTGGAGGCCTTAGCCATCGCGGTTTCAATCTCCATCACCGAGGTGGCTTCCTTAGTGGCCTGCTCGGGTGTATCGCCAGCCAGCGCAAACATCTTCTTCAGGTGCTCGATATACTGGGCGCGAATGGCCTTGAAGCGGGCCGAATCTATGATGTAGTAATCGCGGTCGGGCAACGAAAGGCCGCCTTGGTAAATCTGGGCAATCTGCTTCGACGAATCTTTGTCGTCCTGGCCGACGCCAAATTCGAAGAATCCGTCGGGAGTGCCGTCGTTTTCAAGCCGGCTGAGCAGGGCCGGGAGTTGCTTTGCATCGGCCAGGCCGGCGATGAGCTTCAAGGCCGGCTGAAGCGATGTTAGCCCCAGCTTTTCCACCGTACCGGTGTCCATACAGGCGGCAAAATAGTCGCCAAACTGCTTCTGCAACGGAGAGGTGGGATGATTGGCGGCTGCATCCAGCTCCTGCCAGAGCAGGTACCGGTTCCGCTCCCGCAACAGCGAGAAGGAGCGCGCCCAGACCACCTGATCGGAGGGAACGGGGTTGGTCTTCACCCAGTTGCCGCATGAGTACTGGTAGAAATCCGTGCAGGGGTCGGCTGTCTTGTCAATTGCAGAAAGATCGAAGCTCTTGATGACCGCCGGCGGCGTGGGTTTGTTGGCGTCGGCTTGCGGAGCCGCGGGCGTCTGCGCCAGCGCGATTCCGGCCGTAAGCAGCAGAATTGAAGCAAAACGGTTACATTTCATCGAATGTCCTCTTGGAGATAATCTCAATCGGCCGGTTCATCGGCGCCGTATGCGCCCGTGGATGGAGGGCTGGATGGAGTTTTTGGCAGCCAATTCCGTGCGGCTTGCGTTATCTAGCAGCCTATCACGGCGGGTGGCGTCTTCCGGAGTCACGATTGAGCGCAGCGATCAACGCAACGCCCTCCGCCGCAGTGCTATTCTTTAGAAGAACGCCACTGGCTGTGTTCACGCATTCTCCAATCCCTCTCGTCCCTTCTGTTAGGCGCCTCGGAGCCTTTCTACCCCTGTCTCTCATCCTGTGTTTGCTTGCATTCGAATGCGGGTGCGCGCGTTTCCGCCACATACGGCATGAAACGGTCTACGTTTCTGTCCGGCAAATGTACCTGCATGACCGGGTAGCCGCCGTCTCCAATCGGGTGGCCGAGGTGGTCAACGGCCAACCGCTCCAGGTACTCGCGCATAACCGCCGCTTTTTAAAGGTGCAAACCCAAAAGAACGAGATCGGCTGGATTGAAGAGCGAGCAGTGATCGATAGCAGGACCTTCGGCGCCTTCGACCGGCTCGCCAGCCAGCACCAACAGGACCCGGTGGTCGCCACCGCCGTTCTCCGCGACGACATCTATCTGCACGTCCTGCCAGGCAGGGAGGCCGAGCACTTTTACCTGCTTGCCGGCAACTCCAAGGTTCAGCTTCTGGCTCGCGCATCGGTTCCCAAGGCGCCCACACGGAGTCCTGGTCAGCCGGGCATATCAACCATCCCGAAACAATCCCAGCCGGGAGCATACTCCGCGCCCGCACCCAGCTCCCAATCAGCCGCCGGGCAGCATTCTCAGGCCACCGTAACTGCTCAGCCCGACCTACCCGACACTCCTCCTGTGGTTATGGAAGATTGGTGGCTGGTCCGCGACGCCCCAGGCCACGCAGGATGGCTGCTTGCCAACCGCGTGGATGTAGAAGTGCCGGACGAGATTGCAGTCTATGCCGAAGGCCAGCGAATCGTAGGCGCATATGTGCTCGCCAAAGTCATCGACCCCCAGGCCGCCACCCCCAACCACGAGGTTCCTGAGTATGTCACCATTCTCAGCCCGCTCAGGGCCGGCTTGCCCTTCGACTTCGACCAGGTGCGCGTCTTCACTTGGAATATCCGGCATCATCGCTATGAGACGGCCTTTCGACTGCATCCCATCCAGGGCTACCTACCGGTGCGGGCAACCTACGATCCCGTGCCCGGCGGCAGCGTGCCAGTCTTCAGCTTCCAGGTTGCCACGGGTGAGACTCTCTCCACCGATCCGGCCACTGGCATCGCACGTCCGGCTTCCCCGCGCACCATCAAGTACATGATGATCGGTAACCAGTTCAAGCGCACCGGCTCAGACCTGGGGCCGATCCCATTCACCCATTCGTCTGAAGCCAGGCCTAAATCCTCCAAGCCGGCCAAAAAGAAAACCCGATAGAGCCTGCTCAGCCCTTCCCCCCCACGTTCAGGTCTGCCAACCCCTCCGGCAAGGCCATCTCCACTCGCCTGCCCGCCAGATCGATCCTCCGCAGATAATCCTTGGCAAACGGCACCAGCACCTCGCCTGCCGCGCCGCGCGCCACCAGCAGCGCCACCGGCCCGGTCGTCCGGTCCACATCTTCAATCTCGCCCACTACCACCGGCTCCGCTCCGGCCAAATCCACCAGCGTGCAGCCAATCAGGTCGGCGATATAAACCTCTTCTTCACCAAGAACGGCTCGCTCAGCTAGAGGAATGGCAATAATCAGGCCGACGAGCGTTTCGGCGGCAGTGATGGAATCTACCCCGTTGAAGTGCAGCACCACCCCGCCCTTGTGCAGCCAGTGGGCCGCGAGTTCGACCTCGCGCGGCGCCGTTGCGCTCGTGGCCAGCAGCCAAAGCCGTCGCCTTTCGGCAAATTTTTCGGGAAAATCGGTGAGCAGATCGGCGAAGACTTCGCCTTTGCGTCCTTGTGGGCGGCGAATGCGGGCTAGCCAGACCCATTGGTCGGCATATTCAGCTTGTTCAGGATCTTCTGGCACGGTCACCTCCGCCTCCGGTGTTTGCCGGATGCATGAACTGCGGCCATGCTAGATTTCGTCTTCTTCCAGAATGTCTAGCGTGTAGCGGCGATGCAACTTCATGCTGACGGCGCCCAGAATGGTGCGCACCGAGCGGGCGGTGCGCCCCTGCTTGCCAATCACCTTGCCCACGTCCTGCGGCGCAACCCGGAGCTTGAGAACGGTGCTTTCGTCCCGGTCAACGGATTCGACCTCAACGGCTGCCGTCTCATCCACCAGGGACCGCGCAATTTCGCGGACCAGTTCATCCACTGCGACCATTTCGTGTTGGGTCATGCTCATACCCCTGACCAGCAAGTCCAAGAGTTATACGGCATAAAACTACCGATTTGGACCGGTGCGCGCATACTATCAGCACTCACCCGTCGCCGTCAGCAATTGTGTATGCGCTGCCTCGAATACCGGTTGTCCTGAGAAGCTGGGTGCCCCACCCTTTCCGCATTCTTTGCGGAAAGGGTGAGAAACCACGATCCTCGACTGCGCCTGTTCCAAAAGGAAGAAAAGAAAACGATCAGGCTGCGGCTGAATCCGCCACCGCGACCGGCGCCGGGTTCTTAGCCAACAGTTTTTCAACTCGGGGGGAAACCTGGGCGCCCTGGCCGCGCCAGTAGGCGATGCGCTCGTGCTTCATCTCCACAGTGGCCGGCTCGGTGCGAGGGTTGTAGGTGCCGACGACCTCGATGGAACGGCCATTGCGGGCGCGGTCCTTCTCGATGACTACGATGCGGTAGTAGGGCTGCTTGCAGGCGCCAAAACGCGCCAAACGAATCATCACCACGGCGATACGGTTCCTTTCAGATTCCTGTGCTCTGTTGTTGTCTATGGGGATCTTACCGGCCGGCGCGGACGCGCCTCGCCAATCAATCGGCCAGGCAGATGCGCCGAGCCGCGCAAGACACAACAACTAAGTATCGCCGAAAACGGGCGGTTGAGGCAAATGACCAGCACACGGCTGAGGCAATGTGACCCTATATACGGCATCTGAGGCTGTTACAGTATCAAGGAATCGGCAGTTCTATCATTGCTCGCTTTCTTGCTCTACCCCAGGAGCGGCCCCTCCCGATAACCGGCCAATTCTGCTAGAGCGGGCTTGGGGTTTGCCCTGGAATAGCGCAAATTAAACCGCCGCGGAGCGCGTAAAGATGGTTCGCGAGTATCGCAAAGGTCGTTCCAATCGCCTGGGCAAAGAGATGGAGCTGCTCGTCTTTGGTCATGCGGGCCTTCCCGTGATGGTCTTCCCCACCTCCGGGGGGCGCTTCTACGAGTTTGAAGATCGCGGAATGATAGCCTCCCTTGCGGGCAAGATCGACGCCGGCCTAGTGCAGCTCTACTGCGTCGACTCCGTGGACATGGAGAGCTGGTACAACAAAAACGTCACTCCGCGCCTGCGCATCGTTCGCCATATGCAGTACGAGGATTACCTGATTCAGGAAGTTGTCCCCCTGATCCGGTCCAATAACCCCGATCCGCACCTCTTCGCGATCGGTTGCAGCTTCGGCGGCTACCACGCCGTCAATATCGCCCTGCGCCATCCCGATATCTTCAGCGGCCTGCTCTCCATCTCTGGCGCCTTCGACCTGTCAAACTTTCTCCACGGCTACTACGACCAGGATTGCTACTACAACCTGCCCACGCACTACCTGCCCAACCTGACCGACCCATGGTTTTTCTCGCTCTACCGCCGCAACCGCTATGTGCTGGCCACCGGCTGGGACGACCAGTGCCTGGCTCAGAATCAAAACCTCGACCGCATCCTGAGCGAAAAGGAGATACCTCACAAGCTCTATATCTGGGAGTCGCACAACTCTCACGACTGGCCCACCTGGGAGCGCATGGTGCGGGAATATTTATAAAGCGGCATATGTTAGATTCAAGTAGACAGACCACCCTCCGGAGAGATGGCCGAGTGGTTTAAGGCGCACGCTTGGAAAGCGTGTGTACTTTAACGAGTACCGTGGGTTCGAATCCCACTCTCTCCGCCACGACCTCATCCTAA
>Ga0265342_10002535_pt1 | contig 15716 bp, 16 predicted proteins | sample 4CB327metaG_FD_203125 | JGI IMG/M metagenome (GOLD analysis project Ga0265342, IMG submission 203125) | Rhizosphere microbial communities from Carex aquatilis grown in University of Washington, Seatle, WA, United States - 4-CB3-27 metaG | ecosystem: Host-associated > Plants > Roots >...
AAGCTATCCGATTACTTGCGGTGAAGATCGAGAAATTTATATAAAAACACGCAGGAGGAATGTTTCCACGCGCGGTTGTTTTTTGTTATAGTGAATCCACTATGCGTACCAAGATCATCGCTACCATCGGCCCGGCCTCGGATTCTGCCGAAATGATCCAGCGCTTTGTGGACGGGGGAATGGACGTCGCGCGCGTCAATTTTTCCCATTGCGCGGACGATAATTTTTTGAAGTATAAAAAATGGCTCGCGGCCGCCGGGCGAAAATCCGGACGGAAGATCCCGATTATGCAGGATCTTCAGGGTCCGCGTATTCGCGTGGGGGAGTTGCCCGCAGAAGGATATCGGCTTGTTGAAGGCGAGACGGCCATCTTCTCCACCAAAAAAGATGACGTGGACGGACGCGGTAACGGCGGCGCGCGCATTATTTTCATAGACAGTCCGAAATTGCACGCCGACATGCGCGTCGGAGAATTGATCTATCTTGCGAATGGCGATATGGAGCTGGTCGTCACAAAGATCGCCGGCAACCGCATCACCGCGCGTGTCGCACGGGGCGGGGTCCTGTACTCGCGCAAAGGAGTGAATCTTCCGAACACCAAACTTTCCAATTCCGGTCTCACAAAAAAGGATATCCGTGACGTGAAGTTTGGATTGGCCCACGGCGTGGATCTTTTCGCGATCTCGTTCGTTCAATCGGCACGCGATGTCGAAACGTTACGGAAGATCGTCGGACCGAACGCGACGATCATCGCAAAGATAGAGACCGCGCTCGGTGTCAAAAACATCGACGCCATCATCCGCGTGTCCGACGCCATCATGATCGCGCGTGGCGATCTTGGCATCGAGATCGCGCCGGAAAAGATCCCGTTCATCCAGAAAAATTTGATCCGCCATGCGGGATGGTACGGCAAGGGAAGCATCACCGCCACGCAAATGCTCATGTCCATGATCGATCACCAGCGTCCCACGCGCGCCGAGGTATCGGATATCGCGAACGCGGTCTGGGACGGCACCGATGCCGTGATGCTTTCCGACGAAACGGCGAGCGGCAATTATCCGCTTGAATCGCTCAAGATGATGGCGCGCGTGGTCGCCCAGGCGGAATCATCGGAATTCGAACGGCCGAACCCGCTGAAGGAGTGGTAGTCTGACCTGGTATATAAAAAAAGACCCGCCAAACCTTTTTTTGCAAGGTTAGGCGGGTTGCTGCTTCGATGGAACACTACTCGTGAGCTCGTTGGCTCAAGCAATACACGGTCACTGGAACCGCGATTGCCAGTGCGCCGACTGTCGCCGCAAGCGCCATCAGCAAGAATATCTCTCTCTCGCTGAGGGGTGATGGAGCCTGGAGCGATTGTGGACGCTCTTCTTCGTGAAGGTGCTGCTCTTCGCCTTGAGGTTGCTCGTCGCCAGTGGCCTCTTCGCGGCCATTGGCGAGCGGTGTCTCATCTTCAAGAAGAAACGTTGGTTTTGCCTGGCGTGGCTTCTGATTCTGATTCTCTCCGAACCGTGCCGACGCCGCACTCAATAATGCGGACATAGGACCCCCCCTTTCGCCGTTAGGCGTTCCCTTTCTCTATTTTTTACGTTCGCTGTTTTCAGCGAATCGTGTTGTTTTTATACACTACATAGCGCTTATTTGTCAAGTATTATTTCCGATTCACGCATTTTTCATAGAGATTTTTCAATTTTTTTTGCGGATCATATTTTTGCTTAAGGGCGTCGTAGGCGTGCTTATCGTAGATATCCCAAAATTTTTCCTCGGTGTAGTAGGAGTCCGAATAGAGTCCTTTTTTGCCGTGCAGTTCGGCGACCTTGGCTTCCACCAATCGGTTATAATATCCCGTCTCTTTGTTGGTCGGGACGGAATCCCAGAAGCCGAAGTTCACATACAGCTTGTCGGGATTGAAAGGATAAAGATCGAATCGTGCGGTCCGATCGTACGCGCGAAAAGGACAGATCCATATGGGCCGTATATCGACCTCGTCAAAGAAGAATTTTTGATATGCCGGAGCGTTCTCGATCGGAATATCCACGTCCTGGATCACCGATTCTGTCCGGCGGAACGATCCCGCCGCTTTTGCGATAAACGGATGGCGCTGGGCTAACCGCATGATCCTTCCGTAAGTGGCCGAGTTGAGCCGCCGTTTACCGAACATTCTTCGGATGAGCGGGCGTTGGACGCCGAACGCTTTTGAGCACCAGAACCAGTCGGTGTCCCATCGCCAGATGTAGTCGCGGACGGAGAGATGATCCTCCTTCTTGTCGCGGATGGAACGGTAATAGATATCCATATAGGTGTAATCGCTGACGGAGGGAGCGCTGTCAGCGAATGTTCCGGTCGTGATATACATTTCCGTCGGGCCGAACATCGTTCCATCCACAAAGTCGGGACTGGCGTCCGTGTCCTGCGCGCATATTTTTTGGAGCGCCTGGAAATATTCTGCGACGTCACGGTATTGCGTGTGCGTGACGCGCACAAACGGTTTTACGGGAATCAGTTTTACTTTGAGCCGTAGCGCGTAACCGAACGTCCCATACGAATTTGGAAAACCATAGAAAAGATCGGCACTCCTATTTTTATCGCAAATAATGGTTTCTCCACTCGGGAGCAATATTTCCATCTCAAGCACAGTCTCATGCACGAGGCCGTAACGGAACGAGGTTGCCTCGATGCCCACGCCCGCAACCGCTCCGCCGATCGTGATGGTCTTGAGCTGGGGAACGACCGCAGGCATGAGGCCGTGCTTCAGCGTTTCGTTCACGAATTCCTCGTATGTGGTCATTCCTTCCACATCCGCCCAGCATTCGGCAGCGTTGACGGAAAGGACGTGATTGAAGTCTCGCACGCTCAAGCGGCTCTGGGGCGCCGCTTTGCGGCTGCGGAAGAGATTGGAGGTATCTTTTTCCAGCCGGACATCGCCTGCCCGACGCATCTGTTCCGACAGCCTGCTCTTCCGTGTTTCGTAATCCGACATTAACGGATCGATTTATATCCGCCCAGCACTCCCTTCTTTGAAAGCACCACTTGCCATAGCTCTATCCTCCGCGCGCGGAATGCGCCGGCGCAAGAGAGCAGGTAATAGGTCCACGTTCGGTAGAAGCGGTCATCGTAATCTTTTTTTATATCGTCCCAGCTGGCGACGAAGTTCTTATGCCATGCCATCAGCGTCTTATCGTAATCGGCGCCGAAGTTGTGCCAGTCCTCCATGACGAACAAACGTTCCATGGCGCTTCCGAGCTGCGAAACAGAAGGCAGGTGGCCGTTCGGGAAGATATATTTATTCGTCCACGGGTCCGTGGCGGTCTCGGAAAAGTTCGAACCGATGGTGTGAAGAAGAAATAGCCCGTCATCCTTAAGGCAGCTGCTTGCCACCTCAAGGAACGTCCGGTAATTTTTGTGCCCGATATGTTCCGTGAGTCCGATGGAAACGACGCGGTCGAACACTCCTTCGGCATCGCGATAATCCATCAGTTTGAATTCCAGTGGCAGGCCCGCGCAGGATTCTTCCGCATACTTTATCTGTTCCTTTGAAATATTCACCCCCACGCCGGTGATCTTGTAGTGCTCTGCGGCGTATTTGAGGAAGCTGCCAAAGCCGCATCCAAGGTCCAGGACCCGCATGCCCGGCTTGAGGCCGATCTTTTTGCAGACCAGTTCGAACTTTGCCTCTTGCGCCTCATCCAGGTTCTTTGCGTTCTTCCAATAGCCGCACGTGTATGCCATGCTTTTGCCGAGCATCGGCACGTAAAGTTCATTGCCGATATCGTAGTGTTTGTGTGCCACTTTGAGCGCACGGTCTCTCGTCTGATAATTCATCACCGTAGCTTTAAGGTAGTGGACCGCCATGGTCCAATTTTTTACTTGTTGGTCGAGCTCGGCGCGGAGGATCCGGAAGAAGAATTCATCAAGCCGTTCGCACGTCCACCATCCGTCCATGTACGATTCTCCAAGGCCCAGATGTGGCCTCTGCATGACGCGGGTGTAAAAATCCTCGTTATATACCTGAATATCCCACGGATCCGTGCCGTTTACGACCACCCCCGCGTTTGCCACAAGATCAACGATGACTGCCTTTGCTTTCTTCATGGCTGATATATTCAATCATAATATATCAAATTGCCAAATCTGTTAAACTAATAACAATGGCTGACGAATTATCGCTGGATGCGCTCCTAAAAAAGGGACCGGATGAAATATTTCGGGATTTGAGGACCTCGGCAAAGGGTCTTTCGCAGCAGGAAGCTGCCGCGCGCCTGAAAACATACGGGTTGAACGAGTTTGCGGGAAAGAAAAAACTTCAGCCACTTCTCATCTTTCTCTCGAAATTTCGCAACCCCCTGCAGATCCTTTTGATCGTCGCGGCGATCGTGTCGGGCATTCTGGGGTCGCACATTGAGGCGATCATCATCTTGGCAATAGTGTTTGGCAGCGCATTCATCGATTTTTTCAATACGTATAAGTCCGCGCGGGCGGCGGAGGCGCTTCAGGAAAAAGTGACGATCACCGCGGCCGTGATGCGCGGCGGTGAGCTAAAGGAGCGGAATATGCGCGAGGTGGTGCCCGGCGACATTTTTTCGCTTGAAGCGGGGGATTTGGTGCCCGCGGATGCGATCGTCCTTGAGGCGAAGGATCTGTTCTTGAACGAGGGCGTGCTGACGGGGGAATCGTTGCCGGTGGAAAAAGAATCCGGTGTGCCTGCGGTGGGCGCTCCCGCTGCGAAGCTCGCCACGCGAACAGTGCTACTTGGCACGAGCGTCGTTTCCGGAAAAGGCCTGGCGGTGGCGGTGCTGACCGGCGAGCATACGACGGTGGGCAATATCGCGGACAAGCTCAAGCGCCCGGATGCGCCGACGGAGTTTGAAAAGAACTTAAAGGATTTCAGCCTGTTCATTTTCCGCACCACGCTGTTCCTGGTGCTCGCCGTCATCCTCCTTAATATCTTTGTGATTCGACGCGACCCGCTGCAGATATTCATCTTCGCCGTCGCGATCGCCGTCGGCCTCACGCCGGAGCTTTTGCCGCTCATCGTCACGAGCAATCTTGCCAAAGGCGCGATCGAGATGTCCAAAAACGGCGTGATCGTCAAAAAACTGGCGGCGATCCATAACTTCGGCGGCGTGGATGTGCTGTGTACGGATAAGACGGGCACGCTCACCGAAGACCGCATCACGCTCATCAAATGTGTGGACGCGTCCGGCGCGGAGAGTGACGCAACGAACCTGTGGGGATATCTGAGCAGTAAACACCTTACCGGTGTGCGCGGGGTGCTGGACGAGGCGATCGAGCGATTCAAGAAGATGGATATCGGTGGTTGGGAAAAAGTGGACGAAGTGCCGTTCGATGCGGAGCGCAAACTGGAATCGGTGATCGTCAAAAAAGGAAAGCAGACGGTACTCATCGCAAAAGGTGCGCCGGAAGAGATTTTGAAGATCGCGGACCATTACGGGTCCGTGGGGACCGGCGTCCGGGCGCTCAAGCCTAAAAAGCTCACGGCTGCGATGCGCACGAAGATCAATAAGGAATATGCGGCCTTGTCCGCGGACGGTTTTCGCGTGCTCGGGCTTGGAGTAAAAGAGGTCGCGCACAAAACGACGCCGTACGACAAAAAAGACGAGAGCGATATTTCATTCGTCGGATTCCTTGCGTTTCTTGATCCGCCAAAAAAGAGCGCGAAGGAAACGCTCGCCAAGATGGCAGCGTATAATGTGGCCGTCAAGATCATCACGGGCGACAATTATTTGGTGACCAAAAAAATCATGGACGAGATCGGCCTGCCGATCATTGGATGGTTCAATGGCGATGCTATCGCTGCGATGCATGAGCACGAGTTCAAGAAAAAAGTGGAGACGGCGAATGTTTTCACGCGCGTCAATCCCGAGCAGAAGGAGATGATCATCCGGCTCCTGCGCGAGAACGGGCACGTGGTGGCGTATATGGGTGACGGCGTAAACGATGTGCTCTCTATCAAGGAAGCTGACGTTGGCATCTCGGTGAACAACGCGGTGGATATCGCGAAGGAAACGGCGGATATCATTCTGCTCCGCAAAGGGCTCGGTGAGATCATCGACGGCATCGTGGAAGGCCGCAAGACGTTTGCCAACACCTTCAAATATCTGATGATGGCGCTCTCGTCCAACTTTGGCAACATGTTCAGTATGCCGATCGCGTCCGTGTTCCTGCCGTTTCTGCCGATGACGGCGCCGCAGATCCTGCTCAATAATTTCCTCTACGACTCGTCACAGCTCTCGATTCCGTTCGATAAAGTGGACCAGGATTTTCTCGCGCGCCCGAAAAAGTTCAATATCGTGTTCATGAAAAAGTTCATGTATATCTTCGGCCCGCTTTCGTCGCTGTTCGACTTCGCCACGTTCGGCGTTTTGCTCTATGTATTGCACGTGAACGGCGTGGCGTTCCAGACGGGCTGGTTCCTGGAATCCATCGCTACGCAGACGCTCGTGGTGAACATCATCCGGAGCAAGTTCAACTTCTGGTCCAATGGGGGACCGAGCAAGGCGCTCGTTCTTGCCACCTTCGGCGCGGTCGCCGTAGGTTGGGGCATCACGTACTCATTCCTCGGCCCGGCCTTCGGCTTCGCGCGGTTTGGGTTTTATCCGGTGCTGCTCATCTTGGCGATCGTCGTTGCGTATCTTTTGCTCGTGGAGGTTGCGAAGAAATTCTTTTATAAGAAGTACGAGTATTTGATAGAGAAGTAGCGGGGAATTGCTTTTTTTTCGGAAAATGATGTATATCTTAGTCAGCGTTGGTAATTCGCCGGAGGTGTAATTTGATAAAAAAAGACGCGCAGGTCGTGCATGCACAAAGGCGGGTTGCGGAAAGATTTTCTCTATCGTTGACCAAGCAGCAACTTTCAGAGTTAGCGAACAGCATACAGAAACAGCATCTTCCGAAAAACAAAAGGAAGGTTCATTTTGTGGATCGAGAGACGTTGCGCATAACCCGATGGTTCGTTTGGCATGAGACTCAATGGCTCCCGGTGGTATACGACAACAAACGAAAGACAATCGTTACTGTCTTGCCGGCTCGTGCGCTTGGCGAACCGCCAGCTCCATTTCTTGAATGACAACTTTGCGATGAAGTTGTCATTTTTATAAGAACGACAATTTTCTTTTGGATCTATTTTTTGATACTCCGTTCTTTCTCGAGTGTCTCGCTCACATTCAATTTGCGGAGCAGGTAGAGCAGAATCGCAAGCAGGACTGCCGATGCGAATGCAAACTGGGTGAGTCCGATACCAACGAGCACGCCGATCGCCGCCGCGGTCCAGATGAGCGCCGCGGTCGTCACGCCGTGCGGATGATTGTCCGTTTTGATGATGAGCCCCGCGCCGAGGAATCCGATGCCGACAACGATATTCGCGATCATCGTAAGATAGCCGCTATTGCGCGCAACGACATCCGCGAGATTTCCGGTCTGCGCGGAAACGATGTAGGGGAGTGCGAGCCCGATCATGGAAAAGATCGCCGCGCCGCTCGTGACGAGCATCGTAGTGCGGACCCCTGCCGATTCCTTGCCCACCAGCTCGCGTTCAAGTCCGAGCAGGGCGCCGAGTACGAGCGCGATCACGAACCGAGCGAACATTTGTTCAAACGTCAACATTGTATTAATATTAGCATAATCGTTATGAGAACCTACATTATAGACGTGGTAAAGAAGGAGGGGGAGCAGGTCGAGTTGTTCGGCTGGGTGCATGCGCGCCGGGATCACGGCAAACTTGTTTTTATCGATCTTCGCGATCGGACGGGAATTCTCCAGGTGGTGTTAGGGCCGAACGTCGCCGGCGCGTCGGATCTGCGGCTTGAATACGTGGTGAAGGTCGCCGGCACGGTGCAGAAGCGGCCGCCGAACATGGTGAACGACAAGGTGCCGACCGGAGCTCACGAGCTTTCCGCCACCGCGCTTGAGATATTGAATCCTTCCGAGGCGTTGCCGATCTCGGTGGACACCGACGGCTACGAAATCAATGAAGAGATGCGTTTGAAATATCGCTATTTGGATCTTCGCCGCGAACGGCTTGCACACAACCTCGCGTTTCGGCATCGCATCATCACTTCTATCCGTCGCCATTTGGACGCGCAGGGATTTTTGGAGATCGAGACGCCGAACCTTACGCGTTCCACGCCGGAAGGCGCCCGCGACTATCTGGTGCCTTCGCGTATCCAGAACGGCAATTTTTACGCGCTTCCGCAGTCGCCTCAGCAGTACAAGCAATTGTTGATGGTGGCAGGCGTGGACAAATATTTCCAGATCGCGCGCTGTTTCCGCGACGAGGACACGCGCGGCGACCGCCAGCCGGAATTCACCCAGCTCGACATGGAAATGAGTTTTATCGAGCAGGAGGATATTTTGAAACTTAACGAAGAGCTTTTGATAAAGCTCGTGCAGGAGCTTGCACCGGAAAAGAAGATCCAGGAGATTCCGTTTCCGCGCATCACCTATAAAGATGCAATGGAAAAGTATGGCACCGATCGGCCGGACATGCGCAAGGACAAGGAAGACAAAAACCTTCTCGCGTTCTGCTGGGTGATTGATTTTCCGTTCTTTGAGAGAACGGAAGAGGGCGGTTGGACGTTCACGCACAATCCGTTTTCCGCGCCGAAGCCGGAATTCATGGCCGACCTGCTCGCCAAGAAGAACATCGGCGATATTCTTACTACCCAATATGACGTTGCGATGAACGGTATGGAGATCGGCGGCGGCAGTATCCGAAACCATCAGCCAAAGGCGCTCGAGACCGTCTTTGAGATCATGGGATTCGAGACCGAGCGCATCCACAAGAACTTCGGACACATGCTGGAGGCATTGAGCTTCGGTGCACCGCCGCACGGCGGCATCGCTTGGGGGCTGGACCGGCTTATCTCGCTCCTGACCGGCGAGCCGAACATCCGCGAGGTCATCCCGTTCCCAAAGACCGGCGATGGTCGGGATCCGATGATGGGTTCGCCCGCCCCGGTGGACAAGAAGCAGCTGGATGAATTAGGATTGGAAATAAAGAAGTCGGATAAAAAATAAACATTAATTATTTATAAAAACATGGCACATCCAAAAGAAGAGCAGACGTTTGTGATGGTAAAGCCGGACGGGGTCCGGAAGGGGCTGACGGGAGAGATCATCAAACGGTTGGAACAGCGCGACCTTAAGATCGTTGCGCTTGAAATGTTTATGCCGACGCGTGAGCAGATCGATGAGCATTATCCGAAAGACGAGGCGTGGATAGCCCGGCTTGGCCAAAAGACGCTGAAGACGTATGAAAAATACGGCTTTGATCCCAAGGTGGAGTTGGGGATGGACAACGACCTCATGATCGGTAAAGAGGTTCGGAAGTGGCTTGTGGATTATATGCTCTCGGCGCCGCTCGTGCGCATGGTGGTGCAGGGTATCCATGCGGTAGATGTGGTTCGCAAGATCGCAGGGCCGACGCTGCCCTATATGGCCGAGGTGGGCACCATTCGCGGTGATTTCTCGATCGATTCGCCGTTGCTCGCAAATAAGGAAAAGCGTGCGGTCATGAACTTGGTTCACGCATCAGAGACACCGGAAGAGGCTCAGCACGAGATCGAGCATTGGTTCGGCAAAGGCGCAAAGAAATATACCTATAAGCGTTTCGGCGTAGACGAATAAAAATATGGAATTCATTTCTACGGATCACCCCATAGAGAATGAATATCCTAAATTAGTGCGCGATAATATACCCGCGATCATCAAGGCGCGTACCGGCGTTGACGCTGAGTTGCGTATAGCAAAGGACGATCGGGAATTTCTCGATTATCTTTTGCGGAAGATGGTCGAAGAAGCCACCGAATTGGAACATTCCGGAGAGCACGATAATCTTGAGGAAGAGCTTGCGGATGTTTGCGAACTTATCGAAACCATTTTGAAGTTGAAGGGAAAGACCCAAGAAGATATCCTGGCCATTCAAAGACAGAAAAGGGAAAAGAACGGAGGATTTAACGATCGGATTATCATGCTTTCAAAAATTCAGAAGCCAGAATGAAACAAACAACCCTCTGTTTTTTACTGAAAGACGACAACGTGCTGCTTGCGATGAAAAAGCGGGGATTCGGCACGGGGAAATGGAATGGCGTCGGTGGAAAGGTGCAGGAAGGGGAGGATATCTCGGCGGCGATGGTGCGGGAGATAAAAGAGGAGATCGGTGTGACGGTGGTACCCGGGGATCTCGAATTAGTGGGAACACTGGACTTTGATTTTACCGATAATCACGATTGGGCGCAGATTTGCAGTGTATTTATTACCCGCGCCTGGGATGGCGATCCTGCAGAATCAGAAGAGATGCGTCCGCAGTGGTATCCAAAAAATGCGCTACCGTTCAATGCGATGTGGGTCGATGACCCGCACTGGCTTCCACTTGTGCTCGCGGGAAAGAAGATCAAGGGTAAATTTTTATTTGAAGACAAGGGTGGCTCGATGATCAACTTCGCGGTTTCCGAGATCCACGAAGAAAAAAAATAACCCGGGTTATTTTTGCTGCTCAAACGCCTTCACAATCGGGTCGAACTCGCCCTCGAGGATCTTCTCGATGTTGTGCCACTTTTTGCCGATGCGGTGATCGGTGATGCGATCGTCGGGGAAGTTATACGTGCGGATCTTTTCTGAGCGGTCGGCGGAGCCGATCTGATCGCGGCGCGATTCGGCGATATTGCCTTGCGCCCGGATTTGTTCCAACTCATAAAGCTTTGCCCGGAGCACATCCATCGCTTTTTCGCGATTGGCATATTGCGAGCGTTCCTCGCGTGAGGCGACGACGATGCCGGTGGGCTTGTGCAAAATACGCACCGCGGTCTCCACTTTGTTCACATTCTGGCCGCCTGGACCACCGGCGCGCGAGAACGTCACTTCAAGGTCATTTGGCGAAATGTTCACTTCGCGCGCCTCTACGATTGGCAGGATGGCCACGGAGGCGGTGGAAGTATGCACGCGCCCAGCCTTCTCGGTTTTGGGGATGCGCTGGACGCGGTGGACGCCGGATTCATGCTTAAGTGCCTCATAGCAACCTTCGCCCCTGACCTCCGCCGTCAGGCTCTTATATCCCTGGTTGTTCTCGCTGGAATCGAGTATTGAAAAGCTCCAGGCGCGTTTGGCCGCATAGCGTTGGTACATGCGCGCCAGGTCGCCCGCAAAGATGGATGCTTCGTCGCCACCCGCTCCGGCCCGGATTTCTACGATGATCTTATTGGTGGTCATGGATAGGAGTTCGATTTTTCAGTCATTATGGTATCATAATAGTACCAATGGAACAAAAGCTTATTTTAATCGTTGATGATGAGCCTGCTTTCCGTGAGATTTTCGGTGCCAAATTCGGAGCCGATGGCTTCCGCATAGAGACGGCTGAAAATGGGCAAATCGGCGTTGAAAAAGCGAAGGCGCTCAAGCCGGATCTTATCCTTATGGACGTCAATATGCCGGTGATGGATGGTGCTACCGCAGTCCTGAAATTGCACGACGATCCGGAGACGAAAGATCTCAAGGTGGTGTTTCTTACGAGTCTCGGCGATCCGCAAAAGGAGATGCAGGAATTAAATCATAAGTTCTCGCAGGATTTCGGCGCCGCCGGATATTTAAAGAAAACCGATGATCTTGACGCTCTTAACGAAAAAGTAAAAGCATTCCTCCAATGAGAGAAAAGCCATTGATTCTTGTGGTGGATGACGAGCAGGATCTTCGGGAGATCATGTCGCTGAAGCTCACGGCCTCCGGCTTTGATGTGATCACAGCTTCCGATGCAAAAGAAGCTGTTGCCGCGACGAAGACATCTCATCCCGATCTGATCCTGATGGATATTCACATGCCCGGTGAGACGGGAACGGACGCTGCGCTTACAATCAAGCAGGATCCCGAGACGAAGGACACCCGGATCGCGTTCCTGAGCAACCTCAAGGATCCATGGCCGCAGACGACGCCCGCGCGCAACGATCTCGCGAAGTCGCTCGGCATGGAAGATTTCATCGATAAGACGGAGGATCTCGATATTACTATTACTAAGGTAAAAGAAATACTAGCGCGGAAATAAAAATACCCGCGGTTGCCGAACTATCATTTGCAGGGAGGCAACCGCGGGTATTTTTATTTTACCTAGTTTTTCTTGACGCGAACTTTCTTCGGCTTCGGTTCAACCTTCGCCGCGCGGCGGGACTTGAATTTCTCCACGCGTCCGGCGGTGTCAATGAGCTTCTCTTCGCCCGTGTAGAACGGATGGCATTGTGCGCAAATTTCAACGCGGATCTCTTCCTGAGTAGCGCCTGTTACGAATGTGTTGCCGCAGGCGCAGATGACCGTTGCCTTCGGAAAATATTTCGGATGGATCTCTGTTTTCATGATGTTGTCTATTATATGCGATAAATTTTAGTTCGTCAAATTGAAGTAAAGGGACCGTTGCGCGAGGCATTAGTCCCTTTCTGCGTGGTCTGTCGGTCGACTTACTAGAGGCGAGCCGCATGGCTCAGGTTGAGGAAGTCGCTGATCGCGGGCCAGTAATGATAGCCGGCAATGAGCGCCAGGGCTCCCAGGATGCAAAGCCCGAAAATCTTGAGAAACTTTCCGAAAGTCCTCAGTTCGTCCCTTTCCCGCATTTCCGGGGCAAAGTCGTGATTCCGATAGTCCATGACACCCTCACTTTTCTGTCCCGGGTTGAAAACCGGAACTGCAGCACTCATATTAACATATAAGAGCCTATGTTGTCAATACCCATTAAATATGGCCTGATATGGGTGGATTGTAGAGGGCATTGACACCTCCTGAGGCTTTGCTACAATAGACCTCGTTGTATCGAGCTGCCCATTAACAATTGAATTGGTAAGAAAACCAAAAGAGAGTTTTTTAGTTGTCCCAATTTATTCTTTTTGGCACCGTTAAGAAGTAAACAAATGGTGCAACAATAAATTTTAGGATCATCCGTTCGAAGTTTTTGAGACTTTGGGCGATAATCTTTTATCAGAGGATTTGATCCTGGTCCAGAATGAACGCTGGCGGAGTGGATAAGGCATGCAAGTCGAGCGGAATATATTTTGAAGAAGTTGCGATTACATCAAGACGACGGATTTTTATATTTAGCGGCGAACGAGTTAGTAACACCCTGGTACGTACCTCGAAGACGGGGATAGCTCGCTGAAAGGCGAGGTAATACCCGATATCGTCGAAAGACGAAAGTCGCAAGACGCTTTGAGATCGGCCTAGGTCCGATCAGCTAGTTGGTAAGGTAACGGCTTACCAAGGCGATGACCGGTAGGGGAGGTGAGAGCCTGACCCCCAACGACGAGACTGAGACACGGCTCGTACTCCTACGGGAGGCAGCAGTCAAGAACATTCGACAATGGGCGAAAGCCTGATCGAGCGACACCGCGTGCAGGATGAAGGCCTTCGGGTCGTAAACTGCGGTAGTAGCATAACAATGTAAATGAGTGTGCTACGGAAAGAGGTGGGTAACTACGTGCCAGCACCAGCGGTAATACGTAGACCTCAAGCGTTATTCGGATTTATTGGGCGTAAAGCGCACGTAGGAGGTTTTGCGCGTCTTTTGTTAAAGCCCAGGGCCTAACCCTGGAAGTGCAGGAGATACGGCAGAACTAGAGGAGGTTAGAGGTGCATGGAACTCACGGTGTAGGGGTGAAATCCGTTGATATCGTGGGGAACACCAAAGGCGAAGGCAGTGCACTGGGACCTTCCTGACTCTGAGTTGCGAAAGCGTGGGGAGCAAAAAGGATTAGATACCCTTGTAGTCCACGCCCTAAACGATGCCTGTTTGCTGTTTCGAGTATCGACCCTCGGAGTGGCGTAGCTAACGCGTTAAACAGGCCGCCTGGGAAGTACGGCCGCAAGGCTAAAACTCAAAGGAATAGACGGGGACTCGCACAAGCGGTGGAACATGAGGTTTAATTCGTCAGTAAGCGAGGAACCTTACCAAGGTTAGAAATCTATAGTGACAGCCGGTGGAAACATTGGCCTTCTCACAAGGACACTATGGACAGGTGCTGCATGGTTGTCGTCAGCTCGTGCTTTGAAGTGTTCCCTTAAGTGGGGTAACGAGCGCAACCCCTATTACGCGTTACATGTGTCGCGTGAAACTGCCCCGCCCAAAGATGAGGATTATTATGTGCTGTGTAGGCATGTATTGATCATCGTTTTCGGGCGGGGAGGAAGGAGGGGATGACGTCAAATCCGCATGGCCCTTTGATACCTTGGGCTACACTCGTGTTACAATGGTCGGGACAATGGGTTGCCAACCCGTAAGGGGGAGCTAATCCCATCAAACCCGGCCCCAGTTCGGATTGAGGGCTGAAACCTGCCCTCATGAAGCCGGAATCGCTAGTAATCGCAGATCAGCCACGCTGCGGTGAATACGTTCTCGAGTCCTGTACTCACTGCCCGTCAAGCCAAGGGAGCCGGTAATAGGTGAAATCTCGCTTCGGTGGGATAAACTTAAGATCGGTAACATGGGCTAAGTCGTAACAAGGCACGCGTAGCGGAAGCTGTGCGTGGATCAATTAAACTAATATATAAAACTTCGTTTTATATAGTCGAACTTGTTTCTCTTTGGCCAGCGAATCGATCGCAGGCGAAAGAAAGACAGGTAATTGGGACAACTAAAAAGCTCTTTGTGTAAATATGCTAGGATATATGTATGCCCACTGATTTGAAAAAGATCATGATCGTCGAGGATGACCATTTTTTGTCGTCCTTAATGAAGGCGCGCCTCGAGAAGGAAGGCTTCGAGGTAGTACAGGCGTTTGACGGCGAGGAGGCGATAGAGACGCTCAAAAAAGTGGTCCCTTCGCTTGTGATTCTCGACCTCATTATGCCCAAAGTCACCGGATTCGAGGTCTTACAGATGCTCTCTATCACGCCGCAGCTCGATAAGATACCGGTCGTGATCGTGAGCAATCTTGCGCAGGATTCGGATATCGAAAAGGCGCGGCAGCTCGGTGCCCGGGAATATTTCATCAAGGTGAAGGTATCCATAGATGACCTCATTGGCAAAATAAAGACATTGGTGGTATAATACCCTCCATTGGTTACATAAAAAAATGATCAACGAAGAAACACTTAAAAGAATAAAGCCGGGCGCAAAAGTAAAAGTATACGAAGGCAAGACGCCGTTCGCCGGTTTGGTGATCGCCCGCAAGCATGGTTCCGAGCCGGGTGCGACGTTCACTGTCCGCACGATACTCGCCGGCGTTGGTGTGGAGAAGGTCTATCCGATCCACTCGCCATCCATCGTCAAGATAGAGATTGTCTCGAGCCCCAAAAAGGTACACCGTTCAAAGTTGTATTTCGTCCGGAAGATCTCCGGTTCCCGCATTCGTCAGAAGCTGGACGTTTCCATATAGCTTTCGGAGTTATCCGAGAAAAACCGCCGTCTGGCGGTTTTTCTTTTGGGGTGGTAGGCTATTTCAGGTAAGGAGGGCTTGAATGGTCAACCCAATTATTGACAATGGAGCTCTTTGGAGGCGCGGGAGTTTTCAACAGATATACTCGGAGGCGCTTACGGCGCTTGCCCAGCTTCACGGTTACAGCCATGATCTGCTGGGATCCTGCAATGAGGGAGCCGACTTCTCCACAGTGCAAGCCAACTTTAATCTTGCCGACCAGTATTACAAAGAGGCGAAGCAGAATGCCAATCATCTCTCTCTTTGGCATGCGGCAAAGGTGGAAGGAAAGCCTGTTTCCGGATGGACCCA
>Ga0265342_10002538_pt1 | contig 15705 bp, 8 predicted proteins | sample 4CB327metaG_FD_203125 | JGI IMG/M metagenome (GOLD analysis project Ga0265342, IMG submission 203125) | Rhizosphere microbial communities from Carex aquatilis grown in University of Washington, Seatle, WA, United States - 4-CB3-27 metaG | ecosystem: Host-associated > Plants > Roots > Rhizosphere...
TCCCTAATTCCGTACCTTCCCGGGCCGCGCTACGGAGAGCGCGGCACTTCCTCGTACATTTCGTTCTCGGTCGCTGGCGGCGGCGGGGGAAAATATTCAGGGTTCGAAAACACCAAAGAAGGGTGAAGGCAAGCGCACAAAGGGCGCAGCGTAAAACGCCACAGGCGGTTGAAGCCGACCGACTGCGCTTGCCGAGGGGTAAAATTACCCTTCTTCGGGGATGACCTCAATCATGGCCTGGGCAACCTGATGCTCCAGGTCATCGGTAAAAAATGGGGTTCGTAGAGTAATCATGAGGGTTTTGGCATTGCCTAAGTTTAAATCCGCACGACACCATTGTTCACTTAGGATAATTAAATTAGGTTTATGCTCTTTTATCAAGCGCCGGGCTTCTGATATGGTCAAAACCGACACCGCCGTGTGCCGGCGGCTGCGCAAAAACTGTTCGATCATAGTGCAAACGCCCCTCTCCGGGAAAACGACAAGAATCATCGTATTACCGACCTTTGGCTTTACTGTCATCGGCTTGATGTAGGTTATTTGAAAATCTTTACGAAACTGCTCGATGCTGGTGAAATAATGGTAGATTTTGTTAGCCAGCGAGCGACCTTCCACGCTTTTGCTTAAATCGCCAACCGATGGATCGCGGCCAAAGGTCTTTTTTAGAATAGAATATTCTGCGTAAAGTTTTTGTTTAATTTCCGGCGTAGGTTTTACTTTTCTCGTCATATGCGTAATCTTACCATAATCCTGGTAAATTAGCACCGGGGAAATTACCAATCAATGCGGATTTATTGGTTTGCTTAAGAAGAAGTTAAGGCAACGATCAACTTGGTTTTTTCGTAAGAAATACCAAGGCAAGCCCTGCCGTCCCTTAAAGCAAAAAATACAAAAAGTGCTGCGGTAAATAGTTTACCTCGCGGGCATTTTGCATAAATTTATTGTGGTCCGTATTTTTTATTGTTGGTAATTATGATTGGTTTTGAATTTTAGGAATTTATGGTAAGATTAAGTTGTAATGCGGGAAGGAACACCAAAACACATGCAAAAACAAAAAGAAATGCTGTTTTACCCTGGCCTTATTTTTCTTATTTGTATAGGGCTTAAGATAATTCCTGCAACTTTCCCCAGCCTTACCCCTGATGCATGTTGTTACCTAGATATTGCCCGTAATATTGCAAACTGCAAAGGGGCTATTACTTCCTATAACCTTTATCAATATTGGCCGGGGGTTTATTATCCGGCATTAGCGTATACGCATTGCTTATTCAGTATTGTGATTGCACCTATATATGCAATCTTTAGAACCGTTGAGGCAGTCAACTTATTCAATGTTTTTATTTCCGGAATAAATGCTATTTTACTTTATTTTTTACTTTGTCGGCGGTATAAGACTGCCGTAGCCTTCTGGGCCGCCTTGACGGTAAGTATTGCTCCCGGAATGCAAGAAACAGCGATGTATCCCTGGACAGAACAGCTATTTATTTTAGTTTTGCTTTCCAGCATATCCGCAATCCTTTATTCCTTCGAGAAAGAATCTACGCCGAAGATATTTTTTTCCGGGGTGATTATCGGAGTTATTTTTTTAGTTCGCGCCGCCGGAACTTTTTCTGTCATTTCTTTAATCGCAGCCGCCCTTGTTTATCAACTTTTAGTAAAAAAAAATATAAAACAATGGTGGGTGTTACTTTCGGGCGCTTTGTTGATACCGGTTGGATATGAACTGTTTTGTTTGCTGCAATATCATGTTTTTTATCCCGAAAACTTTAAAGCAGTGAACAGGTATATGTTGGCAAATTCGTTTGGCGGGGGATTTTACCAGGCGGTAAAACCGGTTTTGCAATCCACCGCGGCAAACGGACATGCAGCTATGCTCTCGGATTTTTTTAACCACGTAATTTATATTATGACGCGATTACCTGGCTTGACGGTCTTTATTCTCCCCTTAGGGTACTTTGTATTTTATCGTAAAAACCTTCTGGAAATATCATTATTTATGGTCGTGGTGATTAATATTGTTGGGCATGCCTTTAATTGGGCTGTGAATCCAATAATTTCCAGCGATACTAACCGCTATCTTTTAGTTTTGGTCATTGGGCTGATACCTTTGGTTTTTATTTTTCTTTATGAGATATTAGAAGCGCTTAAGAAACAGCTGTCTGCTTGGTATAGCCCGGTTATTTTCGGATACGCTGTAGCCTTGGTTTTTCTTCCATTTCTCTATAATGCACTAACCCAGAATTTATATTTTTCAAGCCGCGCAGCACTTTCCGAAAAACAAAAAATCGTGGCGCTAGAGAACGATGTGTTTAGCTGGATACAAAAAAATACAAATCCCGATGATATTGTAGCTACTGATTATTATCAAAGAGTTTTTGCTTTGGATCGGCCGGTAGTTCCGTTGCCTAAGGGCAAGATGCTTACGGAAATTAATTTCAAAAGCTACACACAGATTTACCGGCCGAAATGCGTATTGACCATAAGTATGGATTATTCTAAGTTTTTGACGGTGGCGGGCTATAGCGTAAAATTCAGCCGCGGTTTATTTAACGTTTGGACAAAAGACTCTCCAAATCTATCTTAAAAATCTACCCGTTATGCTTTTTGTAAGCACATAAGTGATGATTCTTCCAGCCCGCAAATATGAGATTAGTTCCATGGATACAATGAAACTTTTTACCGTTTACGGTTTTTCTTAAACCCAACCGGGTCAGATAAACTTCACAGAAATACCGTTTATTTTCGTCCAGTTTTAAATTTTGACAAGGATCATCGAACGCGCCACAACAACCACCGCAACATATACAATTTTTTTCCCATTCGCTTTCTGCTTCATGGAAAACTTTTATGAAATTATTTATAATTTTCATCATACGAAAGGTTAGGCAGTCTAACACTTAACCAAATCGGAATAACGGGGTATTTAAATATTCTATATACCAACAAAATCCATACCATTCAAGGGTCACCCCCCATCTTTGCCTCATGATCTCCCAATGACAGCCCTTATCGCTCCATTATGTTCAATTGATATAATCCACGAAAAAGTATCATCGAAAATATCGATATCATCACTCTGTGGATACCATATATCAGTAAAATATTCTGTTAGCTCCTTCGTGCTAAAAGCATCAATGGAATCGAAATGAAACCAGTTTATAAAAATTGTGGGCTTCGGAATAATGGACAAACGTGAAAATGTATCGGTAAAAATAAAATTGTCAGAATTTGCGTTAAGTCCACCGACGATGACAGACTGATTGTGAATTCGTTGAGCCAGCGCACGTCCGTCAGAAAGATTTATTTTAAATATACTTTCTGAGATGTTTTTTACAAAATGCTTTGAATTTTCTGCATCTATACTAGTAAAGCAGGGAAAGTTTTTACCTGGGTTTTCTTTTTCGAAATTTTGTATCTTGAAGTCTTCCATCGATGCAATTTCGTTTTATTCAATCGGAATTGAACCGCTGTCGCCACCCTTGCCACGCTTACCGTTAGTGTAATCCCACCAATTGATGTGTGGTTTTGATTCCGGATCATCTGAACTCCTGCCTGAGTGCCCAGGATCAAGACGGTAGCCTTTTTTAGTATTTCCACGTTGAGGACTACCAAACTTACCTGGTTTACCTTTTGGTAGTTTCCCTAGCTTTTCACGAACTTTTTTAATCGCTCTGCGAAGTTTAGCAAACCATGAATCCCCGCTATCATCTTCTTCGCTTGATGGCTGTTGTATCTGCGGTTGTCCTTGCCCCTGCACCTGCTCGCTCGGAGTCAATGCTTCCTGCGATGCCGGAGCTTTGGTAACGCTTTTGGTTACAGGGCTTACGGGCTTTGGAACGTTAGCACCAGGGACCGGTTGTTTTACATCGATAGGCGGTAACACACCAGGAACCATTGCCGCTAACCCATACGGATCAGTGTAGTTATTGGGAGAATTGTAAACATATGCGTAAGTATTTTCGTCGTCAAGTTGTAATGGATCGGTTTGCAGGAAGCGGCCTAAGTCTGGAGAATATGCGCGGTTACGGTAATGATAAAAGCCGGTTTCTGAATCGTATTCACGACCCGTGAACAAATAAGGATTACCGATTGCGGATGGTATATTTACCTTACCGTAGATATCGTAATCATATTCCTCTACCTTAGCACCAGCTTGATTTGTTAAACCAACAACACTGCCTAAATGATCAAAAGAATAATAGTAATCAACGCCACCGCGAGTCATCTTGATCGGTTCGTCGATATTCTCACCATAGATGTATTTAGCGGTCATATTGCCGTTTGAATCGTACTCGGCGATCAAATCATCACCGTCGTACAAGAAATTAGTAGTTACGCCTCCGCTTGTCTTGATGATCCTACATCCTAAGGCATCGTAACCATACGAGATTGCGTCGCTACCGCTCGCAATGACGGATGTTAAACGATTCTCGTAATCGTAGGAGAAGGTTTTACCGGCGTAGCCGGTTAAGTTACCGTTGGGATCGTAATTCAAATTATCCGAATTAACCGTAGCATATTGATTTAAGCTATTTGCTGTGTATGTGGTAGCCGCGCCATTAGTCATCGTTGTGCGATTACCTAACTTATCGTAATTGTATCCAGTATTAGGAAAAAGTGATCCGGTTGGGCGCATTGCGCTGGTAAGCTGATAAATATCGTCGTAACCATAGGTATGTACGCCTTGAGCGGTGGTCATGGTTAAAATATTACCGACATTATCATAGGTATAATTCCTAACCGAATTGGTCAAAACATTTGGGTTGGTTAACGCAATTAAACGGTTTAGAGAGTCGTAAGAATAGCTAATTGAAGTGCCATTGGCGTAATTTAAGCCGATACGGCGAGATAATGCATCGTAATTATAAGAAGTAATAGTAGCGTTAGTCTGATCTTTAATCGTCGAAAGCCTCTTTAAATTATCGTATTGGAAAGTAATAAATGAATTGTCTGGGTAGGTAAGCTTAGTCCTGTTGCCAGTTTTATCGTACTCATACCCGATGGTTTTATTTTGCGTAGTTACCGAGATTATGCGGTTTAAACTATCATAAACGTAATTGATCGCGGGCGAATAGTTATTCGCCCCTACAACCGAAGTCAGCCTACTATTTATGTCGTACGTATAATTTATAGCGTTGTTATCCGGGTAGGTTTTGGTGACCAACCGATTAAGGTTATCGCAGGCGTAATTTATTATGTCTCCATTGCGGTTACGTTTAGACAAAAGATTGGAGTTAGCGTCATAGGAGCGGCCTTCAAAACTCGAATCGGGATAGGTTGTTTTAGATAGACGGTCAAACGAGTCATAAGAATAGGCGGTAATGTTAAGATTAGCGTCTTGGATCGATTGCGGATTACCGTTAGGATTATAAACATAAGTTGTGGTGTTACCCAAAGCATCGGTCACAGTTTTAAGCAAATTACGCTCGTCATAAGTGTAAACTGTATATTTACCGTTAGCGTCTGTAACCCGGATCTTATTGCCGTTCGAATCATACTGAAAACTTGTAGCCAGCGCGGTTGAACTATCCGAACCAAGGTATTGCTTAACCTGGATTAAATGATCCAAAACATCATAAACACAATCAACGGTTTGCCACTGAGTGCCGGTGTCGTTGGCCTGCTTTTGCAGCTTAATAAGATTGCCGTTGGGGTCGTAGGTATATTTAGATTGGTAATTGAATGGTGCCGGGCTAGTGGCGGTCGTAACCTGGTTCAAGGAATTATAAGCAAAAGAAATAGCATTATTTTTGGCATCGGTAATGGTGTTAACATTGCCTCGATTGTCATAAGCAAAGACCGTTACCGCATTAAGCTTGGTATCCCCACCATAATCATTGGTAACTCGGGTCAAATAGCCGGTAGCACCATCATAATCGTATTTGGTTACTGTCCCGGCCGGATTGGTTGCCGTACCGACTTGGCCAAAATTATTATAAGTAAAGTTTACCGCAGGGCTTACTCCTCCGGTTGCAGGCGCAGGATAAACGATTTGAGTTAAGTTACCCTTGGCATCATAGTTATAAGTCGTTACATTCCCCTTGGGATCGGTTACGGTTTTAATAAAATTATAGGCAGGATCATGGGTAAATTGCGTGATTAAGTCGGAATCGCCGGAACCGGCAATGGCTTTTTGAGTGGTTTTGGTCGTATTACCTTTGGTATCGTATTCATAAAGAGCCTGGTTACCTTGAGGCAGGGTGGTCTTGATCAACAGTTTGTTAGAATTATATTCATGCAAGGTAATATAAGCCGTATTGTAATCTCCCGGGTCCACGCCGTAAGGCGAAACATATTCGGTAGTAAGGCCGTCGCTGTTTATATGATAAAAAACCTCATGACCGTTAGGATCAATGACTCCGGTACGGCCTGGCTCATAAACAAACGTAGATAAACCTTCACCATATTGCTGGGTAACTACCCGGTCATACAAATCGTAGGTATTGGCAATGTAGATACTGCTATTAGGATCGGTTACGGAAACCAGATTATGTTTAGCATCATAAGCATACGTGGTAACCAAGCCTTGCGTATAGAGATCGGTAACCGGAGTGGTAATAGTGACAAGGTTATTGTTACCATCATAAGCATAACTCCACACGCGAGAAGTAAAGTCGGTGATCGTAGCGATCTTGTTGACAGAATTATAAGCAAAAATAACCGTCCGGTTAAGTGGGTCGGTTATCGTAGTTAAACGATTAAGATTATCGTAGCTTAAAATTATGGTATTGTTGTTGCGATCGGACAAAGTAAGCAATTTACCAAAACGATCAAAGGTGCTCGTATTACCGTGCTTATCCTTAATCGTGTAGCCGTTGGCAACTTTGGTTAATGTGTCAAAACAACCGGCGGGCGCAATATAAGTACCATCGGAATTTTGAGTAAACTTGTCCTGACTGCCCTGAGGGTTATGGCGGGTAACATAGTTAGTGGTGCCATCCGAGGTACAAATAAGATAAATATTGTAATTATGCGTCCAGCCCCAACCAAAAGGGCCCTCTACCTTATTTACGCTGCCATATATACGGTTTAATTCAAGATTAAGGCCTCTCCCCGGGATAAACAGGTCTTGGGCGGAATAGCCGAAAGAGCCGGTAGCGACGTTAACCGGATCGCGAGTATTGTCACTATTAGTCGGGTTGCCCGTAGACATAGGCGCCTGACCAGTCGTGGTATTCTCATTATTAGAATAAGCATTAGCAGAATTATTCCAACAAGGCTGTTCGGGATAACGTGGAACATTCCCGGCAAATACGCTGGAAAAGGCAAATATGCCGAGCAAAAAAATCGATGCGCTTCTAGTGAACCGTTGCTTCATTGGTTTGTACCGTTAGTTATTATAACATCGTTTATGCCGATTGCCGCCGGACCGTTAGTATCCCAAAAATTTACAATCAGCTTATGCGCACCGTTGGCAAATTTTGTAGTATCAAGCGAATACTTAAAGGAAGCTGCCCCATTATCGCTACCGCCATCAGTTTTATAGAGTAACTGATCGTCAAGAAAATATTCTACCGAATAGCGCCCCTTAACATAATCCGCTGGGTACGGTACAATATCTAAAACTAAAGTCCCGGATATTTCCTGCGGTTTTACGATCGGCATTACGGCCGCGACACGCTTATTACTTTTTTCGGGAAAGTGCAACTGCACCACTAGATTATTGGCATAAACACCAATAGAAAAAATCTGCAAACAAGCCAATATTATTATAATTTTTTTCATCACGCCTCCAGCCTTAATAATAAACCTCATTATGCAAAATAATCGGGTCCGAATAATTATCGCCGCAATGCGCCTGCACTACCACGCGATAGAACCCATCGGTTACATAAGTGCCCTGGTTATTTTTACCATCCCAGATAAAAGAATTAGTTCCCGCTTGTGATGAAACATCGTTAGCGAGAGTACGTACCAAAATTCCCGACGCATTATATATATCTACAAAAACATTAGCCGGCTTAGACAAATCAAAAGCGATCGTCACATTCTGCGCCGTGCTGGATGCGTAGTCATAGTTATACGGTGAAAAACGTACCGGGAGCAATGAAAGGTTGCTAAGCGACGGCTTGCCTCCGGTGATGACTACCGAATTATCCGCCATGGTGTAGCCGAAAAGAGCAAAGAAAAGGTTAGTCCTGGGACCGACAAAATTGCCCGATTCGTCCCGACCATCCCAAAGAGCGACATGCTGGCCGGTCTCCGAAGGCTCAAGATGCTTGATGGTCTTAAGAGCTGGGCCATTAAGACGGTCAGAGCGCATCTTAAGGGTTATATAGGCTGCCTTGGGTTGGTTGTAAGATAACACACAATATTTATTGATTGTAGGATTAAATTTAGAAACGCTAAACGAAATATTTTTTGACATATCGTAGCCATCGGTACCACGCGGGTCATAAGCGGTTTGTACCGAGCCAGTGATTGTATCAGTAAAAACAAAAAGATAATTGCCGTCGAGCAAAATATTCCCGTTATCGTCCTTACCATCCCAAATTTGAGAATACTCTCCGGGCGAGTGCTGGACATTAGATATAAGCGTACGCACCACAGCGTTAGCGTTATCGTACACCTTAATAGTGAGTATAGCCGGTGCATCGGCACGATAGCTAAGAGTTACCTGCCCTCCGGTATATGGGTTTAACTGGTCGTTGGAAACGTGGATATTGGAAACAAGCGATACCCACGCATCGATAAAAGACGGGACGCCGGTATTACCTGCCTCGGCGCGAGTTACTATCTTAAACGTATATTTACCCTGAGGGACAAGATCGCCGCTTGCATCTTTACCGTCCCATATATAGGTATGTGTTCCGGAATCTTCTAAATCGTTATCGACTACCTTTTTGATAAGCGTACTATCCCTATAGATCTCCACGTCGACATAAGCTTTCTCGGATATTGTATAAGACAAGGTTGTAGCGTCGTTTTGGCCGTCATTATTCGGAGAAAATGGATTAGGCGTAACCGCCAAATTAGTAACGAAAGATAACTTGTCAACCGTAACGTTGGTTGATTGTTCCTTCTCTGCGCTTACTCCGTCTACGATAACTTTATATTGGCCATTTTTAACGACATTCCCGGCGTCATCTTTGCCGTTCCATATCAATTGAATATGGTTATTACCGTCTATCGGCAATACCGATGACACAAGTTGCCTGACTAATTGGTTAGATACATCGACCACCTTGACGCCAACATACGCTTGACGATCGACATCAAAAGATATGGCGGCTTGATCGTCTAAAACAAGCCCTGGGGCAGGATCATTAAATACTTCGCCGGTTTGGGTATTAACCCAAGTTCCGCTTCCATCCGGAGAAAATGGATTGGGTGCCACGGCAAGATTGTTAATATTCGCGCAATCGTTAACAACCGCGCATACTACAACCACCGTAGACCCGGTCTGCTCTACTCCATTTAAATCTATAAACCTGCTGGTAGCATAAAACTCGTAGTTACCGTTGGGAACAGTTGCTGTGTTCCATGATATTTTATAAGTGCCATCCGATTGTCTTACAGGTGTGCCAATAACCGACCAATTGGTGGCACCGGATAGACGATAACAAAAATCAAAATACCTAAACATTGTCCCAACGTACGGCGATGGTTTTAAAATAAAATCAGTAACGCCTGAAAGATTGCTCCCGCCGACAGGGCCAATGATCGCCATATAATGGTTATCGATCACAATATTTGTTTGCTTTTCTTGGGCGGCATTACCGGAAGAGTCTGTGGCATCTATTTTGCAAGTGTAAACCCCATCGGATAAAATCTGTCCGGAATCGTTTTTACCGTCCCAAGCAACTGTTTTGGCACCGGAGTTTTGGGCTACGCCATCGAGCAATGTGCGTACCAGGTTACTCTGCGCATCGTAAAGTTTCACCATTACTACCGAAGCGTTGGCGGTTAGCGTATAGTTTATTGTCGTAGTGTCCGAGATGTGATCACCGTTAGGGCTAAAGCCGTTAGGCGATGCCAAAACATTGGAGACCACGAGGGGATTGGTGACAGTAAATGTTATAGGGTTGGTATCTAGCCACTGCTCTTTGCCGTTTATCGTAGTATATATCGCATGGACTTTTACATCATAATTACCGTTTACGAGAGTAGTGGTGTCCACAGGGGCAATTATTGTGCCGTCGTTCTGGTAATTTGTATTACAGCCTTGCCAATCAGAAGTGCCTGAAACAGTATAATAAATTACTGCGCTACGTGCCCAACTCATATATTGAGAAAGCTTAAAGGCCAAATTAACCGACCCGGAAATTACGCCTTGGGCCGGGCTAACAAGGGTTAAAAAATTATCGTTTATGGCAACATTAATACTCTGCTCTGCAGCTGAATTGCCGCTAGCGTCCACGGCATTAAACTTACATGTATACATGCCATCAGATAAAACCGTACCGGAGTCGTTTTTACCATCCCAAACTATTGCGTTTGTTCCGGCATTCTTGGCTACGGCATCCTGCAATGTCCGTACAAGATTATTCTGAGAATCGTAAACTTTAATCGTTACCGAAGGAGAATTTTGCGTAAGGTTATAGCCTAGCGTGGTTGTGTTGTAGCCGCCAGCATAATTCGGGATAAAGGCGTTGTTGGAAACAGAAAGGTTGGATATCGTTAGATTATTAGCAACCGCACATGCCACCACGACCGTAGACCCGGTCTGCTCTACTCCATTTAAATCTATAAACCTGCTGGTAGCATAAAACTCGTAGTTACCGTTGGGAACATTAGCCGTATTCCATGATATTTTATAAGTTCCATCCGATTGTCTCTCGGGCGTGCCAATAACCGACCAATTGGTGGCACCGGATAGACGATAACAAAAATCAAAATACCTAAACATTGTCCCAACGTACGGCGATGGTTTTAAAATAAAATCAGTAACACCTGCAAGATTGCTTCCGCCGACAGGGCCAATGATCGCCATATAATGGTTATCGATCGCGATATTTGTTTGCTTTTCTTGAGCGGCATTACCGGAAGAATCTGTAGCATCTATTTTGCAGGCATAAAACCCATCGGATAAAATCTGGCCTGAATCGTTTTTGCCGTCCCAAGCAACTGTTTTGGCACCGGAGTTTTGAGCTACGCCATCGAGCAATGTGCGCACCAGATTATTTTGTATATCGTAAAGTTTCACCGTTACTGCCGAAGCGTTGGCGGTTAGCGTATAGTTTATTGTCGTAGTGTCCGAAATATGATCCCCGTTAGGGCTAAAGCCGTTAGGTGATGCCAAAACGTTGGAGATCACGAGAGGGTTGGTTACGGTATAAGTTACCGGGACAGTCCATAACCCCTGTTCTTTGCCATTTAGCGTAAAGAAATAACCATAAACTTTAATATCGTAATTACCATTTATTACGGTTGTGGTGTCCCACGACGAAGTAATTTGCTGCCAATTGGAAGTGCCGGACGGACACATATATATAGCGACACTACGGCTACCGGTTACATATTGGGAGTTTTGTACCCTAAGGTCAACCATACCGTTAATGATCCCTGGCGGTAAGATCGTAATCCAATGGTTATCAACAGCTATACCACTAGCCGCCAAAGCCAAGGAAAATCCATTAGCATCTAAAACGGTAATTTTATAGGTGTACATCCCATCATTTAAAACCGTACCGCTATCGTTTTTACCATCCCAAACAGCCGTATTTACACCGGAGTTTTGAGCTACGCCATCAAACAATGTTCGCACTAGATTATTTTGAGAATCGTAAATTTTAAGATTCACCGAGGGAGCGTTTTGGGTGAGATTATAACTTATGGTGGTTGTATCATATGCGTTATCCCCGTTGGGACTAAAGGCGTTGTTGGAAACCGATAGATTCGTTATAAGCGCGACCGGCTTAACCGCAATCTCTGCGCTTTTGACGCTTTCGTTGCCTACTGCATCAACCGCAGTTATGACGTAATAATAATTTGTGTTGTTGGTGAGATTGGCATCCTGGTAACTCACCGCAGCTACCAATTGAGTATTCACCTTAGTATAACCGGAGCCAGGGGTCGTGCTGCGATAAATATTATATCCGACCAGATCACTTTCGGTATTAGCGGTCCAGGATAAATTAACTATCGCATCCCCAGCTGTCGCAGTTAAACCGGTAGGTGCAGCCGGAGCAATGTCGGCCGACACTGTCCATGTTCCCTTTTGCACCCAATTGGCCACGGCCGAAGCTAAATCTTTAACATACATGTAAATATTTTTGCTACCCGTAAATATATCTTTAAAAGTTAAAGCATATTGAACCACCAAATTATTGCCTGATCCGGTAATAATAGTATTGGCACAATTTAATTTAGCTGAAGAATTTTCGATCACATTAGCCGAGCCCGGTAAAAACCCACCCAGCCAGGCATTATTAGCATCATTACGCAGATAAAGCTTATTGGTGAGCGGATTATAGTAAACGTATACTCCGCCGGTGGTTGATAATTTGCTATTAAAAAGCAAATAAGCTAACTGGATATTACGATAACTATCGCTATCAGTATAAGTAGCAGTAAAAACCGTTTCTTGGTTGATTGTCGATTGGCCGCTGGCCGGTAAAATCGAAGCATTGATCGGTGCTGAATTAGGAATGTTCCAAGTGCCCTTTTGGGTCCAGTTCGTGTACAGGTTTTGGTTATCTTTGACGTAAAGGTAAAGCTTCTTGTCCCCTGTAAAAGGGGCTTTAGTGGTTACGGCCCAATTGATGGTTAAATTGCTGCCATCGCCGCTAATCGTTGTTTGGCTGCAATCGAGCTTAGTAAAAGAGTTCTCGATAACATTGGCCGAACCCGGCGCAAAACCACCCAACCAGGCAGTACCCGCATCGTCACGCATATAAAGTAAATTATTCTTCTGATCGTAATAGCCTTCGAAGCCATTGGCCGCAGAAGCCGAAGTATTGATAATAAAATAAACCAATTGAATATTTTGCCAACCATCGGCATCGCTGACTACGCTGGAGAAAAGTTGCGGAGTCTCGGCAACACCACTGCCCGAGCTTGGCGTAATCGACACCGGCACCGGAGTAGAACTTATTGAGTATGTTCCCTTCCTAGTCCAAGCTGTGGCTACGCCATAAGAGTCAGCCACATATAAATAGGTGTTATAAGCTTTCCCGGAATAGGCGGGTTTAAAAGTGATGTTCCAACCCACAGTTAAAGTGGTATCGCTGCCGGAAACTGTGGTTTGACTGCAATCAAGCGCACATTGAGAATTTTCAATGGTATTACCAGAACCAGGAGCGAAACCGCCCAACCATGTACCGTTGGTATCATCGCGCAAGTAAAGCTTGTTTTCTTGTTGATTGTAATAAAGCTGAACATTGTTGGCCAAAGTTGTTGCATCTGGCCCAACGATAAGCTTAACATCCTTAATATCAGTATAGCCGTCGGGGTCGGAATAAAGTGTGGTAAAAGTTTTGGCAACACCGGGGGCAACGGTTCCGCTAGCCGGCGTAATTGCACCAAGCGTTGGTGCGTGGTTGGCCACACTCCAGGTGCCCATGTTAGTGTAGTTAACATAAGCATTAAGTTTATCTTTAACGTAAAGATAGATATTTTTATTACCCACCAAAACCGGCTTAACCGCAATCGCCCAGTTAACCGTAAGGGCAGTACCGTTGCCGGATACGGTAGTTGCCGAACAATCCAGCTTGCAGGAGTTATTCTCGAGCACATTAGCCGAACCAGGGGCAAAGCCGCCGAGCCATGCATTATTAGCATCATTACGCAGATAAAGTAAGTTGGTGGTCTGATTGTAATATAGGTAAGGCGCATTGGTACCGCTGGCCGAGGTATTGATGATCGTGTAAACATATTGGATATTCTGATAACCATCGGCATCGTCAAAGGCCGCAGCCAGATTGTAATAAACATTAGGTGTCGCGGCTACTGCCGAAGGGGTAAGGCTTGTGATCGTAGGTACGGAGTTGATCGTATAAGTCCCCTTTTTAGTCCAACCCGCAGATTTGGTCGCGTCCTTCACATAAAGGTAAGTATTATGGGCTTTACCGGAATAGGCTGGTTTGATAGTTAAATTATAATTAACGGTCAGCGCGGTGGTGGTGCTGGATACCGTGGTAGTTGAGCAATCTAGCTTGGCTTGGGAGTTTTCGATAACATTGGACGAACCAGGAGCAAAACCGCCAAGCCAGTTGGCATCTCCATCGTCACGCAAATACAGCTTGTTGGCGGTAGGATCATAATAAGCCTCTACCGTATTGGCCAGAGGCGTCGTAGCCGTAGCCATCAAGAGCTTGGTGTCTTTGATATCGGCATAGCCATCGGCATCGTTATGGGTACAAGTAAAGTTGATCGCGGTATTAGGAGCGCTGGTGCCGCTAGCAGGAGTGATTGTACCTAAAGTAGGAGTTGCGGCAAACGCCGCAAAAGAAAAACTCCCGGCAAGCAAAAGTAGCGCAAAAAGACGAGTAACCCCCCTACACATGATAGGACTACATTTATCACGCTAGAGAAAAGTTGTCAACAATAATTTTTTATTTTCATTTTAAACTGTATATGTCACATCAAAAAAATTTACAAGCACCTCACTCTTGCCCGCCAGTAATCGCGTAAACAGCGATACCCTAAGACACTGCTTTCCCTTTTTTATTGGTTAATTTAGCTTTATTATGTTAGACATTGCAGTATATAACTGTCTAAATAAAAACGAGTTATACGCTTTATTCATACTGTTTGTTAAGCAATATTAAGTTTTCTATACATGTATCGCCTTTTCTCCTCAGCCCTTCGTAACTTCATGGCAACAACCTTTACTGCACAATAACCCCCTTCGTCTGTAATTTTAACAGACTAAAGTGTTGCACTAGCAATTAAAAACCACCATACTATGTAGTATGCTACGTAGTTATACAAATTTAACTATTGCCTTTCGACTGGACATGAAACGTTGACTGCTGCTACTCTCTCACGACACTATTATGGCAATTTTGCACCCTGGGTGCAATATTTAGAGATAAATGCCAAAGTGCCGCAAGATAGCGAGAACAACCACAATGCCAGCCACGAAGATAAGCTGGCCCCATTCATGGAAGAAACGTTTGCGGCCGCGCAGGTATGGCCGCTTGTAATACGCCTCGAACGCAATTTCGAATTTGCGCTTGGCGACATAGCGGCGAAACTTTTCCCTTGGCGTAAGCGGACGCCTGCCCGGAATTTGATATTTTTTGAACTTTTTATGCAGCTTATACATCTTCATGCCCGACACCTCCTTTTCATTTGTGGGTCAAAAGCATCCAGAGCGGCTCGTTTGTCAAGCCCGCCAGGGACTGCCGACGGGCAGGGAGGAACGCACGCGGAAGCGGCGTAGTATCCTTGACAAATGAGGGTGGGATGCACAATGAAGCGAATGAAAAGGAGATTCGGAAGCAACGCACACCCGAAGGGCAAAAGTCTTTCGGCTCGTCGAGAGCGAAAGTCTTTTGGCGTTGCAGCTGTTCTGGTTTTTTTCAGAAAAATCAGAACAGCTTTGTTTGGATTGGTTCGAGGGGCAGCCGGCGCACCAAGGGCGCAGCGGATAACGCCGGAGCGAAGCGCAGACGCTAGAAGCCGCCCGACTGTGACGGCGGGGTGGGCGGGGCGTTCGGAGTTTCGCGCAGCGAAACTACCCCGACGAAAGGCACCTGCCTAAAGCGGGATTTTTTTGGCCCCCCGCCGCCGCCAGCCGGGAAGGTACGGAATTTGGGG
>Ga0265342_10002541_pt1 | contig 15691 bp, 12 predicted proteins | sample 4CB327metaG_FD_203125 | JGI IMG/M metagenome (GOLD analysis project Ga0265342, IMG submission 203125) | Rhizosphere microbial communities from Carex aquatilis grown in University of Washington, Seatle, WA, United States - 4-CB3-27 metaG | ecosystem: Host-associated > Plants > Roots >...
CGCTCGTTGGCCGGTCGATTGGACGCAGGAAGCACGGCGGAGACGACGCCGGGGGAGAAGGGAGGCAACACCGGAGCGATCCCGCCGTCCTTCGATGTTAAGGTGACGGACGTGGGTCGAACATCGCCTGGCGCGGGTGTGATGGGCGTCGCGATCTCCATGTTCATGAGATCTCTCGGTGCGAGCGTTTTCGCGGTACCACTGGTTCTGGCGGCCGCGTCGGTTGTCGTGTCCGGATCGGTCGCGCATGCGGACGACGATCGCGAGCTGACGGCGCGTGCGGCGTTTGCGGCAGGCCGCTATCAGGAAGCGCTCGACATCTACGCCAAGCTGTTCGCCGAGACGCTTCATCCGACCTACCTCCGGAACGTTGGGCGTTGCCAGCAGATGCTGGGGAACGCTGACCAGGCGATCAAGACCTTCCGCGAATATCTCCGCCGGGTGCCTGAGCTGCCGCCCCAGCAGCGGGCCGACGTTGAGAAGTTCATCGCCGAGATGGAGGTTCTGAAGAAGACCCAGGATCAGGCCGCCGCCGATCGGCGGGCCGCCGGCGCGTCAGCCTCCGCGCGCGAGCGCCTGCTGGCCAGAGCAGACAACGCCCCGATCGTCGAAGCGCACGCGACGGTCGCGCACGCGCCCGGCGCCGAGGAAGTCACGATCGCGGGGGCGAGTCATCGCGGGCAGCTCGGCGTCGTCCTGAGGGGAGACGCCGGCGTTCTTCCCAACCTCGGTCTGGTGATCGTGCCGTGCGTCTCGTACGGAGTGTCGAATCACGTCGAGATCGAGGCCGGCGCGCTCGTTGGTCACTTCAAGGGGGGATGGGCGGCGGCGCGGGTCCTTTTCTCGATGGGCGCGGTGAAGCCGCTCGTCAGCTTGGGGCTGCCGCTGTTCTCGGCGCAGGCATCGCTCAAGCTCGGAGTCCAGCCCGGTGTCGGCGTGCAGTGGGACCCGGATCGTCACTTCGGCCTGTTCGCCGAGATGACCGTCTCTTATTTCCCGAGCGCGAACGATGATCTCGGGCGCCTGTGGCTGGTTCCTGTTCTCGGCATCCAAGGCCGCCTTTAGTCGAGAGTGGCCCAGCGATTCGAGCGCGCCGACAGCCCGTTTCAGAGCGGAACGGGCTCTTTGGGTAGAGCGGCCGGCTTGGCCGGCACGACCGGCGGCGGTGCCGGACCCGGCAAAGTCGGTGCCGCGAGCGACGCCCCCGCGTGGGCGACTGGCACCTTCTTGTGCGGCGAGGCCGCCGCCCTTTTGAGGGGGAGCGTCAGATCAACGTCGTGATTCAGGGGAACGGTGAGGCTCTCGACGCGATATCCGGCAAGCTCGAGGCGCAGTTTTTCGACGCCGTCGGACGCGAGCCACGAATCGTGGAGCGGGGTGATTCCCATGACCGCGCCGTCGCGCTCGCGAACGACGCGCGCGCCGGGTGGCTTCGTCGAGATCGCGACCGGGATCGACCGCTCACGCGCGGCCAATGGTTCAGTCGCCGGGGCGGCGGTCGGGCGAGGCGCCGGTGGTGGCGTGACCGTCTGCGGACGCGTCCCGATTTCCGCGTGCGTCGAAGCGGTATCAGACGGATTCGTGCCGCGCATCCGATACGCGACCAGCGATCCCAAGCCGAGCGCTACCACCAGGAACCCGACCGCTATCAAACCGGTAGGGCGCGTCCGTTTCGTCGGCGCGGGCCTCGGAGGCGCGGTCTCGACCATGCCCGAGCCCGCGGAGAGTGTCGTCGGCGACGGAAGCATCATCGTGCCACCCGCCATCGGCGCCACCGTGCTGCTCGCCGGCGTTGCCAGCTGCGTGACAGACGCCGGGTACGCCAGCGCCCGCGCGAGGTCGCCCATACTCGCGAATCGCTGGTCCGGCTCCTTCGCCAGCGCCCGCAAGACGACGGTCTCGAGCGCCGGCGAGATCGCGGCGTTTCGCGACCGCGGCGGTGGCGGCGATTCGCTGATGTGCAAATGAATCAGCTCCCCGTGGCCTTCGGAGACGAACGGCGGTGCGCCACACAGCATCTCGTAGAGGATGATCCCGAGCGCGTAGATGTCGGTTCGATGATCGACCTCCTTTGTGCCCCGGCACTGCTCGGGCGACATGTAAGCCGGCGTCCCCATGACCGTTCCGGTGCGCGTCTTGACTGAGCCCGAGTTAGTCGTCCCGGTGCCCAGTTTGGCGATGCCGAAGTCGAGTACCTTGATCATCTCGCGCCCGGGGTTGCGGGGATCCGGGACGACGTACAGGTTGTCGGGTTTGAGATCTCGGTGAACGATCCCTTTGTCGTGCGCGGCGCCCAGCGCCGCGGCGGCCTGCCGCGTGAAGTCGATGGCCGTCGCGATCGGAACACCACCGCCCGAGCCGAGGCGTTCCGCGAGGCTCTGGCCATCGAGGAACTCCATCACGATGTACGAGACGCCGGTGGGCAGAGTACCGAAGTCGAGCACTTCGACGATGCCAGGGTGTTGAATAGCGTTGGCGGCTCGCGCCTCGTTGAAAAAGCGTGTCGCCATATCAGGGTGCCGTGTCAGGTCCGGGTGCAAAACCTTGACGGCAGCCCGTCGTCCGATCCCGGGGTGCTCGGCCAAATAGACCGCGCCCATGCCGCCTTCACCGAGGAGTTTGGTGATGCGGTAATTGCCGACCGTCTGCCCGATCACGGCCCGAATCTAGCAGAAGGCACAGACCAGAACACGGTCGTCGGCTGTCAGAAGAAGCTCAGGTCGTCGATCCAGAGGTCGAAAGTCCCGGCGCCGGGTTGGAATTCGATGCTCCACACGTCGGCGACGTTGAAGGGCGCATAGCCTCCCGACAGCGACGAGAACGGAACGCTGACCAACGTCCAGGTCGTTGGCTGGATCCCCGCGATGGGCGCTCCGTTGGCGGAGCAGCTCAACGTTGGGAGCGGGCACGTTCCACCGTAGGTCGTCGCCTCCGTGGCGCGCGTCTGAACGTACAGCTTCGGCGCGCCGGCGGTCCCCATGATGTAGAAGCGAATCCCGGCATAGGCGGACGCGTTGTACGTCACCGACGGTACATCATTGATCAAGCAGCCAATTCCCGCGTATTGAACCGAGGTGCCGTAAGTGTGCAGGGCGCGCTGGCTGGTCCCGCGTGGAACATCGAGGGGCGATGGTAACGAAGGAGTTCCTACCGGGAACAACGTGCTGTTGGCGTCGCTGTACGAGAACCAATGGCCGACGCGTCCGTTGTCGCGACAGATGTAGCCGGTGTTGGCCTCGAAGTCGTCGATCAATGTCCCGCAGCCGGCGACGCCGCCGCTGCCGGACTCGCCACCGCTACCCGTTGGCGCGCCACCCGTCCCAATGAGGCCGCCCGAGCCACTGCTAACGCCCGCCGTGCCCCCGGCGCCGATGGTCCCGCCGTGACCCGGCGCGCCGCCCGGCGAGGTGCCGCCCGTGGCCGTCGAGCCGCCGGCGCCGGAGGTTCCGGTGCTGCCGCCGCTGGCCTCGCCGCCCGTGCCGATCCCACCGGTGCCGATTCCGGTCCCGCCTCCACCTCCGGCGCCTTGAAGGTTGACACACAAGTTCGATGCGCAGGTCAGGCCGGCCAGGCACGTGGCGTTGGGAAAACAATGGCACCCTTCATCGCCGGCAGCGCGCCCCGGAGCACCATCGCCGCAAACCGACGCGTGATTCGTACCGCCACATGCAGCAATACCGCAAGTGACGATCAGCGCGGCCGTGCCAACGAATACCTTCCGCCCCCACACACTTCCAGCTTACAGGCAGCACAAGCAGATTGGCAATCGCTCGCGCGGCGCCGCCGGCCGCGGGGCGCTGGGCAGCGCAACACCCCCCAAGGTTAGTTTTCGGTAACCGACGCGCGAGGATCCCGTCCGTCCGGACGGCCACTGTCCCGAACATGGACGTCCGGGCGACGAGGAATCACCCAATTAGTCGATCCCGTTCGTCCGGACGTCTGGACACGATCTGGCTCAACTGCCTCGGCGCGCAGGCTCGAAAATCAACCTTGGAGGAGTTCCCGGGCCATATCTGCGGGTTCGACATCGGTGCCGAAGCGCACTCGCCCGGACACAATCCGTGCCTCGGGCCGTCGCCCGGCACCAGGGTGCGCCAGCCGCATCCGCCATGGAGTCGAGTCCCCTCCTCGCACTGGAAAATGATCGCCTGAGGATTGAGTCGGGCGGGCGGTTTCGCTCACTCGACACAGGCCACGATGTTTCGCTGCGTCGCGGGTAAGATGGTTCGGCGATGCGGCGCGGGCGAGCGTTCTGGGTCTCGGTGGCGGGAGCCATGGCGGTTGCCGCCGGCCGGCAGGTGCGTGCCGCCGAGCTCACCGTGGACACTCCACCCGCCTGCGTAGATTCGGCTATCCTCGCACAAGAAGTCGGCGATCTGATCGGCCGGCCGCTGGCCGAGATCCCCGATGTCCACTTCCGCGTCCGCATCGCGGAGACCTCGCCGCAAAAATGGCGGCTTCACCTCGAGACGATCGATAGTAAAGGCGCGGCTGGCATCCCCGAGGTTCGCGGTAGCCGCGAGATCGATGGAACGAGCTGCTCCGAGCTCGCGGAGGCGGCCTCGGTCGCCATCGCCGTGTCCGTGCGGTCGATGCAAGCGGCTCGAGGTGAGCCGCCGCCGGCCGCCTTGAAGCCCACCTCGCCGAGCTCCCCACCCGCGGTTCTCACCGCCTCGCCGCGGGGTACGATCGCCACAAGCCTCCCAAGGCCTGTCTGGCGCCCGTCGGTGACACTCGCGCTGACCACCGACACCGGCGCCCTTCCCGCCACCAGCCCGGGGTTGGAGGCGGAGGGCGACCTCCAGCGGGGGGCGCTACGGCTGGTGCTGCTAGTGACCTGGTTTACCTCACAGGACACGGTTGGCGCCCGCGGCCTGGGCGGCACATTTCAGTTCGCGCTCGGGGGTGGGCTGGGCTGCTACGCGCCTCGGTGGGGGCGGTGGACGGCGCTCGCCTGCGGGGGCGCCGAGCTGGGCCGTCTGGCCGGGACCGGTCTCGACGTGGCGCGGCCGGAAACGGGCACCGTCCTCTGGCGCGCCGTCCGCGCGGAGGCCGGCACGACCGTGGCAGTGGGGGCCAATACCGCGGTCTTGCTGCGGGCCGGCGTTGCCGTCCCGCTCGCTCACCCCGAGTTTGTCCTCGACCAGTCGCAGCTCGTCTATCGCCCGAGCCCGGCGGCCCTTCGTTTGACCGTGGGGTTCGAGCTGGGGTTCTGAGGGCACTTTTTCTAAACGGTTTTGCCCGCCCCCGGAGACTCATCGAAAGGCGCGCTGTCTTGAAATTGGTCCCACTTAATCCCGATGGGCCACAGGAAAGCCCGAGCGCGCAATCCCAAAGCGCTCAGAGCTTCGATGAGGTCTATGGCCGGTATTTCCGTTTCGTCTGGCGCTGCCTGCGCGGGCTCGGGGTCCCGCGCGGCGCGCTGGATGACGCGATCCAGGACGTCTTCCTGGTCGTTCACCGACAGCTCGCTGGATTCCGCGGCGAGTCGAGCGCCGAGACGTGGCTCTACGGGATCGCCCGCCACGTCGCCTCGAATCACCAGCGGCAGGTGCGGCGCAAGCAGGCTCCGCTCGAGCCTCTGGTCTCCGAGCCGCCGCATCCCGATCCTGGACCCCACGAGCGCGCGGCGGACGCCGAGGCCGCGGCGTTCGTGGAAGCCTTTGTGGCTGGTCTCGACGAGAAGCGACGCGACATCTTCATCCTCGCCGTGCTGGAAGAGATGACCATCCCCGAGGTCGCGGCCGCGCTGTCGATTCCCGTCAACACGGCGTACACCCGCTTGCGTGCCGTGCGCGCCGACTTCGAACGGGCGCTGGAGCGCCATCGACCATGACCGACAACGGACGAAGAGCGGCGGACGTCCTGGCGGGGGCACGCCGGGCCTGGTCACCCAGCGTGGCCGACCAAGAGCGCGTGCGGCGGGCGATCGGCGCCGCGCTAGCGGGAACTGCGCCCGGACGCCCGCCGGCCGCTGCCCCGCGCGCGAGCTGGGGACCGCGGCTGCTCGCGGCAGCAACTATCGCGGCCGCCAGCGGTGGGATCGGCTACTGGGCGGGGCACCGTGCGGGGCTTCGCGAGACCCCGCAAATCACGCGGATCGCACCAGCCCCCGTCGCCGTCGCGCCGCGTGTGCCGCTGGCGCCAGTCGCTGCGAACGAGCCGCAGCCGTCTCTGATACCGCCATCGCCGATCGTTCCCCACCACAGTGGGCACGCGGCTCGCCACCAAGCCGAGAGCTCGGCGCCGGCGGCCGCCGAATCGCTGGCCATCGAAGTGCGCGCCCTACGTAACGCGGAGCGTGCCCTGCGCGACGGCAACCCGGGCCTTGCCCTGGCTTTTCTCGAAGAGCTGGATCGCCAGGTCCCGCACGGCCAGATGACCGAGGAGCGGGACGCGGCGTCGACGCTGGCTCGGTGCGCCCGGGGCGACCGTCCCATTGGCGTCGATCTGGCGGGCGAGTTCATCGAGCGCCACCCCGAGAGCGTTTACCGCGCGCGCGTCGAAGAGACCTGCGCCGCAACGGATCCGCCCAAAGCCGGACACTGAGTAAGTCGGAGGCTAGATCGGATGATGAACACACGGTTGCTTTCGCGAGCCCTCATCCTGTGCGCGGCGGGGCCCCTCGTCGCCTGCTCGGGCGACAAATCAGTCAACATCGGCAACACGACCACCATCGGCTCCAAGCTCTCGGACTACGCCGCTACCTGGGACGGTTACGCCGAGGCACACACGTTCATGGGCGACGGATCCGATCACGTTCGGCTGACCATCGCGGCGGATGGAAGTGGGACATTGCAGGTCGGGAACCAACCACAGGTGGCTCCGGCGACCGATCCTAACGTTGGCTATCCACCAGCAGGCGTTATTTCAGGGATCAATAATTCGACTGGTGACATTCCCCCAATATATGAGGGATTTTCCTATCCCATCTATAGCGCGCAGGTCCAAACCGACCGAGTTCAGGTTGGGATCAAGCCTCACGACTACTACACGTCCTGGTGTGCCCTGCAAACTCCGTTCGCGTACGTCACCCAGGACATTTTCGATCCGGACGCCGGCATCATCTATCACACAGTGGTGCCCGGCGACGCCGGAATAGACGGTGGGAGCACGAGCGCCGTGATGTATTCGGCATGCGCGTTCGAACGAAGCTTCTCGACGACAGACGCGAATGGTCGGATATGTTACGGAGAGCTGAACGGCGTCGCGACACAGATCGATTGCGGGAAGTTCGACGTTTGCAACTTGCAGGTCTGCGCCTGCACCGCCGATGGTTGCGGCTCGTCGCCGCTGATCGCGTCCGGCAGCGCACCTTCGCAGTACCCGGTCGAGCTCGATGCAGCCCTCGACAATAGCGGTCAGACGCTGACAGGAATCTTGGCGCTATCGAGCGACCTTCGAATTACTGTCGTGCTGCAGAAGCAGTAGGCGAGCACGCCCACAAGTCGCATCGTTCGCATGTGGCGAGCGGCGGCGTGGCCACCCCGATCTCTCGGTGCTCAATACGGCGCAGAAGTCGAGACCGTCGCGAAAGCGGGCTAACATGTTAGGCAGAGGTCGTGCATGTCGTATGGCGCGTTTTGGATCCTCGCCCTTCTCGGAATGGTGGCGCTACCCCAGGTGCTGGGTTTGGCCCTGTCGCACCTTAGTCGGAATGAGGAAACGCGCAGGTAGCTCGGTCCCGCGATCGCCGCGCTGGTCTTCGGTATCGGGTGGTACGTCGTATTGAACAAGCCGTGGCGGCATCTCGAGTACGGCAAAGAGACCTGTGGGGCCGCCGGCGCACTCTTCCTGGTGGGGCTCTTTGTGTTCGTGCCTGCGAATCTGATGATCGGCAGTGCCATCCAGTTCGTCTCAGTTCGTCGCAGGACTGGTCAGCATTCAAGCCCTGGCTAACCACAATGCCGTTCGGTCAAGAACGGCCTCTCTGTCGCGGGGCTTTGCGCGCGTAGTTGGTCAACGGCCTCGCCTCGGTGCTCACGGCGGCGAGCTGTTGCTCGTCGCTCGTGCCGACGATCGTCGTGATCGGTAACGACTACAGCACTGGTGAAGCGTACCCCCCGAACCCGTCTTCGGCGCTGCCGCCAGCGTCCGCCGTGATCGCCTCTTCGGTGAAGGCGGACCCGAGATACGAACCGCGCGCTGGATCGGCTATTGATGACTTCTGCATGTTGCGCTTCGCGGCGCCGGCGAATCTCGCGGCGCTGCCCGTCTCGGTCGGCGCCGATGACCTCGCGCCCGGCGTCTCGATCAAGTACGTCGGCTTCGGCGTCACCGCGAGCAGCGACCAGACGAGCTCACAGCGCCGCAGCGTCACGACGAGTGTTTCGAGCCTCGACGCGAACAGCCTTCAGTCCACGGGTTCTCATACGACGTGTTTTGGGGATACGGGTGGCCCCGTGCTCGCGGGCTCTCCTCCGACGCTCGTGGGTGTGATCGCGTCTACGGCCCGACCGATGATGGTCCTGCCGCTCAGGCTCGCCCCCGACAATCGAATTCCTTCCGACGCTGGTCGAGGTTGCTGATGCGGTCTCACTTCACTGCGGACAACCCGTCCTCGGGAATCTCATTCGCGGGGATCCACTCGACGCGATCGTTGCGCCAAACGGCCACCGGATTTCCGGCGCGACGGTGCACGGCCAGGGCTTCGCGCACGGCTTCCGAGATCGGGAGGCGCTGCCATGTCGATACTCTGCCACCCATTCGAACTTGGGGAACAAGTTCGTCCGCCCCCGACGAACCGCGCCGAATCGAATCTGCGCACGTCCGGCGCCGGCTTTCTCCGCCAGCAGCTCCTAGCGCTGACACCGACGCGGGGGCTACGGTAGACCTCCCCGTCGACGAACACAGCTCGTCGTGTTGTCAGCCTGTTGTCAGATGCCAGGAAGACCGGATCAACTCGTCGCTCGGTCATTTCCAGATTCCGGATTGAAAACCGAGCGACGGGTCATTAAACCCGTCGTCCGGTCATTTTCGGATTTCTGATCAGCATCCAGTCCGTCGTGTTGTCAGCCTGTCGTCAGACGAGACGGTCTGGCGTTCCGAGAAGGACCGAGTCGGACCGAGCGACAAGAACCGAAAACCTTAACCACCAGATTTACGGTGCAAGTCCGCGCGATCCATTGGTTTTGTCAAAAGTGGTTTTCCAGGTTTCAATCCCCGTCGCTCACCCAAACATTACGAGTAGTTAGGTTCGATTCCGGCTAGTGGCCACCTGTTGGCCAAATGTGCGGAATACCCGAGGCGTCGACGTGGTCGCAATGGGCAGGCTGTGCGCGCAGGTCGAGGGCCACAATGTCCAGGCCGTCACCTGCATTCGGGCGAACCACCGCGAGGGCCTCGAGCGCATGGCCCGCTAGCGCGAGATTCCGCCTCTCCCTGATCAGAATCGTCCTTCGCGAGTGCGACAGAGTCCGAGTCGCTGTGTCCTCCGAGCATGAAGGGGGGGCGGCAGCGCTCACGCGATCGGGCGGGAGTGCGCCGGTTCGACTTGACCGGCGCGACCCGAGGCCAACGCCGCCGTCGGCCGACCACGCACACTCGATTCATGGGTGATGCCACTCACAAAGGGGTAAGAAGCATGGACAGCGTCCACAATGCGAATCGGGTCAATTGCAGAGCAACCTCAAATCGCCAGAATCTATCGCTGCTCGCGGCGTTCATTGCAGCCACGGCCGTTGCGGGGTGTGGCGATCCGCGCAGCACCGAGCACGGCGTCACCGTCACGCGATCGGCGCTGACAGCCCCGACAGATGTCTTCGGGTTCGAGGATCCCGGTAGCTGGTCGACCACCACCGCCGGCGCCGTGTTGACCCGGTCGACCACCCATTCACAGGGCTCGTTTTCGCTGCAAGTGAAGCCTTCGACGAGCAACGGATTCACGCCGATCGTCAGCACGCCGCTGTCGACCCTCACCAACGTCAGTCCTACGCTCGCCTGGGACGTCATGTTGCCCACGAAGCAGCCGAACCCGAACTGGTTTGGAACGGCCCAAATGTACTTGAACTGCCCGAGCCGCAATATTCATCTTCAATTCCTCGGCCAGGTCGAATTGACCGGGAAACCGCTCAATGTATGGAACACGGTCTCCTTCCCGCTTACCAATGCGGAAGTCACAAGCTTGTTGCAGACCGGGTATTCGGACCTGACAATTACCGTCGTTCTCAACGTACCCGCGCCGACAACGGGGGTGTACTTCATTGATAACTTGCGATTCATCCCCCTGGCCAACAACGCTTGCGGAGGGTGGCCCAACGGCACTCTTTGTACAGACGGCAATGCCTGCACTCAGACCGACGTATGTCAGTCGGGCGTCTGCGCGAGCTCCAATCCCGTGATCTGTACGGCCCAAGACCCGTGTCACACCGTCGGGACATGCAGCAAGACGACGGGGGTCTGCTCGAATCCAGCCGCCGCGAACGGCACGAAGTGCAGCGATGGAAACGCTTGCACGCAGACCGACACCTGCCAGACGGGCGTCTGCACGGGCTCGAACCCGATCGTCTGCCCGTCGCTGAACCAATGCAACGGGGGTGTCTGCGATCCAACGAGCGGCGCCTGCTCGACGGCCCCGGTGGCCAACGGCACCATGTGCAGCGACGGCAATGCTTGCACGTCCGGCGACACGTGCCAGTCGGGGGTCTGCGGCGGCACTCTCAGCTCGCTGTGTGGGGTGTCGATACGATTCGAGCAAGTCGTCGCACTCGGCAATGGATCGAGGACGGCGATCTTCAGCTACACCAACCCCGGTCCGTCGGCGGTGAGCGCGCCATACGGCTCCGGCAACTCCATCTCCGTCAACGGACAGATGGTCGCGACTCCGCCGGCAAATGTCGTTCCCACGTCGTTCTCTCCGGGCGACCACCCCGGCGCCCTGTCCTACCCGCTGCCGGCAGCGGCGACGACCGTGTCCTGGACCGTTGGCCCCCACGTCGCCACGTCGAGCGGCGCCGCCGTTCCGCTCGGGACGACGAGCACGGGCGCGCCCGCTGTCACTGTGACCAATGCCGCGGGCAGCCCGCTGGTAGTGGCATTCGATACGGCGAATGATGACGTGACTCCGGCCGTGGTCTTCAGCGTCACCCCATCAGCGATCACCGTAGCCCAGGGAAGCACGGCGGCGGTGACTCTGAACGTCGAATATGTCGGTTCGGTCTCTCCGGCCTTCAGTACGTTCGCGTTCGCCGAAAGCGACGCGGGTCCAACCGGCCTCAACGACAACCTCTTGCCTGCGGGCACCCAGACGCCGACGCCGGCTTACAACTGGGTGTTCGAGGCCGCCCCTACGGCCCCGCTTGGGCAGCACAATATTTTCCTCACGGTAGCCAATATCGTTCCGGGGCAACCATCGACGTCTCTCACGGTGACAGTCGTGGCGCCTCCCGTTGCGACCATCAATCTCGCGACGCTGACCATGAAGGCGCCACTCACGATGCAGGGAGCGCAGCCGTGGTCGGACTTCGCGAATATCGACAACGATCGCACGGGCGATGGGGTCATTGAGCCTCTTCTAAACTACACATCCACGCCGCTTCCGCCCTTCCTCTCCGACCCCGCTGCTCCGCGCTGGGTCAAAGACAACGGTTTCACGGTGCACGACAATCTTGGCCTTGCCGCGGGCGTCGCCGGCGTCCCCAAGGTCGTCGTGGCAACCTCGCAGGTGAAGTTTCTGGCAAGTCTGACGCTCATGGATGACACGTCGGCGTTGGCGATCACGGCGAATGCAGACACCTTCGGGGACCAGATCAACATTGGCACCGGGGTCACGAGCTGCACCACCAGTCTCTTCCCGGGCGTCGTCGAGGGGAATCACGGGAAGTATACGGTCCGCATCGAGAGCTGGCAGGACGGGGCCACGAACTGTCAGCCCGCCGAAAGCCTCGACCCCGACTATCCGCTCGACGGAGCAACGTTCGACGGACCGTCGCCGGATGGCTTGACCGGGTGCTGGGTCCCCGTCACCTCATCGAGCAAAGACCTGTATAGCTCCCAGCCCCTGCCCGACATCCAGGGAGCCGGAATCAACGGGCCGATTGCGCCGCGGGACGCAGCGCTTTCGACCGTCATGACGATTCCCGTCGACCTCCCCAGTGTCGCGAACTACCTCCGCTATGTCGTCAAGCTCGAGGAGGCGGACACGCGGGTGCCGACTGACACCGGTATCGTGGGCTGGGATACCACCCGCAGGTACCCGGACGCGTTCTCCTGCCAGGAGGAGTTCAGCGCCGGCCTGTTCTCTCCGTTCTCGCCGTTGCAGACTCCGACCACCGGGCAGGGCTATGACTGTCCGATCGGGAATGACCCGAACAATTACCTCTGGGACGCCATCGTTCCATTCTGCCCGCCCGCTGTCCCGGTCGTGCTAGTCCCGGGCGAAAACTCGAACGAAGGACCGCTCGCAATCTGGAGATTCAGACGGCCGCTGGTCACGGGCCGCCCGCAGCAGCAGACGTTCGTATATGAACAGGCGTCCAATCCGTTCCAGGTCGTGGTGGAGCCGGTCGCGGTCGCTCAGATGAAGGTCCTGCCCTTGACGATCCTGTACCAGCCGCCGGGGGACAAGAGCACCGCACAGTACACGCTGTCGCAGTCGTTCGGGACGAACATGACGGCGAGCAACTTGGTGAACCAGACCCAATCGACGACCGTCGACAGCAAGGTCACCGATGGTGACTCGCTTTCTTTCAAGGCCGTAGCGAGCGCTGGTGCAGGGGGGGGCGGCGGCAGCGACAGCGCCGTAAACGCGCTCCTCAAGGACGCTGGGTTTTCGATCTCCACGATGACCTCCGACTCCACGACCTGGGACAACTCGACGAACGTTGGCAGTGGGAGGTCGACCCAGGCCGCCGTTAGCAATACGGCGACCTTCCAGGCGATCAAGACGACCACCATTGGGCCCAACAAGAATCTCATCCCCGGCGCGGCTGGCACGTACCAGCAAGAGCCGTTCTGGGATGACGTCATCGTGACAATCGTTCATCCGCAGGTTGGGATCTGGCAAGCGAACGGATCGAGCGCAATCATCCTGCTTGGCGCGGACGGTGCGCCCGCCTCGCCGGCGTTGTTCTCGGTCACCGTGCGCCAGCTCGATGAGTGCGCGCATCAGGCGGCGCCGTTTCAAAACGGCATCTCGATCAACACGTCCACGCACACTCCCCCTGACAGCACCGACGTGCTCGATGCGAGCGATTGCTTGCAGTTGGTGCAGCTCGATCCGTTCTATGGTGTGGGGCAGAGCCTGCCAACAGCGCCAACCACGCGCGTCACGAGGCCACAAAACGCCGTCACTTCTACCAACTACGGCACCTCTTTGGACGGTCAGCTCCTCAGCCAGAAGCTGGACAATGTAATCACGTACGCCAACGTTTCGACCGCCACGAACGCCGCGACCTACAATGCGACGGTGACGAGCGCCTTCATGACGTCGCATTCGGACAGCGTCTCGTTGACCGCCTTCGGCTTCACCTACGCAATAAACTCTGCCCAGAGCACCAACACGACCAACGTGAACGGCTGGACAGTGACGTTCCAGTCCTCCTTCGCGGCGACGGTGCAGAGCTCGATCGGGATCGAAGGCGTCCTGTCGGACGATCATCCGAGCGCCCAGTTTCCGGCGGCGTTCGTCTTCCAAGACGCGGCGTTCGGCGGATTCATGTTTCAGGATCCGGCCGCGCCGCCCCCTCCGTAGCAGCGACGGCTCTCGGCCGGGAAAACGATGGACGCCGCGCCTTCGCGCGACGGCGTCCATCGAGCCAGGTGCTTCGGGGCTTTCGGCGCAGGCAACGCCTTCACTGCAACGGGAGCTGGCGGGCCCTATACGGACTTCAGCAGTGCGGGAACCTGGACGCCGTCAGGCTGCGGCTCCTTCACCGAGAACTATACCTATCAACAACCGCCGAACCAGGGGACTCAGCATCCCGTTACCTGCGTCTACAATCGCAGCACGGTCCCTTGCAACACAGACGGGACCACGCTTCTCGCAACGCTTGCCGGCCAATGGACGACCGCTTGCGCGGGAATCACGTGTACGTCGTCAGTCTGACGGGCTGCGATTCCTTCACTGATGTTTACGCGTATCAGACACCCGCGAACCAGGGTGCGAAGCACCCGAATACGTGCACCTTCCAACGCATCGTCGATGCAGGGAGCGACTCGGGGCCCGACTGACGCACCGTCGGCGCGGCGATGGCGTCGTTCGGGCCCATACCGGTAGTAGGGGCGAGATCGAGAGTCGTTTCTCTTTAATTTTCGCGATGGCGATTTGCGCGAAACGAACCGGCGCCTGCCTCGTAGTCCCCAACAAGGAGACGAGAGCAATGAATAGGCAGATCGCAGGCGGGCTCGGGGTGATCTTGCTGGTCGGTGCTGGATGTGGCGGCACGACGGTGGCGCTGCCGGCGAGCGGCGCGGGCACCGGCGGCGCGGGCGTCGCGAGCGGCGGCGTGGGTGGAGCGGGCGGCGTGGGTGGAGCGGGCAGCTTGGGTGGAGCGGGCAGCGTGGGTGGCGGCACCGGTGGAGTGCTGGCCGACGCTGGCGCTCCCGCCGTCGGCGGTGGCGGTAGCAATGACAGCGGCGCCGCTGGCGGCAGCGTGGACTGGCTGACGCCGCCCGCGATGCTGCCTGCGCTGATGGCGCCGGCGGGCGCGACCGTGAAGATTCACGATCACGGCGCCGGCGTGCAGATCTACAGCTGTGCGGCGAACGGAGGCGGCGGCGACGACGGAGGAGCCGTCACCTACGCGTGGACACTCAAGGCGCCCGAGGCCCTCCTCTTTGATGCGAGCGGCGCCGCGGAAGGGACGCATGGGGCCGGCCCGACCTGGACGTCCAGCGACGGCAGCTCTGCGCGCGGCGTGAAGGTCATCGAGCTCCCGTCGCCGCTGCCGGACGCGATCTCGTGGCTGCTGCTGCGCGTGTCGGCGACGACCGGGATCGGGAAGCTCGCCGGCGTCACGTACGTTCAGCGGCTGAGCACGACGGGCGGCGTTGCGCCGGCCACCGGCTGCGACTCGACGACGGCGGGGGCAGAGACCCGCGTCGCCTACACCGCCGAGTACTATTTCTACCAGGGCGGCGGCGCCGCCGACTGGCTGGCCCCGCCGGAGAATCTGCCCGAGCCGCTCCAGATCCCCGGCAGCGTCGAGGTCAAGATTCACGAGCGCGGTATCGGCGTCCAGATCTACACCTGCACCGCGACCAGCGGCGCCGCGGACGCGGGGCCGACGAGCTACGCCTGGGCGTTCAACCAGCCGGACGCGACGCTCTTCGACATGAACTACGCGCCGGTCGCGATACACGGAGCGGGGCCGAGCTTCACCTCGTTCGACGGCAGCTCTTTCACCGCCAAGCTGCTGGCGCAGGCGGACGCGCCGATCCCCAACGCCATTCCCTGGCTCATGCTCAAGGAGTTCTCGGTCGGTCAGACCGTCGGCGAGCTCAGCGACGTCGGTGTCGTCCTGCGCGTGAACACCGCTGGCGGCACGGCGCCGGCGACCGGTTGTGACACCACGACGGCCGACACCAACCTGCGCGTCGCGTACGCGGCCGACTACTACTTCTTCGTGGACCGCCCGTAAGGCGGCCGGCCCCGCGCAGCGCAGCGCAGCGCAGCGCGCGCCGCCGCCGCGGCCGCGCCCAGGTTGATCGGCGCTCCACCGACGTGGTCGTTGCGTCCGTCTGGACGGCCACA
>Ga0265342_10002542_pt1 | contig 15688 bp, 10 predicted proteins | sample 4CB327metaG_FD_203125 | JGI IMG/M metagenome (GOLD analysis project Ga0265342, IMG submission 203125) | Rhizosphere microbial communities from Carex aquatilis grown in University of Washington, Seatle, WA, United States - 4-CB3-27 metaG | ecosystem: Host-associated > Plants > Roots >...
CTTCAAATTGGTGGACAGCGAGGATCCCGGCGTGATCAAGGTCGTGCTTAACCAGATCCTGGTTAGTGCATAAAATTGCCGGTCATGATGAGCAGGGTCAGCATACCGACAGTCGCGTTGTAGTATCCGTACGTGGGCTGCGGGGAGGACCTGGCATCGACGCCAGCGTAGAGCGGTGGAGCCATGGTTCCGCGGGTAAGGATGTCGAAGACTGCCTGGTAGGCGTCATTGAGGAAGGCCTGGTTGCCACTGGCCATCGCGCCCACCGCGGCCGTGCCAAGCATCGAGGCCGAGTTGCTGCCGCTGCCCGACACAGGGCCGCCACTTGGCGTAAACATGTCCACTAGGAAGCCAGTTCCGTTCTGGGCCATGAGGGCAAAGTAAGTGGTCGTCTTTCTCGTATAGGCCTTGGCTTCAGTCGTGCTGTTGAAGCAGTAGTCCAAGCCAATGCGCATCGGGATGCGGTGTGAGTCGTATTGGTAGTCGCCGTCAGTCGCCGAGCCGATGCTGGCAGCGACTGTGCAGGAACTGCCACACCACGCAGGAATAAGGCCATTGCTGCCGGCAATGGTACCGCCGATGACGTCATAGACTGCCGCGATGACGCCGGCCCAGTCATGGGCGCCATCTACCGCCGCGAAAGCCCGGTAGAAGGCCGGAGCGAAATACGAGGGGCTGGTGACCGCGCTCACTGGGCTGCCGTAGCCGCTGCCTCCCTTGGGCAGCATGGTTCCAGCGTTGTCAATGTCATTGGCCCAGATGTCATTGATCATCGTCAGCGCGTCGGCCTTGTAGGTTCCACCCCAAGCCTTGTCCGCCATCAAGAGCGCGTACGCCGCGTCCTCATCCGCGCCTGTGGCCGAGCCGCCAGAAGCGGCGCATGGTACGCCCGTTGCTGCGCCACCGTCGGGTGCGCCGCCGGAAACACACGAAGTCATGAGCGAGGTTGTGGACGTCGGGTGAATCTTCCAGAAGCCATACAGGCTATCGAACAATTCCTGGTCATTCATGTTGACCGCGATGAGCATGCCGTACGCGATACCCTCGGAAATCGTGTTGCTCCCCGTTTCGGGGTGAATGACCCTGTTGCCGCTGACGAAGGTGCTCTTCCATTGGTTGTAGGCAGACACCAGGAATTTGGCGTCTGCACTCGGCCCTTGGGGCCTGATGCAACTGCCCACGCCACCAGGGTTGGCCAAAGGGAACCCAGGGCGCGTCTGCAATCCCGAGTCGTCCTTTATGAATTCGACATCGTCGATCCAGAGATCATAAGTCCCAGGCGTTGATCCTGCGGGCCTGGGGAAGCCCTGGTCCTGGTAGATCGAAACCTGGAAGCCGAGAACGTCACGCGGGTTGAACGCTGGTGCCTGGCACTTGGGCGTTCCACTAGCGAGACAGACAGACTCATAGGGGCCAGACCACGTGTTCGGAACCCAACGCGGCACCAGCGTGCCGAAAGGCACGGTGAAGGTCTGATAGCTGCTTGAAATCGCATTGGGGGTCCATGGCGGATTCAGCACTTGACCCCGGTTGTTGTGGAGGCCGACGGCAACGTCACCGTAGTTACCCTCCGCACCGAGGAGCCCGCCTTGGGACGAGGATGTTGTTTCCCGGGTCAGCATCTCGAAATAGACCGCTTGCTGGATGCCGCTTCCTGCTTTCATCTTGAACTTGATGCCCGTGTACATGCTGACGTCGTACGCGTTGAAAATCTGGCCTGTGAGATCCTTGGGCAAAAAGCCGGCGCCGAACCCGACCGCGTTTTCGGGGCCGTCGGATCCAGGTCTCGATCCGGGCGCGAAACCCGATCCCGTGGAGTGCAGCGCGTACTTGTTGCACGGGCTCGCATCCGGCGCCGGCTCAACAACGATTGGGCCGCTGGGGTTGAACGCGGGGGTCTGCTTTTGACCGGCGGCCATCGCCCCGGGCGAGCCGGGGTAGTACACATACCACCAACCACTTCGGCGGGGGCTTCCTTGCGGGATCATGTCGCCCTGGCCCGACTCGAAGTCAGAAATCATTTCAGGCGCGACCGGGCAGCCGGCGCTGTCCATACCAGTTGAGTCATCGTCGCTGCCGTCAGCGCCGATGTCACCCGAGCTGTCGCCCGCGCTGCTTGTTCCACTTGCGCTGTCCGCGGTGCCACCGACCGGGACATCCGGCTCGCCGTAGAAGACGTCCGCTACAGCTGCGGCGTCGGCTGCGCCGCTCCCGCTGGTGCCGGCGACAGAGGTGCCGGTCGAGCCTCCTGCCGAGGCAGAGGCCCCGTCCGCGCCACCCACACCGGCGTCAGTCCTATGGCCCGTTTTCAGTGGATGCCCACAGCCCACCGCAGCCGCCATAAGAGCCAGCAATCCCAGTCTCTCCGTTGCCACAACCAATTGCCAACGCATTCCAGGACTATGGCACAGGTGTTCTCGATATCGCAAACCCAGCCCGTCTCCAGGATCGCTCACGGGCGAAGCCGAGCCAGCCCTTCAAAAGGGAACGTAGGCAAGCACTAGGAACAGTACGCCACTTGGCATTGGCCGGCGACGCATGTGAAGTGTGCGCAGCCGGTGCTGCCGTTTGCGCATATTTCACATAGTGCGGGCAAGGCGCCGGTGCAGTCGCTTGCCTTGCTGCAGCTAGGGGTCGAAGTGTCAGGCACGCACTTGCACAGGGTGCTGTCGAAGTGATCCCCGACTATGCACAAAATATTGTCTACGCAAGCGGCGTCGACGGGCGGCTTTGCTCCCGCATCTTGGTCCGGCACGCAGCGCCCCGATACCTGGGGATCGCATCCCTGCCCGCAGGTCAGCGACGATGCGCAGCCGAGGGCGGGATTGTGGCACGCAAAGCCTGCTCCGCCGTTCGACTCTTTGCAGTCGTACAGCGAAAACCCAATCGGACAGCAGGCAAGCCCCACGTCGGGACTCGCCAGGCCAGCGTCAGGATTCGGCGGACAAATGGGACAGCCACAGGGCTCAGGGCTCGGCAAAAGCCCGGTCACACAAAGAAGCGCCGGGCAATTGATTGGCGGACAGATGGGCGCGTCCTTCTTTCCAGCGTCCGTAACCGTGCCACCGTCGACCGGAGTGCAGCTCGTGCATCCGCAGGGCGGAGAACTGAACTCATAACCAGCGGGGCAGGTCTTAGGGGGTGGGGCACAGGGGGGCACGAGACCCGGACAGATCGGGCCGTCTCGGCCACTAGCGTCTTTCGTCACGCCAGCATCAAGATTCGGCGGACAAATGGGACAGCCGCAGGGATCGGGGTTCGGCTGAAAACCACTCACGCAAGCAAGCGCGGGGCACGCGGTCGGGAGGCAGGCGCTGGTTCCACCGGCGCCAGCAGTTCCATTCGTCCCACCAGCAGTGACTCCACCCGAGCCGATGCCGCCCGAGCTGCCCGCCACAATGCCGCCGACACGGACTGTGCCACCTGAGCCGCCGGCCACGCCGCCGGTCTGGCCTCCACCCGCCACGCCCCCAGAAGCGCCGGTTCCCCCGCCCGGATTCAAGCCCTGCTGGTTGAAACACGCTAGGCCCAGCAGACCAGATGCGAGAAGGGCCGTGACGCCCATTGACAGCTTGAACATTGGCTCCTCCGGGTGCTCACCAGAGCAACCTTAGCCTCTAGTCTAGCACCGCGATTGGGGGAGCCCACTGAGTCCAGCGTGTTCACCTTGCTGACACGGGCGCCCCACGGCACCCGAGCAATTGGCGGAACGCGACGACGCGCCTATTATGCGGCCATGCTCAACGGTTTGGGAAAATTGGTCCTGCTGGGCGCGATGCTGGCGCCGGTGTCCTGCACGCACCAAATCCGGGAACAAGACGCGTTTCGTGGGCGCAAGACGATCGTGCTGACCGAGGCCATCGAGCGGCACAACGTCGAGCTGCTGACGCCGGACGGGCCCATCCTGCGCGGCTGGTATCTCACGCCCAAGGCGCCGCGCCGTCACCTTGTCTACCTGTACGGCAGCGGTGGAAGCGTGGTCCAGGAGTACGGGAAGCTCCACTGGCTCGCGCAGACCTATGACATGGACATCCTGGTTGTCGATTATCCCGGCTATGGGTTCAGCGAGGGCTCGGCCACGGTCGACGGGCTCGCACGAGCGAGTCTCCGCATCTACGACTCCATGGCGGCGCGCTGGCCGCACGCTGAGCGCCCCATCTTTGTCTACGGGCACTCCATGGGCACGGCCTTCGCCCTGCATGTCGGCGTGAACCGCCCCGGCACAGCTGTCATCCTCGAAGCGCCATTGACGTCGGTGCAGGATCTGGCGGCCGCGATAAAGCAACGCCTTCCCTGGTATGCGCACCTCTTCCTCACTATCAAGATTGACCCGGAGCTGACGCGCTGGCGGCAGCCAGTAGATATGATCCCGCAGCTCGACGGCCCACTGCTCATCATCCACGGGACCGACGACCACACGATTCCCTTTGCGCAAGGCAAGCGTCTGTTCGAGGCAGCGACCACGAAGCAAAAACACTTCTGCGCGCTGGCCGGCGAAGGCCACTCTCCTGTCGAGCCGAATCGCGATCGGCAAGCCGACCTCGGCTGCCTCGCCGCATTCCTGGACGCGTACGGCAGCAGTTTGGCAAGACCAATCAGAGCATCGACTTTGCTGACCACGCCTGGGAATTCTTCAAGCGCCACCCCAAACGCTAGCGGCCAATGACCACCGACGCATCCTTCGCCGAGACATTTCGACACCAGGTGGAGGGCAGACTGTCCGAAGCCGAGGATGGCTACCGGGCGATTTTGGCCAGTGAGCCAACAAATTCTGTGGCTGCGTTCAACCTCGGGATCGTGCTCAGACAACTCAGGCGGCGCGAGGAGGCTGTGGACGCCTACCGTTTGGCCCTGGCGCTCAATCCACTTTTCCCCGAGGCGCACAACAACCTTGGCAACACGCTGCTCTCCCTCGGGCAGGTGGACGAGGCGATTATGTCGCTGAGGAACGCGTCGGCCCAGCGACCCAGCTTTGCCAACGCGTGGAACAACCTCGGCGCGGCGCTTAAAGATCAGGGAAAGATCGAGGAGGCGGCAGTCTGCCTGGAGAATGCAGTCCGCCTGCAACCGGAGAATGCCGGCTTCCACAGCAATCTGGTTTTTGCCCAGCACTATCGTGCCGGCATCACCCCAGTGGACCTTCTGCACGCGGCCCGTCGTTGGAATGAGGTCCACGCCGCGTCGCTTGCACCCCGACATAATTCCGCCCGCAGGTCCATGGCCGCAGATGGGCGTCTGCGCATTGGCTATGTGTCGGCCAATTTCAAGACCCACTGCCAGGCTCTCTTTACCGTTCCCCTCCTGACCAATCACGATCATGTCCACCATCAAATCGTGTGCTACTCGGACGTCGCTGACCCGGACGACGTCACAATCCGTTTGCAAGGCGCGGCCGATGAGTGGCGACAAATCGCAGGCCTGCCCGACGATCAAGTCGCGGAACTAATTCGCCAGGATGGCATCGACGTTCTGGTCGATCTTACCCTGCACATGTCGCACAACCGACTCTTGGTGTTTGCGCGAAAGCCGGCGCCGGTGCAGGTCGCCTGGCTGGGCTATCCGGGCACGACGGGTCTGACCGCGATGGACTGGCGACTTTCCGATCCTTGGCTGGATCCCGACGGGGCCGACGACTCATGCTACGCAGAGCGCACCTTTCGACTGCCAGAGACTTTCTGGTGTTACGATCCCCTGACCGCCACACCGACTGTCAATGCGCTGCCGGCCACCAGCAACGGCTTTGTCACCTTTGGCAGTCTCAACAACTTCTGCAAGGTCAATCCTGCGGTTCTCGCCCTCTGGGCGCAGGTCCTTGCGGCGGTCCCGCAATCGAGGCTGGTCCTGCTCGCGCCGCCAGGCCAGGCGCGCGCGGATGTCATGAGCCGTTTGAATGTTCAGGCGGATCGTGTCGAGTTCGTCGCCTTCCAGCCACGTCTGCAGTATCTCGACCTGTATCACCACATCGACATCGGCCTGGATACTTTCCCGTACAACGGTCACACCACCAGCATGGATTCGCTGTGGATGGGGGTTCCGGTGCTCACGCTCCGGGGTGAAACGGTCGTGTCCCGCGCCGGCCACAGTCTGCTGGCCAACCTCGGCCTCCAGGACTGGGTCACGGATTCGCCGACCGCCTTTGTTGAACGCGCGGTCGGGCTGGCTTCGAGGCTGACGGAACTGGCCTCGCTGCGGGCCAGCCTCCGCTTGCGAATGCGAGGGTCGCCTCTCATGGATGCGGCGCGATTTACCAGAAACATCGAGAGGGCTTACTCGCAACTTTTTCGGCAATAGGGTGCGCGGTGTATCGGCAAGTGCTAGCGTCGGCGGCGCTTGGCCGACGATTTCTCTGCTGACCTGCTCACGCGCGACGACGTGCTCGATGCCATCGCGGCGCTGCGCACGCGCATTGAACACGGCGAGCGGGCGGGCGCGGCTTGCCATGCGGACCTGGACCGACTGCGCGCGGGTTGGCGGGCGCGGCCTCATTTGTTTTCCAGCAGCGACGTGGACACCCTGCGCACCATCGCCGGCAGCCTGAAGAACCACGACCCTGGCACCGACATTGTGCGAGCGCGCAAGGTGTTGCAGGAGGTTTTCGGCTATTCATCGTTCCGGCCCGGCCAGGAAGCGATCATCGGCACTGTTCTGGCTGGTCGCGACTGCGTGGGGGTTATGCCCACGGGCGCGGGCAAGTCGATCACCTTCCAAATTCCGGCGCGGCTTTTGGGCGGCACCACCTTGGTCATCTCGCCCCTCATTGCGTTGATGAAAGACCAGGTCGACGCCCTGACCGAGTTTGGCCTGCGCGCGACCTTTCTCAATTCCAGCCTGGAGCCCGACGAGCGCGGTCGACGTGTGGCCGCGGTTCTGCGCGGCGAATTCGAATTGGTCTATGCCGCGCCCGAGGGGTTGGAGGCGTCGCTCGGCCCGCTCATGGGGCGCGTGCGCCCGCGCCTGCTGGCAGTGGACGAAGCCCATTGCATCAGCCAGTGGGGCCACGATTTCCGTCCCGCCTATCGCAATCTGTCGGGGCTGAAGGCGCGGCTGGGTAATCCCCCGGTGCTGGCCCTGACCGCTACGGCCACCGCCGAGGTGGTGCACGACATTGGCCAGCAGCTCGGCATGCAGGCCCCTGCCACTTTTCGCGGCAGTTTCTTTCGGCCCAATCTGCACCTGTCGGCCTATCGCAAGGGCGACGACGCCCCGGGCGTGCGCGACCGCATCCTGCGCCTTCTGTGCAGCCGCCGTGACCAAAGCGGCATCGTGTACTGCCTGTCCCGCAAGTCCACCGAGCAGACCGCGGAATTTCTCAGCAAACACGGCGTGCGTGCCCTCGCCTATCACGCTGGCATGGAACCACGCCAGCGCTCGCGCGTGCAGGACGCCTTTCGTTGCGACGAAACGGATGTGGTGGTGGCAACCATCGCCTTCGGCATGGGCATCGACAAGTCCAACGTGCGCACCGTCATCCACCGCGACATGCCTCGGTCGATCGAGGCCTATTATCAAGAGATCGGCCGGGCGGGCCGCGACGGCGTGGCCAGCGACTGCGTGCTCTTCTACTCGTGGGCCGACGTCGTCAACTACGACCGCCTCTTCGATCTGAACGCCGAGACCACGCCCGAGGTTCTGGAGCAGCATCGACTGCGCGTGCGCGAGATGTTCCGCCTGGCTGACGCCACGACTTGCCGCCACCAGGGCTTGGCCGGCTACTTCGGCGAATCCATGGGTGCGTGCCGCGCGTCCTGCGACATCTGTGCGGGCTTCGATGTGGTGGCCAAGAGCAAACCGGTCAGCAAGCGACGAGGCAAGGTCGCGATGAATGCAACGGCCGACCTGCCGACCAGCGACGAGGAAGCCCTATTCCTGGCACTCAAGGGCTTGCGCAAACGTCTGGCTGACAGCCGCAAAGTGCCGGCCTACGTGATCTTCAGCGACGCCACCCTGCTGGCCATGGCCGCCGCGCGCCCGCGCACGCGCGCCGAATTTCTCGCCATCTCCGGCGTGGGCCCCAAGAAACTGGCCAGCTATGGCGACGTCTTTCTCGCCGCATTGGCGCCTGAGGGGCGGGGGCATAGGCGCTGACCACGCTTTGCTCGCGATTCGCCGGCCAGAGAATCCCAAAGGCGCATCGGTTGAGTCGGCCTGCGTGCCCGTGAGCGTGAGCGGTAGCGGTAGCGACTAGCGTGCCGCGGTTTGCATGGGCGGCTCCCGTGAGCGTGAGCGGGACGCGACCCGCGATCCGTCTTCTCGCGTGCCGCCCCACGAACACGCTACCGCCCTCGCTCACGCGGCACGCGACCCGCGTGCCGGCCCTTCGCGTGGCCGGAACGATCTTTTGGGTTGCGGCCGTCAGGCTGCCATGCGCTCTGTGGTGAAATCCTCCCCCGAAGACCCTCATCCCCCTGCCCCAGCCTCCCCCTTCGGCCGAAATTGCATCACGCCGAGGTGCAGTTGCATCGGTTCCTGTGGCGCAGTCTCGAAACGCTCGATCAATTCATAGTTGGCGACAATCCACGCGGCGATTTCGGGCGCGTAGGGTTCGTTGCGGAACAACAAGCCCTTGGACGATATCCGGTCCAGATCGAGGACCAAAATATCGGGGGGCGTCTTCTGCAGTTGTTGCAAGACACGGGGCTCGCCTAGGGACGCAATCTCCGGCGGCATCAGGTTGAGGCAAGGATTGGGGTTCGCCCGCTGTGCCAGCACATTGATCATCGCACCCTCGGGCACCACGGCCAGTGTCTTTTCGGGCGGCACCTTGCGCGCCAAAAAGGCCAGCAAAGCGTTGACCTGATTGGCACGATTGTCAGACAGGAAGGAATTGGCGCCGTCGCCGACGGTAACGGTATTGCGGGAGAGACTGATCTCGCTCAATTGCAGGTGTACGGCCACGAAGCCGGCCAACAGGGCGAGACCCATCAAGCGAAAGCCGCTTCCCGAGCCACCGTGCCGGACGATGGCTTCCGGAATCCAGTCGAGCAGGGCCATGACCACCAGCATGGTGGCCGGCACCGCCAGGACAAAGCCGTAATTGTAAAAGCGCGCGTTGAGTAGAATCTTTCCCAACAGTCCCAGCCCGAAAACGACGAGCATCAGGCGCGCCGTCAATTGCGGCCGGGCGATGGGATCGGCGCGGTTCTTGCTGAGTGCCTGGATGGTCACCCCAGCGAGGACGACCAGAAACAGCGGCAAGGGCCGCGCCAGCTCCGAGGGAAGGATATGGCGCCACAGGACAGCCATGATCACAGCCGCGGTCGCGGCAACCAGAAACCAGACAGCCTTTCTGCGACCCTGTTCGGCGCGAATGCCGAGGGCCGCAACAAAGAAGGGCAAGAGCGCGAGCGTGTAGATCAGAGCCCAAGCAAGAATCCGGCGCAGGTTGATCTCCACATGGTCGAGCCCGATGCTCTCGCGATAGAAGTTCAGAGCATTGACCTTGGCATCGAACACCCAGATCCACGAGCCGAGCACGCCGCGCAAGGCGTTTGCCCTTGGCATATGCCTGGCCAACAGCGCAAAGGCTACGAGCGGAACCGCCAGCGCTGGTGCCAGCACTTGAGCCAGAAGCGCCCATCGTTTTGCACGCGCCCGTGGGTCGTAGGCCAGGATCGCCGCCATTCCCAGACCGCAGGCCACCCAGGCGGGGAACGAAATCTCGGCCCGGGTCAGGAACACCAATCCCAGTTGCACGCCTGCCAGAAGAGCTAGCTGGGCAGACGAAGCATCAGCGCAGCGGGCCAGGCAGAGAATGGCGCCCAGACTCAAGGCCAAGCCATGGACCATGTCGTGCGAGTAGGGACAGATGAAATTGTAGTTACCCATGGGCACGAGATCAGCCAGGCCGAACATGGTCACGAACACGACCGTGGCCGCAGTCGCTGCGGTTCGGCTGCCCACCCGGCGCAGCACCTTGTAGAGCAGCCACAGAAATCCAATGAAAAGCATCACATTGCACATCACCAGGGTCTGCAATGTCGGCCCAAACAGACGGAACCACAGGGCATTCAAGTAGGGCGAAAGTGGCCCGGTGAAAAAGGCGATGTCTCGGTACAGGACCTTGCCCTGGGCCAGCTGAGCCGCGGTGTACAGGTCGCGCCCAAAATCGACAAGCAAGTTGGGCCAGCGGTCCCAGGTCCACGACAGCATGATCGCGGTCACCAGCCCGATGATTCCGGTCGCCGCCGAGCGTGGCAGCCGCTCGGCAATGAGCACGGTCGCTGTCGGCGGGGCCGGCGCCTTTTCACGGGCCGCGCGCCACGATGCCCCACGCTTGCTTCGCCTGTTCATCTATCCCCCAATCCGTTTCAGGATCACGACCTTGTCCTCGGTGGTGTTGCTCTGGTAAAGGTGCACGGCCGGGTCCTCTCGGTTCTCGAAGATGGTGTCAGGGGCGTCGATGGTGATGGGAGTGTAGCTCTTCCAGTCCACGTTGTGGTGCAGGTACTTAGCCACTTCCAGATCCTTCACGCAGGTCACGTGCTTGCGCATGATGATCCAGTCGGCGCGAAGGCCCGGGGTCAGGTCTTCGCCAGTGAGTCCGCCCACCACGCGCAGGTGGTTATAGAACTTGATGGGTAGATCGCCGTAGGTGATCGCGACCGTGTCGCTGGGCTTGGCATTCTGTTGCAGGTAGTCCGTGATCCCTCTGATGGGACCACGAAAGTCGTGGGTGATCTCGTAGAGGTAGCGGCCGATGTTTCCGCTCAGGATGATCCACGCCACAGCGCCGACAAACACAAAGACGTGGATGCTGGCCAGTCCCTCCAGCAAAAGAGCGGTGAGCAAACAGAAGACTGGAATAGTGGGGCCAAGGTATCTGAAGAAGGGCAGCACACTGAAACTGCACAGCACCAGATATGAGACCACCAGATAGATCAGCAACAGGGCCACGCTGTTCCACTGACTGCGATCTATGGACACCTGCTTGCGCAGAACACGCACGACGATGCCCACCGCCGCTGCCAGCAGCACAAGGGGCGAAAAGAGATACGCGCGAATCTGGCCAGCGTACGGGCCTAGAAAGCGCACGAACTGAGCCCAGGTCAGCGTGCCGGGATAAGCCTGTCGGTAGCTCACACCCAGCGTGTAAATGAGCCAGGGCACGCACAGGGCCGCGGCCGCGGTACAGAGCAGGATCAACTCTTTTCGCCGCTCCGGCTTCCATATTGCCGCGTGGATCAAGACCGCCAGCCACAGCGTGAGAAAGTAGATGTTCTGCGTGTAGAACAGCAGTACCGAAGCGGGAGCCAGCACAGTGCGATGCTTGCCGCTCGCGTAGCCGTAGAGCCCGAGCAAGGACAGAAACATGGCCGGGCTGTAGTAACGGCACTGTTTGGCGAGAAGCAGGAAGGGGACCGAAAAGGTGAGCAAGGTCGCCGCAGCGATGGCCACGCGCCGTCGCGTGAACAACGCTTTCGCAAAGAGATATAGCAGCACCGGGCAGCCAATCCCCAGCAAGGCAAAGGGTAGGCGCGCAGTGAACGTGCTGACGCCGAAAAGCCGAAAGAAAGCTGCCAATAAATAGAAGGGTAGCCAGGGATGCCACTTGTAGACGTGGTCAGGGCCGAATTCCGCGCCCGCTTCCTGGGAAAAGGAATTCACCCCGTCATGTCCCAGAGGCAAGCCATGGTCCAGGATGGTCTGGCTGATGAGCGCGGTCTGCGCCTCGTCGTCCCACAGGCGCTGGTCGCCCAGATTCCACAGCAGCAGAAACGCCGAAACCAGGACCAGGCCAGCCACAATGGCACGACCAACATATCGATTCGGAACAGAAGCAGCGCTCGCGGCTTGTCGACCGCCGTCTTCTGCCGCATGCCCGGCTCGACGCTGCTTCGAGCCCGACCTTCGCCTGGATCGCTGCATGTGCTAGTGAGGCGACCATTGTAGCGCCGTTCAGCGCTGTCACCAGGACTAGCGGTGCTGGGCAGCGTGCCGTGCTACCGGCCGTACACCGCGGCCCCGGCATACTTTGCCTTGGCGCCCAATTCCTCCTCGATGCGCAAGAGCTGGTTGTACTTGGCCACGCGCTCGCCGCGGCACGGGGCGCCGGTTTTGAGCTGTCCGGCCCGCGTCGCGACGGTCAGGTCGGCGATGAAGTCGTCGGGCGTCTCGCCCGAGCGGTGGCTGACCACGATGCCGTAGTGGGCGTCGCGGGAGATGGCAATGGCCTCCAGGGTCTCGGTCAAGGTGCCGATCTGGTTGAGCTTGATGAGGGTCGCGTTGCCCACCTTCTCGGCTACTGCCCGCCGGATGATCGCGGGGTTGGTGACGAAGATGTCGTCGCCCACCAGCTGGATCTTCTTACCCAACCGTTCGGTTAAAAGCTGCCAGCCCTTCCAGTCGTCCTCGGCCAGGCCGTCTTCGATACCCCAGATGGGAAATTGTCGAACCCAGTCTTCCCAGAAGGCCACCATCTCGACTGAGCTGTGCCGGCTGCCGTCGGACTTGCGCAATAGATAGGCGCCGTCCTCGTAGAACTCGCTGGCCGCTGGATCGAGCGCGAGGACCACGTCCTGGCCCGGCTTGAGCCCGGCCTTCTCGATACCTGCGAGAATGACCTCGACGGCCTCCACGTTGGCCTTGAGATTGGGCGCGAATCCGCCTTCGTCGCCGATGGCGGTCGAGTAGCCCTTGCTTTTCAGGATGGACTTGAGCGCGTGGTAGGTCTCGGCACCCATGCGCAATGCCTCGGCAAAGGAAGGTGCGCCCACCGGCGCGATCATGAACTCCTGGAAATCGACGCTGTTGTCGGCGTGTGCGCCCCCGTTCATGATGTTGAACATGGGCACCGGCAAAAGCGTGGCCCCGTTGCCGCCCAGGTGCTGGTAGAGCGGCTTGCCGGCCGAGGCCGCGGCCGCGCGAGCCGCCGCCATGGACACCCCGAGGATGGCGTTGGCGCCCAGCTTGGCCTTGTTGGCCGTTCCGTCGAGGTCGCACATGCGCTTGTCGAGGGCGGCCTGATCCGAGGCCTCAGTGCCCTTGAGCGCGGAGCACAGTGTCTCGTTGACGTTGGCCACCGCACGCCGCACGCCCTTGCCGCCATAGCGTTTCTTGTCGCCGTCACGCAGCTCGATGGCCTCGCGGCTGCCGGTGGACGCGCCCGAGGGAACGGCAGCGCGGCCGAAGCTGCCGTCGCTCAGTCGAACGTCGACCTCCACGGTGGGATTCCCGCGCGAATCGAGAATCTCTCGGGCATGGATGGATGTGATGGTTGTCATGGGATGGGTTCCTTTCGCAGCGGAGGCACGAGAGCCTCGGTTTCCCGAAACAGCAGTTGGATGCGCGAGAGTTCAAAATGGACCGCCTCGGCTCGGGCCATAGCTTTCGCGCAAGCGAGCGCGTCAGGTTCGAATCAGCAACCGGGCCACGACATCCCCTGCTGCTCCCGCGACAAAGCAAACCACCAACGTCAGTCCCACGTTGAGAGCGGCCAGGGCGTAGGCCCCCTGCTGCGTGTACGTGTAGGTCTCGTAGTCGAAGGTCGAGTAAGTGGTGAAGCCGCCCATGATTCCGGTGGTCAAGAACAGGCGCAGCGTCGGGGAAATCAGGTTGGCGGACAATCCCAGGTGCATGATGGCGCAGATGAGGAACGACCCGATCGCGTTGACCGCCAGCGTGCCGTAGGGAAACGCGGCGCCGAAGACCGCCAGCGTCCAGTTGCACAGCAGATAGCGCGCACCGCTGCCGATGGCGCCACCGACAGAAATTATGAGAAGTCGCGACATGCCTTTCTATCTATCATTCGAGAGACGTCGTCTTCGAGTCACTTCTCTCATGGGGTGGCAGACACCAGACCGTGCAACAGGTCGGCGCGGTCGAGCACGCCCACCAGGCACTTGTCGGCATCGACCACAGCGACGATCTTGTGCCTGCCCCCCAGCATGGCCGCGATGGCTTCCCGCACGGGAGCATTCTCGGAAACCACTGCGGTATCCACCATGAGGTCAGCCGCGCTGCGCGCCTTGGCGTGTTGCTCGGCCTGCATTTCCTCGGGCTTGGGATGCACGAAGGGCAGGCGATGGACCAAGGCCCGCAAGGCGCTCGGCCGCAGGGCCGGTGTCACGCGATCCAGAACCTCGGCGTCGGTGATCTTGCCCAGCACGTGTCGGTCATGATCCACGACCAGGCAACGATTGAGCCGCGTCGAAATCACCGCCTGCAAGACCTCGGGCAGGCGCGTGTCGGGAAACACCGTCGGAACGTCGATGCGCATAATGCGCGCGACCGGAGCATCCACGGCCAACCCAATCTCACGCGGCTCGCTCTCCTGCCGCTCGAAGGTCCGGGCGGCTGTGCGCAGAACATCCAGGCGACTCACCATTCCCACCAGCGCGCCACGCTCGTCCACCACCGGCAGGCGCTTGAGGCGCCGGTACGACATGATCTCCGCAACCCGAGTGAGCGGAGCGTACGAGGGAACCGTCACCAGCCCGGACGTCATCACGTCAGCCGCGGTCTTCGCCCCTTGCGCGACCCGTTCCAGTTCGGCGTGCAGCTCCGGGGTATCGAGGGCGCGCAGCAACTCCACCCGCATCGCGAGGCCGCCGCGCCTGAGAAGATCCGAATTGGTGATGATCCCGACGGGCATCCCCGCGTCCACCACCGGGATGGCCCGGTAGCCCTTGCCCAACATCAGCTTGACCACCTCGCGCACTGAAACATCCGGGTCCACCGAAACCACGTCATGGGACATGACGTCCGAGGCGCGCAAAGCGGCAGAAACGTCGCGCACCGGATAGGCGCAGTAGAGCGCCACGTCGGTTTCGTCGACGGTGATGAGGCCACGCTTGACCATCTCCTTGATGCCCGGGAGCAGCCGTTCGACCACCTCGGCTCGCTCGATCCATTCGATCACGATGGGCAGGCGCTGGGCCACGTCGAGCAGCCGGGCGGTGTGCAGCTCGCCAGAGGCGCCGAACCCCTCGATTGCCCGCAGCGCGGTGGCGCCCGACGCGCCTTCCTTGCGCAGGAAAGCCAGCAGGGCTGTATGAATCGGCTGGTAGCCATGCCGATCGCCTTCGTTGACGTAGATGCGAACCCGCTTTGCCTTGCCTGTGAGCCCCGGGGTGTTCATAGGTGTCTCCCTAGCTTCCTGTCGCCGGCTCCTCTGCTGCTGTCCATTCTAGCGCCGTCCCGCGCTATCACCAGGACTCGTCGTGCATGTGCGCAGACGAGAAGTGGTTCATGTCTCAGGGTTGCCCCAGCGCCAACAAGAGCTGTGCGCGAGCCGTGGCCAGACCGAAGTGCGCCTGCACCTCCTGCGCCGCGGCCGTGGTCATGGCCACCTGGGCATCGCCGAGTTCGATCATGTTGCCTACGCCGGCCTGGTAGCGACCCTCGGCCAGGCGAAGCTGCTCGCGCGCGTTGACCACCGCCTCGTGGGTGGCTTCCTCGCTCGCCTTGGCCGAACGCACGGCCAGGCGCGCCTGCTCCAGGTCCAGGCGGATCTGCTGGCGCTGGATCTCGTACTGGCCGCGCAGCACGCTCGCGGTGGCCCGTGCCTCGCGCACCTGCTGCTTGGTGATGCCGCCTCCGAAGATCGGCCAACTCAATTGCAACATGCCGTACCAGTTCCACGCCAAGTTGTCGACCGCCGGCCCCCCATCACTCAGCGCCGTGATGGCACTCAACCCAGGATAGTAGCCGCCTTTGGTCGCACTGATGGTGTACTCCTGCGCCTTGACCT
>Ga0265342_10002545_pt1 | contig 15684 bp, 11 predicted proteins | sample 4CB327metaG_FD_203125 | JGI IMG/M metagenome (GOLD analysis project Ga0265342, IMG submission 203125) | Rhizosphere microbial communities from Carex aquatilis grown in University of Washington, Seatle, WA, United States - 4-CB3-27 metaG | ecosystem: Host-associated > Plants > Roots >...
ATGCTGCGGTCGACGTGGCTCTCGGCGGCGAAGTTCACCAGCGCGTCGATGCGGTGCTCGCGCAGGAGCCCGGTGATGGTGTCGCGGTCGCGGATGTCGGCGCGCACGAAGACGTGGCCGCGATCGCTCTCGAGATCGCGCAGGTTCTCGAGGTTCCCGGCGTAGGTGAGCACGTCGACGTTGACCAGCCGATCGTCGGGGCGCCGGCGCCGCACCAGCCGCGCGAAGCAAGAACCGATGAAGCCGGCACCGCCGGTGATAAGCAGGTTCACGCCCCAGAGTGTCGTGTATAAACGTTCAAATTCCAAATGCTCCGAACACTCATCGTCATGCCCACTTACAACGAGCGGGAGTGCCTGCCGGCCATCGTCCCCGCCGTCCGCGCCGCCGTGCCCGAGGCGACGCTGCTGATCGTGGACGACGGCTCGCCGGACGGGACCGGCGCGCTGGCGGATGAGATGGCCGCAGCTGATCCGCAGGTGCGGGTCATGCACCGGCCGCAGAAGCAGGGCCTGGGCGCCGCGTACCTGGCGGCGTTCCAGCGGGCGCTTTCCGAGCCCGACGGATGGGAGCGGGTGGTGCAGATGGACGCCGACTTTTCGCACGAGCCGCGCGACGTCCCGCGCCTGCTGGCGGCGCTGGATGGCGGCGCCGACCTGGCGGTCGGTTCGCGCTACGTCGCGGGCGGCGGCACGGAGAACTGGGGGCTCGGCCGCCGCATCATCAGCCGCGGCGGCGGGATCTACGCCCGGACGGTGCTGGGCGTCGGCGTGCAGGACCTGACCGCGGGCTTCAAGGCCTGGCGCGCGGAGACGCTGCGCGGAATCAAGCTCGCCGACGTGTCAGCCAAGGGCTACGGCTTCCAGATCGAGATGACCTTCCGTACTTTGCGCAACGACCTCCGCGTGGTCGAGGTTCCGATCCGCTTCGTCGACCGCCGCGTCGGTCAGTCGAAGATGTCGGGATCGATCTTCTTCGAGGCGCTGACCCTGGTGTGGCTGCTGCGCTCGCGGATCCCGCGCGGCAGGGGCTGAGTCAGTCGAATCACATATCGGGCGTCGGTCAGCGTCTGCAGAAACGCGACGATCGCGTCGATCTCCGGTCCGTCGAGCGCCGGTGTGTCGCCGGTGTTGCGGTTGCCGTAGGGCGCGGCGTTTCGGTTGACCTGGCCACGATAGCGCTTGGGGACGTCGTCGAACTTCACGCCCGACGGGTACCAGCGGCGCGGTGAGGTGTCGCGCGTGGCGTAGAACGCGACCACGTCGCGCAGGCTGGTGAAGGTGCCGTTGTGCATGAAGGCGTCGCGCACGGCGACGTTGCGCAGCGACGGCGTGCGGAAGTTGATGCAGTACCCGGGATCGCGCGTCGGCGTGGTCGGGTCGGTGCGCTCGCACAGGCCCAGATCCGGCCTGGTGAGGGGCTTCGCGCGCGGGTTGCGAGGCGCACCGACGGCGTCGTAGCCGTAGTCGGTGAACAGCGAGCGTGTCGGATCGCCGGGCGCGTCCGAGAACAGGTGGCAGCCGGCGCAGCCGCCCTTGCGCGGGTCTTTGAAGAGGCGCATGCCCGCCTCCTCGATCGGCGTCAGCCGCGCGCGGCCGCGCGCGACCTCGTCGAACTTCGACGTGAACGGCGCCATCTCATTGCTGGTCAGGAAGGCCTCGACGGCGCGGCCGATGGCCGCCAGCGTGGCGTCGGGGTCGTCGAAGGGCGCGCCGAACGCGCGGCGAAAATCGTTGGCGTAGGGCGCGCTCGAGATCTTCATCGCGACCGCGTGCCCGTCGCGGTTGTTCATCTCGTCAGGGTTCAAGAGGGGCTGGCGGGTCAGCGCGCGGATCGAATCGGCGCGGCCGTCCCAGAAGAAGCCGCCGAACGGCGCCGCCTGGTGATCGTCGCCGTCGCCTTCCTGGGAGAAGCGGAACGTCGGCACGTAGCGGAGGTAGAGCAGGGAAGGGGAGGCGCGCCGCGCGAAGTGCCCCGGCCGGCTGCCGCGCGGCAACCCCGTCGTCGAGTGATGGCTGCCGGTGAATGCGCGCTCCGGGTCGTGGCAGCTGGCGCAGCTGGTGCCGCGCGGCTCGGACAGGTTGGGGTCGAAGAAGATCGCGCGCCCGATCGCCGCCAGCACCGCCGGCGTCGGCACGCGCGGTGACTCCGGATGCGCGCGCGAGTCGGTGCGCGCCCGCGCCGGCCGCGCGCCCGCGCTGGCGACGATGATTCCAAGCGCGGCGAGCGCGAGGGTCGCGCTCCGGCTCGGTCGAGTTGATGGTTCGCGCCGCAACCGGGCCACTGTCGCCTCATCGACGGCGCGCCGATTCAAACGATTCTGCAAACAGGTTCGTCGATGTCTCGGTCGCGGGACGTGCGGCGGGACACGCGCGCGAAGCTACGAGAATCGGCGACCCGCTCCGAAAATCGGTCACTCGGTCCGTCGGCGCGACGCGCGCGCGGCACCTGTGCGCGAGGGAAATCGCGAGCTTTCGTCGCCGCCGGTATCGGGAACTCTCCTTGCAGAGCCAATCGCGCGGCGGCGCCCGGCTCGCGAGCGATCAACGGGTGCGCTCAACCAAAAAGGATCTCCAATGCAACATCATCGGACACCGTTCGTTTTCGTCGCTGTCACAATCGTGGGACTGGCTGGATTCGTCGCCGCGTGCACGCCCGGCTCGGCGCCCCGCACCGAGGACACGTCCAGCGGCGGCTCGCTGGCGCTGACGCTCGACGCGGCCACCGGGACCACGCTGAACACGGTCGGGTACGCGATCACCGGACCGAACGCGTTCTCCCTCAACGGGACGATCGACGTCAGCCACAGCACGACGGTCTCGTCGGTGATTGGCGGGCTGCCCGCGGGCGGCGGCTTCAACATCACGCTCACCGCGACGTCGACCGACGGCTCCACCAGCTGCGGCGGCTCGGCGTCGTTCGCTATCGTCGCGCACACCGTCACGCCGGTCTCCGTGCACCTGACCTGCCACGAGGCGCCGCGCACCGGCAGCGTCAGCGTCAACGGCACGCTCAACGTCTGCCCGCAGATCGATGGCGTCAGCGCGAGCCCGACCGAGGTGCTGGTCGGCGGCTCCGTTGGCCTGTCGGCCAGCGCGCACGACGCCGACGCCGGCCCGTCGCCGCTGGCGTATCAGTGGACCGCCAGCAGCGGCGTGGTGATCGATCCCGGCGCCGCGACCACGCGCTTCACCTGCACCAGCGCCGGCAGCGCGACGATCTCGCTCAGCGTCTCCGACGGCGATCCGGCCGGAAACTGCGCCGACACGAGCGCGGTGACCGTGAATTGCACCGCGCTCTCGGCCAGCACGACCTGCCCCCTCGGCAACGGCGCCGGCGCGATCCAGCACGTGATCTACCTGCAGTTCGACAACACGCACCTCCTGCGCGATCGCGCGAGCGTGCCGTCGGACCTCGAGCAGATGCCGCACCTCTTGAACTTCATTCGCGGCAACGGCACGTTGATGGCGAACGATCACACCATCCTGATCTCGCACACCGCGGGCGGCATCCTGTCGACGATGACCGGCCTTTACCCCGACCGCCACGGCCAGACGGTGACCAACAGCTACGTGCGCACGAGCCCGACCGGCGCGTTCTCGTTCCCGAGCTCGTTCGCGTACTGGACCGATCCCACCGTCGCCGGCAGCACCATCCCCAACATGGTCGGCCCCGACGGCTCGAACGTCCCCGCGCCGTGGGCGGCCTACACGCGCGCCGGCTGCGACGTCGGCGCTGTCGGCGCGGCCAACATCGTCCTCGAGAACACCAGCACCGGCACCAACGGCGACGTGTTCAAGGTGTTCGGGCCCGGCTCGCCGCAGTTCGTGGAAGCGCAGGCCTCGGCCGCGGCTCCCTCGGGTTCGGCGGCGCGCAACCTGGCGCAGACCGACTTCGTCGGCTTCGCGGTTCACTGCGCGCAGGGCTCGGCGCGCTGCGCGTCCGGCCAGACCGATCTCTTGCCCGGCGAGCCCGGTGGCTACAGCGGCTTTCGGGGCCTGTTCGGCGCGCAGTCGATCGATCCGCTGCTGACCGGCCAGCCGGCGAGCGTACCGCTCACCGACCTGCTCGGCAACCCGATCGTCGATCCGTTCGGCCAGCCCGGCTTCCCCGGCTTCGACGGCATGGAGGCGGCGGTGTCGCTGTCCTACGTCGCGTCGATGCAGGAGCAGGGCATCCCGGTGACCTACGCGTACATCTCGGACGCGCACGACTTCCACGGCGTCGCCGGCAACGCCCACCAGGCGTACGGCCCGGGCCAGGCCGGCTACGTGCAGCAGCTGCGCGACTACGACACCGCATTCGCGAACTTCTTCGCGCGCCTGGCGGCGCACGGCATCGACAAGAGCAACACGCTGTTCATCATCACCGTCGACGAAGGCGATCACTTCTCGGGCGGCACGCCGACGCCGGTCGACTGCGACGGCGTCAACGTGCCCTGCGACTGGACCAACCAGATCGGCGAAATCAACGCCAACATCGACACGCTGGTGCAGCACCAGTTCCCGTCGCTGTTCGCGAGCTTCCTCGCGTCGACCGGCCCGAACACCTTCACGGTGCACGGTGACTCGGCGCCGCCGTTCTATCTCGCGAAGAAGGGCGCCGGGCCGCTGGGGCAGACCGACCCCGACACGCGCACGTTCGAGCGCACGATCGCCGGTCTGACCGCGGTCAATCCGTTCACCGGCGCGACCGACAACGTGCTGGCGCAGTACGCCGACCAGACCGGCATGAAGGCGTTGCACATGTTCACCAGCGGCGACCCGGCGCGCAACGCGACCTTCGCGTTCTTCGCCGACGCGAACTACTTCATCACCGACTTCCCGACCTCGACCTGCGAGACCTGCATCGGCTCGGCCTTCGCCTGGAACCACGGCGACATCCAGAAAGAGATCGGCCAGACCTGGGTCGGCTTCGTCGGCCCGGGCGTGGCGTCGCAGCCTGACCAGGTGATCTTCACCGACCACACCGACGTGCGCCCGACGATCAACGCGCTCGTCGGCCTGCGTGACGTCTACGAGGCTGACGGCCGGGTGATCACCCAGGCGCTGGTGCCGGCGGCGGTGCCGGCGGCGCTGGCGGCCGATCAGACGACCGCTGAGGCGCTCGGCGACGCGTACAAGCGTATCAATGCGCCGTTCGGCGCGTTCTCGCAGGATGTGCTGCTGACGTCGACCAAGGCGCTGCAGGGCGCGGATCCGGGCGATGCGACGTATACCTCGAAAGAGCGGGCGATCGCGGATCTGACGGCGCGGCGCGACGTTCTGGCGGCGCAGATCCGCGCCGCGCTCGACGGCGCCGAGTTCGCGAACCAGCCGATCGATGCGGTACAGGCCGCGGGCTGGATCGCGCAATCGCAGGCGCTGATGGCCGGCTCCGACGCGCTCGCGTCCGCGCCGTAGTCGCCCGCCTTCGCCCTAGCGTGTTGGCTGCCCGTAGTTAGCTTGATGGGCATGCTGACGTTGCTCATCATCCTACTGGTGCTTTCGGCGGTCTTCGGCGGGTGGGGCCATCGCCGTTGGGGCTACACCGGCTGGTCCCCGCTGGGGATCGTGGTGGTGTTGCTGCTGGTCCTTTGGGCCACGGGTAATATCCGTTGACGAGCCGGGGCGAGCTCTAAAAACTCCGGCGGCGGCGCGAAACTTGGGCGCCGAAGACGTATGATCGCGCATCGTACATGGGAGACGAACCTCGCGTTCCGCATCCGATAGCGATCTCCGCGCCTTCGGCGCCACCGCGCAAGAAGCCCACGAACTATCCCGAGCCGTTCGCGTCGCGCATGAAGGGCCGGGAAAAGCGGCCGCTCGGCGACCTCTTCGGCCTCAAGAGCTTCGGCGTGAACCTGACGCGCCTGGCTCCCGGCGGCGAGTCGGCGCTCTTTCACCGGCACAGCCGCCAGGATGAGTTCATCTACATCCTCGAAGGCCAGCCGACGCTGATCACCGACGACGCCGAGACGCTGCTCGTGCCGGGAAGCTGCGCCGGCTTTCCGGCCGGCGGCACCGCGCACCACCTGGTCAACCGGACCCCCCTCGACGTCGTCTATCTCGAGGTCGGCGACCGCACGCCCGGCGATGAGGGCTCGTACCCGCGCGATGACCTGCAGGCCGCGCTGGGTCCGGACGGCCGCTGGCAGTTCAGGCACAAGGACGGCACGCCCTACTGATCCGTGCTCTGTCCGCAGGTGGGCGGCAGCCCCGTCTCGGGAGCTCGGCACGCTTTCATTTACACCCCTTGCGTCGGCCCGGATCGGTGAACGGCGCGACCGGATCCTTCCGCGTCGAAGTATCAAGAAGGGCGTGCGGCCGGCGCCGATCGCTCGGGTGGCAGACTCACTCGCGCCAGCGTTCCCTTGCCGCGTTCGCTGGCGAACACGATGTTTCCACCCAGCGACTCCGTGATCCCGTGGCAGATGGAGAGCCCGAGGCCGGTTCCCTCGCCCGCTGGCTTTGTCGTGAAGAACGGCTCGAACGCCCGCTCCATCACCTCGCGCGTCATTCCGCACCCGTTGTCCCTGATCTCCACCACCGCGCACCCCTGTCCATCGGTGCGCGTGCTCACGACGATCTCGTTGGTGTCGAATCGAGAGACCTCGAGCGCTTGCGCGGCGTTGACCAGGAGGTTCACGAACACCTGCCCCAGGCGCACCGGTGAGGCCACGACGAGCGGGGTGTTACCGAACCGACGAATCACCCGGGCGCGGGGCCGCAGCTCCGCCCCCGCGACGTCGAGGCTCCACTCGATCAGTTCCGTCAAATGCACAGGCTCCTTCGGCTCGGTGTCTATTCGCGTGAAAGCATTCAGATCGCGCACGATCTTCGCGACACGAGAGGCCCCGGTCTCCGCATCCGTCAGGGCGGTGACGACCCCGTCCATCCAGCCCGACGCGGCTCCTTCGGCGGTTTGACCGCGGCGTTTCCGGACGCACTGGAGCGCCCACTGGATGCTGACGAGGACGTAGGCCAAGGGATTGTTCACTTCGTGCGCAACGCCCGCGGCCATCGTTCCCACCGTCGCCAGCCGGTCGGCCATCTCGAGCTGCCGCTGCAGCTTTCGGTGCTGGCTCATGTCGCGAAAGACCATCACCGCGCCCGACGCGGCTCCGTCGTCACCCAGGATCGGCGAGATGCGGTTCGAGACGAAGCGGTCGTCCGCGCCGTCGCGGACGAGCATCCCATCCAGCTGCACGGAGTGGGCCTCGCGCAGGCCATCCGGCACCCGATTCGGAATCGGATCGCGTGAGGCCTCGTTCACCAACCGCAGCACCTCGTCCACGTGACGACCGCGGGCGTCGGCCGCCACCCATCCCGTGAGCTCCTCGCCGACGAGATTCATGTACGTGACCTGTCCAGCATCGTCGGTGGCGATGACGCCATCGCTCATCGCTCGCATCGTGGCCGTGAGCTGCCTCTCCCGAGCGCGCAATTCCCTGTCCATTTCGTGCTTGTAAAGCGCCATCTCGACCGCGCAGCGCAGCTCGTTGGTCGTGAAAGGATCGAGCAGGCAGGCAAACGGCTCTGTCTGCTTGGCGCGCGCCACGGTCGCCTGGTCGGCGGAGGCGGTCAGATAGACGACGGGGACGTCGAATCGCTTGCGGAGAATCGCCCCGGCCGCGATCCCGTCCTCGGTCCCCTTGATCCGGAGGTCCATCAACACGAGATCGGGGGCCCGCTCGGTCGCAAGCAGCAGGGCTTGCTCGGCGGAGGAGGCCGTCGTCGGCACGCTGTAGCCGAGGTCGGAGAGGGTGCGCCGAATGTCAGGCCCGACGATTCGTTCGTTCACGACCAGGAGGATGGTCTTCGGCGCCGCCTTTACCTGCTCCACTTGTTGCACCCTCATGACGCGCCCTTTCGACTCGGAGACGACTCCTCAAGCTGACGATCTCTTCGGCTCTGATGGTCTCGAGCACCTGCGACAGGCTGGCCAAGACCGTCACGGCGAGACCGCCATCGATCAGCGCGACGCACACGGCGCGCTCGTTCTCAGTCTGAAATCGCGTCTCGACGTTCTCCCAGGGCGACCCGGCGCTGAGGGCCGAGAGCTCGCGAGTAGACCCGAGTGAACTACTGGCTCGCGCCGATCTCACGGAGCGATCGTGGGCCACTCACTGCCGAGCTTCCATCCTCGAAGGTAATGAGAGCACCCACCAATACTGATGAGCGGCGCTTCATTCGAGTGTGGTCAGGCCCTCGCGGATCGCATACTTCGTCAGCGCCGCGATGGTCCGGAGGTTGAGCTTGTCCATGATCTGGCGCCGGTGGGTCTCGACGGTGGGGACCGCGATCTGCAGGTGATTCGCGATGTCCTTCGAGGTCTGGCCCTCGGCGAGCAGCTGCAGGACCTCGCGCTCCCGGGGGCTGAGCGCCTTCACTTCCTTTTGCGGCGAGCCTTCGACGTAGGTGTCGACGACGATGGAAGCGATGGACGGACTGACGTAGGTCAGATCGTCCGTGACGGCGCGGACGGCGTGAATCAGCTCCTCTGACGCCGAGTTCTTCAGAAGGTAGCCGACCGCGCCGGCCTTGAACATGGCCACGACGTAGCGCCGATCGGAGTTCATCGAAAGGCCGATGATCTTGATCCGTGGCATCTCGGCCAGCAGGCGGCGGGTCGCGTCGACGCCGTTCAGGTCTGGCATCGAAATGTCCATGACCACGATCTCCGGCCGCAGGCTGTGCGCGAGCGTGAGCGCCTCTCGCCCGCTGGCTGCCTCTCCGACGACCGTCAACCCCTCCTCCTTTTCCAGGATCGCGCGCAGCCCATCGCGCATCATCTTGTGATCGTCGACCAGCAGGATCCTCACGACACCACCTCGACCGCGCCGGGCTTTGACACCGGCTCACCAGCCTTGAGCGGCACCCGAAGACTCACGCGGGTCCCGTGTCCCGGCGCCGACACCACCTCCAGCGTGCCGCCCAGGCGACCGATCTGCTCGCGCACGCTGAACAGTCCGAAGCCACCGCTCGACGAGTGGGCGCCGACGTCGTGCAGCTCGAATCCGACGCCGTGGTCTTCGACGGTGATCTCGACATCCGCGCCATCCCGGCGCAGCGACACCTTCGCGGCGCGCGCGCCGGCGTGCTTGAACACGTTGGTGAGCAGCTCGCGTACGGCGCGAAACACCAGGGCGGCGCTCATGTCGTCGAGCGGCTTGTTGACGCTATCGTCGACGAGCTCGACCAGCACCCCGTGACGCTTCTCGACCTCCTCGACCAGCCACGACAGCGCCTCCTTGAGGCCGAGCTCGTAGAGGACCGGCGGGCTCAGATCGAAGATCAACGTGCGCGTATCAATGATCGATTGCGCGAGGAGCGCGACCGCCTCATCCAGCGTCGCCCGAGGAGCGCCGGCGATCGCGTCGCGCATGGAGGTCAGCTTGATCTGCGCCAGGGCCAGGGATTGCCCGATCTGGTCGTGGACCTCCGCGGCGATGCGTCGCCGCTCACGCTCCTCGACCAGCGCCGTGTTGAAGGCCAGCCGGAGCAGCCGGTCCTGGTAGTCGCGGAGCCTCTTGTCGGACTCCCGTCTGCGGCTGACGTCGGTCACGAAGATGACCGCCAGCGCACCGCTCTCCCGGAGCATCGAGCTGAGGACGATCTCGATCGGAAACTCGGTTCCGTCCTTGCGACGGGCGCAGAGCTCGCGGTCGTGCCCATCTGGGCGAGGGGAGGGCTCGATGAGGGCATCCGTCGAGCTGTGCCAGGGCTGCTCGCGCGTCCAATCCGGAATCAGGGCGTCGACCGGCAACCCCACCATCTCGTTCGGTCCGAAGCCGAACACCCGCGCCGAACTATGATTGGCGAAGACGACGCGTCCGGCGGCATCCGTCATGAGGATGGCCTCGCCGGCCGTGGTGAGGATCTCGCGAAACTCGAACTCGGTCTGCTGGAGGGCGAGCTCGGCGCGCTCTTTTTCGGTGATGTCTTCGATCACGAGCAGGATCGACGGGGTGTCCTGGATGCGGCGCGCGTTCAAGATGAACACCCGTCGCCCGGCGTCGCCCACGTCTCGCTCGACGCGATACCCCTCGAGCGTGTCGCCTTCACCCAGCTCGCCGAGGCGCGTCCGCAGCGCGGGGATGTTCCACTCTCCGCGACCGAGCTCGTACAGGCTCCGGCTCTCGATGTCCTTGGCGACGAACCCGAATACCTGCAGGAAGGTTCGATTCGCCGAACGGACTCGTCCGTCCGGAGCCAGCACGACCAGGGACACGCGAAGGGTGTCGACGATGCTCTCCGCGTACCGGCGTGCCTGGTCCAGCTGCAGCGTCCCTCTCTTGCTGGCGTCGATGTCGATGGCGACGATGACGGTACCGTCGATGCGGTCGTCGAGTGTTCGGTAGGGCAGCACCATGATCTGGTACCAGCGCCCTTCGACGTCCTGGACTGTGCGCTCGACGGTCCCGAGGCGCTCGAGGACGTCCGCGATCATCCGGGCCAGGTCCGGCGCGGGGACCAACGACGGTACGTCACCGATGGGACGCCCCACGTCGGCGGGGGTGAGGTTGAACACCCGCGCCGCCGCCTGGGTGATGCGGCGAACGCGGGAGTCTCGACCGAGCAGGACGATCGGCATCGCGACACTGCTGAGCACGTTGGTGAGATCGTCGCCGAGCTGGATCACCTCGACGGTGCGCGCCTTCATCTCGTCGTTGACGGTGCGGAGCTCTTCGTTGCCGGCTTGCAGCTCTTGCTTCGCCATCTGCAGCTCCTCGGCGGTGCTTCGGAGCTCTTCGTTGCTGGACACGACCTCCTCGTTGACGGTTTGCATCTCCTCGTTGGTGGCCTCGAGTTGCTCGATGACCGACTGCAAGTACTCTCTCGTCGCGGCGGATTCTTGCAGAAGCTGCGTATCCACGACGCCCGGGGAGCCGACGACGCCCTTCGGGACGTCCTCCACCTCTACGGGACGCGCCTCACGGAAAAGCACCACGAAGAAGCGCTGGGGGGTGGACCGGACCCGAAAGGGGATGACCTCGAGCTCGATGCTGCGCGGCGACGGCCCGTTGGTCTGCGCCATCCTCCGACAGGCGATCTGCTTCACTCTCGCCTCTTCGATGGTCTGGCGCAGCGATAGGCGGATCTCTTCGCGAACCATGCGGAGCAGATCGAAGCTGGCCACGCCCGCCGCCGGCTCGAGGAAGGGTCCAGTCCGGCCGCGAAACTCCACGATGGCGAGGTCTTCGGTGATCACGATCGCGGGCGGCGAGAACTCGGCGATGATCAGGCGATCGACCTCGCGATGAACGTCCTGCGGAATCGAGATCCGAGCCGCAATCGACAGCCCGCGCGGCGCCAGCTCGACAGCGCCGCGATTGGTCGCGTCGAACACGAAGGGCGGCGCCGCCGAGGTGCGCGCGTAGATCCGGTTCTTCGCGTCGAGAGGTGTGAAACCCGGAAAGGCTCGGATGGTCTCTGCGCTTCCCAGCACCAGGACGCCGGTCTCCTTCAGCGCGTAGTGGAACATGGGCAGCAGCCGATCTTGCAGGGACGAGCCGAGGTAGATCATCAGATTGCGGCAGCTCACCAGGTCCATGCCGGCGAAAGGGGGATCGCGAGTGGCGTCCTGTCGGGCGAACACACAGAGATCTCGGACGCTCTTGCTGATCTGGTATCGGCCATCGGTGTTCGTGAAGAAACGCCGGAGTCGCTCCGGTGAGACCTCGTGCTCGATGCTGGTTGGATATTTCGCCGCCCGCGCCTTGTCGATGGCAGCGGCGCTGACGTCGGTCCCGAAGAGCTTGATGGGGATCTCCCTCCGGTTGCCGTCGCCGAGAAACTCGAGCAGGCTCATCGCGATCGAGTAGACCTCTTCGCCCGTCGAGCAGCCCGGCACCCAGACCCGGACGCAAGCCTCCGGGGAGCGATTGGTGAGCAGCCTGGGAAACGCGGTGGCCTTGAGCGCGGCGAATGTCTCAGGGTCGCGGAAGAAGCTGGTGACGTGGATCAGGACATCGTCGGACAGGGCACGGGCCTCTTCCGGGCTTCGCTCGACCAGATCGGCATAGTCACTCAGGCTCGACAGCCTGTGGACGGCGATCCGCCGCGCCACCCGCCGCCGCAGGGTCGTGCGTTTGTAGTTCGTGAAGTCGATGTCGCTCGACTTGCGCACGGCCGAGGAGATGCGCAGGAGATCCGCGGAGTCGTCCTCGGTGGTTGGGGGCGCCGGCCAGGACGCGGCGTGCTGGATCAGCTCCTCGGCCATGCTGTCCGCCGGCAAGACGAAGTCGACGAGTCCGGTCGAGATGGCGCTGACGGGCATGCCTGGATACTCGGCAGTGGCATCCTGCGCAAACGTGATGCCACCGCTGCGCTTGATCGCCTCGAGGCCGATCGTCCCGTCGGCGCCCGTGCCGCTGAGGACGACGGCGAGGGCATGAACGGTGGTGTCGGCCGCGAGCGATTCGAAGAAATGATTGATGGGTAGGTAGAGCCCCGTGGTTTCGGGACGCGGTGTCAGCTTCAAGAATCCATAGGTGATGCCCAGGCTGAAGTTGGGAGGGACGACATAGACGTGATTCACTTTGGCGGGCATGCCGTCGGCCACCGTCTGCACCGGCAGGGCCGTGACCCTCGCGAGGATGTCCGCGAGGCTGCTCGCGTGGGCCGGGTCGAGGTGGTGGACGATCACGACGGCGACGCCCGGCTCCGGACCGAGGTGGCGCAACAGCTCTACGGTCGGAGACAAGCCGCCGGCCGACGCACCGACGGCCACCAGGGCCAGAAGCGGGCGATTCCAGATCTCCGGCGATCCTCCCCCAGTCGCGGTCGTCGAGTCGGCCCGAGTCAAGACGCCATTTCCCCTTTCCCCCCCCGCGCAGAGTGTACAGGTGATCGGGACGCCCATAGAAACGCAAATCGATTCCTGCGTGTGCGCCGCTGTCTCGGGGTGCGGATCGTTAGCTTTTCTCTTCGACCGTGAAGGTCGGGACCCCGACGCGCCACCAAGGAAGGCATGAGCGATTCCTTCGACCCTTTCGACCCCAGGCGGTGGGTCGAGTTGCCGGGCTGCGACGCTTTCGAGATCGCGCTCGAAATGCACCGCAGCCGGGCGCTGGCCCCGGGCAGCGTCGCGATTCTCGAGAGCCACCTGGCCGGCTGCGCGGCTTGTCAGCGGTACGCTGCGACCCTGGGCGCGCTGGCCCCCGCGCTGGCGCTCACCGATGTCTCGGCTGGCTCGGTAGACTGGCCGCGCCTCCGCGCGCGCATCGACGGGAGTCTGTCGAGATCTCGTCATATGGCGTGGGTGCTCGCGGGGGGCATGATGGCGTCGACCATCGCGATTCCAGTCGCCGATCGTCTCTTCGGCGTGGCCACGTCATGGGTGACCCGCGCGGCAGCCCTGGCTGATCTCGCGCTCCTCCTGGCGGTGATGATCGCCCGAACCTTCCGATGGAAGCACCCGGCGCGGTGGAGCATCCTTGGTGGGGCGGATACCGTGGCGGCCTACCGGATTGAGTTGACGCGAAGGCTCCGGGGCTTGCGCCTCGCGGGGCCGCTCCTGGCAGTCACGATCACCGGCTCGGCCCTCGCCACGCTCGGATCCTACCTCACGCTCATGGACGGGAATGCGCGTTCCGGATCGACGTTCATCTTCGGTGCTTTCATGACCTCAGCCTCACTCGTCGCCCTGATCATTCGACGCAGGGCCGCGAATGACCTCAGGGGCGAGCTAGCGTCGTTGCGCTGATGGGCGCGGCCCGCGACGGCGACGTGGCGATCGTCGCGCGCTTCCGCGCAACCGCGGGCGTCGAGCGCGACGCCGCTTTCGGGGAGATCTTCGAAGTGCACCGGAGCCAGGTCTTCGCGCTGTGCCTGCGTCTGTGCGGAGAACGGGCGCTGGCCGAGGACGCTCTGCAAGAGACCTTTCTCGAGATCTACCGGAGCCTGAGCCGCTTCCGCGGCGACGCTCAGCTCGGCACCTGGATCCATCGCATCGCGCTGCGCACGGCATTGCACGTGCGCGCCCGACAACCGGCGACGCCGACCGCGAGCATCCCGAGCGCCGGCCCCCATGAGGCGGCGGGCAGCGACCCCAACCCGGTGCTGGCTGCGCGCGAGCACGTTCGGCGCGTGCAGGCAGCGTTCGACTTGTTGCCCGCCGAGCAACGAGCGGCGATCGCGCTCTTCTCCGTCGACGGGCTCACCCAGCTGGAGATCGCCGCGATCCTGGGCATCCCCGAGGGCACGGTGTGGTCGCGGCTGCACAAGGCGCGCCGGGCTCTGGCCGCCGCGCTGGCCTGATTCGGAGGTCAAACGTCCGATATCGACATGTCCGAAAGGTGCGTGCGCGCGATGAGCGGCCCATCAGCAGATCGGGTCCCAGCCGGACCGCCACAACGGGGTCACCGTGAGGGCCAGGTAGAACGCCATTTGAAAGAGGCACCAGGGAAGCGCGAGGACCTTGACCTTGCGAATCAGCAACCAGGTGACCAGGGCCGCCCCCAGCGCCACCAGCGGAGTGGCGAGCGCCGCCAGGCCGAACTTGAGCCAGTTGGTCTCGCCCGCGCTGGGACTCGAGTTGACTATCCACCACCACAGCGGGATCGAGGTCGCCATCGCCCCGATCACGCTGAGGGTCGTCGCCGGCCAGCCGTCCCGGGCCCGCCGCCACAGGAAGATGCACAGAAGGCCGTAGGCCAGCGCGCCCCCCACGTCGAGGACCAGCGCGGGCGCGACCCGCCGGAGGTGGGCGTGGCTCGCCCAACTCGGCTCCAGACGCGCGGGGTCCTGGCACGCCTTCGCGGGCCGGGCCCGCGGATCCTCGCAGACCAGCCCGAAGAGCTCGTCGCGGCCGCTGAGCCGCGCCCGGGTGACGGCGGCCAGCGCGGGCAGCAAGGCCGCCCGATCCTGGGTTGGTGGCAGCTGGCGCGTCAAACGCAGCGCCAGATCGTCGACGCGACAGACCTGAGGCTGTGAGAGACGGGAAACGACCAGGCGTTCAACCTCCGCCGGGCGTTCCCGCGCCAACGCCAACGCGCAGATCTCTTCATAGCGCCAACGGTCCGGGTCGGCGCCGGCGTCGGCGCGTAGCCATTCGACGATCGCGGGCAGCGCCTCGGGCGGCGCGACCTCGCAGACCTCGCGCTTCATCGCGCCGTCGTGCGCCGCCAGCGCCACCAAGGTTCGAGACAGTGCGGGCCAGCGCCCGTGGCCGATCGCCAGACGGCAGTCCGGGGTGATGGTCAGGCTGACCTGCGGCGGATGGCGCTCCGTCCGGGTGGCATCGTCGGGCTGCGACGGAAGGCGGTCCTTCAAGAGCGCCGCCGTGTCGCCGCACGCCGGTGGTACCGGGTCGAGGCCTGTCAGCCCGGAGGGCTCAGGCGGAGCCCTGGAGACCGGCGCTGCCGTGTCACCCGCATGGGCAGGCGCGGCGGCGACGAGACCCAGGAGGACACTGCACGCGACGAGGAACATCCCCCAAGATCGCCCGAGAGCTCGCCCGAGAGCCAGCCAATGTTGAAGAGCAGGCGGTCGCCGTGATGTCGGGGCCGGGTTTCTTGTCGTCGGGCATGAGGCGCCAGCCTGCGCCGTTTGGATCGTCGCCAGTCGATGTGCACGAGCTCCCCGAGGCGCTCGCGTCGGTACCGGGGCTTAGAATGTCAAGGCTGCTACAGTAGAATGTGTGTGGTGTCAAGGCTAAGTAGTTTCCCATCCGCGGGGGCCGCGGACCCCGTTTGAGTGA
>Ga0265342_10002549_pt1 | contig 15669 bp, 10 predicted proteins | sample 4CB327metaG_FD_203125 | JGI IMG/M metagenome (GOLD analysis project Ga0265342, IMG submission 203125) | Rhizosphere microbial communities from Carex aquatilis grown in University of Washington, Seatle, WA, United States - 4-CB3-27 metaG | ecosystem: Host-associated > Plants > Roots >...
CAGCAAGATCTGTGTGGTGTCGTCGTACACCATGGTGCCGGCGGGCACGCGGAGCACCACATCCGGCCCGCGCTTGCCGTACATGTCCTTGTTGCCCCCCCGCTCGCCCGCCGCCGCTTGGTGCTCGTGGCGATAGCGAAAATCGAGCAGCGTCGAGAGCCCCTCGTCGACTTCGAGGATGACGCTTCCACCGTCGCCGCCGTCGCCGCCGGCCGGACCGCCCTTGGGTACGAACTTCTCGCGGCGCCAGGCCACGGCTCCGTCGCCACCGTCACCACCGCGCACGCTGATGCGCGCTCGATCAATGAAGGTAGCCACGCGCAGTCTCCTCTACCCAGCCAGGGGGCCGGGAACGCGAAGCTAAACAGCCTCGATGCTGACGAGCTTGCGGTTGCCGGACTGGCTGTACTTCACCTTGCCGGTCTTGAGGGCAAAGAGCGTGAAATCGCGCCCTATACCCACGTTGAGGCCGGGGTGAAACAGGGTACCGACCTGGCGGACCAGGATGTTGCCAGCGAGCACTGCCTCGCCGGAAAAGCGCTTCACGCCGCGCCGCTGGGATTGCGAATCACGGCCGTTGCGCGAGCTGCCTTGACCTTTTTTGTGTGCCATGGCGTCTACGCTCCTGCGTTGATAGAGACGATCTTGAGCGCGGTAAACGGCTGACGATGTCCAGTCTTGCGCCGATACGACTTGCGCCGCTTGTACTTGAAGATGAGGATCTTGTCGCCAAGTCCTTGGCCGAGGACCTCTGCCTCGACCTTGATGCCCGAGACGTTGGGCTTGCCGATTTGGACGTTTCCGCCGTCATCAGCAAATAGCAGCGGCGAGAAAGAAAGCTTGTCTCCGGTGTTTGCGGAAAGCTTTTCGACGCGCAGAGTTTCCCCCTCGGCGACGCGATATTGCTTTCCTCCGGTTTGAATTACAGCGTACATGACTTGGGCTCCAGAGCGAGGCGCGTAATTTAGAGGAGATTGGCGCGCTGTCAAGAGAGAACCTGGAATAACCTGGATCAAATCGAGGATCCCGACTTGGCCCGTACCAAAACCGAGCGAGCGTGGCCGGACAAACCCTCCACCTCGGCGAGACAGGCAACGGCCTCGGCCTGCCTGCGCACGGCCGCCAGGTCGTACTCAATGAACGAGGTGCGCTTGAGGAAATCGCCTACGCCGAGGGGCGACGAGAAGCGCGCACTGCCGCCGGTGGGCAGAACGTGACTTGGCCCCGCAAAGTAGTCGCCGAGAGCTTCGCAGGCCTCGTGGCCGACAAACACTGCCCCCGCGGCGGTGACCTTTTCCGCCCAGGAGCGGGCGTCGGCCAGAGCAATGCCGGCGTGCTCGGGAGCGAGCCGGTTGACGATGGCGATGGCTGCTTCGGCGTCCCCGACCACAATCGCCACGCCCTGGCCACGGATGGCCTTGCCGGCGATGGCCTGACGCGGAAGCTCTGCGAGTTGGCGCTCCACTTCCCTGCCCACGCGTGCGGCGACCTCCTTACCAACGGCGACCAGGATGGGCACAGCCAGGGCATCGTGCTCGGCCTGCGCGAGCAAATCGGCTGCCACCCAGGCGGGCTTGGCCGTGGCGTCCGCGGCGATGACCACTTCGGTGGGTCCGGCGATCATTTCGATGCCCACGTCGCCAAACACCAATCGCTTGGCCGCAGCCACGTAGGCGTTGCCCGGTCCCACGATTTTATCCACACGGGGAATGGTCTCGGTGCCGTAGGCCAAAGCGGCGATGGCCTGCGCTCCGCCGATCAGAAAGACCCGATCCACGCCAGCCTCGAGCGCGGCGGCGAGGGTCTCGGGCGAAGGTCCGGGGGTGGTCATGAAAACCTCGCTCACACCCGCCACCTTGGCGGGCACGGCGGTCATGAGCACGGTGGAAGGATAGAGCGCGGTTCCGCCCGGCACGTAGACGCCGACCCGCGCGAGCGGTGAATATCGGCAAGCCAGTCGGACGCCGTCTTCCACGGTTTGGTAGGAGTGGTAGCGTTCGCGTTCGTGGTACTTGCGAATGCGAGCCGCGGCCTCGGCCAGCGCCGTGCGCACCGGCGCGGAAACGCTTGCCGCAGCGGCCTGCCAATCCGCGCGAGAGAGCTCGATGGCGGAGAGCACACGTCCCTCGAAGCGCTGGGTCAGCTCACGCAAGGCCGCATCACCACGCTGGCGCACATCGGCCACGATGGTCCGTGCGCTCGATTCGATGGACTCCGGCGTTGCCGCAGAGCGGTCGACCAGAACCTTCAGCTGAGACTCGAAATCTGGATCGCCCTGAATGATCGTGCGCAACATGCGAACAACACTACCGCCCGATCACCGGGCGCGCCAGAGGGCGTGGCAGCCCCTCACCCGCCTCGCTGCGCGGGGCGAGTTTTTTCCCTACCTTTTGCCGGACTTGGCAGCTTTGCGAAGGGCGCGGTATTCCTTGATCTTCGACTTCGCCATGTCCTTGTGCTTCGCACAGACCATGCCGAATACCGGAGCAGCAACACCTGTGCACCCAGGCACTGGGCAGAATTGCTTGGGACGGTGCTTAATCGGAGCCGCAACCGCGGAAGCCGAGGCGACAACGAGGGCGCGTGGCGGACGACCACGACGGGCTGCCGGCTCTGCACTGCCCGTGAAGGCGGCAGTGACGGCTTGCTGTACGCGGCGGACGCTGTCAGCCTCGATAGCGGCCACAATCTGATTTACGAACCCTTCAACCAACGATCGGATGTTTGTTTCCATTTGACTGTTCTCTTGCGGAAATGGCGGCCAATAATGCCCCGGTATCGACAAAAGTAAAGAACCTTTTTAAGTCTCGACTTAATTACTCAACACGCAATCGTTGGTGAATGAGCAATTGAGAACATTGCTAGGGAAACCCTGGGAGGGTTCCATACCTTCCCGCGATGGTCCGCGTCCGGCAAAGCCGGCCGGCTCCCCACGCGAATAGGGACGCACTGCGCGCAATGGAAAAGGTATGCGTGCAAATACACTTGACCCAACTGTGTCCACCGGAAATTATGGTTGCGTCATGGTGAAGCGGGGCTCGAAATTGGGTGGCATTTTCTCCTCGTTACGTTCGGGAGACGTACGCAGCTTCTTCGCGCGGACTGCCGACTTAGGATTGGCGGCGTTTGTTGTGCTCGTGGTGGGCATGATGATCGTGCCCCTGCCGGCTTTCCTACTCGATCTCCTCATCTCGCTGAACATTGGCGCAGCCGTCATTCTCCTGCTGGTGTCAATCCACGTCAGCGATGCGCTGCGAATTGCGACCTTCCCCAGTCTGCTGCTGCTAACAACGTTGTTTCGACTTGCTCTCGAAGTGTCGGCCACGCGCCTCATCTTGCTCAAGGCAAACGCCGGGCAAGTCATTCACGCATTCGGCAGTTTCGTGGTGTCCGGTAATCTCGTTGTCGGCGTTGTCGTGTTCTTGATTCTCACCACGATTCAATTCATCGTGATTGCCAAAGGGGCGGGGCGCGTGGCGGAAGTCGGGGCGCGTTTCACCTTGGATGCCATGCCCGGCAAGCAACTGTCCATCGATGCGGAATTGCGGGCAGGTCATATCGATGCTAACGAGGCACGCCGTCGTCGTGCATTGCTAGCGCGGGAGTCCCAGTTCTTCGGCTCGATGGACGGCGCCATGAAGTTCGTCAAGGGCGATGCCATTGCCGGCATCGTCGTGCTCATCACCAATAGCGTGGGCGGCCTAATCGTCGGAATCCTGATGAACGGAATGGACGTCGTGGTCGCTTTGCGCACCTACACCCTACTCACCATCGGCGAGGGTCTGGTTGCACAGATTCCCGCGCTGGTCATTTCTACTGCAGCTGGCATTCTCGTTACGCGTGTGTCCTCGGAAGAGGAAGATGGCCATCTCGGCAACGACATCTGCCGGCAGATACTCGCCCAACCCAAGGCGCTCGCCGCCTCTGCCACCCTGCTTTTCGTGTTGGCCTTGATTCCAGGCCTGCCAGCAGTGCCTTTCCTCGTTCTCGGCGCAATGTTTGGCCTAGTCACACACCGATTGCTGAAGACGCCGAATGCGCCGTCGCCGCGCACCGTGGACTTGCCTCGAGATGGCGACATGGGGCGACCAACCGGTGTTGCTTCGCCACTGCTTGTGCCCATCGCCATCGACCTTTCCGCCGCGCTTACCCAATCCATCCTGCCCAGGCAGGGTCCGTCCCGGCTGGTGTCGGAATTGCTGCCCGCCCTACGCGAAACCTTCTTCGCGGAAGCCGGGATTGCCCTGCCAACTATCAGCGTGTGTGGGGACACGGTCGGCCTTGCGGGTGGCGCCTACGCCATCCGATTGCACGAAATTCCGGTAGCCAAGGGTGATGCCTTCGCCCATGCCGGCTTGACGAAGGCGTCCACGCCTTCACCCGACGAGATCATCGCCGAGCACCTGCATCGGGTTCTGCACCGCCACGGCTACAGGTTTGTCGGGATTCAGGAAACCCAGGCATTGCTCGAGGGTTTGCGATGCTCGCATCCCCATCTTGTTCACGAGGTCGTTCCCAAATTGGTCAGCCCGGTCTTGCTCGCCGATGTCCTGCAACGTCTGGCTCGGGAAGGCCTTTCATTGCGTAACTTGGGTGACATCCTGGGCGTGCTGGCCAAGCGCGCGGGCAACCGGGGCGATGCAGCCTCACTCGCCGAAGACGCTCGCGGCGCCCTGCACCGGCAAATCACCTTTCAATACAGCAACCCGGACGGAAGCGTGGGTGTCTTCTTCCTTGACTCCATGATCGAAGAGACCGTTCGCGAGGCAATCGGGAAGACTGGTAGTCACCTGGCTCTGCCGCCTGAACTTTCCCAGGACATCGTTCGCGCCGTGAAAAGCGCCGTCGCGAGTGTGGCTTCGCCGGTCATCCTGACCGCCAGCGACATAAGACGCCACCTACGCGAATTGCTCGAATCCGAGCAACCGCAGGTCGCGGTACTCGCCTATCAAGAACTGACGCCAGAAACGAAATTGCAGACCCTCGGCCGCATCACAGTCTGATCGTCGAAAAGGCGACCGCAGGCCCGGTGAGCGGCGAAGAAGTTTTCACCACAGAGAGCACAGAGAGCACAGAGACTGAGGGGAACGAAGTAGTTCGGATCCTAGACCCGGAAACCCTTCTTCATCCGGCCTCTGCGCCCTCAGCGCTCTCTGTGGTGAAAAATCCGGCTCTGTGGTGAACCTAATCCACCGGGAGATCTTTGTGGATGTAGTGGCGGCCATCGGGACTGTAATCCGTCGTGCACTGACCGCGTCCGTAGAGCAACCAGCGATAGGTAAGCAGGCCCTCGACACCCACCGGGCCGCGAGCATGCAGCTTGTCGGTGCTGATACCGACCTCGGCGCCGAGGCCGAAGCGATAGCCGTCAGAAAAGCGGGTGCTGGCGTTATGGAACACGCAAGCGGAATCGACCTCGCTGAGAAAGCGGGCCGCCGCCTGGGCGTCCTGGGCCATGATGGTGTCGGTGTGGCGGGATCCATGCTGAGCAATGTGCGCTAGGGCTTCATCCGTCCCTGATACCTGCCGGATCGACAACACTAGGTCGCCGTATTCCGTGTTCCAATCCTCGTCCGTTGCCAGCTTCAAGTGTGGATGGCGCTTGCGGGTCTCGGCACAACCGCGCAGCTCGACCTTGTTGTCCTCAAGGGCCTTCACGCAAGCGTCGAGGGCCGCACCAGCACCGCTGTCCCAAAGCAGGGTTTCCACTGCGTTACACGCAGCCGGGTAGCTGCACTTGGAATCGACGATAACTTTGGCGGACATGTCCGGATCTGCCGACGCGTGCAGGTAAACGTGGCAGATGCCATCGGCGTGGGCCATCACCGGAATGCGCGTGTGGCTGCGCACGTGGCGGATGAACTGCGATGAACCACGCGCGATGACCATCTCGACCAGGTCGTCCATTCCCAGAAGACTGTCCACCTCGGCCCGGTCTTCGAGGAGCACCATCGCGCTCGTGTCGATGCCGTGCTTGGCCAGCACGGCATGGGCCACCGCAGTCAGTGCGCGATTGCTCTTTGCCGCCTCGCGCCCGCCCTTGAGCGCTGCAGCGTTGCCGCTCTTCCACGCCAGGCAGGTGATTTGGACCAACGCATCTGGACGCGCCTCGAACACCACGCCGAGCACGCCGAGCGGTACGCTCGTGCGCTTGAGTATGAGTCCGTGGTCGAGAATGCGGTGGCTGAGCGTTCGCCCCACCAGCTCGGGCATGCGTGCGAGCTGTCCGATGCCGTCGATGGTGGTTGCCAGCTTCTTTTCGTCCAGGGACAGCCTCTTGACCAACGCTGCATTGAGCCGGCCGGCCTTTTCTTCCTCGTGGGCCAGGGCCATATCCGCGGCATTGGCGGCAAAGATCGCCTGCTTGGCCGCAGGCTCGGACAGGGCTAACGCGAAGTCGCCCAGCAGGGCGCTACGCTCGGGTCCGGAAAGCAGCGCCAATCGCCGAGCCGCGACGCGCGCCGCTTGAAGGGTTTCGCGAAGGTTCATGGCAGCATTGTACCCCACTGCAAGCCTGAGGGCGGGTTTCAAACCCGTACCTACACCTACCAGGAGGGCGGGTTTCAAACCCGCCCCCACACGGAAATCCATTCTCCCTGCCGGAACCCGAGAAATCGGCTAACGTCCTGCTCGTGGCCACTGGCGACCCCGAAATCAAACGCGTCCTGATTGCAGACGACGAAATCAACATCCGTCGGGTGCTCGAGGCCATTCTGCGGCGCGACGGCTACGATGTCGTCACCTCTGCCAATGGCGATGAGGCCCTGGTCGGCATGGGCCGCGGGATTAGCACCGTCATCACCGACCTCAAGATGCCGGGCCTGGACGGCATGGGCTTGCTCAAGCGTCTGTCGGTCGACTACCCCGATGTTCCCGTCATCATGATCACTGCGCACGGTTCGGTGGAGAGCGCGGTCGAGGCCGTGAAGCTCGGCGCCTTCGACTATGTGGAAAAACCCTTCGACCAGGAACAGATTCGCCAAATCGTCGCCAAAGCCCTGCGCACCCATATGCTCTCGCGCCGCGACGCCAGGCCCGAGGACACACAGGCGCGTGGCCGTTTCCGGTTGGTCGGCGAATCGTCCGCTATCCGGCAGGTCTACCAGGTGGTCGAAAAGGTGGCCGACACCCCCTCGACGGTTCTCATCACGGGCGAATCGGGCACCGGCAAGGAGCTGGTCGCTCGCGCCCTGCACGACAATTCCTCGCGCCGCGATGGGCCCTTCATCAAAATCAACTGCGCCGCGATTCCCAAGACCCTGATGGAATCGGAGCTGTTCGGCTACGAGAAGGGCGCCTTCACCGGCGCGGTGGGCTCCAAGCCTGGACGGTTCGAGCTTGCCCACGGTGGCAGCTTGTTTCTCGACGAGATCGGCGAGATCCCCGTGGAGATGCAGGTCAAGCTCTTGCGCGTGCTACAGGAGTCGGAATTCGAGCGCGTGGGCGGTATCAAGACCATCAAGGTCGATGTTCGCTTGATCACTGCCACCAACCGCGACCTGGCAGCGGAAATCGCCACCGGCGGCTTCCGCGATGACCTCTACTACCGGCTGAATGTTGTCCCCATTCACCTGCCGCCCCTGCGCGAGCGCAGGGAAGACATCCCGCTTTTGGTGGACCACTTCCTCACGCGTTTCAACGAACGCTTGAAGAAACAGGTCACTGGCGTCGAGCCCGAGGCTATCGACCGCTTGGTATCGCATGGGTGGCCCGGCAATATTCGCGAGCTCGAAAACGTCATCGAGCGAACCGTCCTCTTTTGCGAAGGCCCGCTCATTCGCCTTGCGGATCTCCCGGGCGAGCTTGGCGGCACGCCCAACCAGGCCATGTCGCCACCCACGGCACCCGTGGTGGAAGAACGAGCACCGGCAGCGTCCGCCTCCAGCAGCGCCCTGCCTGCCCAGGGCTGGGGGTCTCAGCCGCCTTTGCCGCCCGCCTCGCAACCCACGTCGGCCCCGCCCGTCGGCGAAGAGGTCGGCTCGCTCAAGGAAGCGGTCCGTGCCGAAACCGAACGCGTCGAGCGCGAGCTGATCCAGCGCGCCCTCGACGAAACCGCGGGCAACGTCACCCAGGCCGCGCGCAAGCTCCAGATCTCGCGCAAGAGCCTTCAAACCAAGATGAAGGAGCTGGGCCTGCGCGACAAGGAGCAGGGGTAGCCCTGCCCCGAAGAAAGCAGCTATCTGGGACCCGCTGCGGTTGCTACGGGAATGCAGAGACTGTGCTATCGTGATGACTGTACCGTGATTGGAATCCGCACGCCCATCGCTCTGTTGGCCGGTTTCTGGTTGCTCGCGCCGGCCCAGACGGCAGACGCCGCCGAGGTCACTCGGGTGCTGTCGGCGCGCAGCCTGAAGGACTTCGATGTCGACGTCTCGCTCGCCTGGCAACACGACAGCAGCCACGCATCGATCAAGCGCGAATACGTCCAGCCAACCGGCACCCTCGTGGTCAACGACTTGGTTCATCACCAGGTCCGCGACTCGATGCAACTGCGCGCCGAGGCCGCCCTGGTCCGCGACCTCAGTTTCGTTCTCGCAGGGTCGTTCGTGCTCGGCGACCAGCGCGGCCTGGACTTTGACCGCAGCGGCGATTGCGCGACCGGGACCTGCATCGAGACCCTGCTCCGCGACGGTATCCTGCCCGGCACTCAGGGGGCGAGCTTTGGCCTCGACGCCGAAAACGGCGGCCGTCCATTCCAGCCGCCTTCGGGCCAGGTCTTTCGCGGCCCCGACCGCAGTGGTTTCGAGTACCTCGGCCTTGGCTTGCGCTGGGCCGCCATGAACCAAGCGCGCGACCAAACCAAGCCGACATGGACGGTCGGTTTGGAAACGCGCCTTTCCGTGGCCGACGACCAGCGCTTCGATCCGGGCAAGCCAATCGCCAATCGCAGTGTCGGACTCGGCTACCACCAGATCCTGCTAACCACCATGTTTTCCCGCCGCTTTGGCGATCTCGAACCCTACATGGGCGGCTTTTTCATGCAGCCCGCGCTCACCTCGAGCAGCGTGTACAAGAACGTCGGCACTGGCTCTTTTGCATCGCCTCAGCGGCGAACCGGCGGCCAGCTCGGCATCGAAGGCACGATGTGGGAGGATCCAGGGCGTCACGCGCGCTTTGCCCTGGAAGCATCGGGGCGATTCGAGTTCCGCTTCGAAGGTCTGGCGCAAAGCGAATTGTGGGAGGTTCTCTCGGGCGATCCGCGTTGCACGGCCGACGCGAGCCATTGCCGTCCCGGTATCGACGTGGATAGCAAGGGCAACGCCGCCCCGAACTCGGGCATCGTGCGTAGCCCGGCCTATGGCCTCATGGGCGGCGATGCCGGACTCTCGGCGCATTTTGGCAGCCATGCTCGGCTGCGCTCCCTCTTCGGCATGCTCTTCGAGGAAGCACACTTCCTCACCGACGCCGCCTCGGGCAACAGCGTCTACGACATCCCTGGCCGACGTTTTCGGGTCGAAGGACAGTACGCTTGGCACGTCCTGGTCGACGCCACGGCTACCTTCTGACCGCCAGCACAACCTGGTAGATGTCGCGCCGGGAGCGCTTGCTTTCGCTGGCCAGGGCGTCGGCGACGTCGCGCGCCGACATGCCCGTGGCAAGTAGGGTACGCGCGCGCTCGACGAGAGCGTCCTCGTCTTCTTCGCCAGCCTGCGGGCCCTCGCTGGCGCCGCCCACCACCAGGGTGATTTCACCGAGAGGACGCGTTTCGGCGTAGCGGGCCGCCAACTCGCCTAGGGTTCCGCGCACGAGCTCTTCGTGGGTCTTGGTGAGCTCGCGAGCCAGGCACGCTGGACGCGCCTCGCCCAGCACAGCCGCCAGTTCGGCCAGGGTGGGGCCGACCCGGTGCGGGGATTCGTAGAAGATAAGGGTCGCACCGAGCTGGCCGAGCCGGGTGAATAAAAGGCGACGCGCGCCTGTCTTGCGCGGTGGGAAGCCAGCGAAATAGAAGTTGGCCGTGGGCAGCCCAGAAGCCACCAGGGCCGCGAGCAAAGCCGACGGTCCCGGGATCGGGACCACTTGCGCCCCCATGTCGACCGCGGCCCTGACCACGCGATAGCCCGGGTCCGACACCGCGGGCGTCCCGGCCTCGGACAGCAAAGCTACGCTCTGACCCGAGCGCAGAAAGGCGCAGGCCTCCTGCGCACGCTCGGGCTCGTTGGCGTCGAAACAGGACTGCGTGCGCCGGTCGATGCCGTGGGACGAAAGCAATTTGCGCGCGGAGCGGGTGTCTTCGGCAAGCACCACGTCCACCCGGCGCAGGGTTTCGATCGCGCGCGGCGAGAAGTCATCGGGATTGCCGATGGACGATGCAACGACGTAGAGCGTGCCGAGCGGTTGTAGACCCACGAGGCAGTGGATCGCACGGATCGTGCCCTGCCCGCAAGCTCGGTCTCTATATAACGCTCTTGTCCCTCATCTCGCGACAAGCGCAGCGACGTCGCGGACGGCGGCACAAAGAGGCGCTCGATGAAGGGTTGGTCGCAGTCGCAGCGTCTACGGCCACGACCTTCTGCGGCGAGCGCGGATTACGCCTTGTGGCCAACCCCTCCGATTCCGCAACGTGGCGAGCGACGCAAGGGCCACCTCTTGCTATCATCGCCCATTCCACAATGGATCTCATCGACGGCCCAAAGCCGCGTACCCCCGAGAACCCGGAGTCGTTCATGCACCGCTTCCGCAAGCTGATTGTATTGCTGGCTGTCTCTGCCCTGGCCCTGATTCTGACCATCGAACGTCGCGGTCAGGACGTCCGCTTCACCGCCGAACCCTCGCTGAGCGCAGCGGTACACTCCGAGAATGCGTCCTACGAGCTGGCGCAGGCGCAGATCTTCAGCAAGACGCTCTATTACGTCAACAGTCAGTATTTTGACCGCACGCGGCCCGACCCCAAGAAGATGCTGGTGGGCGCCCTGGATTTCTTGCAACGCGACGTACCTGAGGTTCTGGTCGACCGATTTCCCGAGCGGGACCCCAAGCAAGTGACGGTCAAGGTTAACGGCGAGCAGAAGACCTTTCCCATCGAGCGCGTGGATTCGCCGTGGACCTTGCGCAGCACGATCAAAGAGATTTTCGCCTTCATCGAGCCACGTCTTCGTCCGGTCCCAACCAAGGATCGGGCTCGCCACCTGGTGGACATCGAGATGACCGCCACCAACGGAATGCTCTATACCCTCGACCCGCATTCGGTTTTGCTGGACGTGGATAGCTTCAAAGACATGCGCACCACGACCCAGGGCAAGTTCGGTGGCCTTGGCATCGTCATCGAGATGGATCGCAAGGGGCGCATCACGGTCAAAAAGCCCATGCCCGACACGCCGGCGATCCGCATCGGCATCAAAGCGAAAGACCACATCGTCCGCATCAACAATGAATCCACCATGAACATGACCTTGCAGGAAGCGGTGGACCGGTTACGCGGCGAGGTGGGCTCGTCGGTCGAGGTGTACATTGATCGCACTGGGCTGCAGACGCCCAAGAAATTCACCATCGTGCGCGATTACATCCGGCCGCCGGCCATCGATCCGCCGCCGCGCGTTTTCAATGTTCCTGCCGCCGGCAAAGAGCCCGCGGCCAAGGTCGGCTACTTCCGCATCGTCAGTTTTTCCGCCAATACCGAGGCCGACTTGAGCAAAGCCCTGAGCTATTTCGAGCACGAGAAGGTCAAGGGCATCGTGATGGATTTACGTGGCAATCCCGGTGGGCTCTACGATCAGGCGCAGAAGGTGGCCGATGCCTTCATCGAATCGGGCGTGCTGGTTTCCATGGTCGGCCCGGGCGGGGCACAACGCAAGGACGAGCACGCCACCCGCAATGGCGACACCAAGGTTCCGCTTGCGGTTTTGGTCAGCCAGACCTCGGCCAGCGCCTCGGAGATTGTCGCTGGCGCGCTCAAGAATCTCGACCGCGGTGTCATCATCGGCGAGACCACCTTCGGGAAGGGCTCGGTGCAGATGCTGTTCGACATCCCGTCGCCCGTCCCCTTCGGCAAGCACAGCGAGGATGACAAGCTGGGCCTCAAGCTCACCACCGCGCAGTACCTTACGCCGGGAGACGTCTCCATCCAAGGTGTGGGCGTGACCCCAGACATCGAGCTGGTCAGGATGCGGGTCGAGAAAAAGAGCGACGAGGCGTGGATCAGTCTGCAACCGTCCACACGCAGGCGGCAGGAATCGGACTACGAGTGGCACCTGGAAAATCCCAACGCGCAGAAGGGCAACCGCCCCTTCGATACGCTGTCCTATCTCTACGTTCCGCCGCCCGGCAAAGATCGCCACCATGCCGACGACGACGAGGATCTCGAGGCCAACGCCGACGAGGAGGAACCCGACGAACCCGCCGATGAGGCGCGCATCGATTATCCCATCGAGCTGGCGCGCGACCTTATCGCCCAGGCGAAATCGGCACGCCGCCAGGATTTGGTGGCGCAATCCAAGCAGTTCCTCGACCGGTCGCGTGCGGAACAAGACAAGAAGCTGTCACTCGCGCTGGAGAAGCTGGGCGTGGACTGGAGCCAAGGACCGGCATCGGCCGAGGGCGATATCCAAGCCACCTTGGCCCTGGCGGGCGGTGAGGCAAAGGTCGGGGCAGGCCAGCCGATCAAGATCCGCGGCTTGGTGAAGAACACCGGTAACACGACGGTGTACCGCGTACGCGCGGTCCTGCGCAGTGACAACCTGCTGTTCGACGAGAACGAAATGGTGTTCGGCAAGATCGCGCCGGGCGCCAGTAAGACCTACGACCTAGCGGTGAAGGTTCCTCGCAATAGCCTGACCCGAACCGATGTCATCCGGGCGGAATTCTCGGGGCAGGGCAAGCTGCGTGCGAACAATGCCGACATGACTCTCAATATCGAGGGCAAGCCGCATCCGCTCTTTGCCTATACCTACCAGACCATCGACGACGTGGCCGGCAACCGCGACGGCCGCGTGCAAAAGGGTGAGCGGGTACGCACCCTGGTCCGGGTCAAGAACATCGGAACGGGTGCCTCGCTTCGCACCGAAGCCATTGTGCGCAACGGTGCTGGACAAGAAGGCATTCTCATCAGCGCGGGGCGCTTCGAGGCCAAGGATCTGGCGCCGGGCGCGACCAAGGATTTCTCCTTCGTGTACGAAGTAGGCAACGATTATCAAGGCGACGAGTACCAACTGGAGCTGATGGTGGCCGACACCGTGCTCGGCGAGTCCATCTCGGACAAGATCAAGATCAAGATCGCCGGACCTGGTGCCGCGCCCGCGCCCGACGAGGGCATGGTGACCATCAACAAAGCCGACGTGGCCTTCCGCGAGTCACCCGCGGGCGACGCCCTGGTCTTGGGACATGCCGACAAGGGAAGCTCATTCCGCAGCACGGGCAAGCTTGGCAACTTCGACCGCATCGAGCTCGAAAGCGGCCGGCCGGCTTTTGTGGCCAACACCGACATCTCGCGCGGCGGTGGCGGTACTGCGTCCTTCCGCCCGCAATGGGACGCCACGCCGCCGCTGCTTTCGGTCAGCGCACCCACAGTGGTGACTGGGAACGTGGTCCACATCTCGGGAACGGCCACGGACAACACCGAGGTCAAAGACATCTACGTGCGGGTTTGGAATCGCGAATCCAAGTTGCCGCCCAAGAAGGTCTTCTATCTGCCGAACCGGGGCGAGAAAACCCGCCTGGCGTTCGAAACCGACGTTCCGCTATGGCCTGGTAGCAACCTGATTCAGGTCTTCGCCCGCGAGGGCAACGAGGTGCAATCGGTGCAGACCCTCATGGTGCTCCAGCGCCCCGTCCCCAGCGTCTCGCAGAAGTAGGGGCGCGATTCATCGCGCCCTCGATCCCCGTCTACCAACCTAGCGCAGCCGGTGGCTGTGGACGACGGCGTGGAAGATCCAGTTCACGACCGTGATCGCGGCCGCCGAGGTCAGTAGCGCGCGCAGGGTCTTGATCTCGAAGGCCGCGATGAGCTTGTCGGTGAGCCACAGCATGGCGGTGTTGACGATGAACGGGACGAAGAAGAATAGAAGGCCCAAGGTCAGCAGGGCGGGTACGAAGAGCACGGCGTGAATCACCCAGCCGAGCAGGAAGTTGAGCACGCTGAACACGACCGAAACGACGACGGCGGTGCCGATCCCCTTGACCTCGACGTCGGGCAGAAGGCGCGCAATGGCAAGAACGGTGACGGCCAGGGCCGCTAGATGAAGGAGCGTGTACATGGACGAGAGGTTACTACATCGCTGGCCAGCTGGTCCGAGTGACCGAGTCGTCGAAGTGTAGAATACGCGCCTTGCCGGCGCGCTTGCCCATGAGCAAGGCGCGGTCGGCCCGGCGCAGAAGCTCCTCTTGATCGAAGTTCATGGTCGCGGGATCGAAGGTGGCCACGCCGAAGGTGGCACCCACTTCGCCCTGCTTGTCGACCGGTTCTCCGATCACGCTCTGACGGATACGCTCGGCAGCCGCACGCGCCTGGACGCTGTCGGTTTCGGGCAGCAGGATTACGAATTCGTCGCCACCGTAGCGGGCCACGGTGTCGAACTCGCGCAGGCTGCGGCGCAAGCGATCGGCCACACGCAAGAGCACGCGATCCCCGGCGTCGTGGCCGAACTGGTCATTGACCTGCTTGAATCCGTCGAGGTCGACGACGATGAGGCTGAGGCTGCGCATGTGTCTGCGTGCGCGCGCGAATTCGCTCTCCAAGCGGCGAATGAGATGGCGGCGATTGTAGAGCCCGGTGAGCGGATCGGTGACCGCCAGGGCCTCCACCTCCTTGCGCGCGTCCTCGACGGCGCGGATAAGCTGGGCACCCTTGAGTGCCGCGCCCAGAACCAGGCGCAAGTCTTCATAGATCATCGAGTCGGATGGGCCATATTCGAAAAGGGCCAAGCCCAAACACTCTCCGCGAAACCCGAGCGGCTCCACGATGACCGAGCGGCCGTCGAGAAAATCCGTTGGTGCAAGCAGCTTGGATCGGTAGCGGACGGGAACCTGCTGCGGGCCTTGCTCGTCGAAGATCAAGGCAGTTTCGAGCTCATCGCTAACCTTTCCCGGCTCGGTAAAAAGCGCGATGACGCCCGCGCGTATGCCGATACCAGGCAGGTGATTGGCGGCCGTCTCGGCCAGCGTGGTTACGTCGGGTGCGGCCAGCAAGGCCGCGGTCGTCTCGGCCAGCGCAGTCATGCGATCCATCAGGACGCTCCGCCTGCGCGACTGCGCGATGGCCGCCAAGTCGCTGGCCGATAGCAGCGCCTCTTGCAGAAGATCCTCGATGCGCGCGCGAACCTCCGGATCGTTGGCGCACGCCATGACGTGACGGCGAAAGACCACTAGGACATCCTGTGCGGCGCCGACTTCGCTACCCCGCCGCAGCAGCTCGTAGCAAATGCTTTCCACGCAATCCAGGAATGATTCCTGGCTTGGATCATTGAGCTGCAAGAGGAACGAGTCGAACAGGCGATCTTCCCAACCGTCGGGAATGAACTCGAAGCCACCGTGGGAGGCGTGGTCGATATCCCTCACCAGGGTGGGCCGGCGGGCGCGCAAGGCCGCGCCCAGTTCTTTCCCTTCAGCGGTGGAACTGTGGGAAGGCACGGTTTCGCGGTGGTGCATGGAGCAACCGCAGGAGCGCCGCTTGACGAACTCGGTTTCGAAGGTGAGCACCTCATGCCCGGATTCTGTCCCGTGCATCGCCGCGGCCAG
>Ga0265342_10002553_pt1 | contig 15646 bp, 6 predicted proteins | sample 4CB327metaG_FD_203125 | JGI IMG/M metagenome (GOLD analysis project Ga0265342, IMG submission 203125) | Rhizosphere microbial communities from Carex aquatilis grown in University of Washington, Seatle, WA, United States - 4-CB3-27 metaG | ecosystem: Host-associated > Plants > Roots > Rhizosphere...
GCCGAGAAGGAGGTTCGAGAGCACGGTGCTTTTCCTACCGATGCGCTCAGCTAGGAACTCGCGCAAGGGTCCCGGCTGTGTAAACCCCTTGACGAGGTGGAGGATCTCGCCGAGTCCCGATCCATTGAAGCGGATGGGAGGAACGCCAGGCACCTTCTGCACAGCCATGATGGTTACGCCATAGACCACGATGGCAGCGGCGGCCCACCGCGCGCGCTTGGCAAGGCCGAGCTGTCGAAGGTCAGGTGCAGGCCCCTGGGAGGGGGCCGCGCCTCCAACGCGGAAGAACAGCGGAGGCACCAGCCAGAACAGGAGCGCACTCGCGATGAAGAAGTGCAGCTTGTAGATAGCGAGGATTCCCGCGAGCAGCCAGCCGGCGAGGAGCTGCAATCGATTGCCCTGCGTGCACCCTCGCAGGACGAAGAGCCAGGCGGCGGCCAGCAGGGCCAAACTGTAGGTTGCGCTGGGCGAGATCTGGGTCAGCCAGTGATACGACATGAACGTATTCCGCATCCCCTGTTGCGCACCGTCGGGTAAGAGCATAATTGCCACGCATGCGGCGAACCCTGCCCAGCTGCCCCAGAAGGTTCCCATGAGGGCGTAGGCCCCGAGCCCGGTGAAAAAGACGCCCATGGGGGCCAGAATCCCTGCAAAGGCGGTGTACGAAGGGATTCCCGATGCCTGCTTGATGAGGGCTGGTGTCAGGTACACCCCATAGTGGTAGAGACGGGCAGGCACGCCCGCCAAGCGAAAGTCTTCGATGGAGGACGCCCCGTGGCTGTCGGCGAAGATTCGAATGTGAACCGCATTATAGAAGCCGTCGACCCATGGCTTGAAGACGACAGTGTTGCCTTCCACCGACATGGGCCGGAGCGAGTCTTGGCACCACAGCGTGGCCGCGGCCAGGGACAGGCCAAGGACCATGAGGCCAACTGAATCGTCTGACTGCTTCCGTACCGGCTTCATCGCAACGAACAGTGCGGCCGCGACCCCGAGCAAGATGCCGAAGTTGGCAACGATGCCAAATGGGGAGAGCCAGGCGAGCAGCAACAGCACAGTGTTGACTGCGGCGTATCCCACGAGCAAGCGCAGCGGAAGATCGAAGAGGACCCCTGCTGCCACGGCTCGCCAGCCGGCGAAGATGGAGCCCACCAGGTAGAACGCGAGGAAGACCGCCTCACACGCGAGGAGCGCGAGGAGCGAAAACGAGCCTCCCGCGGCTTCCGCCCAGACAGCAACCACCGCCGCCGTTAGGGACACGGCGACCAGGTCCGACACGCTATAGGTGGTTTCCACCTTCGGACCAGGCGCGAGGACGCCGAGTATGTTCTGGAAGCGCGCTGCCCGTCGCAAATGCCGGTTACCTTACTGGAGCACGACGGCCTCTGCACCAGTTTCTAGGAAAGGGCCCACGGCCTCAGGATCGGTTCTTGGCGCCTCAAAGAGAGCTATCATTCCCGCAGTGGCGCGATCCCAGGTTTCCGTTTCGCTACAGGACAATCCAACAGGAAAGCGGTGATGATCTTGCAAGGAAGTCGTCGCGATCATAGGCGAGACGGAATTCGTGCGCTCCCGCCACTGCACATCACTATGGCTTTGACCCTGAAGGTTTGCATGCTCGGCCCGCAGACGCGAGGGGACGCGATGCCACATGCCGACCGGCGATGGTAATGCATGACATCGGGCCACATTTTGCATACGGTTGCTGCGATCGTGATCGTGGGCGCCGCTTGGTCGTCGACCACACAGACCCGATCGTACGACAAACGAGGAGACATGAATGACAACGCTGTTCCGCCCTACCGTGTCGAGACCGAGAGTATCGCGTGACACTCGTACGGTCCGTGCTTATGCCCTGGTGGCTGCCGCACTAGGACCACTGCTTCTTATCGAGGCCGGGGCAGCGAGCGCCGCTTCCATCGCGGTGGACGCATCGAAGTCGTCGGCGAATCCGCGCTTTTGGACTGCCGCCGTCGGAACAGGCACGGCCAGCCTGATTCTGCGGGGGGATCTGCAGACGCACTTCAAGATTGGCAACCGCGAGGCCGGCTTTCAGCGTGTGCGCGGTCACGGCATCCTCAACGACGACATGGGCATCTACAAAGCGGCGGGCAGCTACGACTTCACGAAACTCGACACGTACCTGACGGCCATCACGTCCGCGGGTATGCGCCCCTTCATGGAGCTCGACTTCATGCCCACCTCCCTGGGGAGCAGTTCCAGCAATCCCACCCGCAGCCCACCCAGTGACTACAACGCATGGAAGAGCTTCATCACGGCCGTAGCCCAGCACTGCGTGGACAAGTACGGAGCAAGCGATGTGGCGAACTGGTATTGGGAGGTATGGAACGAACCGGACTACTCCGGGTTTTGGGTCAACACCGACATCAACGCGTACTACACCCTTTACGACAACACGGTCGCCGCTCTTACCTCCGTGATACCCAACGTCCTTGTCGGAGGGCCAGTGTCGACCGGACCCGGCCCAGTCAAGGCGTTCTTGCAGCACTGCAAGAGCGCGGGCACTCGGGTGACCTTTGCCTCGTCCCACAATTACCCGGGCGGCGACGGGACCAAGACGACCTCCACCAGTGCCGATGCCGCCGGGCTCGTCAGTGACAACACGACTCGAGTCAGCGGCATCACTGGTGCAGGCTACACGACGACGGATGTGAGATCGTTCAACACCGAATGGAATTCATCGTACTCCGGCCAGGGAGGCAATCCGGCGGACGTCGTCGTCAGCATGGACAACCACTGGAACGCCGGGTTCATTCTCAAGGCCGTCAAGCTGCTTTCCGACAACGATTCGGGCGGCACACCGCCTCTGGATGTGTTTTCGTACTGGGTGTTGTCGGACGTCTTCGACGAATCCACCGGCCCCTCCGGTTCGTATATTTTGGGCAAGAACAGCGGAAATCTTCCTTTTGGTCAGGTGTTCGGCATGATCACTGCCCAGGGCGTGCGCAAGGCTGCCTTCAATGCCTTCAAGATGCTCAACTACCTTGGGCCCAAGCGCCTGCAGGCCACCGGCGGAGCGAACGGCGACGGCGTGGACGCCATGGTCGCTATGTCCGATGCCAGCGATGAGGTTCAAATCCTGGTCTACAACTTCTACAAGACCCTCAACACCACCGGCTCGGATAGTGTAACCGTGAGCGTGAGCAATCTTCCCGCTGCGCTGGCGGGCAAGGAACTCTTCGTCACCCAGTTTCTCGTAGACGAAACCCACAGCAACCCCTACAGCGTTTGGACCGGCCAGAGCAAACCCGGGAGCCCAACCGAAGCGCAGTGGCAAGCCATGCGCGCGGCGCAGCACCTGGCGCTGATGCAACCAGTCGCCAAGAAAACCGTCGACACCACGTTCAGCACAACCTTCACGCTCAACAAGCAGGCGGGGACGCTCATCATTCTTGGAGTCAATCGTCCTCTGACCGGCCGCAACTCCCTTGTGGAGATCGAAGGGGAAGACTACGACGGTCAATCGGGAGCGACCAAGAAAGACAGCGGTGACAGCACCCTGGGACAATCGATAACCGCAAGCAGCGGCAGCTATGTGTACTTCGAGAACGTCGACTACACCGACAGCGGCGTCAATGCCGTTCAGCTGCGCGTAAAGACGGCGAGTGACACGAGCCTTGAGCTGCATGGGGATACTCAGACGGGAACGCTGCTGGGCAAGTGCACGGTGAGCTCTACCTCCAATGCCTGGGCGACGCAGACGTGTACGCTGAGTCCGACCGTGACGGGCGTAGCCAAACTGTACGTTGTTTTTGGCGGCGCCATCGAGCTCAACTGGCTGAAGTTCCAAGCGGGCCCCGACGTGCCTGGCACCGGCGGCACGGGTGGGGGCGGAACGACCGGGGGGGGCACGGGCGGCAGCGCGGCCGGCGGCGCGGGCGGTAGCGCACGCGGGGGCGCGGGCGGCAGCACGGTCAGCGGCACGGGTGGCAGCGCGGCCGGCGGCGCGGGCGGTAGTGCACGCGGGGGCGCTGACGGCGGCGCCAATGGCGGCGCGGGTGGCAGCCCCAATGGTGGTGTCGGCGGCAGTGCACGCGGTGGCGCGGGCGGCAGCGCGAATGGTGGTGGCGGCAACGCGAGTGGTGGCGCGGGCGGCAGCGCAAATGGTGGCTCCGGCGGCAATGCGACTGGTAGCTCGGGCGGCAGCGCGAGTGGCGCAGGCGGCGGCGCGGGCGGCAACTCCGGCTCCGGCGGATCTACCACCTCTGGCGGCAAGGCCTCTGGCTGCTCTTGCCGCATTGGCAGCAGTGGCGGGCCGTCTGAAACGCTTCTGATCTTTGGGCTTCTCGCGGCGGTGCTCGGCCTTCGCCGGAAAAGGGCTCGTCGTCAAAACCCGCCCGAACGGAATTGCAGACTATGAAGAAGAAATCTAGCCTCAGTGCACCGAACCTAAGAATCCTCCACTGCAGTCGTCACGCCCGTCCGGCGCGTGGCCTATCGGCCGGTGCGATCATCCAACTCGGTCTTGTGCTCCTCGCTGCGGCTTGCTCGAAGGCTGGGACGGGTGGTACGGGCGGCACTGGGGGTACGGGCGGCGGCGGGGGGACGAGCTGCCCGACCTCACAGACACAGTGTGGGACCGCCTGTGTGGACACGAGCTCCAGCGACACCAACTGCGGCGCGTGCGGACGCGTGTGCGGAGTTACGCAGCGCTGTGCAAGTAGCACGTGCGTCAGCAACGTCACGACGGGCACAGGTGGGTCGACGGTCAGCGGCGGCGTGAGCGGCGCCGGGGGTTCGACCGGAGGAACATCCGGGTCAACGGGAAGCGGGGGCACGCCGGGAGCGGGTGGCACAGCGGCGGAGGGGGGAACCACACGGACCGGTGGCACGCCCGGGAGTGGGGGCACGACGGCGACCGCAGGCGCGACCGGGAGCGGTGGCACGGCCGGGAGCGGTGGCACGACGGGGAGCGGTGGCACGACGGCGACCGCAGGCACGACGGGGACCACGCCCATGCTGGTTACGTCAGGGCCTTCGGCCTATTGGAAAACCGACGGTCAACTCACGCCAGCGACCAGCGGAACCGCAGACGTGACCGTCAACGACGCATCCAAGGCGCAGAGCTGGGAGGGGTTCGGCGGCTCCTTCAACGAGATGGGGTGGAACTTCCTTTCCATGCTCAGCCAGTCCGACAGGGACAAGGCGATGAACCTCCTCTTCGGCATCGATGGCGCTCGATTCGCCATCGGCCGCATCCCGATCGGGGCGACCGACTACTCGATGGACCGCTACACGCTCGACGAGACGGCCAACGATACGTCTCTCGCCAGCTTCTCGATTAGCCGCGACAAGGACAAGCTGATTCCCTTCGTCAAGGCGGCACAGGCAGTGAAGAGCGACATCCACTTCTGGTCCAGCCCGTGGACACCGCCGACGTGGATGAAGGACGGCCCGTTCAACGACAATTACCCGTTCGACGGCGGCACGATGAAGAAGGACGACGCCACGCTGCAGGCGTTCGCGCAGTACTTGATCAAGTTCGTGCAAGCGTACGCGGAGCAGGGGATCTCCATCGAGGTAATCTCCCCCCAGAACGAGCCAGGCTACAGCGGAACCTACCCAACCTGCGGGTGGGCACCGGCGACCTACGCCACTCTCGTGGGCAAGTATCTGGGACCCGGGATTGCCAGCGCCGGTCTCTCCACAAAAATCATGCTCGGCACCTTCAACGGCGGCACGGGAGATACATCGATCGTCAGCACCGTCATGGGCGACTCCGCCGCGAAGGGCTACATCCGGGTCCTGGGTTATCAATGGGGCATGGATAGCAACATCAGCAGCGCCACTCAGTACAATGTTCCCATTTGGCAGACCGAGCACAAGTGCGGCAACTATCCCTGGGCGACACCGTTCAACGGTACCACTGCGCCCAACGACCAGGCCTACGCCGTCGAGAGCTGGGGTCTCGTCCGAGACTGGATCAAGAAGGGCGTCACCGCATACAGCGTGTGGAACATGGTGCTGGACACCGCGGGCATCGGCATCGACTCGAAGCGGGTCTGGCCGCAGGACGCCCTCTTGACGGTGGACACGTCGGCGAAGACGCTTAACGTCACGCCGGCCTACTACGTCTTCCGTCACTTTTCGCAATTCGTCGCGCCGGGGGCGACGGTCGTCGGAACGACCGGTGGTGACGCGGTGGCCTTCAAGAACGCCGACGGCAGCATCGTCGCGGTTGCGTACAACTCCGGAGCCGCGAAGACGATGACCGTGTCCATCGCGAACAAGACGTTGCAGTTCGCGATGCCGGGCAACGGATGGGCCACTGTCGTGTCGCGCTGATCGCTGTTTGGGTTGGGCTCTGCGCCTGGGTACCCAGCGGATGGCGCCCCGCTTCAAGGATCCCCAGAGGAGCCTTCAGCGATGCGTCATTAGCGATGCATTATTGTGGACTGATTTCCGCCCGATGCGCGACTGCTCCATACAGGCGTGGTCTACGAGCGTGCTGACCCGCGGGGCTTCGGTCCTGGTGGGTTCCACACCTGACGTCAAAAGGAGTTCGCATGACATCGTCGTCCGTTGACCGCAGAGTATCGTCGTTGACTTTCGTTCTTGGGCTAGCTGGGGCGCTTCTGCTCGCAGTCAGCTGCTCTAGTGGCGGACCCGCCAAGGGCGCAGGTGGCAGCGATTCTGGCGGAACGACCACTTCAGGCGGGGCCACCGGTTCCGGAGGTTTGACCGGCGATGGCGGCAGCGTGGGCAACGGTGGCACCACGAGCTCGGGCGGCACCACGACCGGGGGCAGCACGACCAACAGCGGCGGCGCCACCAGCTCCGTTGGCGGCACCACGGGCAAGGGCGGCACGACCTCGAACGGCGGTAGCAGCGCTAAAGGAGGCTCCACCCTCACCGGTGGCACCAGCTCGGGCGGTCAGCCTGGAGGGGGCGGAACGACTGCTCGCGGGGGAGCGACAGCTTCCGGCGGCACGACGGCCTCCGGCGGCACGACGGCCTCCGGCGGGACCACGGGAAGCGGTGGCCAGACCAGTACAGGCGGCACCGAAGCGGCCTACCAAGGCCCTTGCGATGTGCTCTCCGGCGGGTGCGCGGAGGCGTACAGCGTGGCGAGGGCCATGGCGGCGAGCTACACGGGGCCGCTTTTTCAGCTTGGAAAGGCCTCCGACGCGAAAGCGGCGACGCTCGATGTCGGCCAGACCAGCGACCACAAGGCGGACATGACGACCTGGAGCGCCTACTGCGGCGGCACCCAGTCCAATTGTGTGGTCTCGAAGATATACGCCCAGATCCACAAAGGCAGTAACGATCTTCTGCCGGGCGTATGGAACACCCCCTGGAAGCCGGACTGTAGTGCCGGCGGCTACACCTGCGCCGCGAAATTCACCATCGAATCGGGGACGGGCTTGCCGATACTCACGACGGTTTCGCCACAGGAATATGCGCTCTCCGGCGACAACTTTGCCACCGGTATCAACGGCGGGTCGAAGGCCATGGGCATCATGTACAATGGAAAGCCGGTCAAGAGTAATTATTGCTGCGGCGTCATCGGCCTTACCCACAAGTACAACGCGACTGACACCACCGGGACCGATTTCATGCTCGCCCTGGCGTACGGGTGGAAAGATTCGGGCGGCTGCTGCATTGCTACCAACTGCGGCGCGTCCGACAAATACTGCGTCGGCGCGGAGGAGGAGGAAAACAACGATATGTACGACTACGGTTCGTCACCCGTCGACAACGCCATGGTCGTGACCCAGTACGACCCGACCGCGAACTCTGTGATTGTTTACCTGAACGGCACCCTGGGGCTTACGAAATCGCCTCCCAAGGCGGGGAAGCTCAACGCGGGGACGGCCATCCACCTTGGCGGCGGGGGCGACTTGAGCCAGCCGGATCCGGTCCTCATGCGGGAAGCTCTCTTCACGAACAACGTCATGAGCGGGAGCGAAGTGAAGGCAATGCTGACGAATACCGAAGGGTTCTTTACGTCGCTGAAGTTCCCCTAAGAAGACTAGGGAAGAATCAACCCCACCCGATTGCCGCGGCGAATGCCTTTAATGAGCGAGGCGTGAGATGCGAACCATGACGTTGGCATCGTTCTGGAATTCCAGCATCGTCTGCCGGCTGCGTGTGGGCCAGATGTCATACGCGGGAAACGGCTGGTTCGTGGTCAGGTCGATCTGCTGCACAAGGTAGATGTCGTAGAACAGGCCGTGGGCGAGGGCATCGAAGATGACGGGGTCATGCTTCGCGGTCTCGAAGTCCATCGCACCGTATTCCATGATGGTGTAGAGGCCGGGACGATCGGCGACGATGATGATACGCTTTTCGTGGAGGTTCTCGAAGAAACGCCAGGTGGTGGAAGCCTCCCTGGTCTGGGTCAGCCTGTTCAGCATCCGATGTTGGGAGGCGACCGGCAGGTAGAATGCGACGACCGCCGCGGCTAGCAGGATGGCGACCAAGGGCTTCCAGCGTCTGAGCCCAAGGGTCAAGGCCCAAGCGGCGGGGAACGCGAAAAAGGTGTCGATCGCGAGAACCAGGCGCGCGGCCGACGGGTGCTGGGCGCGCCCCCACACGTAGGTGAAGACGAGAAACGCTTGCACAAGCATCCAGGCCGTGACCAGAACGGCGAATCCCACATAGGGAGCCTTCCACTCGCGCGCGAGCAGCCGGCGGTAGAGCCAGCGCAACCAGAGAATGCACCCGACGACGCCGAGGGCGATCACGATGCCCGAGTGCGCGGGTTGGGAAGCGAAAGGCGTCAGGACGGGCTGGAAGTAGTCGCGCGCGTTGTTGAAGAAGTTCGAGACGCTGAAGACGATGGCCCCGGGCTCTTGTTCCGGTACGCTCCCACGGAACACCGCTTGCCAGATGCGGGGCAGGAGAAACGCGGGCGTGAGAGCGTAGATGAAGGCGAAGGGACGCAGGTCGCGCCACCTGACCATCCGGAGGAGGAGCAACAACGCCACCACCGGTGGGAGGAACAGGACGCTCTCGTAGCGGATCTCGGCGAACATGCACAGGTTCATCCACAGGACTGCCAGCCTTTCGGGCGAAGGCGCGCGACAGTGGTCGAGCAGACTCTTGATGACCAGCAGGGCGAAGAAGGCGGCGAAGAAATCGAACCCGCCCGAGCGGACCGAGAGCAATGTAATCGGATGGGCCACCACGAGCAGGGCGGCAACGATGGCGAAGGTCTCACCGCCCTGTCGCAGCGGCGAACCCTCCGAGGGTTTCCCTATCGAAGACTTGGCCAGCCGGTAGGCCACGAGCACGAAAGCCGGCAGCACCATCAGGTTGAACAGGAAGACGTTCTTGTACGAATAGCCGCCGAGGACGTGGACCAGGCTGACCAGGAACGGGAACAGTGACGGCCGTTGGTCGACGGCCACCCCGATGTCCCAGTAGCTGTCGTAGTAGTACTTGCCGGAAACGGTGAAGGTGGCGGTCCTGGTAGCCCAGAGATTTTTCGACGTCCCGACTAGGCCCGCTTCGTCGGAAAGCATCCGCAAGGCGGGATGGATGGCAAGCCCCGCGACGACGGTCACGACCAGGGCGACAACGAGGCCCGGCCAGTTCTCCCTCACCCACGCAAGCACCGTCGCCCAGCGCAGCTCGCGCGCGGCATAGAGGTAGGTGCCGGTCCAGCTGAGCACCGTGGCCATTAGGAAGTAGTAGGCCGAATGAACGAAAAGCGGCTCGGTGTAGCCGGGCTGGACGACGCTGATCACGAGCAGGGTCAAGAGTGCCGCCGGCAGTAGGACGAAAATGATCTTTGCCGGTGTCCAGACTAGCTTGTTCATGGTCGGAGGCCCCCGGGGGCCGGCTCCCAATACCCTATCACGTCGAGCTGGAGGCCGTCTTCGCGGAGCGCCGCTGGCGAGCCAGCGCGAGGATGACGAATCCGAACAAGAGCAACGATCTTCTGCCGTCCGCCAGCCCGCGTCCTTGTATCGTACACGCGCAACCAGGGGAGGATTTGCCGCCCGGCGTAGGCGAGGATCCGGTCGAGCCGGAATTGCCGCCTGCTTGGCCACCCGAGCCCGAGCCACCAGAGTTACCTGTCATTCCTCCACTGCCACCACTGCCACCACTGGCGCGCCCGCCCGAGCCCGACACGCCACCTGCACTCCCCGAGGTCGTGCCGCCCGCGCCACCGTTCCTGGCGGTAGTACCGCCGGTGCTGGGCGTACCGCCGGTGTTGGTCGCGCCGCCGGCACCTGCTGAGGCAGCCGTTCCTCCGCCCGTACCACCGCCAATGCCCCCTCGTCCGGCATCGCTCACGCCACCACCCACTCCAGCGCTACCACCTGCGCCCGATGCCCTTCCGCCCGACCCGCCCGAGGCAGCTCCACCCGTGCCACCAGCGGCCCCTCCGCGACCGCTGCTTCCGCCCGTGCCGGAGGCTAGGTCCATGGAGGCGTCTCCCCCCGCGCCAGCATCGCCGCCCCCGGTACCAAAGTCGTTATCGAACGCCACCCCGTCGAAGGGCACCACGATGACCTTGGTGCCGTGATTGGTACCGGGCAGTACCTGGTTGTCCTTGTCGACATCGGATACGGCCCAAGTGATATGGGTCGGGTGGCCGTCCTCCAGCACGACGCCTGGTCGCTCCATTTTGTACCAGGCGTTGCAGGTGGTGCTTCCCTCGTAGCAGAAGATCTTCTGGTAGTCCCGGGGAGACCAAGCGTACCCGTTATCCTTCCAACTGAGGCCGTCGGACGAATACAGGTGCCAGCCCACGCGATCTCCGGAACCCGAATAGACGACGTGGTAGGTCCCACCGCTGCGCCAAATGTGGGGATCCTCTTGCCACGTGAAGGCTGGGTTGGAGACGCCGGGTATCGAGGTTCGCTTCGGGTAGATGGTATCGGCCGCGTCTGATGATTGTGTATACGCGCACGTGGGCTTCTGCTTCACGTAATGGCCGCACAGGGTGTCTGAGATGGCGATAGTCCCGTGGCGCTCCACGATTTGGTACTTGCCGTCGTGGCGCGGAAACATGCTTATGTTGGACGCACCGATATCGCTTTGGGGTGAACAACCCGTCCATGGGCCGTCGAGAGAGCTCGACTTGAAGATCTGGAAGGGAACGATCTCGCTGACGATGACCGCGTAGGTACCGTCGGGCAGCTCGGCCGCGGAGACGTTGTGCCCCTTGTGCGGTGTGGAGCCGCCTGTGCTGTACACGTAGTCTTGCCGTACGTACGGACCAAGCACGTTGGTTTGGCTGATGGCATGGTAGGCGTCGGAGCCCTGCCAGGCCGTCCCGAAGTTCGAGTTTGCGTCGAACGTGCTCATGAACATGTGGTACTTGCCGTCTTTGGCCGGGATGATCTCCCCGTCCCAGTAGTACCACTGCGGATGAACGCCAGCGCCCATGGCGCTCTCGATGCCGTTCGACAGGTCGCGCGGCAACGCCGCCGTCCCCCATGATGCCGAGCTGAGCGGCGAGACGATGGGGGTCGGTTGGAGATAGTCCTCAAATGGTTTCGCGCTTGCGGTCCCAGCGAGGCCGACGTACGCGAGCAGGACGGCCGTCGCGATTCCTACCGCCAGTGGCGCGGACTGCGTTGAAAGAGCCGAAAGCGGTTGGTGCGGTTTGCGCATGATAGAGACCTCATCTTTTCGTAGCAGGAGAGATTCACTTCACTTCGAAGCCCAGGGCCAATAAACGGAGTAGCGCTGGTGGTGGAGATCGTAGAGCGGCCGGAACGTGGTCCCCGTGGCAGAGCCAGCATCTTGCGCCTTGTACGCCATGGGGGTGCCGGCAACAGGCGAAAGCCAGTCGGCAGGATTCGTCGAGCTGTTGGTGATGGTCGGAACAGCAACCGACGCCGTACTGAGATAGGCGTCCTTGTCAGCAAAATCGTTCGGCATGTTCGCGCTGCCGAGCTCACCGGCAAGCAACACGGGACCGAAGAACACTGCGACCATGGACGATACATCCTGGGCATGCTCAAGGCGCAGCGAGGCCGGAAGCGTCAGGGTGACGACGTCGCCAACCTTCCATTGGCGACTGACGGAAACGTAGGTCGATGCATTTGCTGCCTGCGTCTGTGGGGTACCGTTGACCGTCACAGTCGCTGAGCCTGTGACCCACGAGGGGATGCGCAAGTTGAGGGTGGCTTGGGTCGCGTCGCCGCCCTTCACGATCGTGATACCAACTTGCTCGCCAGCGGCAGCATTGCCTTTCTCTTGTAGGGTCAGCCCGGTTGCATCCCAGGTCAGCTCATTCGGAAAGTAGAGATTGATCCACAGCGAGCTGCCCTGCTGGAAATAGATGCCCTCGTTGTAGCGAGGCGTGTTCTCTATTCCCGTGCCATTGTCGCAGAACGTACCGTTGACATAGGTGCGGAAATTTCCGTACAGCGGCGTGAAATACACCACATTGCCGGTGTCGGGCGCGACCGAAGCAAGAATATGGTTGTAAAGCGCTCGCTCGTAGTAATCGGCGTAGTCGATGCGAGGGCTTCTCTCGAACAGGACCGAGGTCAGCTTGAGCATGTTGTGCGTGTTGCAGGTCTCGGCTGTGGTGGGTGGGAGGACCTTCTGGCCATCGATCGACGCGCCGGCCTCCACACCAGCCTTATCGAGCCATTCGTGGAATGAGTCGCCCCCGATGACAAAGGCGTGCTTACCGGTCAGCAACTTCCAGAAGGTCTCGGAGGCCTGAAGGCTGGCCGTGTCACCGCTGAGATTCGCGGTATGTGCGATGCCGAGCGCCTGAGCGATATGGCAGTTGCCATGAAGGCCGCTCAAGTTGTCCTGGCCGGCGGCCAGAGGAGTGATGAACCACGAGCGATTGAATATCTTCGCGGTGTCCAGGTACTTCTTCTGCCCAGTTACCTCCGAAAGCTGCGCCAGCACGTCGCTCATCGCGCCGAACTCGTTCTGCGGATTCCCACTTCCGTCGGTGCGGAAGGTCTTCTCGATGGTCGCAGCCGACAGGGCGGCAAGTCGCCCCTGAAAGTAGTCGGCCATCTTGGTCACGACGTCCAGCGCCTGCTGGCTTCCAACATAGTAGTTGGCGTCGAGCAACCCAGCCATGATCTTGTGAACGATGTAGTAGGGGACCACGATGCCGCCGTTGTCCGCCCCGGACTTGCCTTCTACCCAGTCGAACACCGCCGTCGGGAAAGGGGCCAAGTAGCCGCTGCCCAGCGCCGTTTGACACTTCGCCAGCTCGCCGACCACGGAGTTGACCTTGGTCTGGAAGGAAGTATCGCCCGTAGCCGCGGCCATGCGTGACGCGGCGGAGAGGTAGTGGCCGAGCATGTGGCCCCGAAGGAATCCAGTGTCCCAGCCCGCGTATCCGCCGCTGACGCCGTTGGCCTGGGGTACCTTCGCAAAGTTACGGTACTCATAGAGCAGCTTGTCCGGGTCAAGCGAGGCCAGGGTACCTTTGCGGTGCAATTCCTGCCGGTCGTAGAATGGGCTTCCCGACAGCAGGCGTACATGCGCGGCATCGACCATCTGGACGGGGCCGGATGCCGAGGCCCCTCCAGTCGCGACCGTGCCGCCGGAACCAGCCGAGCCTCCCTTGCCAGACGTGCCGGCCGTATCCGTGATTCCGCCCGACGCCACGGCCCCGCCAGTCGCAACCCTGCCGCCGAAACCGGCCGCGCCTCCCTTGCCAGACGTGCCGGCAGTACTTGTGATTCCACCCGACGCTAGGGCTCCACCGGAAGCCGTCGAGCCTGCCTCCGCCAGCATGCCCCCGCTGCCCATCGCTTGCGTGCCGCCAGGTCCCCCCGCGCCTCCTAATTCGGCCGCGGCGACGCTGCCCTGAGCGCCTGCTAGGCCGCCACTCCCGGTGAAACCGTCCCCCCCACCGTCTCCGGCCGAACCTAGGCGGCCCCCTTTGGCACCGCCATTGCCAGCAGCCGAACCTCCGGCGCCGCGTTTGCCCGACCCACTTGAACATGCCGCGAGCGACAATGACGCCGTGACTCCCAGAAGGACCACCCGAGAACAGCGTCGCGAACCTTGCATGAAGCATCCTCCCGGCACGAGTGGAGACAATTCTCTTGGGACGCTCTTCATTCTTGGGGCAGTGGTGCGAGTACCGGCTTTCCGTTTCGATGACTCCGCGGAGAGCGACTGGTGGAGGTAGACCGCTAACGGGGCGACAACTCCCTGTCGCAGTGCAATTGCGTTGACTCGTGACGGAAATCCTCATGGTCGGCCACTGCGTAGGTGGATGAGGTTGAAAGCGAGTCAAATGCTCACGGTGTCGATCCTGACGCGCAAAGAGCGTGCTCTTTTCTGTGCCCTCCTCGAGCGCAAGCTCGTCGCGGCGCCGCTCGTGCTGGGAGTCGTGACCGCATACTCATCCGTGGCCACCGCAGACAATCCAGGAAGGCGAGGGGCAGGTAGATGCCGCTCACGCCTCGGCGGTCTTCCGACCCTCTACCATTGAAGAACGGCCTGAACCGTGTCGATGGGTTTAGGTGGACCGAAGCAGCACCCCGCGGGAACTGTATGGTCAAAGCGGTTCGACTTGCCGTCGCGAGCAGACCATCTCGACGGTTACTGCCAGGAGGCGCACAAATGAAGAAGATTTTGCTTGGAATTCTCGTCTCTGGTCTCGCGGTCGTCCTCCCGTCCTGCGGGGGAAACAGCGCCCCATCGGCAAACAGCGGCGGGGCGGGTGGTGGAATGGGGGGAGTTCCTTCCACGGGCGGTGCCTCGGGCAGCGGAGGGAAGAGTGGAGCTGGAGGGCTCTCAGCCGCGGGCGGCAGCTCGGCCACCGGCGGCACGTCGTCAACCGGCGGGCGGACTGGTACCGGCAGCTCGGCAGTCGGCGGCGCACCGGCGACCGGAGGTCAGTCAAGTGCGGGCGGAATCTCAGCGGCAGGTGGCGTGGCCAGCGGTGGGCATCCAGGTTCGGGCGGAACCTCAGCTGCAGGAGGCGCACCGGCAATGGGCGGCAGCTCGGCCGGCGGGGCAGGCGGTACACAAGACGCCAGCACGCAAGACGCTGCCTCTACGGGCGGACGCGGTGGAAGCGCGGCTGCTGGCGGCACCTCTGGCGGAGGCTCCGGAACCGGTGGCGCCCCGTCTGTGGACGGCGGGCTCGGCTCCCTTGGTTGCGGCAAGGCCATCACGCGACCTGATGCGAAGACCCAGCAAACCATGGACATTCAAGGGACGACCCGCTACTACCTGCTCGACGTTCCAACCAGCGCCGACAACAAGACGCCGCTCATGCTGATCTTCGCTTTACACGGCCACAACATGAACAACATCTCGGTCGTGGGCATGTACAACTTCACCTCGCGATCGGGGGGCAAGGCCATCACCGTGTATCCGCAGGGCGACGGCGACGCGCCCGGTACGACCTCCAAGTGGGGCAGCGGAATTACCTCGAACTGGACGAGCAACGACGCGAACTACGCTTACATACAGGCATTGAAGGCGGATCTCGAGAACCGATTCTGCATCGATACGAGTCGGGAGTTCTTCACCGGGTTCAGCATGGGCGGGATGTTCACCAATTCCATCGCCTGTGCCCACAACAGCTGGTTCCGCGGCTATGCACCCGTCGAAGGCATGGGGCCTGGCACCTGCGCGGACAACAACGCCAAGCCCGCCATCATGATCCACCAGGGGACCGCCGACACCACGGTCACGCCAACCGCGGGCGGCGAGCCGACGCGTG
>Ga0265342_10002554_pt1 | contig 15640 bp, 13 predicted proteins | sample 4CB327metaG_FD_203125 | JGI IMG/M metagenome (GOLD analysis project Ga0265342, IMG submission 203125) | Rhizosphere microbial communities from Carex aquatilis grown in University of Washington, Seatle, WA, United States - 4-CB3-27 metaG | ecosystem: Host-associated > Plants > Roots >...
CTCGCCTGTTTCAAACTCGGCCGGAATGAGGGCCTTTGCCCTCTTCACCGCCGCGGGGTGAATGACCCGAGTCGTACATTCCGAAACCACGACTGTTTCCTCTCTCATTTGAACGCTTGTTCAAATGAGATATTAATGGCACCGCCGCGATCTGTCAAGAGCCCGCGTGAAACTGCGACTCGAAAAGTCGGGAATACGTGCCGCCCGCTCCTAGAAGCTCCTCATGAGTTCCGCGCTCCACGATGGACCCCCGGTCCAGCACGAGAATCGTATCCGCGGCGAGAATGGTGCTGAGGCGGTGCGCTATAACGATGGACGTCCTGCCCTTCATGACCCGTGCAAGGGCTTCCTGCACGAGGGTTTCCGACTCGCTATCAAGATGGCTCGTTGCCTCATCCAGAACGAGGATTCGCGGGTCTTTCAGCACGACGCGGGCAATGGCCACACGCTGCTTCTCGCCGCCGCTCAGCCGGTAGCCTCTTTCTCCAACCAGGGTGTCGTACCCATCCGGAAGCCCGCGTATGAACGAAGCGATATTGGCCGCTTCACAGGCATCGTCCATCTGTTGCAGGGTCGCGTCGGGTCGGGCGAACAGGAGATTCGCGCGCAGAGTGTCATGGAAGAGATAGCTTTCCTGCATTACCATGCCGACGGCGGAGGAGAGAGAATCCAGGGAGAGGTCGCGCAGGTCTATCCCGTCGAGCACGACGCGGCCCTCCGTGGGATCGTACAGCCGGGGGATGAGGTAGCTCACGGTTGTCTTTCCGGCGCCGCTTGCCCCCACCAGGGCAACCAGCTGACCGGGGGCGGCCTCAAAGCTGACATCGTGGAGCGCCTTTGATCGCGCCTGGCCGACGGAGGACGGCTCTGCCTGCTGAGGGGTCGCGGTGCCTGAGAAAATCCCTCCCACGGTGTCGGGCCGTGCAACACGCTTGACGGTGCTGAGGCGAATGTCCTCCCCCGTGGCGGTGTAGTCGAAGCTCACGTGCTCGAAAACTAGGGCCCCGTTCACCGAAGGAAGCACGCGGGGGTTGTCCTTTTCTTCAATGTCGCGAGGAAGATCAAGAACCTCGAACACGCGCTCGAAGCTCACCATGGACTGAGCGAATGAGACCGGGGCGCCCGCCAGAGAGCGCAGCGGACCGTAGAGCTGGCCAAGGTAAGAGCTGAAAGCCACGATCGTTCCAATGGTGAATACGCCCCGGATGGCCAGATGCCCGCCCACGAGATAGACGAGCGCGGTTCCCACCGAACCGACCATGCCCATGAGCGCGAAGAAGCGGGCGCCCGCGGTGGACTGGCGGACGCTGATCCGCCGCATCTCCTCAGCCCGCTTGCGAAAGCGCCCCACCTCCACCTCGTGGCGCCCGAAAAGCTTCACCAGGAGGAGACCGCTGATATTGAGGGTCTCCTGCATGAGCGCGCTCATGCGCGCCGACTCTTCCATCTGTCGCCGGGCCACCGCGCGCAAAGTCTTGCCCAGCCGCCGCGCGATCAAGGCGAAGAACGGCAACACGACGAGACCCATGAGGGTCAGGCGCCAATTCAGCGCGAGCATCACCAGAAGGGTGGCAACGACGGTGACGATATTCGTGAGGATGTCCACAAGAGTCGAGCTGATGGCGGTCTGCGCCCCCATGACGTCGTTATTCATACGGCTCATGAGCTCGCCGGTCTTGTTGTGGGTGAAAAAACGCAGCGACATGCGCTGGAGATGGGAGTAGAGGGCGACGCGCAGATCATAGATGACCCCCGAGCCGATGATCGTCGTCAGGGTGTTTTCCAGGACACCGAATACCGCTCCCAGGACCGGCACCGCGAGGAGCGCGAGGGCGAGGAGATCGAGCTCGCGGACATCCCCCTTTGGTATGGCGTGATCGATCAGCTCACGGAAGATCAGCGGCGTCACCAGGCTCAAAGCCGTGCCGGCGAGGATCGTAATGAGCAGCCCCGCAGTGCGCCCCCAATAGGGACGCGCGTAGGCGGCGACCCTTCGCAGAAGCGGCCACGTGATGCGCTTCAGCAGCTCACGATTGGGTTCCTCGGGCTGCATCCAGAACCTGTTACCATGCATGACGGGAATCCCTCCCTCCCCCGCGCGAGATCACGTCCTGTGAACCGTGCCGCGCGCCAGAGAAGCGAACATGCCGGCGCAACACATGCCGGCGAATATGCGAAAGCCCACGCGGAAAGCGGTGAGAAATGCCGGATACCGCTCAGGGGTGATCTCCACCTGTCCCACGATCATGGAGATCACAAGGGCGGCTATTCCCATGCTCAGCATCTGGCCGATGAGCCGCATGACGCCGGTTGTCGCTGATGCCACCGCGTAATGCTTTCGCGATACCGAGCCCATGATGGCGCTCGTGTTGGGGGACGAGAACAGTCCGAATCCGACCCCACAGAGCATGAGAATGGCGACGATCAGTCCGACGGGCGACGCCGCCCGCATGAACGAAATCAGAATGAGCCCGGTGGTGCTCATGGCCATGCCGACAGTTGCCACGATACGGGGCTCGACCCGATCGGAAAGCCGCCCCGCCAGCGGCGAGCACAGCGCCATCATGACTGGTTGCGAGAGCATGAGGATGCCGGCGTTCTGGGGGCTCATGCCTTTGACGTATTGCAGAAAGAGGCTGAGGAGGAAGGAAAGCGCGAATGTCGCCGCGTAATTGATGAGAGCAGCGAGATTCGAAAAGGCGAAGACCGGGTTCCCTCTGAAGAGACTGACATCCAGAACGGGATAGGCGACCTTGGTCTCGCGGAACGCGAAGCCCCCGAGGAACGCGACCCCGCCGAGTATGAACCACGCGCCGTTCAAAGCCGGCAAGACGCTGAAGCCGTACATGATGCCGACCAGCGACACGGCATAGAGAAGAGAACCGAAAAGATCCAGCTTTTGACCACGCGCCTCCGCCCATTCACCGCGCATCTTCCAGAGGGTCAGGCCGACGGCAATCAATCCCAAAGCGGTCGTGAGATAGAAGATGCTCCGCCAGCCGAAAGCCTGTGTCATGAGCCCGCCGATGAAAGGCCCCAAGGCACTGCCGGAATAGACTGAAGCCACGGTGACGCCCAGCGCGCGGCCGCGCTGTTCCGGTGGATAGACCGAAGTAACGATGGCGACACCGGTCCCGAACATCATTGCGTCCGTGAATCCCTGCAATGCCCTCAGGGCGACCAGCATCGTTTGCGAAACGGCGAGCCCGCAGAGAAGCGAGACCACCGAATACCCGATCATACCGGAAAGGAATACCTTTTTTCGGCCACGGATGTCGGCAAAACGGCCCATGGGCACGAGAAAAACCGCGGCGGCCAGAAAGTAGGCCGTGATGACCCAGCTCAAGGTGACGGCGTCCGCCGAAAACTCGCTGCCGATGGACGGAAGGGCGATGTTGATGGACGAGCCCATGAATGGCGTTAGGAAAGATGCCACCGATGCCACCAGAAGCACGATGCGCTTGTCGGTACCGCTTTGTGAAGTCTGCACTGATTCCGCTCCCTCCCCTTGATGTTGGCACGACTATACCCAGAGGGAGCTGCCCTGCCTATCATGCGCGGAGAGGAAAAGCTTGACACTTCGGCGCAAGGTGGTAGCATGGTCCTTCCATACGCCGAAGCAGGGGATTTTGTCCGATGGCGCGCGGAGGATACAGTGGAAGGCTCTCCAAAACGGCGGATTTGGCCCGGCGCGGCACGGATCGTTCTCATTTACGCGGGTTTCGCCACGCTCTGGATACTCATCTCGGATCGCGTGGCCGGTTTGCTGTTCAGCAACCCTGCCACTCTCGTGCTCGTCGCCATGGCAAAAGGTGTCTTCTTCGTCCTTGTGACCTCCCTCATGTTGTATGTTCTCATCGCTGGTCATGTGCGCGAAACGCGGGCGATCAAGACCAGTCTTTCCCGAAGCGAAGAGAACCTGAGCTCCTACATCGCTACGGCGCCCCTGGCGGTTTTCGTCTTCGATGCGCAGGGCAAATGCGTCGAGATGAATGCGGCCGGCAGGCGCATGCCCAACATTCCTTGGAATCTGCATAGGTCTTCTGAATTCGCCGACCTGCTCCCGCACGCCTACCACGAACGGGCCGCGGAGGACTTCGCGTCTCTCATGAAGGATGGGCATTGGGAAGGCGATATAGATCTTGGCCGTGCTGTCGGGCCATCGAAGTGGGTGCACGCCCGAGGCGTGAAGCTCTCCGATTCGCGAAGCGTCGTTTTTTGCCAGGACATGACCGATCAGTGGAAGGCCGGTCTTGAAGTGCGTCAAAGCGAGCATCGTTTCCGCTCACTGTTCGAAAACATGCTGGAAGGATTCGCTTACTGCCGCATGCTCACGGACGATGCGGGCGTGCCCATCGATTTCATCTATCTGGACGTGAACGCCGCATTCGAGCGGCTCACGGGTTTGACCAGCGTCGTGGGAAAACGCGTGAGTGACCTCATCCCCGACATTGCACGCGACGAGCCCACGTTGATAGCCCGCTATGGACGGGTCGCCACCGGAGCGCCCCCAGAGCGATTCGAGGAGTACCTGCCGGCGCTCGGCATATGGCTGGACGTCGCGGCTTACAGCATCGAAACCGGGTATTTCATTGCCGTGTTCGACAACATCACAGACCGAAAGGTGGCCGAACAAAATGGCGAAGCCACGCTGGATCTTCTTCGCATCTGCAACAAGGCTACCGCTCAGGAGCAGCTGATCCACGAGCTGACAGTCTATTTCAAAAACCTCACAACGTGCGACGCCGTCGGCGTCCGGCTTCAGAACAATGGAGATTACCCATACTACGAGACACGGGGCTTCGACGATGAGTTCGTGCAGCTGGAAAACAGCCTCTGTGTCCGCTTGGAGGACGGAGCGGTTCTCCTTGGATCCGATGGAAGGCCGTTCCTCGAATGCATGTGCGGGAACGTCATCCGAGGCAGGGTCGACCATTCCCAGCCCTTCTTCACCGAGAACGGCAGTTTCTGGTCCAGTGGAACGACCCAGATGCTCGCATCCACGACGGATTCGGAACGCCAGACCCACACGCGCAATCGATGCAATAGCGCGGGATTCGAATCGGTGGCCCTCATTCCCCTGCAAACCCAGGGGGAAACATTCGGTCTCGTTCAATTCAATGACCGCCGCGTTGGCAAGTTCACCAAGGCATCAATTGCGACGCTGGAAACGCTCGTGAGCTACGTGGCGATTGCGCTTGCGAAAATACGCACCGACGAGGCACTGCGCGAGGCAAGCCAGTTCAGCCAGCAGGTGATCGCCAGCGCGGATGAAGGCATCGTGGTATACGGTACGGATGCCCGATTCCGTTCCTGGAACCCCTTCATGGAAAGACTCACCGGATTCACGTCATCGCAGGTGATAGGGCACCACCCCGATGAAATCTTTCCCTTCTTGCGGCAGGTCGGCGTGGTGGAACAGATTGAAAAGGCCCTCCAAGGCGAGGCGACACACCCGGTGGATTTTCACTACGACATTCCCCACAAAGGAAAGTCGGGCTGGGCTTCTGATGTCGAGGCTCCTTTGCGGAACACCCGCGGGGACATCATCGGTGTCATCAGCACGGTGCGCGACATCACGGAGAACATGGAGGCCGCCGAGCAGCTGAAGGAAACGAACGAGAGACTGCTGCAGGCGGAGAAAATGGAGGCTGTGGGCCGGCTGGCCGGGGGCGTGGCGCACGACTTCAACAACATACTCACGGCGATCTATGGCTATTGCGACCTCATTCTCGAGCGTCTTCCGGAAAGCAACCCGGAACGGGCGTACGCTGCGGAGATTCGCAAGGCGGCCGTGCGGGCCGCCGCTTTGACGCAGCAGCTTCTCGCATTCAGCAGGCGCCAGACCCTCCAGCCTCAAGCGGTCGACCTGAATACCCTTGCCCGCAATCTGCACAAGATGCTGGGCCGGCTCATCGGCGAGGACATCGAGCTCGTGATGGACCTCGCCGACTCGGTATGGAGCGTTCGCGTCGACCCTGCTCGGATCGAACAGGCCCTTATCAACCTGGCCGTCAACGCCCGCGATGCAATGCCCCACGGGGGAACGCTCCGCATCGCGACGGAAAACGTCGTTCTGGGGGCGAGCTTCGTCGCGGAGCATGCCGATGCGTTGGCGGGCGAGCACGTGATGATCTCCGTTGCGGACGACGGCGCCGGAATGGATGAGCTGGTACAGTCGCATCTTTTCGAGCCCTTCTTCACGACAAAGGAGGTGGGCAAGGGAACCGGTCTCGGGCTTTCTTCGGTGTATGGAATCGTGAAACAATCCGGCGGCATCGTGGCGGTTCAAAGCGCCCCCGGAAAGGGCACGACGTTCAGGCTCTATCTTCCCCGAGGCGAAGCGGCAGCAGTGACGCTCACCGAGCCCGTGTCCATACCTGCGCCTCGGGCGAGGAGCCACGAAACAATCCTCTTCGTTGAAGACGACCCTGCCGTACGCGGCCTCATGACCCTTGTCTTATCCGAGCAGGGATATGCGGTAATGACGGCGACCGACGGTGAAGACGCGCTGCGTGTCGCGCAGCCTCTCTTGGCCAGCATCGATCTCATGATCACAGACATCGTCATGCCGCGTATGAACGGCCGCGAGCTCGCCGACCGCATGCGGAAGCTCAGACCGGATCTGAAGGTCGCATTCATGTCCGGTTACACGAATGACACTGTCGCGTATCAGGAAGTGGTGGAAAAGGGAATCGAGCTCATCGAAAAGCCCATCAAGCCGGATCTCCTCCTGGCGCGTGTCTACGACATTCTCCATGGCAAGGACCCGGAAGGCACCTGAAGAGCCCTATTCCTCCAGCAGCCCCATCTTACGCGCCGTGAGCGCGGCCTGGGTGCGGTCGCGCGCTCCAGTTTTTTGCAGAATAGTGCTCACGTGGTTTTTCACGGTCCCTTCGGCGAGATAAAGCCGATCCGCGATCTCCTTGTTGCTCAGACCGCGCGCAAGAAGCCCGAGCACGGCGCGCTCGCGCACGGTGAGCGGCTCCACGAGATGCGCATCGGCGCTGGGCGCGGGTTGGGCCAGACGCGCGAATGCCTCCATGACCTTCCGTGCCACTGCTGGCTGCAACGCCGCGCCGCCGGAGGCGACGCTACGCACGGCCGCAGCGAGGTCCGCTCCCGAAACGTCCTTGAGGAGGTAGCCGCGCGCCCCCGCGCGGACCGCCTCGAAGACAAGCTCGTCTTCGTCGAATGTCGTCAGCACGAGGATGCGCGCATCGGGATCCGCCGCCCGGATCCGTCGCGTGGCTTCTACCCCGTCCATGCGGGGCATGCGGATATCCATGAGGATCACATCCGGATGCAGCCTTTCCACGGCGGCTACAGCGGCCTCGCCGTCGGCCGCCTCCCCGACGATCGAAATTCCCTCTTCGAGCTCCAGGATGGTTCGAAGCCCTTCCCGCATGAGCTGCTGGTCGTCCACAAGAAGTACCTTCACGAAGGCTGTCCTGTCCTTCCGATCAGTCATACGACGTCGCTCCACCGCCGGGCAATGTGAGGCGCAACACGGCCCCACCGTCCGGTCCCGGCTCCAGCACCACGATGCCCCCAAAGCCGGCGGCGCGCGTTTTCAGGTTGCCGAGGCCGAAACCCGATCCGCGACTCTCGCCGAGGGCACTTTCTCTCGGCACGCCCCGACCATTGTCGCTGCAGGAGAGGACGTACGCGTTGTTTGCCTGCTGAAGGGTCACATCAACACGAGTCGCCCCCGAGTGTTTCTGCACATTCGTGAGGGCTTCCTGCGCCGTCCTGATGAGCACCATCTTGCGTTCGGGATCCGGCTCGATCAACTCGGGGGCAACGGAAAGGGTAACGCGCGCGTCGGTGGCTTGGGAGTAGACATCGACGAGCGCGGCAAGCACTTCCCGGAGCCCCTGGCCCTCGGACATATCCTCGCGCAGTGCAGTCACCGCTGCGCGCAGCTCGGCCAGGCCCTCCCGCACCTGCTCGCGCGAAGTGGCCACCATGCGGGTCGCCCGCTCGGGCTCGGTGGCGATCAGGCGCGCCGCGCCTTCCAAGAGCACCGCCGAGACGGTGAGGCGGTGACCGACGGCATCGTGCATCTCCCGCGCAAGTCTTTGTCGTTCTTCCATGATGGCGAGGTCCCGCAGCCGGCCCTGCGCGCTGGCAAGCTCTTCCAGCAAATGTTCGCTTTCGGCGCGAGCCTGCTGGGACTTGCGATACGCGTAGGTGAACGCCACGAAAGCGAAAAAACCCGCGCCGAATGTCAGCACACCCGAGCCCCAATACTGTTCGCCTCGAATGATCATGCTCGCCAGAAATCCGAGAACCGCCGCGCCGTTCCAGATCAGCGCGATGGTGAGCGACATCCGCATGGCCACGATCGTGCAAACGACGAAAAACAGGACAGCTCCATACTGTGGGGAGGCGCCGACCAGCATCACGGCGAAATCGATGATCGACAAGGCGACAACGGAGATCAGGAACGGTCCCTGCTTCCGCATGTAAACAACGTGAAGAGTGACGACGAGAATCGCCGTGAAGAGCGCGAACAGGCCGAGCGTGAGGGCCAGCCGCGTCCCCGATTTCATATCCAGCACCTCCGCGCCGGCGGTCCCGACCGCCGTTACGTACGCGGCAACGTGCATGAGGTAGTGCCGTTCATGGCCTTTTTTGGACGTAATGCGGTCCGCCTTCATGGTAAGCAGTATACCAGATCAGGCCGCGGGCGCGCGACGAGCCCGGGAAAATACGGCCGTGAGGGCAAATGCCGCCACGCCGAATACGGCCAGGAGCGCCGCGTCTCTCAGGGCAACCGTCGTGGCAGACCCAGGGGAGAGAACCGACAGGAATCCCTCCATGGCCCAGCCGGCGGGGTTCCAGTGCGTTATGGTCCGCAGCGCGGCGGGGAAATTCGATGCCGGATACCAGCATCCGCCGAGGACCGCGAGAACCATCGCCACTGCGAGCCCGAGAGATCCGGCCTGACGCTGCGTGCTGCACAACATGCCCAAAAAGGCCCCCAGTGCGCCCCCTGCCACGCAGAAGGCAATGCTCAGCGCTGCCAACTCCAACGGGTGCGCCATCCAAGGAAGATGGAATGCGGTGGTGCCGAAAAGCACGAGGATGGCCACCTGAACGATAGCGGCAAAGATTTCCGCCCCAGCGATGCCGGCCAGAACCGCCGCGCGGCGCGCCGGTGAGGCCAGAATGCGGCGCATCGTCCCCCGTCTGCGCTCCGCGATGAAGTTCGCCCCGAGACCAAGCAGCGGCACGAGCACCCACGTCACGATCTGCCCGGCATTCCCCGTTGCGGCACCGGACGAATCGTCGGAGGAGCCGGAAGTGATGACCGCCGAAGCGGCTCCCGGGTTCCCACCGCTCAGCCATGTCGTTACCCGCTTCACCGTCTGCTCGTCGGCGCCGTGCCAGGGTGAAAGCCGCATCGAAACGTCGAATGGTCTCTGCGCCGACGGGCTTGCGGCTGGTTTGAGCGTCAGGAGCATCGAAACCTGGCCGTCGCTCAGAAGTGCGGTTGGATCACGTACCTCGCGCACCTGGATCGCCGGGTCGTTGCCGAGGACGCCGATCAGCCCACGGCTCTCCGCGCTTTGCACGGTGTCATGGACGAGCACGAGGTGAGCCGCGGCTCCGGCAGGCGCGTGCATCCCCGCCCCTGAAAGCACAACGGTGAACACAACAGGCAGCGCGAGATAGAACACCAGCTCCAGGGGGCTTGCAAAACGAATACGGAGGTCCTTCACCAGGACGTTGAAAAACGTGCGCATGATCATCTCCTCGACGGAACGAGCGCGCCGGCCGCGGATACGATGATCCAGAGCGCGGCAAACATGATGGCCAGGGCCCCAAAATCAGGAAGGACGGAACGCAGGCTGCCGCCCAGTGCGAGTGAAGAGAAGGCGTGCAGGCCCCAATAGTTTGGCGTGATGCGCGCCAGGCGATCCATCCAGCCGGTGGTTGGTATGACGGCCGCGAAGCTTCGGCTGACGATGCCGAAGATCAGCGTCAAGGCGGTGCCAAGGGCATTGATCCGACTCGGCGTCCTTCCGAGGACCACGAGCAGACCTACCCAACCGCCCGCCGTGACGGATACCACCAGACAGACCAATAGAACCGGTCCCGTCGGCCCCCATTGCAGCCCATAGAGAAGCGTGGAAATGCCGACCAGAACCGCCAGTTGCAGAAAAAGGAGGACAATGTGCGAGACCATGGTACCGGCTCGGATGCTCAGGTCGGAAGCCGGCGATGCGCGCAGCCTGTCGCTCACACCACGGTCCGCGTCTTCAGCCGTCGTCTTGGCCGCCTGGCGAACCGAAAACATCATGAAGAAGAGCGCCATGCCGGGAGCGATATAGGAAAGGGCGTCAAATCCGTCGTTCGGCGCCTTGCCGAATGGTGTGTACCCGGCGACCAATCCGATGGCCACGGTAAGTGCCAGGGGCACCGCGAGTGTCATGAGAATGCCGACCGGGTCCCGAAAGGACCTTTTCAAATCCTGCCATGCGATCAAGAGGAGCGCCATCACTCGCCACCTTGGCCGGCGAGCTCACGGCCCGTATAGGCGAGAAACACCGTTTCCAGATTCTGCTCTCTGATCTGTATGTCGCGCAACGCCGCGCGAACAGAAGCGGCGGCCTCCACGATCTTGGGAATGAGCTGACCCACGCGAGGCGCCGTGATGGTCACGTTCGCCCCTTCGCTCTCAACCGTCAGACCGGGCAGCAGTCGAAGGCGCTCGGTGAGCCTTTCCCCTTCCTCGCGCCCGGCGAGCGCGACGCGCAGATGTTCGTTTCCCCCAATGCCCTCGGAGAGCTGCCGACACGTGCCGACGGCCAGCAGCCTTCCGTGATCAATGATCCCCACCCTGTCGGAGAGCTCCTCCGCCTCCGCCATGTAGTGCGTCGTGTACAGAATGGTGGTGCCTTCCCGCTTCAGATCCAGGATGAGGTCGAGCACCGCCCGCCTGCTCTGAGGATCGATGCCCACCGTCGGCTCGTCCATGAACACGAGGCGCGGACCGTGCACGAGACCCGCTGCTATGTTCAACCGCCGCTTCATGCCGCCCGAATAGGTTTTTATCCGGCTCTCAGCCCGATCGGCGAGGCCCACCCTGTCCAGGATCGCATCCACCCGTGCAGCGAGCGCCTTCCCGCGCAGGCCGTACAGCCGACCCCAGAAATTGAGATTGTCGCGGCCCGACATCTCCTCATAGAGCGCGATCTCCTGCGGCACGATCCCGAAGAGCTTCCGAAGCTGAGCGCTCCGTCCTTTCACCGAGAGCCCACCGATACGGGCGTCGCCGCTCGTCGGCTGAATGAGGGCTGAGAGCATACCGATGGTGGTGCTCTTGCCCGCTCCGTTCGGTCCCAGGAGGCTGAACACCTCCCCTTCCTGGATATCGAAGCTCAGGCTTTCGACAGCCGTGATTTCTCCGTAGCGTTTTCCCAGTTCCTTGACTTCGACAAAACCCATGCATCCCTCCTTGGTCGTCATGATGAGGAGAATATGCAATGGTGCGGCCTTCCGGGGTTAGTGCCGAAAGTCACGAGAAAGTCACCGTGACGATTGGGCGATTTCCCTGCAGCGCGCCACTCCTTTGACAAGAGATTGGCTCATGGACTGCCCGGCGCGAAAGCTTTCGATGATTATTTCGGTGATGCCGCCTTTTGTGGCCATCCGCCCGATGTACGCTTGTCGATCGATCTCGCGTGAAAGCTCGGGCGCCGCCGTTCGAGCCCAATGGATGGTGGATGCGAGTGAGGGGAAGAGCCTTTGCGCATCACCCCATTGCGCCTCCAGGTCGATTCCCATGGATTGCGCCGCCACGGCGACGGCGGGAAGACAGACGGCGGCGGTGAATTCCTGCATCTCCTCTTCCGACGTGAGGGGGACGACCTGCATGCCGATTGCGCGAAGCAGCCCGCTTACGGTCGGCTCCGATGGGAAAATCGCGCAAAGACCATTGCCGCTGCTGATCGTGTCGGGGCCGCTGGGCATCGCGTGAACGCAGCGACGCCCGGTGAGGGCTCCCAGCCGTGAGGCGGAGACCCCTGCAATTGTCGAGATGATCGTGACATTTTCGGTGAACTCCAGCTTGGTGAGGAAGTCCCAGCCGCTGGGCCTGAGCGTGGCAAAGACAAAGGGGCACGAGGCGGCGATCTGTTCGTTCGTCGTGATGTTGGCTCCCAGTCCGGTCACGCGCAATCTTTCCGCGCTCCCTGGGGAGCCGCCCGTGGAAATCAACAGCCGCTCGGGGGGCAAGCCGTGCTTCAGAATCTCCAGCGCCAGCGTGGCTCCGAGATGTCCCGCTCCAATCACCCCGACCCGGCCAAAATCACGCTTCCCCGCCGTCATGAGTCGGGATGTTATTGCATCAGTGGCAAGGGCGGCAAGCAGGCAAGTGAGCGCCGCGCTTGCCCGCCGTATTGAGCGCCCTTATATTGGATGCAAAATGAGGCTCACCATATTCGGCGCAACGGGCAGGACCGGACAGCTTCTCGTACGGCAGGCCCTCGGAATGGGACACGGGGTGACCGCCTATGCACGGTCTCCTTCAAAACTTCCCGTCACGAACAGGAACCTGGTCCTCATCAAGGGCGAGCTCGACGACTACCCGGCAATCTGCGACGCGATTTCCGGATCCGACGCTGTCATCAGCACGCTCGGTCCCGGCGCACGGCTCGAGGGAAGCCCTCTCGCCGTAGGAATGGGCACGATCGTTCGCGCGATGGAGCATTGCGGGGTATCTCGAGCTGTCATGCTCTCAACGGTGAGCGTCCATGACGATTTGGATCGGCCGCCCTGGCTTCTCAGATTCCTCGTCCGCCTCATCCGTCTCATCTTCAGACCGGCATATGATGAAATACTGCGGATGGCCGAGGTGATACGGGCCTCATCGTTACAGTGGACGCTGGTGCGCGTATCTCTGCTCACGAATCGGCACGTGACCGGGCGGGTCGTCACGGCGTACCCCGGAACGAAAGGGCTCCATCTGTTCATCTCGCGCGCGGACTTGGCCTGGTTCATGCTGAAGGAAACGCAGGACCCGCGATTCCTCCGGGCCATGCCGGTGGTGAGCAATTAGCCATGGGCCTCATCGTCAAACAGGGATTGCACGGGCGCGGGACATTCACCACGACACCCATCGTTTCGGGGTCGTGGATCATCCAATTCGTCGGGCCATTTCTCCGCTACGCCGAAACGAATGTCGACACTTATGCCCTGCAAATCGGTCCGGATATCTACATCGGTGAGTCGGGCGGCCCGGACGATTTCGTCAATCACTCCTGCGAGCCGAACACCGGATTCAAGATTGTCGGGACCAAGGCGGATCTGTACGCCATTCGTGACATAGCCGCCGGCGAGGAGCTGTTCTTCGACTATTCGACGACCCTGGACGAGGACGATTTCACGATGGAGTGCCGGTGCGGGACCCCGTCATGTCGGAAGACGATTGGCGACGCAAAATACTTGCCGGAATCTGTGTGGCAAAAATACCTCCACTTGGGCATCCTCCCCGACTACGTTCAGGCCCACCGAAAACAAATCCACGACGCTCCGCCGTAGGACACGATCACATGGATTGACGGGCCATGCGGGTTATAGGATTATGCCTTTCGGCATGAACGACCCCGAGACGACTGCCAAGGTAAGCCACGCCTCCTCCCTCATCCATTCCGCGAGATATTTGACGGCGTTCACCGGCGCGGGCATCAGTGTGGAAAGCGGCATCCCTCCTTTCCGCGGGCCCGGTGGCCTGTGGGGAAAATACGACCCGCGTACCCTGGAGCTGGACTATTTCCTCGCCAACCCCGCCCGCGCCTGGCCCGTGATCAAGGAGATCTTCTACGATCACTTCGGCCAGGCCCGCCCCAACGCTGCGCATCGCGGCCTTGCCCGTCTTGAAACCGAGGGACGGCTGAAGTGCCTCATCACGCAGAATATCGACAACCTTCATTATATGGCAGGGAGCCGGAACATCGTCGAGTTCCACGGCAATTCGCGAGTGCTCCGTTGCCTCACCTGCGGCACGAAGGTGGAAGCCTCGGAGGCGATATTGCATTCGCTGCCGCCGCTGTGCCCCTGCGGCGGCATGTACAAGCCCGACTTCATCTTTTTCGGGGAGGCAATTCCTCCCGAGGCTCATGCGCGTGCGCGCAGCGCCGCTCGGCAAAGCGACGTCATGCTCGTCATAGGCTCTACGGGTGAAGTGTACCCGGCAGCGCTCGTGCCGCGATGGGCCGTCGAGGTCGGGGCGAAGATCATCGAGATAAATCCAGAGGCGTCCGCGTTCACGGACTCCGTGACCGACATCCATATCCCCCTCAAGGCAGGAGAGGCCTTCGAGCTCCTCATGAAAGAGAGCGAATCTTGAAAACCCACGATCTGCGAAGCGACACGGTGACTCGACCGGGGCCGGCAATGCGAAAAGCAATGGCCGAGGCCGAAGTCGGCGACGACGTTTACGGGGAGGACCCCACCGTCAACAAGCTCCAGGACCTCGCGGCCCAGATGACCGGAAAGGAAGCGGCACTCTACGTGTCCACCGGCTCGATGGGAAATCTCATCCCCATCTACCTCAACTGCGGGAAGGGCAACGAGTTCCTCATCGAGGCCCATGGCCACAGCGTGCAGCACGAGCTGGCGGGTGTCGCGGCCCTCGCGGGAAGTCTTCCGATCATGGTCCCGGCGCCCAAGGGCGTTCTCACGCCGGCGCTTCTCGAGCCGTGGATCCAGCCCGATATCTACTACTGCGCGCACACGAGACAAATCGTCCTGGAAGACACCCATAACGCGGCCGGAGGGACCGTCTATCCTCTGGAAGCCCTTCAGGCAATCGGCACGTTCGCAAAAGCCAAGGGCCTTTCGGTTCACATCGACGGTGCGCGTTTGTTCAACGCGGCCGCCTCCTTGCGCCTGCCCGTGAACGCTTTGTGCGCGGATGCTCAAACGGTGACGTTCTGCCTCTCCAAGGGACTGGGTGCACCGGTGGGAGCGCTCCTCTGCGGGTCGCGCGAGCTCATCGCCGAGGCGCGCCGGGTACGAAAGTTGCTCGGCGGCGGCATGCGGCAGGCCGGCATCATTGCCGCGGCGGGCATTTACGCCCTCACGCACAACGTCGAGCGGCTGGCGGAGGATCACGAGAACGCGAAAGCGATTGCCCGCGCACTTGCCTCCACCGCATGGGCGCGCCTCGACCCGAACGATGTCGTCACCAATATCATCTATTTTGACACTCCGGGAAGGGATGCTCAGACGGTCGTCGACGCGCTGGCCGCCCAGGGGATTATGAGCGGTGCTTCGGCGCCGCACCAGATCCGCTTCGTCACGCACCTCGACATCAGCCGCGAGGACACGCGGGAGATCATAGGCATCGTGGAGAAAGCGCGCGTTTAGTCTCTAGACCCAGCGTGCGGCAATGGGGACCAGGGCGAGCAGCACGACCGTCAGGATCCAACCCAGGATGACTCCCGCTGCGACGTCGAACACGTAGTGGATGCCAATGGCGATCCGCGACATGACCATGAACGGGCTCCAGATCATGATGCCGATGAATGCGGCGAGGGGACCGAAATGCCAGGCCAGAAGGCAGAGCATCGTCGCGCGTGCGGCGTGCCCGGAAGGAAATGAAAACGGGTCGGCCTTGCGATAGATG
>Ga0265342_10002555_pt1 | contig 15638 bp, 11 predicted proteins | sample 4CB327metaG_FD_203125 | JGI IMG/M metagenome (GOLD analysis project Ga0265342, IMG submission 203125) | Rhizosphere microbial communities from Carex aquatilis grown in University of Washington, Seatle, WA, United States - 4-CB3-27 metaG | ecosystem: Host-associated > Plants > Roots >...
CCGCGATGACCGGTCCGCTCGACTTGGTCCGGGGCAAGACGAAGCTCGGCAGCGGATCCTCGGCATCGCCGTAGTTGGTGTAGGTCCTGACGTTGCCGACTATCCTGAGCTTTTCGTGGAAGACACTGCCCCGCTTGAAGTAGACGGCGGTGCACGTCGCTCCGATCTTGGCCTGGGGCTTGACGGCTTCGGCCGGGGAGAGGCCGGACTTGCTGTCGTCGCCGTCGGCACTGTCGACGTAGCAGCTCACCCCGTCTTTGTCGCTGGGCTTCACTGGCAGCCACTCTCGAGCCCGGCGGACCGACCGGCGGGTTCTTTCGTGACGGAGAGCCGGTGAGCCTAGAACCCGCGCGGTAAGCGGGCGGCGTACTTGGTGTGCAGAAGGTGGTGGGCCTTTTCGCCGCAGGGCTGGCCCAGGAACTCGTCGTAGACGGTGCGAATGGCCGGATTCTTGTGCGACTGCCGGATGGGCATGCCGCGATCCTCGGCGTACATGGCTTCGATACGCCGCCGTCGGGTTTCCTCGTCGGTGGGCAGGGGTTGACCGCCGCCACCGATGCAGCCTCCGGGACAGGCCATGATTTCGAGGAAATGGATCTCCTCGTGGCCGTCGCGGATACCTTCGAGGATCTTGCGCGCATTGGCCAGCCCGTGCACGGCGCACAGCTTGATCTCGCGCTCGCCGATGAGCACGGAGCCGCGCTTGATGCCGCCGGTTCCACGTAGAACCGAGTACTCCATGCGCGGTTCGGTGTGCGGATCCATGACCGCGGCCACCGTGCGCAGCGAGGCCTCCATCATGCCACCGGTCACACCGAACATCAGGCCTGCGCCCGTGGCGTCACCGAGAATGGGGTCGAAATTCGATTCGGGCAGCGACGGGAGGTCGATATCGTGCATCTTGAGCAGATCGCCGAACTCGCGCGTGGTCAGAACCGCATCTACCTCGGGCGTGCCGTCCTCCAGGCGATGTTCAGGTCGCTGAATTTCGAACTTCTTGGCCGAACACGGCATGATCGAGACGTTGAAGAGCTTCTTGCGATCGATGCCATTGCGTTCGGCGAAAAACGTCTTGGTCAGTACGCCGATGATCTGCTGCGGCGACTTGACCGAAGACGTGTTGGGAATGAATTCAGGGAAGAAGTGCTCCATGAACTTCACCCAGCCGGGCGAGCAGCTGGTGATGAGGGGAAACGGCCCACCCTTCTGCAAGCGTGCCACCAACTCGTGGCCTTCTTCCATCACGGCCATATCGGCGCCAAAATCGGTGTCGAAGACGTACTCGAAACCGATGCGGCGAAGCGCGGTCGGCAGCTTGTGGGTCACCGACACGCCTGGCGGCAGGCCGAACAGCTCGCCCACGGTGGCCCGCACCGACGGAGCGACCTGCACCGTGACGATCAGTTGCGGATCTTCCAGCGCATCGGCAACCGTCCTGATGTAGCTCTTGTCGCGGATGGCGGCGACCGGGCACTTGAGCAGGCACTGCCCGCACAGCACGCAGACCGTGTCGGCCAAGTCGCGATCGAAGGGCGGCAGCACGGTGGTCGAAAAGCCGCGGTTCACGAAATCGAGCGCATAGACGCCCTGCACTTCCTTGCAGACCTTCACGCACTTGCCACACAGGATGCAGTAGTCGGGATGGCGGGTGATGGCCACCGACGACGTATCGATGTCGTGGTGCCGCTTTTCGCCCTCGTAGCGAATCTTGTCGAGCGAGTATTCACGGCACAGGGACTGCAAGTCGCAGCGCTCGTTGCGGATGCAGGTCTGGCAAGCGCGGGGATGGTTGGCCAGGATCAGCTCGACGATGGTGCGTCGGGCGTCACGCAGCTCGCGCGTGTTGGTCCGCACTTGCATCCCTTCGTGCACTGGGAACGAACACGACGGCTCAAGTCGCGTGGAGCCCGTGGGATTGGCCACTTCCACCACGCACATGCGACAGGCGCCCGAGACCGTGAGCTGCTTGTCGTAGCACAGGGTGGGTATGCGAATGCTCAGCGCCTGCGCTGCTTCCAGAATCGTCGAGCCGGCGGGAACGCTGACCGGCAGGTCGTTGATAGTCAAATGGACGGTCGATTGGACGGTCGGATTTGCGGTCGGGTTGACGTCGGTCATAGCCAAATCTCCGTTCCTCTAGGTACGCGCCACGGCGCCAAAGGGACAAACTCGGTTGCACTCGCCGCACTTGATACAGCGGGCGTTGTCGATGATGTAGATTTCGCCCTTGTCGCCGCTGATGCACTGGACGGGACAGCCGCGCGCGCACAGACCGCAGCCGCGGCAGTTGGCCAGGATGTGGTAGGTGAGCAGCGAGCGACACACGCCGGCCAAGCACCGATTGTCGCGAATGTGCGAGACGTACTCGTGCTCGAAGTAGCGCAGGGTCGACACCACGGGGCTCGGCGCCGAGGCCCCAAGACCGCAGGCCGAGGTGCGCGAGATGACCAGGGCCAGGTGACGCAGCTCGGTGATGTCCTCCATCTTGCCCTTGCCGTCGGTGATCCGTTCCAGGATCTCGAGCATGCGCTTGGTGCCTTCGCGGCACGGGATGCACTTGCCGCACGATTCGTGCTGCGTGAACCCGAGGAAGAACTTGGCGAAGTTCACCATGCAAGTGCCCGAATCGGTGACCACCAAGCCACCCGAGCCCATCATGCCGCCCAGCCGCCGCAGGTTTTCGTAGTCCACGGTGACATCCATGCGGTCAGCGGGGATGCACCCACCCGACGGTCCGCCGGTCTGCGCGCCCTTGATGGTCGAGCCCTCCGGAGCTCCGCCACCGATATCGTACAGAAGCTCGCTCATGGTGATGCCCATGGGCACCTCGACCAAGCCGGTATTCTTGATCTTGCCCGACAGCGAGAAGATCTTCGTACCCGCGTTCTTCTCGGTTCCGACACTGCGGAACCACGCAACGCCCTTGGCCAGAATGAGCGGCACATTGGCGAAGGTTTCCACGTTGTTCACGCAGGTCGGATGGCCGGAGAAGCCGTGCTGGGCCGGATAGGGCGGCTTGTTGCGAGCCATGCCGCGCTTGCCTTCGATGCTGGAGAGCATGGCGGTTTCTTCGCCGCACACGAAGGCACCTGCGCCTTGCACGATCTCGACGTGCAGGCTCTTGCCCGTGCCCAGGATGTTGGGGCCGATGAGGCCGTATAGGCGTGCCTGGGCCATGGCGATTTCCAAGCGGCGAATGGCCAGTGGATACTCGGCCCGGCAGTAGATGAAGGCGTGCTCTGCCCCGATGGCATAGGCCGCGATGAGGATGCCTTCGAGCACACGGTGCGGATCGCCCTCGAGAAGGCTGCGATCCATGAAGGCGCCAGGATCGCCCTCGTCGGCGTTGCACACGATGTAGCGCGTGCTGTCGGCCTGGGCGCGCGCTATCTCCCATTTCTTGCCAGTGGGAAAACCGCCGCCGCCCCGCCCGCGCAGGCCGGCCGCGATGACATCGGCGATGATCTGCTCGGGGGTCATTTCCTTGAGCGCCTTGTAGAGCGCCTTGTACCCGTCGCGGGCGATGTACTCGTCGATGTTCTCGGGATCGATCTTGCCCGTGTTGGAAAGCACGCGGCGCACTTGCTTGCTGTAGAACGGGATGGACGCCTCGGTCACGTGACCCGGGGCGTAGAGCAGGCGCTCGACGATTTGACCTGCGACGATGTGCTTGTCGATGATGTCGGCGACATCCGCGGGCTTCACCCGGCAGTAAAAAGCTTCGAGCGGTTTGAGCTGCACGATGGGACCGACTTCGCACAGGCCCTGGCAGCCGGTCTCGATGAAGTTGACCTTGCCAGAAAGTCCGCGCTTCTTGAGTTCGGCGAGAAAGGTCTTGTACACGCCAGGCTCGTCGCTGGCATCGCAGGTCAGGCCCTTGCACAGAAAGGCCGTGGCGATGAACTGGGGCGCGTTGTGCTCGGCCAGATGGCGAAGCTCCTCGCGGAATTTTCCACACTGTTCGTCGTCGTGGCACGACAGGCCTTCCATGCGGCACAGAAGAAAATTCGGACAGGGCGTTCCCGGCCGGGTCTGGCACTTGTCGCAGCAGCGTTCGAGGAAGGTGCGGCCGCGAACCTTTTCGGCAGCAGATGACTTGCGCAAGAGCGCCACAGGCTTCGGCGCAGTCAAGAGCTTGCGCGCGAGCTTTCCAACCAATTTCTGCGTCACGCGGCCGTGGACTTCACCGTTGACGACGATGGCCGGCGCCACGCCACAAGCGCCCACGCAGTTGACCTTTTCGAGCGTCACCTTGCCGTCGGGGGTGGTATCGCCTGGATGAATGCCGAGCACGGCCACGAGCTCGCCGAGCAGGTCTTCCGAGCCCTTCACGTTGCAGGCGGTGCCGTTGCACACCTGGATCACGTGCTCGCCTTGCGGTTTCAGACGAAATTGCGAGTAGAAGGTCGCCACGCCGTACACCCGCGCCTCGGCGATGTGCATGGTATCGGCGATGGTATCCAGCACCACCATGGGCAAATAGCCGTAGGTTTCCTGGGCGCGCTGCAGAACGGCGATCAGGTTGCGCGGCTTGAGCTCTGGCCAGTTCGCCAGGAGCTCACGAAGTGGGGCTAGGTCGGGGCCAGGGGTTTCGATGATCGTTTGAGTCATGATTGCACGGACGAGTGAGAGAGCGAACGGCGTCTATCGCAACGACGGCGCAGTCGCAAGATTGCGGTGAAAGTATCGCCAGCTATGGCTTTGAAGTTTAGGCTGGGCAAAGAACCACGCGGAAAAGCGACCCCTCACCCAGGGTGCTTTCGACCTCGATCTGGCCCCCTACGCGCTCGACCAAGCGTTTGACGATGGCCAACCCAAGACCGTTGCCGTCGATGTCACGCGTCTCGGAGCGTTTCTCGCGGAAGAATTCCTGGAACAATTGCGGCAAATTCTCGGCTCGGATGCCGATCCCAGAATCCGCCACTTCGATCAAGAGCTTGTCCTCGCGACGAGCAGCGCGCAGGCGCAAACTGCCATTGTCCCGACCGTATTTGATGGCATTGCCCACCAAGTTGGTAAGAACGGTCCTGAGATCGTCGTCACCCATGCGGGCGCGCGGCAGGTCGGGCATGACCTCCACGCTGGCAGCGATCTTCCGCGCAGCGAGCTTCTGTTGATACAGATCCATGGTGGCGGCCACGGCCGATGCGATGTCCGCTGGCGGCTCCGCAGCATTCGCGGTCCGCTCCAGATCGATGCGCGACAGCGAGAGAAGCTCACCGATGAGCTCGACCATTTTGTCGATGCGCTTGTCCGCTCGTTCGAGAAACGGCAGGTACGGCGCCAGGTCCGCGCCCAAGCTCTTCTCGGTGGCCACCTCGATGAGGCTGCGAATGGCCCCCAGGGGGGAACGGAATTCGTGCACCATGGTGCGAATGAAGCGCGGCTTCTCCATGGCCATGCGGCGCATGTCGGTCACATCCGCCAAGGTCAAGATGCGGCCGAGCGCCGAACCCTGTTCGCCGTGAAACGCGACCACGCTGGCAAAGAAGATGCGATCGCCGATGGTCAGCTCGGCCGGTCTTCGCTCCTCCTCGCCCTGCGCAGACAGCAACGCCGCCAGCCCGGACAAGGGCGCCGCCCCGAGCACATCGTCGACCGACACGCGCAAGAGATCCGTGGGTTCGCGTCCAAGCAAGGCGGACATGGCGTGATTGGCCAGCACCACCTCGCGCTCGCGATTGATGACCAGGACCGCATCGCGCAAGGAGGCCACGAGCGAGCTCGTTTGGCTCTTCTCGGTGGCAAGCGCAAGCAGGTTGGCTTCGTTTTCCTTGCGCAGCTTCTCGGCTTCTTCCTTGAGCTGCTTGTGGCGCGACAGGGTTTCGATGACGCCGAGCAGATCGTCGGGAGAAAAGGGCTTGGGCAGGAAAAAGTCGATACCTTGCCGGGTGGCAGCGATGGCGGTGTCGATGTTGGCGTACGCCGTGATCATGCAGGTCATGGTGGCGAGCTTGCGGCTGCGCATGGACGCCAGCAGGGTCAGTCCGTCGAGATCGGGCAGTTGGTAGTCAATGAGCGCGATGTCGAACACGCGCGCATCGAGCAGCTCCAGGGCCTCGCGCCCAGTCGCCGCGACTTCCACAGCGTAGCCTTCGAGCTCGAGGATCTGGCGGATCCCCGAGCGCACGCCGTATTCGTCGTCGATGACCAGGATGCTCAGCACGGCTACCCCGCGGTGGCGCCTGTAGCAGCTTGGGCAGCTTGGGATCTTTCGCCGAGCTTTTCTTCCACGACCTTGAGCAGCTGACGGCCGGTGACCGGCTTGTCCAGGAAGGCGTCGAGCTTGATCCAATCCTTGAGGGCCGCAGCCTCGGCACCGAACTTGTGCCCCGTCGCCCCCGCCACGCCCGAGAGCATGAGGATGGGAACGCCGATCATGGCGGGATCTTGTCGGATGCGCCGACCGAGCAGAAAGCCCGAATCGTAGTGCTCCATCATGAGGTCGAGAACGATGATGTCGGGCCGCTCCTGGCTGATGCGCTCCAGGGCGCCCTCCACCCGATCGAGGGTGACAACCTCATAACCACGCCCGACAAAGAACGCGACCTGGGCGGCAAGGAAATCGCGGTCATCATCGACAAATAGAATCTTGGGGCTTTTCGCCATTCAAGTAACTCCTTCGCAGCGACTGGGTTTTGGGTAATTCCATGGTGAACGTGGTGCCGCTCCCGGGATCTGAATCGAACCAGATCCTTCCGCCGTGCATCTTGACGATGCCGTAGGCGATGGGCAGGCCAAGTCCGGTGCCACGTCCAAGGCTCTTGGTGGTGAAGAACGGTTGGAAGACCTTGTCACGCGCCTCCGGCGCGATGCCGCGGCCTTGGTCGCTGACCGCCATGCGCACCCGGCCGGTGGCCGGCTCGTCCACGGCCACCAGGCGCACCGTGCCCGGCTTGCCTTCCATGGACTCGATGCCATTCTTGACCAGGTTGATGAGCACTTGGCCGATCTGATCCTTGTCTAGATCCACCTGCAGATCGGGGGGGGCTTCGCAGGTAATGCGCAGGCCAGGGCCGGTATCGCGCAGGGTGAAGAGCGAGTCCTCGACCACGCGCTGAAACAGCTCCGCCACATTGGTGCTTTCCAGTTGCACGCGGTTCTGCCGGGCGAAGTCCAGCAGGTTGCCGATGATCTTCTTGCAGCGGTTGGACTCGTCGACCAGCAGTTTCAGGTCGTGCTCGAGGTCGGGCCGATCCTTGAGCTTGCGGGCGAGCAGGCCGGTGTAGAGCAAGATGGTGCCAAGCGGATTGTTCAGCTCGTGCGCCACACCCGCGGCCATCTGGCCCATGGAGGCCAGCTTTTCGGTGTTGATGAGGTGGCGGTGGATATCCTTGAGATTGGGCCAGGGCACGTTCAGCTCGTGGCACACGCGCTCGGCCTGCTCGATCATGAAGGGCAGGCACATGGCCTCCTCGGCGAAGCCGCGATAGACCGCCACGGCCTTGGCCCGGCAGGTTTCATAGCCGCACGCCCCGCAATTCAGCTCGTCCTCGGTGGTGAATTTGTTGGTGCGCGCCAGGATGACCCGAATTTCCTGTTCGGTCGGCTTTTTCAGGCGTTGGTCGTCAACCGTGAAAGTCCGGCTCAAATCGAGGTCGGGCAGCTCCGTGGCTTTGCCGTCCTCCTCTTCCATACGTGCCTTCACGTAGTCCGCCACTCGTCGCTTGCGCTGGGGCCGCCGGTTGTCCCCGCGCATGGCTGGCCCGTTGTAGCAGCCGCGACACATGAGCGGCTCGATGAAGAGCGGCTGCGGATCATCCGGGCTCAGATCCGCGAACACGTCCAGAATCTCGGACGCACCGGAAATCGCCATGACCTCGGTGTTGAGCGAGCTGCGTTCGAGCCCGGCGCCCTTGAGCAGACCGCCGATCAGGGGATACAGACGTCCCGTCCCCGCCCGCGGCGGATCGAAGGCGCTGGGCGTCGCGCGGTCGATGCGGATCTGGCGCTCGACCAAGAGCCGACGAAGCTCGTCGAAGGTCAGCACCGCATCCACCACACCGTGCGCCTGTGGATCGAGCATTTCCAGCTTCTTCGACACGCACGGTCCGATGAAGACACAGGCATGGTCTTGTCCGTGCAACGCCTTCACGGCCTTGGCCGTTGCGATCATGGGCGAGACGATGGGGACCAGACAGCTCACCAGATCGGGCGCGTATTTGCGCACGTACTCGACCACGGCCGGGCACGCGGTGGCAAGACGCGTCCCGGTTGGGTGCTTCTTGATATCCTCGCGGTAGGCTCGATTGGTCAGATCCGCGCCGTACGCTACCTCGACGACTTGGGAAAAGCCGAGCGCGCGCAAGGCGCCCACCAGACGTTCCGCATCCTGGCCACAATCATCCGCGGGGAAAGATGGCGCCACCATGGCCACCACCGGACCACCGCCCGAGAGCAGCTCGCTGACGCGCTCGGTACCGCTGGCATAGGCCTTCGCGCTCTGCGAACAGACCACCGTGCAGTTGCCGCAGGCGATGCAGCGTTCGGGAACCACCGACGCCTGCCCGTCGACGATCTTGATCGCCTTGGCCGGGCACTCGCGCACGCACGAGTAGCACCGGCGGCAATTCTGCAAGATGGTCTGGATGACACCCATGGCCGGATAGTCGAGTTAACGCTCCTCCGCTTGGCGATTGATGTAGGTGCGGTGAAGCAGGTGGTGGCTGATCTCGCCCAAGGGTTTGCCCAGCATCTCGGCGTAGAGCTCCTGAACCTCGGCATTGTCGTGCGATACCTTGAGCGTCGAACGCCGGTCGGCGTCGTACAGGCGTTCAAGCCGCACGCGAATGTCCTCGGGATCCGAGTCGTAGGGCTGTCCGCCGCCGCCAATGCAACCGCCCGGGCAGGTCATGACCTCGATGAAGTGCAGATTCGACGCGCCCTTGGTGAGCGGATCGAGGATGGGTTTGAGGCGGCCAAGTCCGTTGACGATGCCGAAGTTGAGCGTGGTGCCGCCCACGTCGAGCGAGAAGCACTTGATGCCTTCAAGGCCGCGCGCTTCCTCGACCTTGAAACCGCCTTTGAGCTCGGTTCCCGTAAGCATCTTGTGCGCGGTGCGAATGGCCGCTTCCATGACCCCACCGGTGCCGCCGAACAAACGGCCGGCGCCGCTGGCCGACGAGAACGGCGCATCCAGCGAGCCGAGCTCGGTGACCGTGTTGAGGTCGATGCCGAAGCGGACCAAGAGCTCGTCGATCTCGCGCGTGGTCAGCACGAAATCCACGTCGCCGAGCTCGCTGGCCTCGACCTTCTTGGCCGTGCACGGCATGAGCGAGACGCACACCAGGCGCTTGCCGCCCAAATCGCGGTGCTTGGGGTACACGTCCTTGATCAGCGCCGCCGCCATCTGCTGCGGCGACTTGCACGTGGACAGGTGCGGAATGAGGTCGGGCCGGTGCTTCTCGACGTATTGGATCCACCCCGGCGAGCAACTGGTGAACATGGGCAAGGTGCCGCCGGTGGTAACCCGTTTGATGAGCTCGGAGACTTCCTCCATGATGGTCAGATCGGCGGCGAACCCGGTGTCGAATACCGCGTCGAAACCAACCCGCTTGAGCGCCGAGGCGAGCCGCATCAGCATGGAGCGTACCGAGGTGGCCTGGGCCGTTTCCATGAGGGTGGCCGGGATGGCCGGTGCGATCTGGGCCACCACGAAGGCGTTGGGGTCGGACAGGGCCGCCACCACGTCGTCGACCTGGCTCTTCTCCATCAAGGCTGCGGTTGGGCACACCCGCGTGCACTGCCCGCAGAAGATGCAGTCCGACACGTTGATACCGTCGTGGAACCCCGGCCCGACCTGCGTCTTGAAACCGCGTTCGGTAAAGTCGATGGCGCCCACGCCTTGGACCTGGTGGCACACGGCCACGCAGCGCCCGCACAGGATGCACTTGTTGGGATCGCGCACCAGGGCCGGCGAAGACAGATCGATGGCATGATCCTTCTTGATGCCGCGGTAGCGACGCTCACGAACCCCCAGCTCGCTGGCGACTTGCGCCAGCTCGCAGTTCTGATTGCGCGCGCACACCAAACAGTCATTGGGGTGATTGGCAATCAGCAGCTCCACGAGGTTGCGACGAACCGCCTGCACGCGCGGCGAACGCGTGCGCACCTTCTGGCCGTCCTTGGCTTCCAGGGTGCAGCTCGTCTGCAGCCTGGGCACGCCCTCCAGCTCGACCAGGCACATGCGACAGGCTGCCTCGGACTTGCACGCCCAATCGAGCGAGCACAGGTGCGGGATGGCGATCCCTGCCCGCGCAGCGGCCGACAGCACGGTCTCGCCGGATGTGAATTGAACTTCTTTCCCATCAATGGAGAGACTCATACGCAGGCCCTTTCTTCGGCAACCAGATGAATAGAATGCTTGGGACACGAGGTGACGCAGGTACCGCATCCGACGCAGCGATCCACGAGAATGTAGTGCGCCTGCTTGCGCTCGCCGATGATGGCGCCGCTTGGGCAGGCTTTCTTGCACAGGAGGCAGCCCACACAGGTCGCGTTGTCGACCTCGTACACGGCCAGCCCCTGGCATTGGTTCGAGGGACAGCGCTGGTCGATGACGTGCGCTTCGTACTCGTGGCGGAAGTAGCGCAGCGTAGACAGCACCGGGTTGGCAGCTGTCTGGCCGAGCCCGCACAGCGAGGCTTCCTTCACTGTGTTGGCGAGCTCTTGCATGTGGAGCACGCCGCGGAAGCGTTCGAGTCGCTTGTTCTCGTCGCCCACCGGACGTTCGGTGATGGAGGTGAGGATCTCCAGCATGCGCGTGGTGCCTTCACGGCACGGCGTGCACTTGCCGCACGATTCGTTGCGGATGAACTCCATGAAGAAGCGAGCGATGTCGACCATGCACGTGCGCTCGTCCATGACCACCATACCGCCCGACCCCATCATGGCGCCGAGCTCGATGAGCGCGCCGTAGTCGGTGGGTGTGTCGAGGTGTTCGCGAGGAATGCAGCCCCCCGACGGTCCGCCCATTTGCACGGCCTTGATCTGGTGGCCAGGCAAAGCGCCGCCGCCGATCTCGTCGATGATGACCCGCAGCTTGATGCCCACCGGGACTTCCACGAGCCCGGTGTTGCGGATGGTGCCGGACAGCGCGAACACCTTGGTGCCTGCCGCCTTGCCGATGCCGAGGTTCTGGAAGTACTCGGCGCCGCGGTCGATGATCACGGGGATGTTGGCCAGGGTCTCGACGTTGTTGAGCACGGTCGGCTTGCCGTGCAGCCCCGCGATGGCGGGGTACGGCGGGCGCGGTCTCGGCATGCCGCGGCCACCTTCGATGCTGGCCAGAATGGCGGTTTCTTCGCCGCACACGAAGGCTCCTGCGCCTTGCTTGATGGTGATGTCGAACGAGAACAAGCTGCCGAGGATGTTGTTGCCCAGCAAACCCACCCGCCGGCATTGTTCAATGGCCTCGGTCAAGCGCGCGACGGCTAGGGGGTACTCGGCCCGGCAGTAGATGTAGCCCTTGCTGGCACCGATGGCGTAGGCCGCGATGAGCATGCCTTCGATGACGAAGAAAGGATCGCTCTCGAGCACGGCCCGGTCCATGAAGGCGCCGGGATCCCCCTCGTCGGCGTTGCAGATGAGGTACTTCTGCGCGCGCGGAGTCTGGCGAGCGATGTTCCACTTCTGCCCGGTGGGGAAGCCCGCGCCCCCGCGACCGCGCAGCCCAGCTGCCAGCACGACGTTGCAGACTTCTTCGGGCGTCATGGTGCAAAGGGCCTTGGCCGCAGATCGGAAGGCCCCGGCCGCCAGCGCGGCATCGAGGATGCCTGGATCGATGATGCCGGCGTTGCGAAGCACGACCTTGACCTGTTGCTTGAAGAAATCGGTGGTATTGATTTCCGGGATGTCGGCCCATTCGGGACCGGCCTCGCCGTGCCGGCCGTAGAGAAAGCTGTTACGCATCTCCGATCGCACGAACACGGCTTCGAGCAACTGGTCGATGTTGCCGAGGTTGATGTCCGCATAGGCCAGCCTGGGCTCGCCCGGCTTCTGCACATCGATGAACAGCTCGCGCTGGCAGTAGCCGACGCAGCCAACCTCGATGATGTGCGCCGCGATCTTGTGCTCTTGCAAGAACGCACCGATCCTGGCGATGACGTTGGTGCAGCCATTGGCGCGGCCACAGGTGCCGGCACCCACGAAGATGAGCGTGCCCTGCCCACCTCGGCGAGCATTGGCCATGCGCTCCTGGCGCATCTTCGCGCAGGCATCGTCGCTGTGGCAGGTCGGCCCCTCGGCCAAGCAGCGAATCAAATCCCGACACGGGCTGGCTGGCCGGTGCGTGCAGCGCTCGCAACAAGGCGCAATCAGACTACTTTCCCGCATCGCTAGCTCCCTTCATGGTGTCGTCGAGCAAGCGGTCGAGCTTGTCCACGTCGAGATGGCCGTAGAATTCGCCATCCATCTTCATGACCGGCGCGATGGAGCACGCCCCGAGGCAAGCCACCGTGATGACGGTGAACTTGTTGTCGGGCGAATTGCCGTTCGGTTTCAGATTCAGCTTGCGCGTCAGGTGCTGCGCCAGCTTCAAGCTCTGCTTCACGTGGCAGGCCGTGCCCCGGCACACCTCGATGACGTGCTCTCCCTTGGGGGCGAAGCGGAATTGGTTGTAGAAGGTCGCGACGCCGTAGACCCGGCTCTGCGGTACGCCGACGGCGACCGCCACCTTGTTCATGGCGGCCCTGGACACATAACCTTCCTTGGCCTGAATCTCCTGCAGGATAGGGATGAGGTGCTCTTTGCCAAGCTCCTCATGGCCCGCGATGATCTGATCCACGTGACACATACTGCTTACCTCGGGTGCTGCGATACGGCTCGGTTGGGGTGGGGGGGAAATGGTTAGTTAAGCAACGGCGGTTGCGACAGCGTCCGCCTCGGCCAAAAGCTGGCGAACGGCGGCCACCAGCTCGGCGGCCACTACGGGCTTCTTCATCAACTTCGCGGCTGGCCAATCTCGCCCGGAGATGAAGTCGAAGGCCTCGCGCTTCTCGGCCATGTGGTCCATGAAGCCGGTCAGAAGCACGATGGGAATGCGGCGGGTGGAGGGATCGCCTTCGAGCTTGTACGCCACGGTGAAGCCCTCCGCATCGGTGTCCATCATGACGTCGAGGACAATCGCGTCGGGACGCTGCGCGGCCACCTGCGCCAATCCGTCAGTTCCGTTGTGGGCAGTAGCCACCTCGAAGCCATTGGCTTCGAAAACGACCTTGAACGACCCTACGAGATCCTTGTCATCGTCAACGAGCAGAATGCGCTTCTTCATGGCTTTTCTCCTTGGCTGTGCACTACGGAACAGGTCCATATCAGTTAGTCAATTCACAGTGAAACGTTTCACAGTTTGGTCAAATCTCCGAAGGCAAATGGTGCAAATCTTGGTCTTTCCCGACCTACTTCTGCTGGCTTAGGAACGAGAGCTTCTCGAGCTTGGCAGCGATATCGATGCTCTCGACGTAGCCTCCTGGTGCGGGTGTGATGCGCTTGGGCACGAAATTCAGGATGGACACAATCCCGAGCTTGGCCAGCCGGTCCACGAGCTGCTGCAGCCCGGGTGGGCGACAGGCCAAGACCGCGATGCGGACGTTGAACTCGGGCAGAACCTTCTCCATCTCTTCGAGGGCGTAGCAGCGACGGCCAGCGAACACCCTGCCGGACTTCTCGGCATCCAGATCGAAGATCAGGCCGATGTGAAACCCGCGCTCTTCGAAACCACGGTAGGCGAGCAGCGAGCGCCCCAAATCGCCGGCGCCGAACAAGGCCACGGTCTGCGGCGAATCGGTGCCCAGGATGCGGCTGATGGTGCGGGTGAGCTGGTAGACGTTGTAGCCGCGGCTGATGTTGCCAAACGAACCGAAACTGGCCAGGTCGCGCCGCAGCTGGGCGGGCGACACCCCGACCATATCGGCCAGTTGCTGCGAGTAGACGTACTCCACTCCCTCGTAGTGCAACTCCTCCAAAAGCTTGCGGTATACGGAGAGCCGCTCGACCGTGGAAACCGAGACGTGGCGCTCGGTTTTCTTGCCCGCTTGCCCGGTCTGGGCGTCTGTTTCTGTGGTTTCAGCAGGCACGTTCACGACGTTGTGATTATGTTCACAGCAAGTCCCGTTAGTCAAGCGACTTGTGCTGCCCGGGCTCGGAAAAGGTGACCTGGCGTGGGCGGGATAGAAACCACGTGCACGTGATTCCCCTGACTGCATCGTCCATCACTGTTCAGATGTGGCGGCGAGCCCGCAGGTGGAGAAGCTGGTGTTCGAGTTCTTCGATAGCCACCTGCGCTGGGTCAGGCGCAACCGTAGGCGATGGTCTGGCTTGCGAGGCACGGCCAGCGGTAAGGCGCCAGCGAATCCACCCAGCCTTGCGGATCCGTAGGCATGTAGTCGCCAGTTATGTAGGTGACCTGCCCAGTTCGGTCGAAGATGATGATTCCCTCGTAGTAGCCTGTCATGGCGGTTCGCGAGCAATGAGACACGCCCATGGCCATCGCGAGGGCTTGCATGAGATCTGGCGGATTGTCACTGCACCCATCGCTAATGCTCCAATGGGCGTCGAGCCAGGGATTGTTGGTTTCCGCTGCTGGGGTATCGGCGGAATCGGGCAAAGATCCATCCTGCGCGAATATCGCTGCTTCGGGCAAGTCCGCGCCACTGTCGGGCGCTTCGGCGAGCGATCCGGAGTCCCATCGCACGATGGTATCGGGTGCGACATCCACCACGTCTGGCTGGCTGCCGGCAAGGTCGGCCAGCGCTTCGGCGAAACTGTCCGGTCCAGCGACGGCGTCTGAGCCTGCCCCAGCGGCGTCCGAGCCCCTTTTCCCACTGAGCGGATGCGTGCAAGCCACGCACAGAAACATCAAGGGAGATACCCAATTACGCGCCATGGTTTGGCATTGTAACGCAATAGTGGACGTCCTCGGACACTACGGACAAGCCGGAATCGAGGTCGCCCCGGCGAGATTGCTGATGTTGCTTTGCAGCCCGCTTGGCGCGGTGCCCGTGATGTTGGCCGCGATCACGCCCTCCTCGATACGCGCATTGATGTCGGCAAGACTGGCTGTGGACCAACTGTCGCCGGCGGCGGAGGCTCCGGCGCTGGTATCGACTAGGACGGTGCGCCCTGTAAGGCTGTGAAGATAGGCGTAGGTCGCGGTGGCCGCGTTGTACGTGCTGCTGGTGGTCCCGGACTCGATGAAGCCCTTGTTGTTGCCGACGCCCGTTGTCCAAACCATGTCGTAGTTCACGTTCTTCATGGCGCCCCAGTAACTGTTGGTCACGTCGTCCGAATTCCAGCTGGACTGATCGATGGCCACGACCGCGTTGGGCATGTTGGATTTGATGGCGCAGGTGATGTCCGCGGCGAGTTGCCCGACCTCGGCCATGGCCATTGGACTTGATTGCCCGCTGTCGGCCAGCTGAACGAAATCACCTTCAAGGAGCCAGACCAAGGGCTTGGTTGGCCAGGCGGCGGCCGTCCTCTTTGCGTACCAGGCGTAAGCGGCAACGATGGCGGCGTAGTTGGACTTGACCAGGGCCGCACCGTCGGTGGTCAGTTTCTTGGTGCCGGTCTGGTTGCCATCCACGATGCCGTTGGCATGGGCCAAAAAGCCGATGATATAGGCGTAGTAGGCCGGAACGAGG
>Ga0265342_10002558_pt1 | contig 15609 bp, 14 predicted proteins | sample 4CB327metaG_FD_203125 | JGI IMG/M metagenome (GOLD analysis project Ga0265342, IMG submission 203125) | Rhizosphere microbial communities from Carex aquatilis grown in University of Washington, Seatle, WA, United States - 4-CB3-27 metaG | ecosystem: Host-associated > Plants > Roots >...
ACAAGCGCGACGGTGGCGAAAGGAGCTCTGTTCATGGTTTGGGCCCGTCACCCTCTTCGAGGCCCAGGCGCTCGTCCAGCGATGCGCTCTGCCACGTGCGGATGCGGAGGCTGCGAGACACCACCCAGCCGGCCACGAGCCCGAACGCGACCTGCGATGCGATGAACCAGCCCCAGTTGATTCGCCGCTCCAGGACCGGGTTGATGATCCCGATCGTGGGATAGAGAAGCGCCGTCCACAGAAGCGGCGCGCCGACGCCCGCCACCAGGATCGGCCGCCGGGGCGCGATCGGCAGCAACACGCCGTAGAGCGTTCCCACCAGCACCGAGGCCACGCCGTGGATCAGCAGCGCCATGAGCAGCGCGTCCGCGTGGAAGGCGGTGAGCTCCGCGGTGGTCGCCTCGAGCATCGACGCGAACACACCGGCCGCCAGCAGGTTGATCGGGTACCAGACGCTTCGGTGAGACAGAAGGCCATAAGCAATCGCCAGCGCCGCCATGACCACGCTGCCGAGGAGGCCGCCCTTCACGCCAGCGGAGATCGGATAGACCTCGAGGGGCAGTCGGGCGCGATGGCGGGCCTCCGCGATCCGGGGGTGCGTGGTGGGCGCGCGCGGTAGCGTGATGGGCGCGACCTCGCCCTCGACACGGACCGAGACGGTATGCTCGCGCGGCAACACCTCCCGGAACCAGCCCACCGCGCCGCCCAGCATCAGCGCCGCGCCGAGCAGGCTGAGCGGCGGCGCCGTGATCAGCCCGGCCGCCAGCAAGGTGATGCCGAACGACATGGCCAGCGGCCACGCCGTGGGCGCGGGCACCTCGATGTCGCGCGTCCGTGTCATTGACGACTGGTCTTCGTCGAACGTCATTCGGCTACCGTCCGATCACGTAGACCGTCGTGAAGACCACCACCCAGACGGCGTCCACGAAGTGCCAGTAGAGAGCCAGCGCGTCGACGCGGCCGGCCTGGTCTCTGGAAACGGCCCCGACGAGCGCGAACACGAGGACCGTCGTCAGAAGAATCAGCCCCACGGTGACGTGGAGCGCGTGCAACCCGACCAGCGCGTAGTAGGTCGTGCCGAACAGATTGGTCGCGGGCGTGAGCTTCTCCTCGACGATGAGCCGCGACCATTCGCGGCCGGTTCCCACCATGAACACGACGCCGAGTCCGATGGTGGCCGCCCACGCCGCCGCGAATGCCCGGATCGATCCTCGGCGGAGCGCCCGCACGGCGACGGCGATCGTCGCGCTCGACGAGAGCAGGCACACCGTGCCCAGGATCGGCATCGTGAGCACCTGCTGCGGCGTCGGCCCGCTGGCGCTCTTGCCGAGATAGAAGAGGTACGCCACCACGAAGATGATGAACATCGCGCTCTCGGCGGCGATGAGGCAGGCGACGCCCACGCGCTCCCGCGGCGGCAAGAGCCAGACGTCCGCTGCTGTCGCGTCCGCGCTCACTCGTGCACCGAATCGGGATCCTCGGGGTGCTTGCGATCCCAGAGGGGGCGACGGCTCGTCACCGTCGGCAGGGTGGCGAAGTTGTAGTCCGGCGGCGGCGACGAGGTCGACCACTCCAGCGTCCAGGCGTCCCACGGATCGGGTCCCGCGAGCTTGCCCCTCCCGAGGCTGCGTACCAGGTTGCCGACGAACACCAGGACGCCGGCCGCCTGCAGGCCGACGCCCGCTGTGCTGATGAGGTTGTAGATCTCCCAGCCTCGCCCCGGCTCGTACGTGTAGATCCGACGTGGCATCCCCAGCAGACCGGGGATGTGCATGGTGAGGAAGGTCATCTCGAACCCGAGCATGAACAGCCAGAAGTGCCACTTCCCCAGCCGCTCATCGAGCATTCGACCCGTCACCTTCGGGAACCAGTAATAGAACGCGGCGAAGAGCGTGAAGAACAGCGAGCCCACCAGCATGAAATGGAAGTGGGCGACCACGAAGGTCGAGTCCGACAGCTGCCAGTTGAACGGCACCATGGCCAGCATGATCCCGGTGAGGCCGGCCAGGAGAAACTGGCACAAGAAGCCGATGCAGAAGAGCATCGGCGTGGCGAAGCGGATCCGTCCGCCCCACAGGGTGCCGATCCAGTTGAAGATCTTGATGCCGGTGGGGATCGCGACCACGAGCGTCGACACCATGAAGAAGGTGTTGGCCTTGCTGGGCAGGCCCACGGTGAACATGTGGTGCGCCCAGACGCTCACCGACACGAAGCCGATCGCCAGCGTCGCGCCGACCATCACCGCGTAGCCGAAGATGCTCTTGCGCGCGAAGACCGGGATGATCTCGGAGGCGAACGCCCACCCCGGTATCATCAGGATGTAGACCTCCGGGTGGCCGAAGAGCCAGAAGAAGTGTTGCCAGAGAACGGCCGAGCCGCCCGCTTGCGTGTCGAAGAAGTGCGTGCCGAGAAAACGGTCGCCGAGAAGCATGAACTGCGCCGCGGTGAGGGGCGGGAGGGCCAGCAACACCATCCCGCTCATCACCAGATTGAGCCAGCAGAAGAGGGGCATCTTGCCGAGCGTCATCCCGGGGCAGCGGCAGCAAAGGATGGTGGTGACGATATTGGCCGCGGTGCCGATCGATCCCACGCCCGACACCAGCAGCGAGAGGATCCAGTAGTCCGTCGTGTGGCCGCGCGAGAACGCACGCCCCGTGAGGGGGGCGTAGGCGAACCAGCCCACGTCGGGCGCGCTGCCGTCGCCGTAAAGTCCGCTCGCGCCGACGTAGCTGTAATAGAGCAGGAGCCCGCCGAAGGCGCTCATCCAGAAGCTGAACGCGTTGAGGCGCGGGAACGCGATGTCGCGTGCTCCGACCATCAAAGGCACCAGGTAGTTGGCGAAGCCGAACAGCATCGGCATGCCGACGAAGAACACCATCGTCGTGCCGTGGAGCGTGAACAGGCGGTTGAAGGTTTGTGGCGAGACGAAATTGTTCCGAGGCACCGCCAGCTGCAGCCGGATCAAGCTGGCCTCGATCCCCGCGACGACGAAGAACGCCAGCGCGTAGAGGATGTACATGACCCCGAGCCGCTTGTGGTCGACCGTCACGACCCACTCGTGGAGCCGGCCGAAGGCTCGCGAGGTGGTCTCCCGCGCAGAGACTGGCATCACGTCCAGGGCGGTCCTCTTTGTCTGCGCTTCCATCCGATGCGTCTCCTGTTCCCTCACTGGAGCGTCAGCAGGTACGCGACCAGCTGATCGAGATCCTGATCGCCGAGCTGCATCGCGGGCATGTGCGCCCCCGGCTTGACGGCGTCCGGTTGCTGGAGCCACTGCCGCAGGTTCGCCGGCGTGTTGGGCACGATCCCGGAGGCCAGCGTGTCGCGGCTCATGAGGTGCGTGAGGTCGGGCGCGTACCGGCCGTTGGCAATGGTTCCACCGAGGGCGTGGCAGTTGACGCATCCGTTGCTCTCGAAGACGCGCCTCCCTGGTGTCATGGCTGACGGCGGGCGCGGCTCCGACTGGGCCTTCACCCACCGGTCGAAGTCCTCGCGAGAGTGCGCGTACACGCGCAGCAACATCTTGGCGTGCTGGGTGCCGCAGAACTCGGCGCACTGGCCGAGGTACAGTCCGGGCGCGTCGGGCGCGATCCAGGCGTGGTTGGTGCGGTTGGGGATGAGGTCGGTCTTGCCGGCCAGCCGGGGCACCCAGAAGCTGTGGACCACGTCGGCCGACGTCAGCTCGAGCCATGTGGGCGTCGGCGAGGCCGCCCGCGGATCGCTCACCGGGACGTGGAGCTCGTTCGCGGTCACGATGCCCAGGCTGGGATATCGGATCTCCCACCACCACTGGTGTCCGACGATGGTGACGTCGAGGGCGCCGGCGGGCCGCCGCGGGTCCTGCAGGGCTTGAACGACCCGCGCGCCGGTCAGCGCCAGCACCAGCACGATCAACATGGGCACCACTGTCCACGCGGTCTCGAGCCGGTTCGATCCGTAGATCTGCGCGGGCTCCCGCCCTGCATCGCCTCGGCCTTCGCCTTCGCCTTTGCGGCTCCGGAAGCGCACGACAGCGATCGCGATCAGCGAGACGACGACCGCGAAGATCGCGCCCGAGACGCCGAAGACGAAGCTCGCCAGGTGGCGGATCGGCATCGCCGGCCCGGAGGGCAATTCGAAGATATCGGTTGGTGACGCCACCGCGCGGCAACCTGCGTCGCGGCGCTCGAGGCGGCAATGCGTGTTGTCACTGATTTCGGCGGGCCGGTCGGTTGAATGCGGCCAGCTCGGCTCAGTTGGTAGCTCCAGCAGTCGCCAAACCTGGTCGAAAACAAATTGCCACGGGTGCGCTTTGAACGCGTCGAACGTGTGGCCAGGTTCGAAATAGATACGGAGATGGCCGGACGTACTCGCCGGCAGATTCGAGAGGCGTCATGAAGCTGGGATATGAACGCTCGCTCTATCTGATGGCATTCGACCAACGACACTCGTTCTCGAAGGGCCTTTTCGGCGCGACGGAACCACTGGCGCCCGAGATACTGGCCAAGGTCAGCGATACCAAGGCGCTGATCTTCGAAGCGTTCCGGCAGGCCAGCACGCAAGGCGCGCCCCGGAACCTCTGCGGCGTGCTGGTCGACGAACAGTTCGGCTCGGACGTCGCGCGCAAGGCAAAGGCTGATGGGACGCTCCTGGCGATGCCGGTGGAGAAGTCGGGCCAGGCCGAGTTCGAGCTAGAGTACGGCGAGGACTTTGCGCGGCACATCGAGGCCTTCAATCCCGATTTTTCGAAGGTCCTGGTCCGCTACAACCCCGAGGGAGATCGCGAGCTGAACCGGCGTCAGACGCGAAAGCTGGCTCAGCTGTCGGACTGGCTCCATGCGCGCCAGCGGAAGCTCTTGTTCGAGTTGCTGATACCCGCGACCCCCACACAGCTCGAGCGGTGCGGGGGTCAAGAGGGCTTTGATCGCGAGCTGCGCGCGCGGCTGGTCGTCGAGGTGTTGCGCGAGCTCCAGCAGGGCGGCGTGGAACCGGACATCTGGAAGATCGAAGGGCTCGAAAGATCGGCCGATTGCCGCGCGGTGGTCGAGCAAGCGCGGATGAGGCCGGGCCGCGACCAGGTGGTTTGTATCGTCCTTGGACGCGGAGCGACCATCGAGCGCGTCACCACGTGGCTGGCTACCGCAGCGCCGGTGCCGGGCTTCGACGGTTTCGCGGTCGGGCGGACCCTCTGGCAGGACGCCCTCCGGCGGTACGTAGCCGGCACCGAATCACGAGAAAAAGCCAAGGCCGAGATCGCCGACCGTTATTTGCGAATGATCCGCACTTACGTCGAGCACCACCCCGAGTGAATTGCGTGACTCGAGTGAATCGAGCGACTCGAGAGAATCGAGTGAGATTGGAGGCGAAGATGAAACTGGGGATAGTTGGACTCGGTCGAATGGGCGCCAACATGGCGGCACGCCTCCTCGAGGCAGGCCACGCGGTCGTTGCTTTCGATCACCATGCAGACAACGTACAGAAGCTCGTCAGCCAGGGTGCGATCGGCGCGAGCTCGCTCGCGGAGCTGGTGCAAAAGATCGAGCCGCCTCGGGCGGTATGGCTCATGGTGCCGGCGGCGGTCGTCGATGACACCATCGCCGCGCTCGCTCCGCTTCTGGCACGCGACGATGTGATCATCGACGGCGGCAACTCGTACTATCGCGACGACATCCGCCGGTCCAAATCACTGGAGGCCGCGGGCATCCGCTACATCGACGTTGGTACGTCGGGCGGCGTCTGGGGCAAAGAGCGCGGTTACTGCCAGATGATCGGCGGCGACGTCGACGCGGTGGAGCGGCTCGATCCGATCTTCGCCGCGCTGGCCCCACCGGTCGATGCGGCGCCGCGCACGCAGGGGCGAACCGGACCGGCCACGCCCGCCGAGCACGGCTACCTGCACTGCGGGCCGAGCGGCGCGGGCCACTTCGTCAAGATGGTGCACAACGGCATCGAGTACGGGCTCATGGCCGCGTACGCCGAGGGGCTCAACATCCTCCGCCGCGCAAACGCCGGGAAAGAGGCCCGCGCGGTCGACGCCGAGACGGCGCCGCTGACCAACCCCGAGCTCTACCAGTACGACCTCGACCTGCCCGACATCACCGAGGTGTGGCGCCGCGGCAGCGTCATCGCCTCCTGGCTGCTCGATCTGACGGCCGCGGCGCTCACGCGCAACCCCGAGCTGAGCGAGTTCACCGGCCGCGTCTCCGACTCGGGCGAGGGCCGCTGGACGCTCCACGCCGCCATAGACGAGAGCGTGCCGGCGCCGATTCTTTCGACCGCGATCAGCGAACGTTTCACCTCTCGCGGTGAGGCCGAGTTCGCCGACCGCGTGGTGTCGGCGATGCGCCTGGAGTTCGGCGGCCACCAGGAGAAGCACTCATGACCACCCCCGCGCATTCGGATGCTCTGGTCTTCTTCGGTGCTACCGGCGATCTCGCGTACAAGCAGATCTTTCCGGCGCTGCAAGCCATGATCAGGAAGGGCGCCTTGAACGTCCCGATCATCGGCGTCGCCAAGTCGGGGTGGACCACCGAGCAGCTCCGCGCCCGTGCCCGCGACAGCCTCGAGCACCACGGTGGCCTGGATCGTGGCGCCTTCGACAAGATGAGCTCGCTCTTACGTTACGTCGACGGCGACTACGCGGATCTCGCGACCTTCGCAGGCCTGCGCCGCGAGCTCGGCGCGGCCAAGCGCCCGCTCCACTACCTCGCCGTCCCGCCCGGCGCCTTCACCGCGGTGGTCAGCGGCCTCGGCAAATCGGGATGCGCCAGCCAGGCGCGGGTCGCGGTGGAGAAGCCATTTGGGCGCGACCTGGCTTCCGCGCGTGCGCTCAACCAGACGCTTCTTCAGGCCTTCCCCGAGTCCTCGATCTTTCGCATCGACCACTACCTCGGAAAGGAGCCGGTGCTGAATCTGCTCTACTTCCGCTTGAGCAACAGCTTGCTGGAGTCAGCGCTCAACCGCGGTCACGTGGACAGCGTGCAGGTCACGATGGCGGAGAGCTTCGGCGTCCAGGGTCGCGGCAGGTTCTACGAGGAGACAGGCGCGATCCGCGACGTCATCCAGAACCACATGCTGCAAGTGATCGCGATCCTGGCGATGGATCCGCCGGCCGGAGGGGACGTGGAGGCGGTTCGCGACGAGAAGGCGCGCATTTTGAAGGCGATGGCGCCGCTCGACGCCGCGCAGGTCGTGCGCGGCCAGTTTCGCGGCTATCGCGACGAGCCGGGGGTCGCGCGCGACTCGACCGTCGAGACCTTCGCGGCCGTGGAGCTGCACGTCGACAGCGAGCGCTGGGCGGGGGTGCCGTTCTTCATGCGCGCCGGCAAGTGCCTTCCGGTCGATGCCTTCGAAGTGCGCGTCCAATTCAAGCGACCGCCGCGGGACATCTACCGCGAGCACTCTTCGTCGACGGAGCATTTCCGTTTCCGGGTCGGCCCCGAGGTGACCGTCTTGGCGGTCGGGATGCGCGTCAAGCGTCCCGGCCCGGCGATGGAGGGCCGCGACGTCGAGCTCGTGGCATCGGAGGGGCAGGCCCACGACATGCTGCCCTACGAACGGCTGCTCGGCGACGCGATGCTGGGCGACGCCAATCTGTTCGCGCGCCTCGACGCCATCGAGGCACAGTGGCGCATCGTCGAGCCCGTCCTCGACATCCGGACCCCGCCCGATTTGTACGAGCGGGGCACATGGGGACCCGCGCGCGCCGATCGGCTGGTGGCGGCGGCCGGTGGCTGGCACAGACCGATCGATCCGCGGAGGCCGTCATGAAGCACGACGAGTCGACCTCGACGACGGACCGGCCCCGCGTCGTCATTCTCGGAGGAGGGTTTGGCGGGCTTACCGCCGCGCGCGCTCTCAAGCGCGCGCCGGTCGTCGTCACGCTGATCGATCAGAACAACCACCACGTGTTCCAGCCGCTCCTCTACCAGGTCGCCACCTCCGCGCTCGAGTCTACGGATGTCGCTTTTGCCTTCCGCTCACTGCTGCGGCGGCAGAAGAACACCGAGGTCCTGATGGGCGAGGCGGAGTCGATCGATCCCAATGGGCGCGTGGTGCACCTGTCGAACGGGCACGCGGTTCCTTACGACTACCTCATCGTGGCGACCGGCGCGCAGTCGTTCTACTTCGGTCACCCGGAATACAAGACGCACGCGCCGAGCCTGAAGACCGTTCGGGACGCGCTCGACATCCGGTACCGGGTCCTCATGGCCTTCGAGCAAGCCGAGCAGGAGACTGACCCGGTCGAGCAGCGCGCGCTTCTGACCTTCGTCGTGGTCGGCGGAGGTCCGACCGGGGTCGAGCTGGCCGGCGCGATCGCCGAGCTGGCGGACCACGCGCTCAAGCGAGATTTCCGCCACATCGATCCCACGCGCGCAAAGGTGATGCTCCTCGAACGCGGGCCGCACATCCTGCCGATGTATCCTGCGAATCTGCAGGCCAAAGCCGAAAAGCAGCTAGCGGGCCTCGGCGTCGAGGTGCGGACCTCAATCGGCGTGAACTCGGTCGACGAATTCGGTGTCGTGATCGGGAGCGACCGCATCATGGCGCGGACCGTCCTCTGGGGAGCCGGCACCGTTGGAGCGGCGGTTGCCTGCTCGCTGGGGACGCCGGTCGATCGCCATGGCCGGATCGAGGTCGCGTCCACGCTCAATCCACCCGGCTTGTCGAATGTGTTCGTCATCGGCGATGCCGCCGCGCTGGTCCAGGACGGCGAGCCCGTGCCGGGCATCGCGACGGCCGCGATTCAGGGCGGCCACTATGCGGCTCACGCGATCGTGAAGCGCCTGCAGGGCAAGCCCGTCGAGCCATTCCACTACTGGAACAAGGGCCAGCTCGCCACCATCGGAACATCGAGGGCAGTCGCGATGCTGCCGGCGCGTGTGCACCTGTGGGGGTTTCCGGCCTGGCTCATGTACCTGACCGTTCACCTCGTTTATCTCAGCGGCTTCCGCACGCGCGTGCGCGTCTTCCTGTCGTGGATCTGGTCGTTTCTCACCTGGGCCCGAGGCGCGAGGCTCATCCCGAGCCAGGTGGAAGGGCGCGCCTTCGAAGCAGCCGACGAGGAAGAGGCGCCGCCTCCGCTCGGCGTCGATGAGCACCATCCCGCGCCGCCGTCGCATTGACGACGTCGAGGCTCCGGAAGGTCCCTGATTTCGTGGGACGGTGAGGCCGACCGCTTGCCTGCGCTTCGACCGGCCCCATTTAGATCGGCGCGGTCCGATGAGGTGTCCATCGCTGAATATCTTCGGCACGTTCTTTCCGTCCTGGATGCTTTGTGTGCTCGTTGGAATCGCGGCCGCCATCGCGGCGCACAAGCTCTTCGGCGTGCTGAAAATGGGCGCCGACCTGACCCCGGCGCCGCTGCTTTACCCATCCATCGCGTTGACCGTCACCTTCGTCCTGTGGCTGGTCGTCTTCGGACACTAGAGCGGTGCACGAGTGGCGGTGCGAAGGATCATCGGGCGGATCGTGGTGATGGCTACGGTCGGCCTGGCGGTTGTCCTCGGCGTCCTCGTCTTGCATAGAATCGACGTGCGGCCGCGCACCGACGACGCCGTCGTCACCGCCAACACGATCCAGGTCGCACCCGAGGTCGTGGGGCGGATCGCGACGTTGAACGTCAAGGAGGACGCATTCGTTCGCAAGGGTGAGGTGCTCTACACGATCGACTCCGAGCGGTACGTGCTGACCCTCGCCGAGGCCAGGGCACAAGTGCAGTCGCTCGAGGCGCAGATCAATCTCACCAACCGTCGCGTCTCGTCGGAGGTCACGGCCGTGTCGGTCGCGCGCGCGCAAGCGACAGCGGCGCGCGCGCAGCTGGACGAGGCGACGAAGACGCTCGCTCGTCTGGAGCCGCTGCTGCCGGGACGCTACGTGACCCCGCAACAGATCGATCTCGCCCGCACCTCGAAGGCGACCGCCGCGAGCCAGCTCAGCGGAGCGCTCTCCGCCACGCAGCAACGTCGTGAGTTCGTCGGCGACGCGAGCGCGCTGGTGGCGCAGCTCGAAGGGGCCAGGGCGGCGGTCGGTCAGGCCGAACGGGACCTGCGAAACACCATCGTCCGCGCGCCGTTCGACGGACGCATCGTGGGCGTCACCACCTCGGTCGGTCAGCTGGTCAACCCGACTCGCGCCCTGTTCACGCTCATCGATACCTCCCAGTGGTACATCGTGGCCGACTTCCGCGAGACGGAGCTCGACCAGATCCGCCCCGGAGCCCGGGTGAGCGCCTATGTCATGACCGCGCCGAACATCCACCTGCAGGGGGCCGTCGAGAGCGTGGGCTCCGCCGTCGCGCAGCTCGAGAATCTCAGCATCGCCGGCGTGCCGCCGGTGGCGCGCGACCTCAACTGGGTGCGCATCGCGCAGCGGTTCCCCGTGCGGATCGCCCTCGAGACTCCTCCCGAGACCCTGATGCGCATCGGCGCGTCGGCGGTGGTGATCATTCGAAAATGACACGACGAAACCGGCGGCCGATGATGTCGCGCCGAGGAGGCGGTTCGGCGCGACGGGTGCGCGGTTGACGACCGTCGCGGAGGCCGCGCCGTCGCGCCAGCGCGCGGATTGGTGGCAGCTGCTACGCGACGAGCTGTCGCTGTCGCCGGTGCGCCGCTGGCGAATCGTGAGGATGACGGCGCTGGCTGCGCTGGTCGTCGTGATCTCGATGGCGCTCCGGGTCCCCGAGGTGGCCGTCTCGGCCTACATGATCTTCTTCGTCCTCCAGGCCGATACGCCGACGACCGTTCGCGCGGGCATCGCGCTCTGCGCCGCACTGACCGTGGCGTTGGCCCTGTGCTTTTTTTTCTTCTCGCTGGTGGTTGCCGAGCCGGTGCTGCGGCTGCCGCTCATGACGCTGCTGCTCTTCGTCGGGATGTACCTGATGAGCTCCCTGCGCGGGTCGCCGCTGGCCGCGCTCGGCCTGGTCCTTGGATTCATCACCTCCTACTCCCTCACCTACGCCGATCAAGTGCCCTCGCCCGAGGCGCTGGTCCACGCCCTGCTCTGGCTGTGGGTCGTCATCGCCTATCCGATCGGCCTCATCGTGCTCACGGAGCTCGTGCTCGGCAGCCGCCCCGAGGACATCTACCGCGGCGGTCTCGCCGCGCGACTCGGCGCGGTCGCCGACGTCCTGGGGGCGCGGGCCGAGGAGGATGGTGCCGCGCGAGCGCGCCTCGAGCGCCTCGTGCGCGCGGGCGTCGCCGACCTCGCCCGGTACGTGAAGCGGGGCGAACCGGCCGCGCCCGTGCGAGCGAGCTTGCTCCGTCAGGTCGAGCTGCTGGGGTTTCTGACCCGCGAGCTGCCCGAGGCGGTGAAGGTCGCCCCCGCGGCGAGAGTGGCCCTGTGTCGCGCCAGCGAGGCCTGCCTCGGCGCCCGGCGGGCGCTCCTGGGCCAAGACCGGGGTCGAGACGGCGCCACGCTCGAGCCGTTCTCGCTCGCCGCCGAGCGACGCCAGTCGGCCGCGCTCTCGCCGGCTGCGCTCGCCGTCGTGCTGCCGCTGGTGGTCTGTATCCAGACCGTGACTTTGGGGGTGCACCAGCTGCTCAGCCCGAACCTGACCGGCGCGGCGCGCCCCGCGCCAGAGCGCCCCGCGGCGGTGGGGAAGCGCTCCTCGAACAGAACGGAATCGGTGCAGTTCGGATTGAAGGTCACGCTCGCGGCGATGACCGCCTACCTCATCTACACCGGCCTTGCCTGGTTCAGCATCCACACGGCGATGATCACCTGCTTCTTCGTCGCCGAGGACAGCCTGGGCGCGACGATCCACAAGCTCACGCTCCGGATCACGGGCGCCGTGGTGGGCGTCGCGCTGGGCATGGCCGCCATCATCTTCGTGCTACCGAAGCTGGATTCGATCGGTGGCCTGACGATCCTCGTCGCCGCCGTGACGCTGTTCGCCGCGTGGTTCGCGACGGCGAGCGAACGGATCTCGTATATCGGGTGGCAGATCGCCATCTCGTTCTATCTCGCCGTGCTGCAGGGGTACGCGCGGACCTCGAAGCTCTCCGTCGGGCGGGATCGCGTGATCGGCATCCTGCTCGGCAACGTGCTCATGACGGTCGTCTTCGCCTCCCTGTGGCCGGTGCGCATCAAGCCCGCGCTGCGGCAGGTGCTGTCGCGATCGCTCGAAGCGCTCGCGGCGATGCTGCGCCTCGATCACCCGGCCCGTGACCGGCTGGACGAGCTGGAGGCGGCCTTCGACGCCGACCTCGCCGTGGCCCGCCGGTACGCCCCGCTTGGCCGGTTCGAGGGGCGCGACGAGCCGGCGTCGCGCATCACGGTGGTCGAAGGCTTGCTGATTCCCATCCACGCTGTCGTCGTCGATACCGTCGGTGGCGCCGTGACGGCGGCTCCGCCGGCTGCGCGGCATGCGCTGTCCGCGTTGCGCGAAGGCGCCGCCCGGTGGCTGTCGGCGCTGGCGGCGTCGATCGCGGCGCAGAAGTCGCTGCCGGCGTTTCAGGCCAACGATGAAGCGCTCGCGACCCTCCGGCACGTCGCCGGAGACGCTGCGCTGCCCCCGGAGATGCGGGCGCGCCTTCGCCTGCACCTCGATTGGTTCGAGCTCCTCGAGATGCAGATCGACAAGATCGCCCAGGGAGCGCCGGGATGACCGGTTGCGTTCGTATCGGGCCGCTCGCCGGGTTGTCGCTGCATCTCTTGTGCGGCGGCTGCGCGCTCCTCGGCGGCTGCGCGAGCTCCTACTTGAGCCGCGCGCCAGGGTCGCCCTCTGAGCCGTGGAACCTTCCGGCCGTGCCGGCGCGCTTCGTTCGAGCGACTCGCGAACCGGCGATCAAACCGGGTCATGTCTATAGCTTGCCGGAGTTGATCGATATCGCGGAGTTGGCCAATCCCGACACGCGCATTGGCTGGGAACGCGCGCGTCGGGCCGCGCTGGCGGTGGGCAGCGCGCGGGCCGAGTATTTCCCCATGATCTCGGCCTGGGCCATCGCCGGGTATCAACACTTGTTCTTCCCGGCGCCGGGCAGCTCCGCTTCGAGCCCCGGCCTCAACTCGTCCGAAGGTCCGCCAAGCGTGTCGTTCCCCATCCCGCAACGTCCCGAGCCGTCGGGTTACATCGGCGTCGACACATTCCAGGTCCTGCCCTTCCTCTCCATCCGGTGGCCGCTCCTCGACCTCGGTCGAGGCGACGGCGTGAAGGCGGCCGAGAACCAGTCGGTCGCGGCGAACGCGATGTTCACGGCGGCGCACCAGAAGATGATGTTCGACGTCGCGCGCGCCTACTTCCGTCTCAGCGCGGCGCGCGCGCAGGTTGCCGTCAACCGCGACGCGCTCGAGCGCACCCGGTCCATCGCCCAAGCAGCGGACGCTCGTTACACCCAGGGCGTCGCGACGGTGGTGGAGCTGTCGGAGGCCAAGCGTGAGGTGGCGCAGGCCGAGTACAACCTGGCGCAGGCGGAGGCGGCCGACATCAACGTCTACGCGGTCCTGGTGTCGGCGATGGGTATCGATCCGGACGTCCAGCTCGCCGTCGCCACCAACCCGAGCCTGGAGCTCCCGAGCCGGCTCGACGAGAAGGTCGACCGCTACGTGCAGGCCGCGCTCGCGAAGCGACCGGACCTGTATGCCGCCCGCGCCCGGCTTCCGTCCACGGCCGCGCAGGTGTCCAGGAGCCGGGCCGCCTACTGGCCCCGCGTCACCCTGGTCGGCTCGGGGGGCGCCGCGCTGCTCGGCGCGAAGATCGACGGGCTCGGCGTGCAGACAGTCACCATCCCGAACCTGTCCATCGCCGCGATCGCCGAATGGATGGTCTTCGACGGCGGCTTGCGGGACATCCAGAAGGAAGTCGCCCGCTCTCAGCATAGCGAAGCCGAACAGGAGCTCATCAAGCTTGAGCAACAGGTCGTGCAAGAAGTCACGACGAATTACCACGAATTGAACGCCAATCTGTCTCGTTACAAGGCGGCGTCGGCCCTGCTCGGTACGGCGAGGGTGGCGGACGACGCGGTCACGAAGTCGTACACCAACGGCCTGGCGACGCTGACCGACGCGATGAACGCGCAGAAGGCGCGTTCGTTCGCCCTGGCGGCGAAGGAACAGGCGTTTGCCGATGCGCTCATCGCGGCGGCGTCGCTGGCGTTTTCGTCAGGAGAGCTGGTGTCGGCGGCAACGGTTCCGCGCACGGTGCCATGAAGCTCGTCGATCTGGCGAAGGTCAACCTGCTCCGCTGAGCGCCGGATGGAGATCGGGTGATTCGCGGCCGGTGGCCGCCACGCGCGACGCCGGCTGGTTCCACAACCGGAATCCGCCGACGAACGCGTTGAGGTTGTTCCCCAGTCGGGCGTTGGGCGGCAGGCTCGTCAGCAGCTTGGCGTTGCCACCGCCGAGCACGAGCTCGTCCGCCTGGAGAGCGGCCAGGAGGCGGACCGCGACGTCCTCGACCGCACGCCGCCACTTCTTTTTGCCCAGGCGCTGGAGCCCGCGCAGCCCGACGTAGTCCTCGTAGGTGTGCCCCTTCTTGTAGGGCAGGTGCGCGAGCTCGATCGGCTGCACCGCCCCGTCGACCACGAACGCCGAGCCGAGCCCCGTGCCGAGTCCGAGGAACAGCATGCGCCCGCCCCTGTAGCTGCCGAGCGCTTGCATGGCGGCGTCGTTCATCATCTTCACCGGCTTGCCGAACGCACGCTGAAAGTCGAAGCCCACCCATCCCTTGCCGAGGTTGTGCGGCTCGTGCACCGGCCGCCCGTGCATGACGACGCCCGGATAGCCGATCGTCACCGCATCGTACGGCCACCCCCGCGCGAGGCGATTGACGGTGGTGACCATGCGTCGCGCTGTCATCGTGCGGCCGGACGGAGCCCTGCGCGGCTCGCGGCCGTCGGAGGTGAGGATCTTCACGCTCGTACCGCCGATGTCGATCACGAGGATCCTCATCGAGCGTTCCTCCCGGCGTTGCGTCTGGCGAAGTGAATCACCGACTCCACCACCGCCGTAAACGCCGAGGTACGCAGCGGCCCTGGCACCACAGGAGTGTGTAAGCCAGTGCGAGGCCGTACGGGACGAACTCGACGAGCCTTGCGAGCGACCCGAGGATGGGCGGGGTGATGAGGTAGGAGCTCCCCGCCCAATACAAGATCGCAAACAACATCCCGAGGGCGACGGTCGTCGCATGAGAGCGGCCATGAGCGATGAGGCCGAACAACACGCCAGAGCCGATCGAAAAAACCAGTCGGGACACGATTCCGAGCAAGACGATGGGCGCGTCGAGTCCCGCGTCCAAGGCGCGCTCGCCCACGAACGGGAACGCGGAGATCTTCAGGGCCACCCAGAGCTCCTCGAACGTGCTGCGCTCGAAGCCTGGGCGCCACGGACCGAAGATCAGCCAGACGATCAGCGACCAGCCAAGGCCGATCAACAGCCGGCAGAGCGTCAACACCATGTTGCTGACGATTCCGGCGACGATGCCACCCAGCACGGCCGCACGAACCCAGCCGTGTTCGATGGGGCTCCTCGCCTTCGCTGCGGCCCTGCCCATCAACCCCCCCCATCAACATTACCACCGACGGAGAGCAGACAACGCCGGTGCTCGTTCCTTGCCGAGCCAGAGAATGGAGAGGCCGTCACCGGCGCGAGATCGACTCCGCCCGGACCGAACGAGCGATGTCGCTGCTG
>Ga0265342_10002560_pt1 | contig 15603 bp, 12 predicted proteins | sample 4CB327metaG_FD_203125 | JGI IMG/M metagenome (GOLD analysis project Ga0265342, IMG submission 203125) | Rhizosphere microbial communities from Carex aquatilis grown in University of Washington, Seatle, WA, United States - 4-CB3-27 metaG | ecosystem: Host-associated > Plants > Roots >...
AACGATTGGCGCGATTTCCGGTGCGCGCGATCGGCATCGCGGGCAACGCACGCGCGCAGAGCCCGGGGTGGATGGACCGCGAGCTGCCGCGGGTGTTTCGCGCGATCGGCTCGCTCGGGGCGGCGATCACCCACTACAAGGTCTGCTCGACGTTCGACTCATCGCCGATCATCGGCTCCATCGGCCGGGCGATCGATATCGCCATGCCGATCCTCGGCGGTCCGTGGATTCCTCTGCTCCCGGCAGCGCCTCCCGTCCGGCGCTACCAGGCATTCGGCAATCTTTTTGCGTCGATCGGCGACTACGGTTATCGGCTCGACCGGCATCCGGTGATGAGTCGTCATCCGATCACCCCGATGGACGAGGCAGACGTACGGCGGCACCTCGCGCGCCAGACGACCACGCCGATTGCGCTGATCGACCTCGTCGCGATGAAGTCGGGACGGGCCGACGAGCTGCTCGCAGAAGAGATGCGTCACGGCCGGGCCATCGTCGCCCTCGATGTGATCGACGAGGGCACGCTGGTCGAGGCGGGCCGTCTCATCTGGGAGCATCGCGGCGAACGGCTATTCGTCGCAGGCTCGCAGGGGATCGAGTATGCGCTGGTCGCTTATTGGCGCAGTCGCGGCTTGTTGCCGGCGGCCGATCAGGCCACGCGTGCCACGCGGGCGGAGCGCATAGTCGTGGCGTCGGGATCGTGCTCGCCGCTCACGGCGGACCAGATCGCGTGGGCCGAGCGGAATGGCTTCGCCCGTGTGCCGCTCGACGCATCGAAGGCGGTGGATGCGGGGCTCTGGCGCGGGGAAACCGCGCGCGTGGCGGCCGAGGCCCTGCGGCTCCTCGGCGAAGGACGTGATCCGCTGCTGGCTACCGCCGCCGGTCCCGAAGATTCGGCCGTCGCCGCCTTGCGTTCGGCAATCGCGGCGGCCGGTGCTGATGTCCACGAAGTGAACAGGCGGATCGGCGAGGGTCTTGGGCGTATCGTCGATCAGGTAGTGCGCGTCGCCGGGCTGCGTCGTGCGGTGATCGCCGGCGGCGACACCTCGAGCGAGGCCGTGCGCTCGCTCGACATTTTCGCGCTGAGCGCGCTGGCGGCCATCGCGCCGGGCGCGCCGCTCTGTCGCGCGCACTCCGACGATCGGGCGCTCGCCGCGCTCGAGCTAGCGTTGAAAGGCGGGCAGATGGGCGCGGTCGACTATTTCGGCAGGGTCAGGCAGGGCGGCTGACTCGCCGCCGGTTCACTGGATCATGTCGGCGATGGTATCGGAAATCTCCGCCGGCTCGAATACCGAGAGCCAGTCGTCGCGGAAAATTTGCGGCTTTGCGCGGGCGATGGCCTTCAGCGCGGCGTCGGAGAACACCGCGCCGGGCACGAGGTCGAAGGCGATCGCCAGCTCGACATTGATGTGACCGAAGAGGAAATCCTGCGCCGCCTGCCTGGGCACGCCGCGCTTGACGGCCTCGTCGAGCGCCTCGCGGAGCGCCATCAGAAGTGTGCCGCATACGGTCTCCGATAGCGCCGGCTCCAGTATCGCCATCTGCTCGACGGTGACGCGATGCGCCCCCATGGTCGGCGCGAACATGGTGAGGGCGATCGCTTCGCCGCGCGCGTAGTCAGCCTCCGGTCCCTGCATCAGTGCGCACACGATGTTCTGCTTCGCAGCGACCATACCGAAGAAGTCGCGCTTGGCGGCCGGATCGGTCTCGTCATTGACCACCGGCGGATGGCAGGGATGCGTGACGAAATACGTGATGTCCCGGCGATTCGGCAGCTTGCCCGCTTGAGGGACGGCCGGGTCCAGCACCATCACCATCGCGCCCGGCCTGAGCAGCGGCGCGACCTCGGCCGCAATGCCGGCAAGCAGGCGGTCCGGCACCGCCAGAATGACGACTTCGGCGCCTTCCAGCGCATGATCACGTGGTGAGGCCTGCAGCCCGACGTCGGCTAGGCGTGCCAGTCCCGCGGCGCTGAGTTCGACGCAGCGCAGGTCGTGGCCGCTGGACTTCAGGTTGCGCGCCAGCCGATAGCCCATCTTGCCGCCGGCGCCCAGCAATGCGATCGCTGTCATCCGTCTCTCCCTTCGGACCGCCAGGTTGAGCTGACATTCGTCAGCCGCTGTCGTTCGGCCCGGCTCGCCGCCGCCGTCTGCGACAGCCGGAATGTGATTCTGTGCCGGCCGCCGCCGAGCGGCAGGCGATCGGCGCGGCGCCTGCGCTTACCGTCCACCGCGACGTCCGCGTAGGACGGCGACAGGATCAGCGTGCCGCGCGAGTCAGCCGGGAGCGTGACGTCGTAGATGACGTTGGCGCCCTTGACGCGCCACGCTGCCTCGACGCGGCCTACGATCGAGTCGTGGTGTGCCGAGACCGATCCAAGCTCGGCGATGATCGTCGGCTCGAAGAAGACGTGGCGGAACGCCGGCTCGTCGGCGTCCGGGCGAAAGCCGGCGACCGACTGGAACAACCATTCGCAGACGGCGCCGTAGGCGTAGTGATTGAACGAATTCATGCCCGATGAGAACGCACGCCCGTTCGGAAGGAGGGCGTCCCAGCGCTCCCAGATCGTGGTGGCGCCGCTCTTGACCTGGTAAAGCCATCCCGGCGCGCCTTCCTGCAGGAAGACGGTGGCGGCCAGCGCGGGTTCGCCAATCTTGACCAGCGCGGGCAGCAGCGCGGGCGTGCCGAGGAAGCCGGTGCCGATGCGATTGCCGGTCCGCGCGACGGCTTCCTTGAAATAGCGCGCGGCGGCGGGAAGAAGCGTGGCCGGGATGAGATCGTGCAGGATGGAGAGCGCGTACGAGGTCTGGTCGTCGTACACCAGGCGTCCTGACGACGCGATGAACTCGCGCTGGAACGCGGTGCGTACCGTACCGGCGCGCTGGCGCATGCGCGCGGCGACCCGCTTGTCACCGAGAACCTCCGCGGCTCTGGCGGCGAGCGACGCAGAGATGAAAAGATAGACCGTGGCAACGAAATCGTCGCCGGTCGTCGGCAACGGCTTTTCGCTCGTGCCGCTCGGCTGCAGCCAATCGCCAAAGGTGAAGCCGCGCGCGCCGATCGTGCGAGGCGTCGACACGATCGGTCCGTCGCTGATGCTCCACAGGAAATCGACCCAGCGCACCATCGCGGGCAGCGTTTCCTTCAGCACCACACGATCGCCGTAGTGCGTCCACAGCACCCACGGAATCACGCAGATGGCATCGCCCCAGCCGGCGCTGCCGAAAAAGCCGGGAAACCCTTGCGGCTGCATGCGTGTCGGGTCGGGCGAGACGTAGGAGATGGCGCCGTCAGCGCGCTGGTCGGCTATGACATCGCGCAGCCACTTGCGCAGGAACGCATGGCTGTCGTTGAGGTAGCAGGCGGTCGGCGCGAAGACCTGCGCGTCGCCGGTCCAGCCCAGCCGCTCATCGCGCTGCGGGCAATCGGTCGGCACCTCGATGAAATTCGAGCGTAGCGACCAGGCCGTGTTCTCGACCAGGCGGTTGACCAGTGCGTTGCCGGAGACGAACGCGCCCCGCGGCCTGATCGCCGAACTGATCGGCACTGAGGCGATCGAGACGATCCTGGCGTCGCCGGCGATGGCGACGCGCGCATAACGGAATCCCTGGAACGTGAAATGCGGGCGGTAGGCTTCATCGCCGCCGCCCTTCAGGACGTACTCGATACGGGCAGCAGCGGTGCGCATGTTGGCGTTGTCGATGCCGCCGTCGCCGTCCAGAATTTCGGCGTGGTCGATGGTCAGCCGTGCGCCGGGTTCGCCCGTCGCGACCAAGCTGGCATAGCCGGCGGCGTTCTGACCGAAGTCGTAGATGGTCCGGCCTTCCGCGTCGCGCCACGATCGCACCTCGGCGAGCGGGACAAGCTCGCGCACGGCGTTGGATTCGTGCGCCACCAGGACCGTCGGGTCGAACGCGATGACGGAGCAGCCCTTGTCAGCCGGCGCTCCTTCCTCGCGCGCGTCGTAGACTTCGCCGAGGTAGATGCCGGACTTCCGGATCGGCGTGAGGCCGCTTTGCCAGAAGCTGTCCGTGGCCACCACGACGCCCGACCGGTTGCTGATTTCGGCAAGCGCGGCGAGCTTGTCGCCCCAGCAGTTGAAGATCGGATCGGCGCCCCACATGAGCTGCGAGCGGTACCAGCCGTCGGCCAGCCATATGTCGATGACGTTGTCGCCGGCCTTGAGCAGCGAGGCGACGTCGTAGGTCTGGAACGACAGACGCTTGTCGTAGCAAGTCCATCCCGGCGTCAGCAGATCAGCACCGACGCGTACGCCGTTGATGAAGCAGCGGTATAGCCCGAGCGCAGTGACGGTTAGCTTCTCCTCGCCTTCGATAGCGGCGACGGCAAAGATCTGGCGGACGAACGGTGCCGGCGACCCGACGCCGGCATCGGCGGCCGGGTGGATCATCCGCGCCCTGGCGAAAGGAGAGGCCGTGCCTGCCGAGCGCGTACGGCAACGCGCCAGAGCCTTCTTCATTGTGCCTCCCACGCCGGCGGTCGCTTGTCACCGCGGCGTCGAGTAACGTTCTACATTTTGATGCGCCTTGCGGTCAATCGGTCGCGCGGCGTCTGCGCGAAAACGTCCAGACAACAAGAGACTTGTGCGTATGGCAAGCCGCGTCTATCGTGCGTATAACGATATACAAACTGGCCGCTGACACTCAACCCTAGTCGGAATTGGGCGCTGCTCGGGTCAGTCGGGGAGGAAGCGTGGAAAGGAACGCCGCAACACGGATTGTGATTCCGCAGACGGCGCTGCGGGTGTCGCGGCTGTGCCTTGGCGGCGTGCCGCTTGGCACTGCCCTCGGACCAGACCAATCGTTTGCCCTGCTCGACGCATTCATCGCGGCCGGCGGCAACTTCATCGACACGGCGCATGTCTACGGCGACTGGGTCACCGGCGCGGAGAGGAGCGCCAGCGAGAAAACCATCGGGCGTTGGCTGAAGGCGCGCGGGTTTCCCGCCGACATCGTCGTCGCCACCAAGATCGGCCATCCGAAGTTGTCCGCGTTGAACAAGCCGCGGCTCGATCGGGATGCATTGCGCAGCGACACGCAGGCGGCACTGAACAATCTCGGCGTGGCCAAGCTCGATCTCGTCTATCTCCATCGCGACGATCCGTCCCGGCCGGTCGGCGACATCGTAGCCGCCCTGGAGGAATTGCGCAGCGATGGCGTGATCGGCCACTATGCGGCCTCCAACTGGTCGGCTGAGCGTCTGGAAAAGGCGCAGCGCCTGGCTAGGACGGAGCATTGGCAAGGGTTCATCGCCAACCAGCCCGGATGGAGCCTTGCCAGGCGCAACCCGGGAACCGGCGATCCCGGCACCGTTGAGATGGACGCGGAGGCCTTCGCCTTCCATGCGCGCACGCAGCTCGCCGCCATCCCCTACTCGACCCAGGCGAAAGGCTACTTCACCAAACTGCTCGCCGGTCGCCTCGGCGGCGAGGTGAAGGCGGCGTACGACAACAGCCCCAATCGCGTATTGGGCCGGCGCGTCGGCGCCGTCGCGGACGGCTATCACACGACGCCCGAGGCGGCGGTGCTCGCTTCTCTCATGGCGGCGCCCTTTCCCGTTATCCCCATCGTCGGCTGCATGACGCCAGCGCAGGTCGCCGCGAGTTTCGCGTCGCTCGATCTGAAACTGCCGCACGACGTGCTGCAGGCCTTCGCCGGCTACCTGTTCGCAGATGTCGGCACGCCGGTTCCGGTGCCGGCATGAGCAAGGCATTCGCGAACCCGATCACGCTCGGCGTCCTCGTCGGCAGCCGCGCCTTCTTCAACCCGTCGGTGGCCTTGGCGGCGCGGCAAGAGGTGCTGGCGCAGCTGGAAAAGGTCGGCGTCACGGCGCTGATCCTGCCGGCCGGCGAAACCGAGAACGGCGCGGTGCAATCACGTGCGGATGCGCAGCGCTATGGCGCGTTCTTCCGACAGCACCGCGATGAGATCGACGGCATTGTCGTGCTGCTACCGAATTTCGGCGACGAGATAGCGGTGCTCGAGACGCTGCGCTCTGCCGATCTCCGCGTCCCGCTGCTGGTCCAGGCGAGCAATGACGAGATCGACAAGATCGACGTCCACAGCCGCCGCGATGCCTTCTGCGGCAAGATATCGGTCACCAATAATCTCTACCAATACGACATTCCGTTCACCGATACGGCAAGCCACACGGTTGACGTGGCGGGCGACGAGTTCCTCGCCGACCTCGACCGGTTTGCGCGCGTCTGCCGGACGGTGCGCGGCCTCCGCAGCGCGCGCATCGGCGCGATCGGCGCGCGCACCGGTGCCTTTCAGACCATGCGGTTCAGCGAGAAGCTGCTACAGGGCGCCGGCATCACGGTAGTTACGGTGGATCTCTCGGAGATCATCGCCGCCGCCAGCGCGCTCCGCGACGACGGGCCGGAGATCAGGGCGAAGCTCGACGAGATTCGCGCCTACGGGACTATTCCCGCGCACATCAAGACGGCCAACATCGTCAAGCAGGCGAAGTGGACGATCGCCGTCGACCGGTGGATCGCGGAGAACGAGTGCGACGCCAGTTCGATCCAGTGCTGGCGCAGCCTGCAGGACAACTTCGGCTGCGCGACGTGCCTGACCATGAGCATGATGGGCGAGCGGCTGATGCCGAGCGCCTGCGAGGTTGACGTCATGGGCGCCATCTCGATGTACGCGCTGGCGCTGGCTTCCGGCGCGCCGCCGGCGATCCTCGATTGGAACAACAACTATGGCCGCGAAGCCGACAAGTGCGTCTGCACGCACTGCGGCAACTTTCCCAAAAGCTTCATCGGTGCAGCGCCGGAAATTTCCGAGCTCGACGTGCTCGGCACGGTAATCGGTAAGGAGAAGTGCTTCGGCGCGGTCAAGGGCAAGGTGAAGGCCGGGCCGATGACGTTCTTCCGTCTGTCGTCCGACGATCGTCACGGCACGCTCAAGGCTTACGTCGGCGAGGGGGCGTTCACCGACGATCCGTTCCCGATGGATGGTGGCATCGCGGTGAGCGAGGTCTTGGGGCTGCGTGCCTTGCTGGGCTTTGTGGTGCGCAATGGCTTCGAGCACCACGTTGCAATGGTGCGCGGCCACCACGCAGCCGTCGTCCATGAAGCCGTCACGCGCTACCTCGGCTGGCCGACCTACCATCACGCCGGCGGCGCGCCGGCTCTGGCGTTCGCCGACCCGGTCTTCCGCGAGTAATGCGATGACACAGACGGAACTCGCGGCGACGGACGATATGTCGGCGCAGGCGCTCAGCGAAAAGGTGAGCAGCATCGCCGCGCATGCGCGGAGCATCCGTCGCAACGCGCTGCGCATGGTCTTCGAGGCTCAGCAGGGCCACCCCGGCGGCGACATGTCCGTGACCGACATTCTGGCGACGCTCTATTTCGGCGTCCTCGAAGTCGATCCCGCCAATCCGCGCGCGCCCGACCGCGACCGCTTTGTGCTGAGCAAAGGTCACTGCAGCGCAGCGCTGTACGCGACGCTGGCCGAAGCAGGGTTCATCCCGGCCGCGGCGCTGGATACCTTCATGCAGCCGATGTCGTTGCTGAACGGCCATCCCAACCGCAACTATGTGCCTGGTGTCGAGGCCAACACGGGGCCGCTCGGACACGGCCTGCCGATCGCGGTCGGTATTGCCGTCGCGGCCCAGCTCGATCGCGCGCGCCACCGCGTGTTTGTGGTGACCGGCGATGGCGAGCTCCAGGAAGGCAGCAACTGGGAAGCGGCGATGACCGCCGCGCATCGGCGGCTCGCCAACCTCACCGTCGTCGTCGACCGCAACCTTCTGCAACAAGGCGCGCGGGTCGAGGAGACCAACGCGCTGGCGCCGCTGGCCGACAAGTGGAAGGCGTTCGGCTGGGATGTCGTCGAGGTCGACGGCCACGATCCGCTCGCTCTCCTGATGGCGCTTGGCCGCGATGACAACCGGTGGCGGCCGCGTTGCGTTATCGCGCGCACGATCAAGGGGCGCGGCGTCTCGTTCATGGAGAACGAGGTCCACTGGCACCACGGCGTACTCAATCGCGAGCAATTCGCCCAGGCCATACGGGAGATTGGCGACCCATGAGCGGAGCAGCTGCCACGCCCAAGTTATTCGACTGCCGCGATGCTTTCGCGACGACGCTGGAGCGTCTGGCGGAGACGGAGGAGCGCATCGTCGCCGTCGTCAATGACAGCGTTGGCTCGTCCAAGCTGTCTCGCTTCAAGGAGCGCTGGCCGCAGCGGCTTATCAACGTCGGCATTGCCGAGCAGACCATGGTCGGCGTCGGCGCCGGGCTGGCCAATGGCGGCAAGATCGCTTTCGTAAGCGCCGCGTCGTGCTTCCTTTCGGCGCGCGCGCTGGAGCAGATCAAGGCCGACGTCGCCTACTCCATTGCCAATGTAAAGCTCGTCGGCCAGTCGAGCGGGGTGGCGTACGGCGAGCTCGGTCCGACGCATCATTCGATCGAGGATTACGGCTGGCTGCGCATCCTGCCCAATCTTACCATCCTGGTGCCCTCGGATCCCTGGGAAACGGCACGGGCCATCGAGGCGGCCGCGACGCTGGACGGCCCGGTCTACGTGCGTCTCAGCCGTCTTCCGGTGCCGGAGCTCAGCCGGCCGGCCGAGGCTGGCTTCCGTATCGGCAAGGCCGAGGTGCTGCGCAGCGGCAGCGATGCCGCGATTGTCGCCAACGGCGTCATGGTCAGTCGCGCGCTGGAGGCGGCAGACGAGGTGGCGAAAGCCGGCATCGCGGCGCGCGTCGTGAACATGTCGTCGATCGCGCCGCTCGACGGCGATACCATCCGTGAGGCTGCCGCAACCGGCGCCATCGTCACCGTCGAGGAACATTCCGTGCGCGGCGGTCTCGGCGGCGCGGTGGCCGAAGTCGTCGCCACCACCTCGCCGTGCCGCATGCGCATCCTCGGCTTTCCGGGCTTCATGCCAACCGGCTCGCCGGCGTTCTTGCTCGAGCGGTACGGCCTGACGTCCGACGGTATCGCATCCGCCGTCCGTGAGGTGATCGCGGCGCGGGACGCTGGATGAGCGCCTGCGTCCTGGCGATCGATCAGGGCACGACCAACACCAAGGTGCTGCTCATCGATCGCCTCGGCCGGGTTGCGGCCCGCGGCTCCGCTGCGGTGCCGGTGCGCTATCCCCGGCCGGGATGGGCCGAGCAATCCGGATCCGAAATCTGGCAGTCCGTCGTTGCGGCGGCCGAGGAGTGCTTGTCCGCAGCCTCAGGCGCGACCGTCGCCGCGATCGGCATCTCCAACCAGCGCGAGTCGGTGATGCTGTGGCGCCGCGATTCGGGCGAGCCGATCGGCCCGTGCATCAGCTGGCAGTGCCGGCGTTCCGCCGACGGGCTGGCAGGGCTCAGCAGTGATGCCGCCGAGTTCGTCCAGGCGCGTACCGGCCTTGGGCTAGATCCACTTTTCCCGGCGGCGAAGATCGGCTGGCTTCTCGATGCGTATCCGGAGGCTCGCTCGCTCGCGGCGGCCGGCGACCTTTGTGCCGGTACCGTGGACTCGTGGTTGGTCTTTCGCCTGACCGGCGGGCACGTGCACGCCACCGACGTCGGCAACGCCTCGCGCACGCAGTTGTTCAATATCCACGACTGCCGCTGGGACGATGAGCTGTGCGCGATGTTCGGTGTCCCGTTGGCGATTCTGCCGATGGTCAGGGCGTCCGACGCCGATTTTGGCCTGACCGTGGGCGATGGTCCGCTGCCCGCTCGTGTCGCTGTGCGTGCGGTCATGGGCGATTCTCACGCGGCACTGTTCGGCCATGGCATCCGTAAACCGGGCGCGGCGAAGGCGACCTACGGCACGGGATCCTCGCTGATGGCGTTAACCGATGGGCCGGTGGCATCGCGCAGCGGGCTGTCCACCACAATCGCGTGGCAGCGAGGCGACAGTCCGCAGTACGCGCTGGAGGGCAACATCATCGTCTCGGCGCAAGCCGCGATGTGGGTTGCCGGCGTCCTTGGCCTCTCCGACGCCGATGCGTTGACCGCCCTCGCGGAAACGGTCAGCCATTCGGACGGAGTTTATTTCGTGCCGGCCCTCGCCGGCCTCGGTGCGCCGCGGTGGAAGGCACGCGCGCGCGCCGCCTTCGTCGGGATGTCGCTGGCGACGCAGCGGGGACATCTGGCGCGAGCGACGCTCGAGGCGATCGCGCTTCAGGTACGCGACGTATTCGCGGCGATGGAATCGGACCTCGGACGCGCGCTCGAGGTCCTGTCCGTCGACGGCGGGGCGACGCGCAACGACGTGTTGATGCAGATGCAGGCGAACGTCATCGGGCGGCCAATCCGGCGGCCGCCGGTGGCCGAACTCAGCGCGCTTGGCGCCGGCATCATGGCCGGCGTCGCCAGCGGCTTCGCCGACGAGGCTGCGCTGTCGCAGTCCGTCGTGGGCGGGCAGGCCGCCGCCGGGGGCACCTTCATGCCGAAAATGAGCACCGACGAACGGCAGCAGATTCTTGCCGGATGGCAGGCGGCGGTCGCCGGCGCCATTGAGGCGTCGGTCCGGTCGTAAAACGTTATACGCCGGAGGGCGTTGCGTCATCGCGCTTGGAGTACCCAGGGTTTCCTGTTTCCGCAGCGCTTGGCCGTTTCGGCCGTTGGCGTCTCCGCCTTGACTCCGCCGGATAACGATCTACAAACAGCGAGAACGTTCGACAGAACTTCAATCAAACGAACGTCGTGGGAGGAATGACGATGTCCATAATTCGCAGGAGTCTTGCGTGTGCCGCGGTCCTGCTGGCTGCGGGTCTGGCAGGGTCGGCGAGCGCTGCACCGAGCGGCTCGATCAAGCTGCTTGCTTCGAGTGAATTTCGCCCGGCACTGGAGAAGGTGATCGCCGACTTCCAGAAGGCGACCAACGTCACCGTCGATATCAGCTACACCGACGAAGGTTCGATCAACACCGTGCTGCCGACGCAACTGTCGTCGGGCGCCGGGCCGGACGTGTTCACGTCGTGGCCGGGGACGTATGCCGCCAATTCCGCCGTGCTGCTCGGCCAGCGCGGCTACGCGATGGACCTGTCAAGTGAATCGTGGGCGAAGGACGTGCCGGCGCGCTTCGGCAACTTCGTCGGCTTCGACAACAAGATCTTCTACCCGCCGCTCGGCGCCCTTGCCGTCGTCGCGATGTACAACGACAGTGCGCTCGACTCCCTCGGATTGAAGAAGCCGTCGACCTGGACGGAGGTGCTCAACTTCTGCAAGGCGGCCACCGACAAGGGCGTCACCGCCTTCGCCTTCGGCGCGCAGACCGACTGGCAGAACCAGATGCTGCCGCTGCTGCTCTCCGTGACGCTCGTCGACCGCGTCGATCCGACCTTCCTGTCCGATCGCGCCGCCGGCAAGGCGAAGTTCGCGACCTCGCCGTGGGTCGACGTGTTCGCCAAGGAGCAGACGATGCTGAAGGCCGGCTGCTTCGGCGACAAGGCGCTCGGTCTTAGCTTCGAGCAGGCGCAGACGGAAGTCGGCGCTGGCCACTATCTCGGCATGTTCGCTCCGGCCAGCACCTTCGCCGGCCTGACGGCCACCAACGCCAGCGCCAAGTTCTCCGTTGCTGCGTTCCCCGCAACCGATAACGCCGACGAAACCTGGCTCCCGGTCGCGCTCGGCGGCAGCTACGCCGTCAACGCCAACACGCAGAACGCCGAAGCCGCCAAGGCGTTCGTCGACTTCCTGCTCCAGCCGGAGAACGTCGCGCCCTATGTCGCGGCAACCGGGCAGGCGCCGGTGCTGCCGAACAAGGACTTCGTCCCCGACGACGTGACCAAGCTCCAGATCGCCATGGGCGATGCCGGCAAGACGGCGCCGGTCTGCGACCAGATTTTCCCCAATCCGAAGGTGCGGGCGGTCTGGATCAGCCAGAACGAAGCGATGCTCGCCGGCAAGGTCGAGCCGAAGGACATCACGCAGGCGATGGATGATGCCTGGGACGGCAACTAGCCGCCCCATGGCGTTCCAATAGCCGTCTACGATCCGCTTGGAGAGGCAAAAGTGAAATCAGGCAAAGTGCAGTGGGGCGTGCTCGCTCCAAGCGGTATCGCGGGACGGTTCGTTCCGGATCTGAAGCAGGTGAAGGGGGCGGAGGTCGTTGCAGTTGCCTCGCGTGAGGCGAAACGGGCGGCGGCCTTCGCCAAGAACCACGGCATCGCCAAGTCCTATGGCAGCTATCTGGAGCTCGTGAAGAATCCGGACATAGACGTCGTCTACATCTCGTCCGTCCACACCCATCACTACGCCCACGCCAAGCTCGCGCTCGAGCACGGCAAGGGCGTGCTGCTCGAGAAGCCGTTCACGATCAACTACCGGCAGGCTGCCGAGCTGGTGGAACTCGCGCGCAAGAACAAGCTGTTCCTCATGGAAGCGATGTGGACGCGCTGCTATCCGCTGCTCCTGGAAATGGCCGAAGTCGTCAAGCGCGGCGACATCGGCGACGTCACCATGGTGCGGGCGTCGCTGGGGCCAATCGGCCTGCCGCGCGGCTTCCGGGCGCTCGATCCGAACCTCGGCGGCGGCGCACTGCTCGAGTGCGGCGTCTATCCGCTGAACTTTGCCTACCACATCCTCGGCAAGCCGGAGCGCTTCGAGGCGTGGGCGCATTTCACGCCGAAGGGCATCGACGACGCGATGTCGATCATCCTCGGCTACAAGGATGGCGTGACGGCGACGCTGGCCACCTCGATCCTCGAGGGACTGTGGAGCGGCCTTACCAGCAGCGCCTTCATCTCGGGCACCAAGGGCTGGATCGACGTACCGACCGACGTGTTCGCGCCGAACAAGTTCACGCTTTGGCGCGACGACGGCGGCGAAGCGCTGACCCGCGAGGTGCCCGCCATCGGCAACGGCTACTCCTACGAAGCGGAAGAGGCGACGGCCGCGGTAGCCGCGGGAAAAACCGAAAGCAAGCTGGTGCCGCTCGACGACACGCTCGAGCTCATGCGCCTGATGGACGCCATTCGCGCCCAGGTTGGCTTGCGCTACGCCGAGGACTAGCCTGTGGCGGCGGTTGGAGCGCTGAACTCCCCCGCTGGCGGGGTTGCGACAGACTTCCGCAAGCCTTCGGCAACCGGCAGGCAAATGCAAAAAGAACGCGTCGTGCTGGCGCCGTGGTGGTTTCTTCTGCCGGCGCTGGCGTTCTATTGCGTTTCGGTCATCGGCCCGAGCGTCGTCGGCGTCTTCTCCGCCTTCACCAACTGGGATGGCTTTAGCCGCCAGAGCCATTTCGTCGGCCTGAAAAATTTCTTCCACATCCTGTCCGATCCGAGCGCGGCGGCGGCGTTCCGCCAGACGCTGATCCTCGCGGTTGCGGTCACCGTCCTGCAGAACGTCGTCGGGCTGCTGCTGGCGCTCGGCGTCAACAGCGGCGTGCGCAGCCATCGCCCGCTGCGCGTCATCCTCTTCGCCCCGGCGGTGGTAGCGCCGGTCATGGTCGCCTACCTCTGGAAGTACATCCTAGCGCCAGACGGCGCGCTCGACTCGATCCTCGCGCTCGTTGCGCCGGCGAGCTGGCAGCTCAACTGGCTGGGCAGCACCGATCTGGCGCTTTGGTGCGTGGTCGCCGTTATCGTCTGGCAGATGTCGGGCCTGTCGATGGTGATTTTCTTGGCCGGGCTGGAAGGCATATCGAAGGAGGTGCTGGAGGCGGCCGATCTCGACGGCGCTGGCGCCTTCCGCAAGTTTTTCTCCGTAACGCTGCCGATGCTGCGGCCGGCAGTCATGGTGACGACGACGCTGACGCTGATCGGCGGGCTGAAGCAATTCGACACGGTGTGGGCGATGACCTCCGGCGGACCCGCCGATTCCACCCAGACCCTGTCGACCGTAATTTTCCAGAACGCGTTTTCGTTCGGCTATTTCAGCTACAGCATCGCCATCGCCGTCGTTCTTACCGTACTGGCCTCGCCGATTTCGTGGCTGCAGTACCGCCTGGCGCACCGGGAGCGCGACGAATGAAGCGCTACACTTGGCGCATCGGCGTCATCGAGATCGTGATGCTCGCGGTCTCGCTGGTGTTCATCGTCCCGGTCTACGTCCTGGTGAATCTGTCCATCCGCCGGCTCGGCGATCCGCTGTCGCCGCTGGTGCCGACGCTGCACGCGACGTGGGAAAACTACGCGCGCGCCTGGACCGAGGGGCGCCTTGGCTGGGCGCTGATCAACAGCGCCATGGTCACGGGCGCTAGCGTCGTCCTGCTCATCGGCATCTCCTCGCTCGCGGCCTACGTCCTCGCTCGCGTGGCCAGCGGCTGGTCTCGGCTGGCGTACATCTTCCTAATCGTCGGCCTGCTGATCCCGATCCAGCTCGGCTTCATCCCGCTCTACCGGATGTTTCTGTCGCTGCACCTGTTGTCGCTGTGGGCGCTGGTCATTTTCTATGCAGGCCTGCAGGTGCCGTTTTCGGTTTTCCTCTACGCGGCCTTCATCCGCGCGTTGCCGCGCGACTACGAGGAAGCCGCCGCGCTCGACGGCTGTGGCCCGCTGCGCGCATTTTGGTCGGTCGTCTTTCCGCTGCTCTCGCCGGTAACCGCGTCGATCGCGATCATCAACGTCATCGTAATCTGGAACGATTTCATGACCCCGCTGCTCTACCTCAGCGGCGGCCGTCAGCAGACGGTGCCGGTGGCCGTGTTCGGCTTCGTCGGCCAGTACACATCGCAATGGTCGGTAGTCTTCGCCGCGCTGGTCATCGGCATGGCGCCGGTGCTCGCCCTTTTCTTCGCCCTCCAGGGGCGCGTGATGAAAGGCTTCACCGCCGGTGTGAAGGGCTGACGGTCGCGGCCGCTCATTGCAGGACATAACGGAGCAAGCAGCAAGTCATGAGCAACAATTCGCTTCTCGTACGGCAGAAGAAACTGACCGAAGCCGCCAACCCGAAAACCGTCCTCGGCAAGCCGGGACCGTTCGGCGATGCCGACGTCGGCAAGCCGATGATCACGGTGCAGAGCGTCGCCAACGATCCCAACGCCGACATCGGGTTTGCCGAGATCACTGCCGGTGGGTGGCAGGTGGTGAGCCGCCCGTCGACCGAGGTGCTGGTTTTCCTTTCCGGGCGGCTCAGCGTCGCCCCGAAGGACGGCGAGAAGTACGAACTGGCGCCGGGCGACGTCGTCGTTTTCCCGAAGGCGTGGTCGGGCCGTTTCGAGGCGATCGAGACGTGCCGCTTCATGTTCTTGCATGCGCCGAACGGCTAGCGGACGGCCGCCGCGATTGCCGCTTCCGGCAGCGGTTATCCGGTCGGGATGTCGTGCTAATTTTAGTCGGCAAAGTCGTCGTTGAAAGCGCTGCGGGCGGACACCACCCGCGGTCAGGATCCTCCGGACATGCCTAAGAAAAGCGATCGCGCCACGCTGAAGACCGTCGCCGCCGATGCCGGCGTTTCGGTGGCCGCCGTCTCCAAGGTCGTGCGCGATGCCAACGGCGTCAGCAAGGAGTTGCGTGCCCGCGTCATTGAATCGATCGGGAAGCTCGGCTATCGCCCGCACACGGCGGCGCGGGGCATGCGCGGGCAAACCTATACGCTGGGCGTGCTGCTCGGCGACATCCGCAACCCGTTCTATCCCGAGATCCTCGACGGAGTGCAGGCGGCGCTCGACCGCACCAAATACCA
>Ga0265342_10002564_pt1 | contig 15586 bp, 9 predicted proteins | sample 4CB327metaG_FD_203125 | JGI IMG/M metagenome (GOLD analysis project Ga0265342, IMG submission 203125) | Rhizosphere microbial communities from Carex aquatilis grown in University of Washington, Seatle, WA, United States - 4-CB3-27 metaG | ecosystem: Host-associated > Plants > Roots > Rhizosphere...
GGGAGCGCGCGCCGGTCCTCCGTCGTCAAGCTGGGGACCGTCATCAAGGTGTCGGGCAGGTTGATGCCCTTCTCGGCGCGGAGCTTGATGGTCTCCTTCGGGGTGCGCACCACGCGAAGGTGAAAATCGTCGCCGTTCTGTCGGATGTGCTCGACCACGGTCTGAATGCGCCCGTCGTCGAAGAACACGCGCTGCCCGACCTCGAGGTGGTCCAGCGCCGCCGGCAGCGTGCACGAGATGACGCCGGGCTTTTCGACGCCACCATTGCGATCGCGCTTGGGTGGCACACCCAAGCAGGCGCGCCGGGTCAGAACCAGCTCGTCGCCTGCCCTGACGTCGATCGACGAGCCCTCGTTGTCGGCGACTTGGAGGACCGCCTTTCCGACGTGCGCGCCGTCGCGAACAATGCCCGCTTCGACCTTGTTGAGGACATAGGCCCGCTCCGCCGCGTGTCCGACAATCACGTCAGCGTTGATCTCGTGGATCGTCAGCGTCCGCTTCTTGTCACGCGCGTCGCCAAAGTGCAGCTCGTCTCCGTTCCTCAGCTTGGTGAACGTCTCTTCTTCCAGTTGCAACAAGCAGCCCGGAACGCGCTTTCGGCGCGCTGACACGCATCCGATGAGCACGGATGCCGCGGCCTTGATTCCACCGAGATCGTCCCTCGCGGGCTTCCAGGTAGCGATTCTGCGCCCGCCCCCCACCGCGCCGGTCCGGATCTTGGGCCCCGCGAGATCCATCAGGATCCGGCACTCGCGACCGGTCTCGATCCGAGCCGCGCTCAGCGCACGTATCATCTGGGACCATTCGGCCTCGCCCTCGTGCGCGCAGTTGACGCGCAGAACGTTCATGCCCGCGCCCAGCAGCTTCACCATCCAGGCCTGGTCGGCCTCCTTGGCGCTGGGAGCGGTCACCATGATGTAGATGTGGCGATCGCTCGGGCGAGGCCCCAGCATGTCGTGAGTGTTGCGGTGCAAGGACGCGTTTGCGTCCTCCCACGACACCGTGTTGCGGGCTCGCTTGCCGAGGCGAGCCAGCGCTCGCTTCGCGGCCTCGCTCCCCTGCAGCGCGAGTGATTCGTTCGTGCGCGCCGATACCTGGAGCAGACTCTCGAGCACGCAGCTTTCGGATCGGCCCAGCGACGAGAGGCCCACCTGCGAGAGCTGACTCTGGAGCTCGCGCAAATCTTGCTGTCTGAGAGCCACGTAGTGCACGAGATTCTTGGCGCTGGCGCGCCGGTCGGGCGCGACGCGATTGATCGAGGGGCGCATTTCGCGCTCGAGTCGAGTGAGGCTTTGCTCCAAGCGGACCAAGGAGCGGGCGAGAACAACCGGGGTCGGGAGTGTTGAGGTCATGTCCCACGAAAAGTGCAACCTGCGTACCTCTCGCCATTCGGTCTCCGGAATCCGGAGGCGCTGATCGGTGCGGCGTGAAGTGCGAGGTCCACGCTGGCGACATTCAAGTTCTGGGCGAGGTAGCCGATGGCGGCGACAGGAGACGACGACCATGAACTTCGATGATGCCATTCGGGCCCACAGCTCGTGGAAGATGAAGCTCGCGAGCTACCTGAGAAAACCGGACGGTTCGCTCAAAGCGTCGGAGATCCAGCTCGACAACAAGTGTGAGCTCGGGCGATGGATCCATGGAGAGGGGATTCGCCACGCCAACCTGCCTCAGTTCGCGACCTTGAAGACGGAGCACGCCGCCTTCCACCAGGCCGCCGCGGAGGTCGTGCGCCACGCCGACTCCGGCAAAGACACCGCCGAAGAGACCGCGCTCGGAGGCAAGAGCGCTTTCAGCAAGGCGTCTCATTCGGTGATCGCCGCCCTCCTGGAGATGAAGACGTCCAAGTGAGAGACGCCCCGGCGGCCTCGGATCGACACGTCGTGCCGGTCAGCCCGGGACGGGGCTCGGCGTGATCCCCCAGATGTCGCGCGCGTATTCGCGAATGGTGCGGTCGCTGGAGAACCGCCCGGAGGCCGCGACGTTCAGGATCGCCTTGCGCGCCCAGGCGTGCGGGTCGCCGTACAGCGCCCCCAGCGCCTCCTGCGCGTGCGCGTATGCTTGCAAGTCGGCGAGGTGCATGTAGTAGTCGCCTTCGACCAGCAGGCGGTGGCGGATCGGCTCGAAGATCCCCCGTTCGTCGGGGCTGAAGTGGTCCGAGAACAAGAGGTCGATCGCCTGGCGGATCTCCGCATCGTTCCAGTAGTGCCACATCGGCTGGTACCAGGCTCGGCTGGCAGCCACCTCTGCGGCCGTGAGACCGAACAGGAAGAAGTTCTCCTCGCCGGCCTCGTGCGCCATCTCGATCGTGGCGCCGTCGCGCGTGCCGATCGTGAGCGCACCGTTCATCATGAGCTTCATGTTGCTGGTGCCGCTGGCCTCGAAACCGGCGGTGGAGATCTGTTCGGAGACGTCCGCCGCGGGGATCAGCCGCTCGGCGAGACTGACGTTGTAGTCGGCGAGGAACACCACCTTGATCTGCTGGCGCGCGTTCGGCTCGGCCTCGATGCGCGCGGCCACGTTGTGGATCAACTTGATGATCAGCTTGGCCAGGTGATAGGCGGGCGCCGCCTTGCCGGCAAAGAAGAAGGTCCGGGGTGGGATCGCGAGCGTGGGTTGGGCGCGAAGCCGCTGGTAGAGCAAGACGATGTGCAGCACGTTGAGCAGCTGGCGCTTGTACTCGTGGATGCGCTTGATCTGGCAGTCGAAGATCGTGTCGGGATCGACGACGACGCCGCTGCTGTCGGCCAGCCAGCGCGCGAAGCGCCGCTTGGCGTTGTACTTGGCCGCGCGAAAGGCGGCCCGGAAGCCGGCATCCTCGGCCATCGGTGCCAGGCCGCGCAGCAGCTCGAGTGAGTGGGGCCACTCGTCACCGATGGTCTCGGTGATGAGCGCGGAGAGCTCGGGGTTCGCCAGCAGCAGCCAGCGCCGCGGCGTCACGCCGTTGGTCTTGTTGCTGAAGCGTTCGGGGAAAAAGTCGGCGAAGTCGGGCACCAGCTGCTCGCGCAGCAGCGCCGAGTGGATCTCGGACACGCCGTTCGTGCTGTGCGACCCGGCGATCGCGAGGTTTGCCATGCGCACCGAGCGCACGGGGTGCTCCTCGATGAGGCTCATTCGCTCGAGGCGCGCGCCGTCGTCACCGACGCGGCCGCGGATCTCGGCGAGAAAGCGCGCGTTGATCTCGTAGATGATCTGTAAATGCCGCGGCAGCAGCGCTTCGAACAGCTCGATCGGCCACTTCTCCAGAGCCTCGGGCAGCAGCGTGTGGTTCGTGTAGGCCAGCGTGCGGACCGTGAGATCCCACGCCTCCTCCCACGAAAGATTCGCCTGGTCCAGCAGGATGCGCATCAACTCGGCGACGGCCAGGGCAGGATGGGTGTCGTTGAGCTGGATCGCGACCTTGTCCGGCAGCGCGCGCCATTCGTTGCCGCGCCGGCGAAAGCGTTGAACGATGTCGGCGAGCGAGCAGCAGACCAGGAAGCACTCCTGCATGAATCGCAGCGACCGTCCTTCGCGCCGCGAGTCGTCGGGGTACAGCACGCGCGTCAGCGTTTCGGCGATCACGCGCTCGGAGACGGCGCCGAAGAAGTCGCCTTCGCTGAACTCGTCGAAGTTGAAGCTGTCGGGCGCGCCCGCGCCCCACAGGCGCAAGGTGTTGATGGTCTTGGCGCCGAAGCCGACCACGGGACGGTCGAACGGCACGCCGATGAGCTGCATGGCGTGGCCCGGCACGGCGATGACCTCGCCGTGCCTGAGCTTGAACGACGTCTCGAATTGCACGGTCGCGCACTGGTGAGGTCGCGCCACCTCCCACGGGTCGGCGTGGCGCAACCAGTTGTCGGGCCGCTCGCGCTGCCAGCCCTTGTCGATGGTCTGACGAAAGATCCCGTAGTCGTAACGAAGGCCGTACCCCATCGCCGGGTACTCCAGCGTCGCCAGAGAATCGATGAAGCAGGCGGCCAGCCGCCCGAGCCCGCCGTTGCCGAGGCCGGCGTCGGGCTCCTCCTCGGCCAGCACGCGCCAGTCCTGCTGGTCGGCTTGCATGTCCTGCTGCACGAAGTCCTGCACACCCATGTTGAGCAGGTTGTTGGTCAGCGCGCGGCCAATGAGGAACTCCATCGAGATGTAATAGAGCTGCTTCGGGTTCGCGTGGTGTTGCGTCTGATGCGTCAGCACCCAGCGCTGCATCAGGAGATCTCGCAACGTGCGCGACAGCGCCTCGAACCGCTGGCGCGGGTGTGCGCGCGATCGATCGACGGCGTTGTCGAACATCAGATGGCGATCGTAGGTGTCCGGATCGAGAAAGCGAAACGGTCCGACCTCGAAGAGCCGTGACTCCGCATACCCTTTGCGTGGCGGCACGGGCGCGCCGAGCCGCGCCACGACCTCGGCGTGCAGGCGGGCCCTGGCGTCGCCTGGATCCGGCGAGTCGTCGGGAGGAGTCGAAGCCGTCATGAGGGCCCTTTCGCTGGAGAGGATCGCGATCGCCGGAGCCGTGCGCAGCAATTGTACGCGACTGCGGAGCCGGATCGCGCGCATCACTCACTTGCAAACGCGAAAGGAGCATATACTCCGCGCGCTGTCGCCCGCGGTCGCCGTCTCGGAGAGGGGAAGAGGGGTTCCATGATCAACCAGCGCAGAGACCTGACGTCGCCTCCGGATCTCGAGCACGGGCATGGCACGGGACCGCAGCGGACCCAGCGCCCCGTCTACGCGGACATCCTGCCGCCGTGCAACCACGCGTGCCCTGCGGGGGAGGACATCCAGGGCTGGCTGGCGCTGGCGCAAGCCGGGAACCTGCACGAGGCGTGGCAGCACCTGATTCGCGACAACCCCATGCCGGCCGTGCACGGACGGGTCTGCTACCACCCGTGCGAGACGAGCTGCAATCGAGCCAACCTGGACTCGACGGTCAGCATTCACGCCGTCGAACGGTTTCTCGGCGATCGGGCGCGAGCCGAACAATGGCGTCCAGCGACCGACGCGCCGCCGACCGGCAAGCGCGTGCTGGTCGTGGGCGCCGGGCCGAGCGGTCTATCCGCCGCTTATCACCTGGCGCGCCTCGGCCACGCCGTCGAGATCCACGAAGCCGGGCCGATGCCGGGTGGAATGATGCTGTTCGGGATCCCGGCGTACCGGCTGCCGCGCGACGTGCTCGCCGAGGAGATTGCCCGCATCGAGCAGATGGGCGTCAAGATCGTGCTCAATCACAAGGTCGACGACCTTCTGGCCGAGAAGGAGGCCGGTCGATTCGACGCGGTCTTTCTCGCCGTGGGTGCGCACCTGGCGAAGCGCACGGAGATCCCCAGCCGCGACGCCGGCAAGATTCTGGATGCGGTGGAGTTCCTCAGGAAGACCAGCGCGGGCGAGCCACCGCGGCTGGGCCGACGCGTGGCAATCTACGGCGGCGGCAACACCGCGATGGACGCGGCACGCGTGGCGCGGCGCCTCGGCCACGATCCGCTGATCATCTACCGGCGCGATCGCGAGCACATGCCGGCCCACACGTTCGAGGCCGACGAAGCGGTGGAGGAAGGCGTGAAGATCCACTGGCTGCGCTCCATCAAGGCGGCCGATGAGGGGACGATCACGGTGGAGGTCATGGAGATCGACGCCGACGGACGCCCGCGGCCCACGGGACAGATGGAGACGCTGCAAGCCGACTCGCTGATCCTCGCTCTCGGCCAGGACGTCGACGCCGGGTTCCTGCGCCGTGTGCCGGAGATCGGCTTCAAGCCCGACGGCACGGTGATCGTCGACGGCAACATGATGACCGGGCACCCGGGTATCTTCGCCGGCGGCGACATGGTGCCGTCCGAGCGAACCGTCACGGTGGCGGTGGGCCACGGCAAGAAGGTGGCGCGAATGATCGACGCCCACCTGCGTGGCGCGCCGGGGACTTCGGCCGAGAAGAAGCCGATCGCCACCTTCGACAAGCTGCATGTCTGGTTCTTCTCCGATGCCGCCCAGCGGCCTCAGGGCCAGCTCGAGCACGCGCGCCGGGTGTCGAGCTTCGACGAGGTGGTGGGTGGGCTGTCCGAATCGGCCGCCGTGTTCGAGGCCAAGCGCTGTCTGTCGTGCGGCAATTGCTTCGAGTGCGACGGCTGCTTTGGCGCCTGTCCCGACGACGCGATCGTCAAGCTCGGCAAAGGCTTGCGCTACCGCATCGACCTGGCCCGGTGCACGGGATGCGCGGTGTGCTTTCAACAGTGCCCGAGTCACGCCATCGAGATGACGCCGGAGCCGTAGCTCTGCATGAACGAGCGGGGCGCGTGGGGGTGCGAAGTGCAGGACGAAAGCGAGCGACGATGAGGCCAGCAAAGGTGACGACGATCGACGGCAACGAGGCGGCCGCGTCGGTGGCCTATCGGCTCAGCGAGGTGTGCGCGATCTATCCGATCACGCCGTCGTCGACGATGGCCGAGCTGGCGGACCAGTGGTCGGCCGAGGCCCGCACCAACATCTGGGGCACGCTGCCCGAGGTGATGGAGATGCAGAGCGAGGCCGGGGCCGCGGGGGCGCTGCACGGGTCCTTGCAGGCCGGCGCGCTGACCACGACCTTCACGGCGTCGCAGGGTCTCCTGCTGATGATCCCCAACATGTACAAGATCGCGGGCGAGCTCACACCCACGGTCTTTCACGTGGCGGCGCGCGCGCTGGCGACCCAGGGGCTCAGCATCTTCGGCGATCACTCCGACGTCATGGCGGCGCGTTCGACGGGCTTCGCGATGCTGGCGTCGAGCTCGGTGCAGGAGGCGCACGACCTGGCCGCGATCGCCCACGCGGCCACGCTGGCGGCGCGCCTGCCGTTCATGCACTTCTTCGACGGCTTCCGCACCTCGCACGAGGTCAGCAAGGTGTCGTTGCTCTCGGACGACGACCTGCGCGCCCTGATCAACGACGACCTCGTGCTGGCGCATCGCCAGCGCGCGCTGAGCCCCGATCATCCCTTCATCCGCGGCACGGCGCAGAACCCGGATGTTTACTTCCAGTCGCGCGAGACGGTGAATCCGTTCTACGCGCGCGCCCCCGGCATCGTCGCCGCGGCGATGGACCGCTTCGCCACCATCAGCGGCCGGGTCTACTTGCCGTTCGAATATCACGGCGATCCGCAGGCCGACCGCGTGGTGCTGCTCATGGGCTCGGGGGTCGAGACGGCGCGCGAAACCGTCGACCACCTCAACCGCAACGGCGAGCACGTCGGCGTGCTGCAGGTGCGCCTTTACCGCCCGTTCTCCGCGGAGCACCTGCTGGCGGTCTTGCCCGCCAGCGTGAAATCCATCGCCGTGCTCGATCGCACCAAGGAGGCGGGCGCCGTCGGCGAGCCCCTGTACGTCGACGTCACCACCGCCCTGGTCGAGGCCTGCACCGCGGGCCGCCTCGAGCGGCTGCCACGCCTCATCGGGGGGCGCTACGGCCTCGGCTCGAAAGAGTTCACCCCGGCCATGGTGAAGGCGGTGCTGGACGAGCTTGGCAAGCCCTCGCCGCGGAATCACTTCACCGTGGGGATTCATGACGACGTCGCGCACACCAGCCTTTCTCACGATCCGACGTTCGTCACCGAATCCGACCGCGTGGTGCGGGCGATGTTCTTCGGCCTCGGCGCCGACGGCACCGTCGGCGCCAACAAGAACACCATCAAGATCATCGGAGAAGATCCGGCGTTCTACGTCCAGGGCTACTTCGTCTACGACTCGAAGAAGTCGGGGTCGCAGACCATTTCGCACCTGCGCTTCGGGCCCGAGCCCATCCGCTCGGCGTATCTGATCCAGGCCGCCAACTTCATCGGCTGCCACCAGTTCGGCTTCCTCGATCGGCTGGATGTCCTGCGACACGCGGCGCCCGGGGCAACGCTGCTGCTCGACGCCGAGTACGGCCCCGACGAGATCTGGGGCCGCTTCCCGCGCGAGGTGCAGCAGCAGATCCTCGACAAGAAGATCGCGGTCTGGAGCATCGACGCGAAGAAGGTGGCGCGCGAGGTCGGCATGGAGGGGCGTACCAACACGGTCATGCAGACCTGCTTCTTTGGCATCTCCGGCGTGCTGCCCCGGGACGTCGCCATCGCCCGCATCAAGGCGTCCATCAAGAAGACCTACGGGGCGAAGGGCGAGGACGTCGTCCGCAAGAACTACGAGGCCGTCGATCAGACCCTGGCGCAGCTGTCCCGCATCCAGCTCCCGGAGGCGGGCCAGGCGGACAGCGCGCGCCGCCGGCTGCCGATCGTGTCAGACCGGGCCCCCGCGTTCGTCAAGGAGGTCACGGCGACGATGATGGCCGGGCGCGGAGACGACCTCCCGGTCAGCGCGCTTCCGATCGACGGAACCTATCCCAGCGGGACCTCGAAATGGGAGAAGCGCAACATCTCGGACTTCGTCGCCGACTGGGATCCGGAGATCTGCATCCAGTGCGGCAACTGCGGGCTCATCTGTCCGCACTCGGTGATTCGCGCCAAGTTCTACTCCGAGGACCGGCTGAAAGGCGCGCCGGCGGCCTTCAAGAGCGCGCCGCTCGACGCGCGCGGATTGCCGGACGCTCGCTACACCCTTCAGGTCTACGTCGAGGACTGCACCGGCTGCGGCCTGTGCGTCGAGGTTTGTCCGGTCACCGCCAAGGACGCTGCCGGCGTCAAGGCGATCAACATGGCTCCCAAACATCCGCTGCACGCGCGCGAGGTCGACAACATCGCCTTCTTCGCCACGCTGCCCGACACCGATCGCTCGCGCGTCGATTTCTCCACAGTGCGTGGCACCCAGTATCTCGAACCGATGTTCGAGTTCTCCGGGGCCTGCGCCGGTTGCGGCGAGACGCCTTACATCAAGCTGGTCTCGCAGCTGTTCGGTGATCGGCTGCTGGTCGCCAACGCCACCGGCTGCTCGTCGATCTACGGCGGCAACCTGCCGACCACGCCGTGGACCCAGAACGCCGAGGGGCGTGGGCCGGCGTGGTCCAACTCGCTGTTCGAGGACAACGCCGAGTTCGGCCTGGGATTTCGCATGGCCACGGATCGCCATCTCCAGATCGCCACGCGGCTCGCGCGCGAGCTCCGCGACCAGCTGGGCGATGAGCTGGTGACCGAGCTGTGCGACGCGCGCCAGGAGACCGAACGCGAGATCCGCCAGCAGCGCGAGCGGCTGGCCCGGCTCAAGCAGCGGCTGGGCACCATGCAAGGACCCAAGGTCGAGCAGCTCCGCTCGGTGGCCGACCACTTCGTGCGGCGCAGCGTCTGGATCGTGGGCGGTGACGGTTGGGCGTACGACATTGGATCGGGCGGCCTCGACCACGTCCTGGCGACCGGGCGCGACGTCAACGTGCTGGTGCTCGACACCGAGGTCTACTCGAACACCGGCGGACAGGCGTCCAAGTCGACGCCGCTGGGGGCGGTGGCGAAGTTCGCCGCCGCCGGCAAGAAGGTGGGCAAGAAGGATCTGGCGCTGCAAGCGATCTCGTACGGCAACGTCTACGTGGCGCGCGTGGCGATCGGCGCGAACCCGCAGCAGGCGGTGCAGGCCTTTCGCGAGGCCGAGGCCTACCCGGGACCCTCGTTGATCATCGCCTACAGCCCCTGCATCGCGCACGGCATCAACATGCAGCGCGGGGTCGATCAACAGAAGCTGGCCGTGCAGTGCGGTCACTGGCCTCTGGTGCGTTACAACCCCGCCGTGCGCGACTCGGGCGAGAACCCCTTCGTGCTCGATTCACTGCAGCCGACCGTGAAGTTCAAGGACTACGCCTACGGCGAGCTGCGCTACCGGATGCTGAGCCACTCGAACCCGGACGAGGCCCACCGCCTGATGCAGCTGGCCCAGCAGAGCGTCGAGCGGCGCTGGAAGACCTACGTCGAGATGGCGACCCGCGGTTCTTGACTGAAGAGGGACAAGCGATGGCCAATCTCAAGACCAAGTACATGGGGCTCGATCTGGCGCACCCGGTGATCGCGTCCGCGTCACCCCTGACAAAGGATCTCGACGCCTTCAAGCGCCTCGAGGACGCCAACGCCGCCGCGGTGGTCATGTTCTCGCTCTTCGAGGAGCAGCTGCGGTGGGAGCAGGAGTCCCTGAGCCATCTCACCGAGGTCGGTGCCGAGAGCTTCGCCGAGGCGCTGAGCTACTTCCCCGCGCCCGAGAGCTACCGCGTGGGGCCCGACCGCTATCTCGAGCTCATCCGCCGCGCGGCCGAATCGGTGCGCATCCCCATCATCGCCAGCCTCAACGGAATCACGAACCAGGGATGGATCGACTACGCCGTGCAGATCCAGCAGGCCGGCGCGGCGGGGCTCGAGCTCAACATCTACCACATCCCCTCGGCGCTCGATGAAAGCGGCCGGGAGGTCGAGCAGCGCTACCTGGACATCGTCAAGGCGGTCAAGGCGGCCGTGACCATCCCGGTGGCGGTCAAGCTGAGTCCGTTCTTCAGCGCCATGGGACACATGGCCAAGCAACTGGACGAGGCGGGCGCCGACGCGCTGGTGTTGTTCAACCGCTTCTACCAGCCCGACTTCGATCTCGAGCGGCGACAGGTCGTGCCCGATCTCGAGCTCAGCACGCCGCGCGAGATCCGTCTGCCGTTGCTGTGGATCGCGATCTTGTTCGGCAAGATCCGGCCGTCGCTCGCGGCGACGACCGGCGTGCATTCACCGATCGAGGTGATCAAATACGTGATGGCGGGCGCCGACGCGGTGATGACGACCTCCGCGCTGCTGGCGAACGGCATCCCCTTCATCGGAAAACTCGTCGCCGGCCTGGCAGCGTGGATGGACGCGCGGGAGTACGGCTCTGTCGCGCAGATGCGGGGCTCGATGAGCCAGCAGAAGGTGGCCGATCCGACGGCGTTCCAGCGCGCCAACTACATCCGTATCCTCGAGAGCTACCGCAACCCCCACGTGACCCGCTGACAGCCCGACGCTGGGCCCCATGCACGCGACCCCATTGACCGAGCTCATCCCGGCGTTGCAGGTGGCGATCGCGCCGGTCATCTTGATCTCCGGCATAGGATTGCTGCTGCTCTCGCTGACGAACCGCTTTGGCCGCGCCGTGGATCGCGCCCGCCACTTGCGACGGGAGCTGGCCGACGCCAGCAACAGCGACCGGCGGCAAATGAACGAGCAGGTCGACAATCTCTATCGCCGGGCGCGATTGATCCGGACATCGATCGTGATGGCGGCCGCGAGCGAGCTCTTCGCGGCCCTGTTGATCGTCACGCTCTTCGTCGAAGAGTCCTTGAAATGGCAATCGGCCGGCGTCATCGCGCTGCTGTTCGTGCTGTGCCTCGTGGCGCTGATCATCGCCCTCATCGCCTTCATGCTGGACATTCGCCTGTCGCTGGCGGCGCTGAAGATGGATCTGGGACCGCGCTGACGCGCGCGGCGACGCTGGTGGCCGTGACAACTACGGTTGGCGAGAGCCCTTCTGCACCAGGACGGACCTCGGCGCCCACTGGGAAAACTGGGGCAACCCGTCGTCGATCGGTGACCAGGAGGCCTTGTCCGAGACCCAGGTGTGCGCCTTTGGCTGCAGCGCGAACGGCGTATCCAGCGTGCCCAGACGGAGTCGAATGACGTCCGGGGACGCGCGGAGATACGCGTAGATCGGCGAGCCGCAGCGACCACAGAAGACCCGGAGCTTGCCGGGTGACGACTCGAACTCGCGCAGTTCCTCCGCTCCGCCGATGAGACGGAAGTCGGACCGTTGAACCGGAGCGTTCGCTGCGTGCGCCGTGCCACTGGCCTTCCGGCAGCTCGTGCAGTGACAATAGCCGAAGTCTCCGATCTCTCCCGTGATCTGGTACCGGACGCTCCTGCAAAGACAGCTTCCCTCGTACATGCTCCGCCTCGGGTGATGTTTCGATCTCAGTTCGTGAGCAGCCTCAGATTGCTGACGCAGAAGCTGTAGGGGCCAGTCGACGTGAGCTTGGTCGGAACGTGAAACAGGACTGACTCGATCATCGTCGGATCGAAGGCGGGGGGCGCGGCCCCCGCGATCCGGACGTCGGCCCAACGAAACACGTTGGTGCCCGCGACGACGGGGGAGTTTGCAAAAGAAACATCGGCGCCCCAGTAGGCCGCGCCGGCGGATGTACCGTCGGTGGCGCGGGTGGGAAACTCGACGCGCAACCCCGGCACCGCGACGACGTCCAGATCGAACGACAGGCCGGTCACGCCCTTTGCCGTCGCATTGAAGACACCGCGAACCGGCACCGCGCCGCCGCTGTTGTTCAGATCCAGGCCGATGCCGGCGCCGGTGATGTTGGCGTAGTCGGGCAGGCCGTCCGTTCCCGCGATCACCACCGCCACCGTTCCAGTGGTGCACATCTTGCCGGCCACGTTGGGGAACGACCCGATCGCCGGAGTCGCGATCATCGAGCACGCCGCGGCCAGGTGTCCGCCGCGCATCTCGCAAATGCCGGTGGCGGCCGTACCGTCGGCACCAACCCCGTCGCCGTAGGCGTACCACGGCCCCTGGACGCCGAGCGTGTTCGACGAGCCCAGCACCAAGCCGGTCGGGCCCGGCGTTATCGTCACACCCACGTTTCCAGCATCGCTCCCCGCTTCGACGGCGCTGTCCAGCGCCCCTCCGTCGACGAGGCCCGATCCGTCGACAGCGCCGCCGCCGTCGACGATGGCGCCACCCGCGCCCGCGGTACCAGTCAAACCGCCAGCGCCCGTCGCGCCGGCGCCGCCGTTATCGACCGGTGCATCGACCGCCGTCGAAGTGTCGCCGGCGTCGCCGATTGCCGAGCCAGCGTCCGTCGCACCTCCGGCTCCGCGCCCCCCTGTCCCCGGAGCGCCGCCACTTCCTCCGACGGTGGTCGAGCCTCCCGCACCCGTGGTTCCCGTGCTACCGCCCGTCGCGCTCGTGCAGCCGGTGCAAGCTCCGTAGCGGGAACCATCATCGGCGCAAACCTGGACGCCATCCGGCAGACCCGGACAGGCGCATGCCTTCTGATCTCCCGGCACGCACACTTGAGACATCGTGGGTGCGGGCGTACCCGCCGCGCAACCCAGCGTCGCGGACAACGCCAGCGCGCAAACCAGCGCCGGCAAGCTATCGCGCGCGGAGCCAGCCTTCCGCAATGGACCAACGAGCCGGTTATCGAGTGAGGCGCGACACACCTACGACCCTCCTGGCGGGGGAACCCTGAGAATCGCCGCAGCGGCGTCGAAACCGGCACGCTGACCCAGATCGAAAGACCTGTCAACCGCGCGCTGCAGCGCTCTCGGGGCGGGCGGCGGGCGCCCGCCCCCTCGACCGCTACCAGGTGGCGAACGAGGCGTAGGACATGCCGCCGGCAGCCGCCTGCAAGCAGTAGCCGCCGTTGACCTTGGCCGGCAACGCGGAGATGTTGCCGTCCGCAACGAAGGCGACGCCGTTGATCTTGAATGTCCTGCCGGCGATGTTGCTCAGGTTGATGCCCGAGAGCGCCGCGGTGGTCTCGCGGCAGGCCGCGCCCGAGCCCAGCGCCCCGGCCTGGTAGTTGGTCGAGGTGAACACCGTCGGGCTGGAGCAGAACGCCGCGCAGGGGTTGGTGCCGCCGGTCGTGCCGCCGGTCGCCACAGCGCCGCCGTCGGAGGAAGACGACGAGGACGAGGACGAGGACGCCGCCGAGATCGGTCCCACCGCGGTGAAGGTCCAGCGCCCGTAGTCGGTGCCGAGGTTGCTGCCGAGTTGCACGAGCGCGCCGTCGCTGTTCGAGGACACGCAGTACCCGCTCTTGTCGTCGTTCGAGAGGACGAGGTTGGCGTAGCCCGCGCGGTTCTTGATGTAGCGGATCGGCAGCAGTTGGCTGGTCGCGCCGGTGTAGGTCTTCTGAACGATCTGCGAGCCGCTCACGTCGAGCGCCTTGCCGCTGGCGACGTTGATGACTTTGAAGTAGCCCGTGGACTGGAGCAAGATTTGCCAGTTCTGGCTCAGCGCTCCCGAGTAGGTGCGCTGCTCGACGGCGGCGCCGTCCGCGGTGCTACCGCCCACCACGCCCAGGCACTTGCCGCTGTACGCGTTGCAGATCTTGTACATCTGCGTGCTCTCGAAATCCCGCCACACGGTGATGACGTGGGTCCACTTGTGGGCAGGGCCGTAGGGCGGCTGGGGCATGGGATCGTTGCAATTCGTGTAGCCCGTGTTGGTGACGGTGCACGCCGCCGGCTGGTTGCACAGGCCGTTGCCGCCGTAGCGGTTGACGTACACGTTGGTGGCCATCGGCGTACCCAGGCGGCCAGGAACCTCGCCCGAGCCCAGGTCATTGCCGTCGCAGTAGTATCCCTGCCAGGGCGACGCGAAGATGTTCCCGAAGTACGCGCCCTCCTGATACGGATAGAGCGGGCTTCCGGCCCAACCGACGGCCGGGTCGGGACCCACCAGCCAGATGCTGATGTGCTGGCCCGAGTTGTTGACGTGCGCCAGCATGCACGCGCTGATCTTCTCCTGGCAGTCGAGGTCGCAGCTGGTGGCCAGCTCCGGCGCGAGGCCGATCGAGCCCTGGAACGTGTACGAGTTCCCGTACTGGTCCTGCTTCACCAGGCTCTGCCCGGCGGGGTAGGCGCACTTGATCATGTACTGGATGGCCTGCCGGCCGCCCGACGTGGTCATGAGGCCGGTCGTCGACGACAACCCGTTCGGCATCGACAGGCCGTTCATCGTGAACCCGTTCATCGTGAACCCGTTCAACGACAGACCATTCATGGTGAAGCCATTCATGGTGAAGCCGTTCATCGTGAACCCGTTCATCGTGAACCCGTTCATCGACTCCAGGTCCTCGTTGTTCGCTTCGACGCCCGACGAAGTCTCCGGAACGCACGACGCGACGAGCAAGGGAGCGAAGAGCGCGAGGAGACCAGCCTTGGACCTTAAAACCGTGTGCATTCTTACTTATTTTGCAGACACTGTGCCACGGCTAAGTCGGCGTAATCCCGTGAATTCTGCGGTGCGTTTTGCGCACTCGTGCGCGAATTGCGCAGCGACCTTTTCGCTTCAAGCGCAATCCGCCGATGGGAGAGGAGAGGTCAATCCTTGGGCGGATTACGCGGTTCGTTGAGCGAGAGCACGCTCGTCTCCACCAGCAAGACGGACGGAGACGCCGACCACGTGCCCCAGCGCCTGACCATCGGGACGGGCCAGACGGTCGCGACTCATCTCTTGCCACCCGAAGGGACGCTCATCCTGGGCCGCGCTCCCGAGGCCTCGATCCGCGTCGAGGACACCTCGGTGTCACGGCAGCACGTGCGACTGCACCTCGGCTCGGTGGTGCACATCGAAGATCTCGGCAGCGCCAACGGCACGCGCCTCGCCGGCGCGCGGTTGCTCCCGAATGAGCGCACGCCGCTGCCGCCCGGGCAGGTCGCCGAGATAGGGGGAAGCTGGATCATGGTGTCGAACGCGCCGCTTTCGCGTTCGACGACCCAACAGCTGACCACTCGGATCGAGACGACGCCGCCAGCCGTCGCCCCCGGCCGATCCCCGCCCGACGGCGGTCTCATCGTCCACGACCACGCGATGCGCAACCTGCACCGATTGATCGAGCGGGCTGCCTTGAGCGACATCGCCGTGCTGTTGCTCGGTGAGACCGGTGTCGGCAAGGAGGTGTTCGCGCGGCG
>Ga0265342_10002565_pt1 | contig 15582 bp, 13 predicted proteins | sample 4CB327metaG_FD_203125 | JGI IMG/M metagenome (GOLD analysis project Ga0265342, IMG submission 203125) | Rhizosphere microbial communities from Carex aquatilis grown in University of Washington, Seatle, WA, United States - 4-CB3-27 metaG | ecosystem: Host-associated > Plants > Roots >...
GGCCGCCGCGACGTACGACGTCGTCATGAGCGTCGGATTGCTCGGGCTGCCAGCCATATTGAGCTTCGACGCCGACGGCAAACCCGTCTCGATGACTTGGTAGGCCGCGCATCCGGCGGCGCGCTCTGAGTCACAATATCCCATGCTCCTGCCCCCCGGGATCGATCGAATGTTGCACGAAGCTGGTGCTCACCAACGCCATCTATTTCCCGCGAGAATGGGCCACCCCGTTCGGATCGCACGGCTCCCCGGGGACCTCTCATGCGTGTCGGACGTTCTTCACCAGGCCACGATGGCGGTCGACGAGAAAGGGACCGAGGATGCTGCGTCCAATCAGTTCGCAACCGCGAAGCCTCGCTCCCGGGACAGCTTGCGATCGAAGGTCAGCATCACGGTAGCCCTGTTAGCGCTCGCGGAATCCCGTATTCCACCCAGTGAGGCCGAGGACCCGCGGACTTCGCGATTCTCCTCTGGCTCTCGTCGTTCGGGGGACTGCCCCGTCTCCCTCCTCGCTACTACCGCCCGCCTTTGTTTGATAAACGGTCACGACGAGCTCGACTCTTTTGCTGTCGCAGACGCCGGCGATCGCGTTCGACTCCGGCAAGCTGCGTCCTGCGTCGAACTCCAGCACCGGGACGCGCCCGTTTGCGTTGATGGTCGATAGGAATTCGGGCGTGCGGGTGGCGCCGTGAGCGGTGTCGGCCTCGATTCGCTCGAACGGAGTCCCGAGGAGAGTGAGCAACAACCGAACCTTGTACGCGTTCCGGAAGAGGCGCTGTCGTGCAGCCGCAGCAGGTACTGGTCTTAACGCCAGCCTCCGGCAAGGCCCAACCGGGTGCCTGTTCTGGGCGCGGCTCGAAAGACTCGGGCCATCGAGCGGTGACGCTTGTCTGCCCAACGATACTGCCGTTCAGTGGCGGCGGCGACGCGGTCCTCGGTGGGCCGACTGCGGTGGGTTGGACGGCGCCCCCTCTATACGTCGATCTTGAAGCCCAGCTCGACGTCGCAACCCGCGTGGCCTCCTCGGATGCCCCAGTTCTCCTTCGGGATCTCTCTCAACAGGATCTTGACGTGGTCCCTCGGAATCCCGAGATCTTCCAGCTTTTCGACGATGCCATGGTACAGAGATCGCTTCGCATCAAGCGATCGGCCTGCGAAAGCATCGATGCTGATGTGCGTGTACAGTTCCGGTTGGCTTCGCTCCGGAGGGCAGGCGAAGCGATGCGGCTCGTAAACGATCAGGCGCACGTTCCTGTCACCAGGGAGAATCTTGAAGGCCTCTCGCAATGCCGAGTGGACCGCGTCCATGAGTCGGGATTCCTCTTCGGCGGGAATCGCGCGCCGGATTTCGATCAGTACGCTCGGCACTCTTTGTCTCCCGGTCCATCCAACTTTGTATTGGGCCACAGCTCGGGGTGGTGGGCAATATTCGCAAACGGGGTGGGGGCTATTTGGAGATTCGGTGGTTTCGGGCTTGGAGAGCTGTCTGATGCCGTAAGCGTGAGCGATGGGATTCGGCATGTCGATTCAGGTCGCAGCGTAACGGGTTCCTCGGGAGAAGGCGTTGGACGCCGTGGCTCCGATGATGGCTGCGCTGGCCTGTGCCTGCGGGTCTCTTGGGCCCGCTGATCGGCCCGGTGCGCGCGCGTCGCCTCCCGACGCCAACGCGGGTTCAGCCGTGCCGTCGCCGGCGGCGGCCAGTTGGGGTCGTACGAGCCCATCGGTGGGTCTTGCCCGAGCGGGCGGCCGCGTAACGCGAGTGCGGTTCGCACCCTAACTGGGCGATTTCAAACGGCCGATTTCGGCCGTGCTGTTCGAAGCCCCGAAATGGAAGAACCTGGGTCAAATTTCGGATCTCCTGACTGGTCCGCACCTTGCCCGGCGAAGAATTGTTTGTGGTGATTTCGACAAACGCTTGCCAAGGAGATGAACATAGGCCGTCCGCCAATCGATCACCTTTTCGTCCCCGAGGAGGTGCCGCAGCTCTGCTCTCAGATTTTCGCGCCGGTCTGCGGCTGTGACGGCAAGACTTACCCGAACGATTGCCCAGCGGCAAGTGGCGCGCGTTTCGAAGCGCTTCAATCGGGCGTGTGACGCCGTCTGCGGCGGTGTTGCATGCGTCCGGGGCCTCCCCGACTGGTCGCCGAAATCTGGCCGCCCATCCCCGTGACGATGTTGTGGCAGATGGAGAGGCCGAGGCCGGTCGCCAGACCGACCGGCTTGGTGGTGAAGAAGGGATCGAAGACTTGCTCGAGGATCCCGGACGGAACCCGCAAATCTTGCGAAGCTGGTACGGGGCTTGGGGAACGCAGCCTGGTGGCAACGGCAGGATGAGTGGTGGGCTGGCAGGGAGGATGGGGGAGAAGGGCGCAGCCCCGCAAGGGCCGGCAAAGACGCCGGGCCGTCCCCGCCGCCCCTCTGCGCGGAGCTAGAAACCGCCCTCCGAATTTCCCGACACGCACTAAGCTAGCCGCCCAATTAGTTGCGCCACACCGTGACGATGTGATTGAAGCTCGAGCAGGCCTTGAAGCCCGATCCGGAGTAGGGGTTGTCGGCCGGGGTGCAGTTCTGCCAGCCATTGGGGCTCTTGCACGTGCTGCCGTTCCAGGTCCAGTTGTTGACGTAGGGGGCGCCGACCTGGTTGCTGCCGATCCGGCCCGCCACGACGCCGATCGCGAAGTCCTTGCCATCGCAGTAGAACGCCTTCGGGGGGCTGACGAAGATGTTGCCGTAGAACGAACCCTCCTGGTGGGGGTACTTGGTCTTGTCGAGCCCAAATCCGATGCCGGGCTTGTCGCTGACCAGCCACAGAGGAACGTGCTGCCCGGTGGTGTTGACGTGGGCCATCATGCAGGCGCTGACGTATTCTTGGCAGGCGGTGTCGCAGGCGCCGCTCTCCCATTCGGGGGCGAAACCAAGCTCACCGGTGTAGGTGTACGAGTTTCCGTTCTGGTCCTTCTTCGTGATGTGCTGGTCGGCGGTCAGGGCGCAGCGGACCAGGTAAGACACCGTCATGCGGCCGCCGGTGGTCGTCATGAGGCCCTTCGTGGGGCTGAGGCCGTTGATCGAGCTGAGGCCGTTGATCGAGCTCAAGCCGTTGATCGAGCTCAAGCCGTTGATCGAGCTCAAGCCATTGATCGAGCTCAGGCCGTTGGTGCTCGCAACCGCCGCCTCGTTGACGCTCTCGGAGCCGTCGCCCTCGCCGGGCGCCCCGCAACCGGTCGCGATCAGGAATCCGCAAGCTGCGAGAATTGGCCATTGTCCGTGTCTGAAGGTACGCATCGTCTTTTCTCCACGTGTCTGACTGAGGGGGGGTCGGCCCGAAGAAGCAGCTCCCCGGGTTCCCCGGATGCTAAGCACGATGCTTGCCAAGTTTTTGGTAAGTTGACCTACTGATTACTCGCCATATATGCGGCGCGGCCGAGGCCGTGCGCGTTGCCTGGCGAACGACAGCTGTTGGGCTGGGCGCAACAGAGAGACCGACACCCACAGGCAGGCACGATCGTCGGTCCACGAGGCCATCTGCCCGCGCATCGACTGCAGCACCGCTCGGCGTGGTGCGCCGGCCGATGCGTGCGCTCAAACGGGCCGGGGGTCGGGTCAGTCTCAGGTGCCGGAGCAAGGAACGAAGGTGCCGTCGAGTTCTTCGACACCTGGGTGGCGCGCAACCACGATGACGTCGGCGACTTCGCCACCTAATTCAGCCAACCCGCGCCGGATCCCACCGGAGCGCCCCCGGTCCCGAGAGGGCGCTGTCGGGGTTCCTGACCAGCCCGTCGTTCGCCGCGAGCGAGTACTTCATGGACCCTCCGGGGACCTTCTACAACTACGCGAACCCGAACTTCGCCCTGGCGGGACTGGCCCTGGAGAGGGCCGGGGGCGTCAGCTACCGTCAAGCGGTGGCGAATCGGGTTCTCTCGCCGCTGGGGATGAAGCGCACGCTTTTTTTCGACCCGCGGAGGTCATCGCGGACGGAAATTTCAGCGACGGTGCATCGGTCACGGCGGCCGAGCCGTAACGCGGGTGGTGGTAGTCGAGCCACGTCGCCCAGGCGGCTGCGACTCAACAGGTCACAGCGCCGCATCAAGATCTGGAATGTCACCGACGGAACGCGCCTGCTCGGCATCCTCGAGCTCTTCGGCACTCCCCAGGCGGACCTGCCTGAATATGGGGTTCGGGATCGGAGTTGACCCTGCCGGCGAGATGGACGGCCATCGCCCTGCAGGCCGCGGCCGAGGAGCAACTCCACGCCGTGATGTTCGCAGAGACCCGCGGTGAGGCGGAGACTGCGATCGCAGACATGACGTTCAAGGCTGCTCACCGTCGCAAAGGAAACCTGGCGCCGAATCGATGCCCACGACATGGCGCCGGTCGTACGTGCAGGGGTCCGCTTCGTAGATGGGCAAGCGCGCCGAGCGCGAAGATCAAGAGGCGAAGACCGAGAACAAGAAGCCCGACCTCACGAAACAGAAGTGCCGGAGGGTCGCCGCTTGATCACCCCGCGATCCCAATAGGAGCGGGCCCCCAACCGTAGCGCGTGTGGTGGTAGTCGAGCCGTCCGTCGGCGGCGAGCCGGCGGCGGCCAGCGCAGAAACGAGATCCTGCGATGCGACGACACGGAAACCAATCGGATCCTTTCCCCGTGGACAGGCATCGGGGCGTGGTCGGCGAGGACGGCAGTGCAACGGTGTACGCGATGATGCCGTCGGTCTTGGCGCTCTTTGCGGAGGGCTGCTTGCCTCGCGTCGGAGGAGCCCCGGTCGAGGTCACCATCGCCGGCCGGACCCTTGGCCCGATGGTCCTCACCGAGGTCCTTTGCGGCGGCGAGGACTATCGATACGACGTCGCCGTGCTCGTCTTCCGGCCCGCGACCATCGAGCCGGCGGGGTGAGCACCTGGAGGGGCGCAGTCGGCCAGATCGAGGTGAGCGTCAGGGTTCGCGTTCATGATTCTTGAGCGCTCGCTCGCATAAGATCGGGGAGAGACTAGCTTGTGGGCCGGTCTCCCACTTGGCGCTTGCTACTTCAGGATATGATCATATAACTAAGCATACAAAATGCCAGCAGCCACGGAACGAGTTACCGTGACCTTGCCCGTCGAGCTTCTCGAGGGAATCGACCGCTTGGAGCGCAACCGCAGTCGCTTCATAGCCGAGGCGGTTGCGCACGAGCTGGTCAGCCGTCGCCGGGCGGGCCTGGTGCGCTCGCTCAGGGCGCCGCACCCTGAAGCCGCCGAGCTCGCCGAGGCTGGCTTCGCCGACTGGGCCGCGAATATCCCCGCGGACGATCAAGGGCTGGTCGATATGTCGGCCGGTACGGCGGTGCTTTGGGTGGAGGGACAGGGCTGGACCGAGGATCCGTAGTGAACTTGGGTCGAGGTACGGTCGTTCTGGTCGAGCTCGATCCCACCGTGGGTCACGAGCAGCGAGGCGTCCGGCCTTGCATCACGGTGAGCGATTCTGCGGTGAACATCGACCAGCGCTTTCCATTGATAGCGGTGGTGCCGGTAACTGGAACGGCCGGGGAGGGGGCCCTTTATCCAATGCTGACCCCCGGCAAGAGCGGCCTGACGAAGGTTTCGTACGCGCTGATCGACCAGCTCCGGTCAATCGACAAGCGGCGTATTCGCCGCGTTTTCGGCGGCCTCACATCCGATGAACTCATCTCCATCGATCAGGGGTTGGAGCTCTTCCTTGGACTCGTCCCGACCAGGTGATCCTGAGGCAGCTATTGTCGTCCACCTGGGGGGCCGCTCGAGGTGCTGCGATTGGTATATTGGTCATGCTACGCGAGAACAGCGGCAGGGATCTGGTGAAGGACTTGCTGCTCGTCGGCAACCAGCATCATTCCGAGCCGGCGACCGACCATGAGCAGCGGAATCTAATCTGAGGGGCCAGGGCCGCACGCAGGCGGCGGGTTCCTCGTTCGGGGGGGCAGCCTTCGCGGTGGCGGTCTGGCCGGCATCGGGGCCGGCCTCGCTGCTCTCGATGGACGGCGCCGAGTCATCACCGCGCGCCAGCGGTCAAAGGGGGGCCTCACCGGCCTCGTCGGATGGTTGCTCGGAGTCGGGCTGGCTCTCGGCGAGGGCCGCGGTGCTGCCGTTCCCGCGGCGCCGCCCGAGGCCAGATGGATCCAGAGTTCGGCGGGGCAATCATACATGGCCAGCAGCAGGTCGAGGTCGTGGGTGATCTTGGCGGCCGCCTTGGGCCACTTGGGTGCAGCAGTCGGCGGCGAAGACGTTTGGCCGTGTCCCTTGTCCTCGGCCTCGGCGTTCCAGATCTTGGCGAGCGCATTCTTCGCGCCCGGCCGACGACCACGCCAAAGGACACCATGCCTCATTGGCCGCGCATTGGCTCGAGACACAGCGAGGAGAGCTGGGCGACCCGCTCGCGCAAGAGCGCCCAAGAGCAGCGCCACTCTCTCAACAAGATCGCGATCCAAAGGACTGTGTGAGTGACGACGGCTGATCCGCGATCCGGATGACGACCTGCCCCCGAGCGTGTCCCCCGCCGACATGGCGGAGCGCATCCGAGACCTCGCTCAGAGCGTAGCGACGCTCGATGACGGGTTTCGCCCTTCCGGCCTCGACGATCTCCTTCAGAGAAAGCAGGTCCGCCCGGTTGGGGGACACGATGAGCATCTTCAGCCTCTGACGCGTGAACAGTGACGTCAGAGACACCGCCGCGAGCCGAAACAACCAGCGCAACGTCGACTTGCCGCCGCTGCATGAGACATAGGTTCCGGTGGGACAGAGCACCTTTCTGAAGTCCGAGAGCGCGCGGTTACCGACCGTGTCAAAGACCAGATCGAAGCGGCCTCCACCCGACATGAAGTCTTCCTTCGTGTAGTCGATGACAGCATCCGCGCCGAGCGCGCGCACCATCTCCGCGTTGCGTCCGCTACGTACCGCCGTCACCTCGGCTCCGAGCGCCTTGGCGAGCTGGATCGCCCAGCTCCCGACGCCGCCTGAGGCGCCGTTGATCAATACCTGATCAATACCTTCTGGCCGGCCTGGAGACCTCCCACGTCGCGCAGTGCCTGGACCGGGGTAACCGCCCATGGGGTCGCAGCTGCCTCTTCAAACGACAGGTTGACGGGCTTGGGCGCGAGCCGCTCGGCAGAAACGATCGCGTATTCGGCAAATGCACCAGTCGGTGCATCGCCGTAGACCTCGTCGCCCGCTTGAAGCGTGGTCACCTTCGCCCCGACAGCCTCCACGCGACCCGAAAGGGCCATACCCGGTACGTGGCTCCGGGGTCGAAGCAGGCCGCAATGTGGACTGAGCCGGACCACGTAGGGCTTCCCGGTGACGACGTGGTGGTCGCCGATGCTCGCGGCTGCAGCATGCACCCGTACGAGAACCTCGTGGTCACCAGGGACCGGGCAATTGATCTCGTGCGGGAGCGACCGTCCTCGATGACCCGGACAAACCGAACCCTTGCGGTGGGTGTTCCAAGGTCGGCTGTTTCGGCGCCCTGCCCAGGGGCGAGGGTAAACTCGACGCCCAGATGGACGGCGAGCGGACCTGCCAGCGCACCTGCTCTGCAACACGCTAACGCTATCCAGGGGACGCATCTCAAGGCCATTGTCCCCAAGAGATTATTGAGTCTCGGCGCCAGGATCACAGGACTCATCGCCGCCGATCTTTCACAATCGATCCAGCCGACCCATCGGGTCGCAGGTAGAGTGCGAGGCAGATCAACGTCGCTGAGTCCTCGTGCGGCACGGGGTGCCTCACAGCCGGGTCGACACCATCTTCGGATATCCCCCTGGGCGCGGGCGTCGACCTCGTGATTCCGAGCGGACAGGTCCGAGCCGTGGGGCGAGTTAGGAGGCCCGCGGCGTGGCCTGGGCCGGCTTCGGAAGGCCTTTCGGACGGCAACATAGACGGTGGCAGTCGGCCTAAAAAGGGGACCTCCAATCCGCTTCTGCCAGCGGGCGCAGTCCTTGGCCGGTCATGTTCCTGCCCGCATGGGAACGGCCGGAGCCCCGGCTACCGCCGGGTACGGGATCACATTCCCATATCGTGCCATTCAGCGGTCGAGCAGGAGTGAAAACATTTGTGTCGGTCACAGCTCTCGCTGACCTCGATGCCCGGGACGCGGCGTTCGTCGTTCGATGGACATGGCGGATCGCCACGGCGAGCGGTGGGCCGCTTGCGACCACGAAGCGATGGGGGCGCCCCCGTCATCCGGCCCGTGGGCCTCGGGATGAGACATGACCCTATCCTGGCCGGACACGTCGAGCTCCTGTTGCGCGCACGCCTGAAGCCGCTCAGGCCACGCGCACGCTGCCGACGAGCGACCGCGGACATCTCGCGGACGTCCGGTCCCGGCGTCCGCGATGACCAGCCCAACATGGACGCCGACCATTCCGCGACATTACGGCTCCTCACGCTCGACGGTGCCCGGACTCGGCCGCTGTCTTTGTCGGTCGTCGCTGGCGCGGCGGTTGCTATGGCCATCGTCATCGTGGGCCGCCGCGGCGGAAGCAATCCGTCGAAGGATCGGGTTTGTTCACATTCGACGGGTGCCGCGTCAAACCAAGAGAGGGATGGGAAACAATGAAGAAGCAGATGTTGGTTGGGAGTGTCTGTGTGTGTGAAATGCTGATCCTGCTGGGGTGCGCGGGGGATCCATCGGGGCCGGGCACGGAGCCGGAGGCGACCGTCACGGAGGCAGCGCTCGAGGCACAAGCTCCGTGCGCCGGAGATCCGGCGGCGAACACGCGCTTTTACGTTCCGCCGGCCGCTCCCGCGGCCGTTGCCCAGATCGAGGATCTGGTAAAGGGCCGGCACTTTCGCGACGCCTCGCGGTTGTTCGCGATGGAAGCGACGCCACAAGCCGTGTGGTTCAATGGAGGCACGCCCGCCGAGGTCGAGGCCGCCGTGCACGATACGATGGCGCACGCCGCACGGGCACACCGTGTCCCCATCCTGGTCGCGTACAACGTCCCTTTCCGTGACTGCGCGCAGTACTCAGGAGGAGGCGCGGCCGACACGGCCGCCTACGACGCCTGGATCGACGGCTTCGCCCAAGGCATTGGCTCCGGAAGGGCTCTGGTCATCCTCGAGCCCGACGGTCTGGGCATCATCCCTTACAACACGACCATCGACGGTCAAGCCGACTGGTGCAAGCCCACGGTGACGGATGCTTCGGGCAATTTAGTTCCCGCCCCGGGCGCGAATCCGACCGAACGGTACGCGCAGATGAACCACGCCGTCGACAGCATCAACGGCAGCGCGCCCAACGCCTCGGTGTATCTCGACGGCACGCACAGCAGCTGGCTTCCCGTCGGGGAGGCCGCCTCTCGCCTGGTCAAGGCGGGCGTCCAGCGCGCCAAGGGACTGTTCGTCAACGTGTCGAATTACCAGCCGACGGCGCAGCTGACAAAGTACGGCGCCTGGATCTCGAAGTGCATTTACTATGCGAGCAATGCCGCGGAAGGCGGTTGGCGGCTTGGTCACTACGACTACTGCGCCAGCCAATACTTTCCGGCCACGCCCACCGATTTTTCAACATGGGGGCTGACCGATCAGTGGTACGCGGACAACGTCGACAATGCGGCCAATCCGCCAGCGGGACCGGCGGCGCTGTCTCACTTCGTCATCGACACCGGCCGCAATGGTCAGGGTGTCCTCGACACGGCGCCGTTCGTGGCCCCGCCTTTCAGCCAGCCGGCGAACGTCATCGCCGGGCTGAACGCGGGAAGCTGGTGCAACGCCTTTGGTGCCGGCTTGGGCCTGCGACCGTCAGCGAACACGGGCGTTCCGCTCGAAGACGCGGTTCTTTGGGTGAAGACTCCGGCTGGATCCGACGGATCATGCGACATCGCGGGCGGGGCGCGCGCCTGGGACTTCTCGGTCTACAACCCCTGGGCCCTCACGGGCGACGCACAAATCCACTTTGACCCGTTGTGGGGGCTGGTCGACCCGGCGGCCGGCGCGTGGTTCCCGGAGCAGGCGCTACAGCTCGCGCGGAACGCAAATCCTCCGCTGCTGCCTTGATGGCGTGATCCAGGGCCGCGAAAATGCGAGGTCCCGAGCGCCGGTCCGGCCCAGAGTCTCTGCCTGCGCCCCACGATCAAGGGGCGTGGGCCCGCGCAGACTTCTGGCGCTGGCCCGGCGCGCGGCGTGGGGATGTATCCTGCTCAGGCGCAGGCTCAGGAGATTTCGATCCCTGGTGGTCGACAAGTACGACGATGGCCTGCCGTTGCATCGGCAGAAGGGGCGCTTTGAGCGGATGGGCACGAGCCTGGCCGTCTCGACGCTGGCCGATCAGGTCATGTGGGCGACGGATCTTCTGCGCCCCCTGTGGCGGGTGGGCATTGACCAAGTGCTGGCGGCAATGGTGATGCACTTGCGACCGGGCTGGGAAGCGGACGGATCCGCGTGGTGCGACGGCCACGCCGCCGCACACCCCGAAAGCCTCCTCCCGCGAAACAGCGGCCATGATCCGCCGTCGAGGCCACGGAAGGAATGGGTATTCGGAGGGCGCCTCACCTGGGGACGAAGTACAGATCGTCGATCCAGATGTCGAACGTCAACGTCGGGAGTGCTCCTGCGCACATCGTGGTGGGCGGGCAGAAGCCGCCGGGGGGACGGACGGCGAACGACATTCCGTACACGTTGTCCTGGGTCAGCACGCTCGGCATCGTCTGATGGCCGAACGCGGCCTGCTTCAACTGGGAGAAGTCGATGGTGTACCGCGTGAACGTGCCCGTGAGGTCGAGCGGGAAGCTGAACGAGTCGTAGCAGGCGGTTCGGGGGTTGTCGGTCGCCGTCGGGTCGCAACGCCCGCCGCTCGGGTGGGTATTCGAATCGTCGACCTCCAGGTCAACGGTCGTCGTGCCGGTGCCAGACGCCATTGCCCACAGAGAGATGCCCCGGAACGCCGTCAAGTCGACGCCCACCGCCGACATCGTCGAATGCCCCGTGGATGTCGAGGAAGTCGGTAAGGTCGGGAGGTCCGCGAAGTCGAAACCCATCGCGGCCCCCCATTGGTTGACGAGTGGAGTCGTGGTTCGAAGGCGGGCTGCATGCGTGCTCGTGATCCCGGGCCGGGTCTGGTACGGAGCTGGCACCAGATCCTGAGACCACACGCCCCCCTCGTCTCGTGGCAACGGCAGAACGCTGCCCGGCTGGTCCGAAAAAGAGTCCCAGCTGCCCGGGCTTCCGACCAGGGCAGTCCATTCGATGATGCCGCTCGTGCCCTCCATGTCATCGATGAGAGTGTAGCCGGTCTCTGGCGCACCACTCGAGCAGGCCGAGACCCCGGTCAGCACACAGACCATCACCACCACGGAAGACGGCGGGGTGAGCGGCTTCTCGATCTCGAGGCAAGACCGTCTGGGCGTCATTAGACGGGGCCCTCCAGGCGCACATCGTCGATATGAAGCGTGCCGCTTGCCGACTGGCCCTGCATCAAGAGTGCGTTGACTTCAAAACGAACACTGTCAACCAGCCCGAGACACGCCTTGGGCCCACCTTTGAAAAGGTTTGTCTCGTCCATGCGTTGCATGAACGAAGAAAGTGGGAGTTGAAACGTCGACCAGGTGGGGGTCGCTGCGATCAGGTGGAACAGGTCGAAGTACTCTTGATGGTCATTCGTGTCCTGACCCGCGACGGAGTTACAGCCGAGCTGCACATCCACCTGCGCCGTGGGCGGCGGGGGCCCGCCAAACTCCACCCTCAGCTTGAAGGAGAGATACTGAAAGCCGTTGAAATCGACCGCCGCGTCATCTGCGATCGTCATCAAGGTCGCGCCCGCGTACTGGGCGTCGGGGAGTCCGTTGTGGAGCGCGAACGTGGCCATCAAGCCGAACTGGCTCTGGTCGCCCGGGTAGTCCTCCACGGCGCAGGTCACCGTCTGACCGGGATCCTGGCCGAGCTGCGGATTGAAGGTGATACAAAACCATCGATCGAACAGGGCGCTGTTCGCGACGGCCTGGCCCTGCTCGAAGTCGGAGATGACAAAGGCTTCCTTGCCCGGATCGATCTTCTGCACGTCGAAACAGGCCGAGAGCGCCAGGGCCGACAGGATCGCGCCCATCCCCCATGTCGTCGCGGCCGCGGTCGCGGTCGCGCTCGCCGACACGCCCGCGCTCGCTCGCGCACCCTGCCCGTCCGCGTAGCCGGCTACCACCGCTTGCCCCAAGAAATGGCGCCCGACGCCGATCCTTGCTGGGCCCAGGTCAGGCCGAACGCGCCAGTCGAGTCGTCCGCGCGAGCCCCTTCTCCCCCACCTCGCAACCGGTCGTGGATCAAGAAGGTCAGCCCGCCCGCCACCAACGCACCGCCGGCAATGGAGAGCCCGGCGACGAGGTGGTTGTCCCGCGTGAGTGAATCCGCGAGCCGATTGTTGGCGGTCTGCTGGGCGTAATGGTCGATGGCGCCCTTGTCGTTCTCGAGTGCCGCGTTGCTGGCTTCCCAGTCCTGGTAGCGTCCTCGGTTGCCGAGATACACCGCGAGCGCCGCCCCCCCCAGCGCCACGCCAATTCCGACGGCGGCGTACGCCAACGCCGGCAGGGTGCGCCCACTGCTGGGCGTTCCCAGCGTGAGATCGGGCTCGGAGCGAGCGCGCCCCTCCGTGGCTTTACCAGCCCCGGACGCGGGTGCGGGCGTCTGTGCGGGTGCAGGTGCACCCGTGTCCTCGGCCGCCACCGCGGGGGTGGCGGGCATCGCCAGGTTCACAACCTGGCGTTCCCCATGCGCGATGGTCACGCTGCGAACGATCGGGGCCATCCCTTGCACCACGGCGGACACCGTGTGCGTCCCGGCGGGCAAGCGAACGGACTGGTAGAGGGGGGTGCGGCCGACCTCGCGACCATCGATGAAGATCAGGGCCCCAGGGCGGTCGGTCGTGACGGTCAGCTCGGCAAAGAGGAACTGCAGGAGCTCGACCTGAGCCTGCACCTGCAAGCGGCGGTCGGATGGAACCTGTTCTTGACCATCGCGCAGGTACTTCGACAAGGTCTCGACGGCCTCCAGTGGGTGGCCGAGAGCGATCTGGGCCTGGCCGATGTTGTACAGGACGGCGAAATGCGCGCTCAGCGCGTAGGCCTCGGTGAATTCGCGGAGGGCACCCTCGTAGTCAGCCTGGCCTGCGCGCTCCAGTCCCTGGGCGAAATGCCCGCGCGCCGCCTCGCGGGCTTCTTGGGACGCTTCTTCGGGCGGAGCCCCGCCTCCTCGCGGAGCCGACCCTGGGTCGTCGGCCTGCCTTGCGACCGTGGTCTCGGCGAGGACGGGGGTCGAGGCGAGCAGGAACAACCCGATCCATGTAAGCCACGGAACACGCATGCTCTTGGGCCGAGCCAGCAGATCGCGTGCCATGTCAGTCACCGTACGGGTTGTTCGGGTCGAAGGTGATCCGGGGTGCGCGCGGCTCGGGCACACGGGCCGTCGTCGGCGCGTGCTCAGGGGTTTCCGTGAGCGCGGCGGGGAGTGCCGGATGCCCTTCGGCACGTCCGTCCGGACGTCCGGCTGGACGTCCGGACGGGGCCTGCGCAAGGATACCGGGGGCGCCGCCAGTCGGTGGCTCCAAGCCGCGCGTGTCGGAAGCCGAGGAGGAGCGAGTCTGGCGTGCGCGGACCTCGCGGCGATGGCCGCCCTGGTCGACCTCGCTGCCGCCCCTCGGGGCCTGCAGGACGGTGATCGGCCCGGGAGCCTGCAGGGGTGGGTTCGCGTTCCGCGCCAGTTGCAAGGCATACTCGGCCAGCCACTCGCCGGCGCCGGGATCGACCGCTCCCCACAGCGGATCGAAGTGTTTCTGCGCATCCCCCTCCATGCCCCAGGGGTTGTACCGGGCGTAGTCCCATGCGCGAGCTCCACCCGCGATGTCGCACGATCCGTCGGAGCCACCTGGGACCTTCACCCACAGATATGCGTCGACGAGCGCGACGCCGGTATTCGCCGTGGGACGCAACCCGAGACCGGTGTCCGGCGGGTTACACCAGTTGCCGCTCGCCAGACCCTTGATGACGTCCGCCGGTTGGTCATACGGAGCCGCAGCGAAGCGAGCGGCATCCATCGGGCCGCGGCCATTCCGGCTGGTGTCGATCACGAAGTGGGTCAGCGCCGATGGCCCGGATGGCGGGTTGGGCGCCCGGTCGACGTTGTCGACGTACCACTTCTCGGTCTCGGCCCACTCGTCGTAGGGCTTCGGGCCCGTGGGCCCATATTGGCTAGCGCAGTCGCCGTACCGCCCCAACCGGCGGCCCCGTTCCGCCGGGTTGCTGGCGTAGTGAATGCACTTCGAAATCCAGGTCGCATATTCAATCGACTGCGGCGTGGGCTGAAAGTTCGCCACGTTGACGAAGAATCCTTGCGCACGACGGACTCCGGCCTTGACCAGGTGGCTCGCAATCTCCCCCACGCTCAGCCAACCGGCGTGCGTGCCATCCAGGTACACGGATGCGTTCGGCGCCCTGGCGACGATGCTGTCCACCGCGTCATTGATCAGGGCGTAGCGCTCGCTGGGCGTGGCTCCCGGCGCCGGGATCGTCCGGCCCTGCGCGTCCGCGATCGTCGGTTTGCACCAGTCGGACTCGCCGGAGATCGTGGTGTTATAGGGAATGATGCCCAGGCTATCGGGCTCGAGGATGACCACCGCCCGGCCATTGCCTATCCCGCTTGCGAACCCGTCGATCCACGCCTTGTACTCAGCGGCATTCGTCGCGCCACCGGCGGAGTACTGCGCGCAGTCGCGGAATGGGATGTTGTTCGCCACCAGGACCGGAACCCGCTGGTCGGGCGCGGCGCGAACGATGACGTTTCCTACGGCGGCCCGGACCTCGTCGGGCGTTCCGCCGGCCAGCCATATGCCTTGCGGCGTCGCCTGCATCGCCGTGAGCGGGGCGGCGTCCAGGAACGCCTTCTGCTTGATCAAGGTCGCGATTTGCTGAACGGCGCCGGGCATCGTGGCGGGCACGAAGAATCGGGCCTCCTTGGGCAGCGTCCGATCGCCCACGGTCCGCTGCACCCGATCGTGCGAGGTTCGAACCGTCTCCTTGCCCCCGGCCCCGTCCGCGGTCTTCCCCGGATCCGGCCGGCGGTGGAGGCGCAGGCTGATCCCGATCGCCGTCGCGACCACCGCGGCCAGAAGTCCAGCACCGACCATGACCGGCCGCAGCCGCAGCGGTGGACGCGGCCTTGGGCCTGCGATGACCGCTGACCCGCCTCGGTCGAGCGGTCCGGTGGAAGCCTGGGCCACGCCGCCTGGCGCCACCCCGCTTGCCGGCCGCACACCGGGAGTCGACGAGGTGACGCTCACACCTGAAGCCCCGCCGGTGTCCTTCGCGGGTGGCCACACCTGTCGTCGCGCGAACGGGGCGATCTCCCGCGTGAAGGCCTCGACCGACGCATGTCGATTCGCCGGATCCGATGCCAGGGCGTGCTCGACGGCAGTCGCCAGCGGAGCGGGGAGGTCGGGTTGCACGGAATGAAGCGGCACCGCCGGCTGCGTCGAGATGTGGTGCAAGATCGCATTGTGCGAATCGCCTGGATGCGGATGCTTTCCCGAGAGCATCTCGAACAGGATCCCGGCCAGGCCGTAGACGTCGGTCCGGTGATCGATGGTCTTTTCGC
>Ga0265342_10002567_pt1 | contig 15576 bp, 15 predicted proteins | sample 4CB327metaG_FD_203125 | JGI IMG/M metagenome (GOLD analysis project Ga0265342, IMG submission 203125) | Rhizosphere microbial communities from Carex aquatilis grown in University of Washington, Seatle, WA, United States - 4-CB3-27 metaG | ecosystem: Host-associated > Plants > Roots >...
GATAGCCCGGCGGCGGTGATGGAGACGCACCTGCGCTCGGAGCCGGTGATGGCGATGGCGGTGGCGATACGGCGGGCGCGGGCGACGGCGGCGCGGGCGGCGGCGGCACGGGCGGCGGCGCCGCCGCCGACGATGAGCCGGCGGGCGCGGCCGGCGGCACGGGCGCGGCCGGCTTCGCCGTCGGCGGCACGTCGCCAGTCGCGGGTGCGGCGGGGGGCGCCGGTTTGAAGACCGGCGGCGTCGCCACCGACTGCGCGCGCGTATTCGCGGTCGTGAAGAGGATGGCAGTCGGCGCGAGGACTCGGAACGCGAATGACCGGAGGTTCATGACCCATCCACCGTCGCAAAAAGACCGGAAAAATCCAACCACGGATCCGCGGGGTCCATCGGCGTTATAGTCACGCGCCATGGGAGCACGGTGGGACTCAGCGTGGAGGTTACTGATCGGTCTTCTGTGGTGGGCGGCGGCCAGCAGCGGATGCGCGACGCCCGGCGGACGCGCGACCCCCGGCGGGCGCGCGGAGCCCGGCAAACCGATCGTCGAGTTTCCGTCCCCGGCGAAGCTCGCCGAGCTCGAGCGCCAGCCGGCGGCGATCCCCAACCTGGACGTCGGCGCCGTGCCGTCCGACGGGTGGACGCTGGAGGCGCAGCAAGGCGCGATCAATCCCGACGAGCCGTTCCAGCCGCACAGCAGCTGGGAGGCGGCGTTCGCTGCGGACGCCGTGCAGGCGCGCCCCAACGTGCACCTGACGCGCGCGCTCGCCTGCGTGGCGCGCGAGGCGGGCCGGTTCTACCTCGACGCGCACGCGCCGCCGCCGGAGAATCTCCAGCAGTTCCTGATCGCGGCGTGCGGGGCCGTGGCGCCGACCGTCGGAATGAGCTGGATCAGCGGCGCCGTGCCCGACCCGATCGGCGACGACGACCTGCTCGGGCGCCAGCGCGGGCAATTGAAGACGGAGGTGGTTGCGCAGCTGCCCGACGGTGCCACCGACGCCGGGTTCTGGTACGGCCGCGCGCACGGGCACACGATCGCGATCATGACCTACGCGGTGACGGGCGTGCGCTGGAAGTCGCTGGCGGTCGTCCCCGACGCGCAGGGCAACGCCACGTTCGAAGGCGAGCTGACGCAGGCCGCGGATTACATCACGGGCTACGCCAACCAGGGACGCCTGGGCGTCGAGCGCTGCACGATCGATCCCGGAGTGCCGCGCCCGCGATTTCGCGCGACCTGCCACCTCGCCAAGGACGACGACACCGCGTGGGTGCAGCTGCTGAGCGCGCCGCCCCAGCGCGTGCTCGCGGTCCCGTTCGCGCAGATCCTGCTGCGCCGGACGGTGGATCAGCCGCTGGCGTTCCGCGTGCAGCCGTACACGCAGCCGCACCCGGTCGCCAGCGCCCAGGATTTCTCGACCGCGGTGGTCGCGTCGCTGAATGACGTGCGCATCCGGGGCGGCCTGCGGCCGGTGCAGCTGGCGGCGGCGGAGTCGGCGCGCGCCACGCGCCTGGCCAGCCACTACTTCGCGACCGCGCTCGCGCGCAGCGGCGGCACCCAACAGAGCGACGAGATCGCGCTCGGCCTGCTCGCCGGCTGGCAGATCGAAGGGTTGATCCGGGACGGCCTGTTCACATCCAGCGTCGCGCCGCACACGCGCGACGCCGCGCAATGGCTCGACGCCGCGCTGACGTCGCCGGTCGGGCGCGCCGCGCTGCTCGCTCCCGAGATCGAAGCGGTGGCGCTGGGGACGGTGATGCTGTCGCAGCCCGACGGACTTGGCGCGGTCGTCACCGGCTACCGGCTCTACCACGGCGACGATCACAGCGACGACGTCAAGCACCTCTACGCGCGCCTGCTGGCCGCGCGGCAGCGGCTCGGCCTGGGCATGCCGTTCCGCCTCGACGGCATGCAACACGTGATGCAGGCCGAGTTCGCGCGCATCCAGAGCGGCCAGTGGCAATCACGCCAGGCGCTGCAGGCGGCGCTGGATCAAGCGGTGCACCGGTTCGGCGCGTCGATGCGCGGCTACGTCGTCGAGACCACCTCGCTGGACGCGTTCGAGATCCCCGAGGCTCTGGTGCGGCGCAAGCAGCTCTACTTCGAGATCGGCGTCGGGCACTATCGCGCGCCCGGCGCCGCGTGGGGACAGATGGTGATCCTGGTCGTGTTCGCCGCCGACGCGCCCTTGACGCACGAGGTGTGAGCGGTCCGCGAGGCTCAGGCGGGCAGCTTCGCGATGAGATCGTCGTGTGGCGCGGGGATGATCTCCGTCGCGACGACCAGCGCGCGATCGATGACGCCGGTGGCGGCCTCGACGGCGGCCTCGATCTCGGCGAGCGACCCGGAGAGCGTGAAGAACGCCTTGCCGCCGATGCCGCGCGCGAGCTGCATCTCGACGATGCGCACGGCGGCGGCCTTGACCGCCGCGTCGGCGGCGACGATCGACGCCGCCACGGTCGTGGTCTCGATCGCGGCCAGCGATTCGACGCCGGCGGGCGGGATCACGCCGCGCACCGCCGGACCGATCAACGGGTGCGCCTGCGGCAGGAACAAGCGATCGACGATGCGATCGCCGCCGACCTCCAGGCCGACGCGGAACGCCTCGTCGACGGCGGCGACCTCGCCGGTCACCAGCACCAGGAACTTGCCCGGGCTCACGGGGCGGCAATCGGCGAGCACGACGGGCGCGCGCTTGACCATCGCGTCGGCGACCGGATAGCCGCGCGCGATCGACGACAGCTCGATCATCGCGAGCGCAGGACCGGCGCGGCCGTCGTCGTGCGCGGATCCGGCAAGATCGGCAACGTCAGCAACGTCAGCAACGTCTGATCGGTCGCTCATACGAAGCGGAAGTATTCTTTCAGCGTGCAGCGGCGCTCGCGCGTGAAGTTGAGCACCGTGGTCAGCCCCTCGCCCGTCGGCGACGCGATCGTGAACGACGTGTAGCCCTCGCCGCCCAGCCCCAGCCCCGCGAGGTTCGACGCGTTCTTGACGAAGATCGACGTATTGATCGTGCGCGCCATCGCGTGCAGGTTCTCGATGTTGCGCGAGTACATCACCGCGGTGTGGCCGAAGCCGTGCTCGACGCGCTTGGCCATGGCGATCGCCTCGGCGGCGTCGGGGGCGCGTACCAGCGGCACGACCGGCATCAACATCTCCAGCTGCACGAACGGATGCTTCTCGTCGACCTCGGCCATGAGGAGTCGGAGCTCGTCTCCGGCGCGCACGCCGATGTGCTTGCCGATCACCGCGGCGTTCTTGCCGATGAAGTCCTTGTTGGGGTGACTTCCACCGCCCGCAGCCGGGTGCAGCACCGTCTTTTCCAGCTCCCGCAGCTGCTGCGCGTTCACGAAGTGGCATCCGTTGCGCCCGAGCCGCTCCTTGAGCGCGTCGGCGATCGAGGCGACCGCGATGACCTCCTTCTCGGCGGTGCAGATGATGTTGTTGTCGACCGACGCGCCCAGCACGATGTGCTTGGCCGCGTTGTCGAGATCCGCGGTCTCGTCGACGACGGCGGGCGGATTTCCCGGACCCGCGGCGATCACCTTCTTGCCCGCGTTCATGGCGGTTTTCACCACCGCGGGACCGCCCGTGACCACCAGCAGGCGCACGCCCGGGTGGCGCATCAGCTCTTGCGCGCTCTCGATCGTCGGTTTCTCGACGCACGAAAGCAGGTTCTCCGGGCCGCCCGCCCCGACGATCGCGTCGTTGAGCAAGTGCACGAACCAGGCGCTCACGCGCGCTGCGTACGGGTGCACATTGAACACCACGGCGTTGCCGCCCGACACCATCCCGATGCCGTTGTTGATGACGGTCTCGGTCGGGTTGGTCGTCGGCGTGATCGATCCGATGACGCCGTAGCTCGCGCGCTCGATGATCGCCAGACCGTCGTCGCCCGAGAACGCCACCGGGCGCAGCATCTCGGGCCCCGGCGTCTTGTTGACGCAGAGCAGGTTCTTCCGCACCTTGTCGTCGACGCGGCCGTACCCCGTCTCGGCGACCGCGTAGCGCGCCAGCTCGTCGACGTGCGCGCGCGCGGTCTCGCGCATCGCCGCCACCCAGCGCGTGCGCGCTTCGAGCGACGCTGATTCGTTCTGCTCCCAGGCGCGCCGCGCGGCCTTCACCGCCGCGTCGACGTCGGGGAAGACACCGCGGCGGCCGCGCGGGACGTCGACGTCGCGGCGCCGCGCCGGCAGTGCTGGCGGCGGCGGCGGCGCGTCGCTCGATCCCGAGAACCCCGGCGGCGGATTGCGCACCGCCTCCGCCGGCGACGCCGGCACGTCGCCGATGCGCGCGAGCACGCGCTCGACGATCTCCTGGATGCGGGCTTCGTCCATCGGCGCGAGCAGTTTAATCGCGACGCGGCGAAGTTCCTAGCCGGGCGCGGGAGCGTCGAGGGTGCGCCGGATGGCGCGCAGCAGACGATCCGGATCGTAGGGCTTGCGCAGCAGCTCGTGAGCGGATCCGGTCAGCAGCGCCGCGACGTTGGTCTCGGCGGTGTAGCCGCTCGACAGCAGGAAGCGCGCGGCCGGCATCAAGACTCGCAACCGCTCCAGCGCCGCCTGGCAGGTCATGCCGGGCATCACCACGTCGAGCAGCACCAGGTCGAAGGGTCCCTCGGCGGCGCGCAGGCAGGCGGCCTCGCCGTTCTCGGCCGCGACGACGGTGTAGCCGGCGCGTTCCAGGATCCGCTTGACGACGCTGCGCACCGCCGCGTCGTCCTCGGCGACCAGGATGCGCTCGTGGCCGGAGACGACCGCGCCCTGGATCTTGTTGCCGACGTCGCGGACCGCGCGCGAAAGCACCGGCAAGTAGACCTTGAACGTGGTGCCGACGTTGACCTCGCTGTAGCAGTTCAACATGCCGCCGTGCTGGCGGACGATGCCGTAGCAAACCGCCAGACCCAGGCCCGTGCCCTGCTGCTCGCGCTTGGTGGTGAAGAACGGCTCGAAGATGCGCTCCAGAATATCGCGCGGCATGCCGATGCCGGTGTCGGTCACCGTGACCAGCACGTAGCGCCCCGGCTGCGCCCACGGATGCGTGGCGGCGTACGAGCCGTTGATCACGACCTGCTCGGTCTCGATGGTCAGTCGCCCGCCCGCCGGCATCGCGTCGCGCGCGTTGATGCACAGATTCATGAACACCTGGTCCAGCTGCGAGGCGTCGGCCTCGACCAGCGGCAGGCGCGCGCCGGGAATGATGTCGACGGAGATCGTCTCCGGCAGCACGCGGCGCAGGAGCTGTGCCAGCGCGGCAAGCCGCTCGTTCATGTCGAGCGCTTTGAGGTTCAGCTCCTGTGATCGGCTGAGCGCCAGCAGCTGGCGCGTGAGATCGCGCCCGCGCTCCGCCGCCTCGATCACGATGCGCAGGTCGGCGCGCGCCTCGTGGTTCGGCAGGGCCTCCTCCGCCAGCGACGCCCCCGACAGGATCACCATCAACAGATTGTTGAAGTCGTGCGCGATACCGCCCGCGAGCATGCCCAGGCTCTCGAGCTTCTGCATCTGGAACAGCCGCCGCTCCAGCGTCTGCTTCTCGTCCTGCGCGCGGGCGCGCTCCTCGAGAAAGCGGATCCGCCCGGCCGCGACCGAGATCTGACTCGCCATCGCGATCAGGTAGTCGAGCTCGGCGCCAGTCGGCGGACGGCACCCCTCGTCGCCGAAGCTGCCGCAGCCGAAGACGCCGAACGGCTTGTCGAGCAGGCGCAGGGGGATGTTGATGATCGTCCGGTTGCCGAGCTGGGCGACGATCTCCTTGTTGGTGCGCGGGTCGATGCGCGCGTCCTCGACGACGACCGGCACGTCGGAGGTCATGACCTCCTCCATCATGCGGTCGCCCTTGATCTTGAGCACGGGCGCCACAGACCAGATCAGCTCTTTGTCGGAGCCGGCGTAGTCGATGAGCCGGACCTCGTCGGCTTCCTCGTGATCGGCGACGAAGAACCAGACGCGCTGGTAGCCGATCGCCGCGCTCACCTCGGCGCGCGTGACGTCGAGCAGCTCGCCGAAGCTGGCGGTGCGCTGCAGGTCGCGCGCAAAGGCCAGCAAGCGTCGGGGCAGCGAGATCTCGGTCGCATTCACCGCGTCAGTTTACGCGCGATCCGAACGCCGTGCTGGACCGGCGACGCGCTTTGCGCCAGGGTGGAAGGCGCACGGTCATGGCCAACGATCCCCACGCCTCGGATCCGGCGGCGCCGGAATCGCTGGCGGCGTTGCTGGCGCACGCGCGGGCGCTGGTCGGCGTCGACCTCGGCGAGATCGCCGACGGCCTGGGGTTGCCGGTGCCGGCCGGACAGGTGCGCACCAAGGGCTGGTCGGGACAGATCCTCGAACGCGAGCTGGGCGTCGAAGCCGGTGGGGTGCGCGGCCCCGACTTCGCGGCGCTGGGCATCGAGCTCAAGACCGTGCCGGTCGATCCGGATCTCACCCCGCGCGAGTCGACCGCGGTCTGCCAGATCGATCCGATCGCGATCGCCGCCGAGTCGTGGGAGACGAGCTACGTGCGCGAGAAGCTGCGCCGCGTGCTGTTCGTGGCGCTGGAGATCCCGCCCGACGACGAATCGGTGGGCGCGCGGCGCGTGGCGGCCGTGCGGCTGTGGTCGCCCGACGCCGGCGAGGAGCGCGCGCTGCGCGCCGACTTCGAGCTGTTCGTGCGCGGCTATTTCCGTCGCGGCCGCACCAGCGAGATCACGGGCCACCTGGGCGAGGTGATGCAAGTGCGCCCCAAGGGCAAGAACGCGCGCGACCTGCGCGACGGCTACGACGCCGCCGGCAACCCCACGCGCGTCGGCAAGTGCGGCTTTTACCTGCGCCCGTCGTTCGTGAGCGCGATCTTGCGGCGGGCCTCGCTCGACCCGCTCTAGCCTAGAACGGCATACCGAATTGCACCACCCAGGGCTGGTGCTCGGGATCAGCGATGAACGAGATCGTGCCCAGCAAGAAATCGTACCAGAAGTGCACGGCCGTGTTTCCCAGCAGCGAGAAATCGCTCTTGATGAAAACCAGCCCGAGATAGCCGCCGGTCGCCATCAGGTACGGCACGGCGTACCCCGCGCGCCTGAACTCATCCCGGCTCCCGTCGAGGTAGTTGAAGACGTGAGCGCCGCCGAAGATCGCCGACGCCGCCGCCCAGCCGCCCCAGAGCCCGAGCGACGTCTCGCTGAGGCCGGCTTGAATCACGCCGCGGAACAGCGACTCTTCACCGACGGCGACCGGCAAATAAAGGCCGGCGTCGTAGGTCTCGCCGAGCGCGACGCCCCCGGCGGTGCCGTAGTGGTAGCCGAAGAAGTTGACGCCTTTGCCGTCGGTGAGCGAGCGCGACCCCGCGCCGAAGACCGTCGGGGACACCAGCCTCGTGAGCAGAACGCCGGCGCCGAGCAGCGCAGGCACGCCGGCCCAGACCCACGGGCTCTTGAGCACGCGCGGGTTGAAGGGGGCCGCCAGCAGATCGGCCATCTGCTCCTTGGCGACCGGATACCGGTAGCCAAGGTCGGCGCGCGCGACGCGCGCATCGCGATAGGCCGCGAAAATTCCGTAGAACCAGAGATTCTGCACGGCGGCCACCGTGAGCTGGTCGAGCGGATCGTCGTGGTCCTGCAGGCGCAACCCGTTGGGCGTGGTCGGGTTGTCTTCCTCGACGTGCAGCGCGAGCAGCACCATCGCGCTCGCGCTGCCGAGGTAGGTCGCCGCGCGGACCTTCCGATGAAGATAGAAGTAGCCGCAGCCGGGACAGAGCGTGGAGTACGCCGCCGCCCACTTCGGACTGACGGCGAAGGGCGTGAGAGCGTCCGCAGCGCGGGTCGCGGCCTCGCGCACGCCGGGACCCTGATCGGAATCGGCGGCCCAGCGCAGCGCCTGGATGTGCTCCGGGTTGTGCGTGGTCCCGAGCGCGCGCGCCGCCGCCGCGCGCACGCCCGGGTCGTAGTCGCGCTGGAGCATCACCACCAGCAGATTCTCGGCGCGCATCGTGCGCAGCTCGGCCAGCTCCGCTGCGGCGGCCACGCGCTCGGCGGGCTGCATCGAAGCCGCGCGCGCGAGCAACGCGGGCGGCAGCCACGGATCGTCGGGGATCGACACCGCGCCACGCGCGACCGCGGCGAAACCGGCGAGCACGGCGAGCATCGCCAGCCCGCACGCTGGTAGAATTCCGCCTCCCGGATGAGACGCCAAGGTCCCCTATTTAGCCGCAGCGGGCGGCGGAACGCCACGGCGAGGCTCGCCGCCGCGGGCATGGCGATCGCGACCTTGCCGGGATGCGCGTTCGTGTTCAGCCAGGGACCGCCTCCGCCTGAACGTCAGGCCCAGGACACATACTTCGATTGCAGCGATTCGTGGGTGCCCGCGATCGTCGACGCGTTGCTGACGACAGGCATCGGCATCAGCGCCGCCGCTTCTTACGACGATCAGACGATCTCCAATCCGCACGAGGTCGCGGCGGTCTCGGCCGGCCTGACGGCGATGTTCCTGGCGTCGGCGATCTACGGCATCTCGTCCGTCGCCACCTGCGGCAGCGCGAAGCACGCCCGGCTCGAGCGGAAGCAACGGGAGACACTGCTGCCGCCGCCTTACGGGACGCCGCCGTGGGGGCAGCCGCCCCCCAGCTGGCCGCCGCCGGTCGCGTTCTACCGCGCGCCCGCGCCCGGGCCCACGCCCCAAGCGACGCCGCAGTCGCCGGCGACGCCCGCACCAACCGAGGTACCGGCGCCGGCAACGCCAACGCCCGCGCGACCGTCGCCGGACGCGCCGATCTTCAAGCCGGCGCCGCCCGCGCCCCCGCGCGGCTCGTGATCGCTGCTCAGCCCTTGCTGTCGGCGCGGCCGAGCGGCAGCACCATGTCGACGTTCACGTGCGGGCGCGGAATGATGTGCACCGAGACCATCTCGCCGATGCGCTCGGCGGCGCGCTGGCCGGCCTCGGTCGCCGCCTTCACCGCGGCGACGTCGCCGCGCACGATCGCGGTCACGAAACCGCCGCCGATCTTCTCGTAGCCGACGAGCTCGACCTTCGCCGCCTTCACCATCGCGTCCGCGGCCTCGACCATCGCGACAAATCCTTTGGTTTCGATCATACCGAGCGCGTCTGCCATGGGGTCTCCTCTATTTGTCCACGAACTTTTCACCGGCGCGGCCGGAGAGGCCTTCGACCGCCGCGATCGCCGCCGCGGCGGCCGCGTCGATCTCCGCCTCGGGGCCCGACAGCCAGAGCCGTCCGAACGCGCCGTAGGGTTGCACCTGCACGAGAAAGATGTGCGCTGCCTTCTCCGCCTCGTTCGCCGCGAAGGCGACGTAGCCGGCCGGCTCGGTCTCGAGAATGAACAGCGACTGCCCGGGCAGGATCATCATCCCTTGCGAGCTGCGGTTGATGATCTGGGCCTGCGTCGGCTCGATCGACCGGATGATCTGGTTGGTGACGACCTTGGGCTTGATGCGGTCTTCCTCGCGCAGCTCGAGGTGCGCCAGGATCGCCGCGCCCGCGTTGCGCACGTCGCCCTGATCGTCGGCGTGCACCTCGAGCAGGCCGTAGGCGCGCTCCACGATCTGCAGCGCCGGCACGACCCGCGTCGCCTTGAGCGCGACGTCGGTCACGCGGTTGATGGCGATGCCGGGCGCGATCTCGACGAACAGCGACGCCTGCCCCGGGATCGGCAGGAACCCGCGCGCCGTCTTGCCCATGAAGCTGGCCAGCTGCGCCTGCAGCGCATCGAGGAACGTGTAGCAACGCAGGGTCGAGTTCGACATGGTCGGGGTGGACGGTCCGCGGTGCTCAAAGCTACACGAGCTGCTAACTTATCGCCATGGCTGCGATGCCGTCGCGCGCGATCCCCTGGTATCTCTGGTGTGCGCTGCTGGCGTCGACGTCGGTGGCATTGGGCGTGCACTGGGACATCGCCTGGCATCGCTCGATCGGGCGCGACACCTTCTGGTCACCGCCGCACCTGATGATCTACGCGGCGGCGCTCCTGGCGGCGCTCGCGTCGGGATCGCAGATCTTGAAGGCGACGTTCACGCGCGGTGAGGCGCCGGGGACGGTGCGGGTGCTCGGTTTTCGGGGACCGCTGGGCGCGTTCATCACCGCCTGGGGCGGCATCACCATGCTGACGTCCGCGCCGTTCGACGACTGGTGGCACAACGCCTATGGGCTGGACGTCAAGATCCTGAGCCCGCCGCACGTCCTGCTGGCGATCGGCATCGGCGCGATCCACGTGGGCGTGCTGATCTTCGTGCTCGGCCGCATGAACCGCGTCGAGGGGCGCGCGCGCCAGGTGTTGACGCTGGCGTTCCTGTTCGTGAGCGCGATGCTGCTGCTGGCGCTGATGACGCTGTTCATGGAGCGCACGGTGCGACCGTTCATGCACGGCGCGCCGTTCTACGGCATCATCGCGGCGATCGCGCCGCTGATCCTGTGCGCGGCGGCGCGCGGGTCCGGGCACCGCTGGGGCGCGACGCTCGCGGCGGCGTTCTATTCGTCGTTTCTGCTGGCCCTGCTGTGGGTGATGCCGCTCGTGCCGGCGCAGCCGAAGCTGGGGCCGGTGATGGTGCCGGTGCACAGCCTGGTGCCACCCGAGTTTCCGCTGCTGCTGATCATTCCCGCGATCGCGGTGGATCTGCTGGCAGCGCGCGTGGCGGTGGACTGGTCACGCGCGCAGCTGGCGGCGGCGATCGGCGCCGTGTTCGCGGCGCTGTTCTTCATCGTGCAATGGCCGTTCGCGACGTTCCTGATGTCGCCGGGCGCGCGCAACGCCTTCTTCGGCGCGATCTACTTCGACTACAACATGCCGCCGCACACCTACTACCGCCGCCACGAGTTCTTGCCGCACGCGACCGGGCCGGGCGCGCTGGTGACCGGCGCCTTTGTGTCGATCGCGATCGCGATTCTCGGCAGCTGGCTGGGCCTGCGGTGGGGCAACTGGATGCGTCGGATTCACCGGTGAGCATGCGGCGGCGCAAGATCGGGGTCGCGGCGCTGGCGAGCATCGTCGGCTTTGGCGTCCTGGGTGCGCGCGACGCGCAGGCGCACCTCAACAGCCCCGACCTCTTTCACGAGGGAATGGCCGGCCCCTACAAGATGCTGGTCACGATCCGTCCGCCCGACGTGATCCCCGGCGTCGCGATGATCGAGGTGCTGGCACCGTCGGCGGATCTCACCAAGGTGACGATGGTGCCGCTGCCGATGCGCGGGCCGGGCGCGATCTCGCCGCCCGTCGCCGACGTCGCTGTCCGCGATCCCGGGGACGCGCGCCGTTTCCAGGGGCGGCTGTGGCTCATGGCCACCGGATCATGGCAGGTGCGCGTGCACGCCGAGGGGCCCGCCGGCGCCGGCGATCTGGCGGTGCCGGTCGCAGCGCTGGCGATGCGCACCAAGACCATGCGGGCCGGGCTCGGTGCGCTCCTGCTCGCGCTGCTGGCCTTTCTGTTCGCGGGCATGGTCAGCATCATCGGCGCCAGCGTGCGCGACGCCGATCTCGCCGAGGGCACAGCGCCCGATCCGCGCCGGCGCCGGAAGGCGCGCATCGCGCAGGCGGTGACAGCGGCGGTGCTGGCGGCGGCGGTCGCCGGCGGATTGTCGTGGTGGGGCGACGAGGCGTCGTTCTACGGGCGCCTGGTCTACAAGCCGATCGCGCTCGCCGCGACGGTGACCGACGGCGCCGGCGGCGCGCGCGCTCTCGATCTGACGCTGACCGATCCGGGCTGGTTGCCGAGCCGCAAGCTCGACGATCTGCTGCCCGATCATGGCCACCTCATGCACCTGTTCGTGGTGCGCGTGCCCGGGCTCGACGCTCTGGCGCACCTGCACCCGACCGAGACAACGCCAGGGCACTTCACGCAGAAGCTGCCGTCGCTGCCCACGGGGGACTACCAGCTGTTCGCCGACATCGTGCACGCGAACGGTCTCGGCGAGACGGCGACGGCGACGCTCACGATCGCTGACGGCAACACGAGCGCACCGACCGGCGACGACGCGGTCGGGCTCGGGGCGCCGATCGCGGAACCCAGCCGCGCAACGACGGACGCGAATCCGGTGGCGACGCTCGCCGACGGAACCCGCGTCACCTGGCTGCGCGAGCGCGACGGCACCCCGGCCAACGCGATCGCGCCGCTCGCACCGGGACGCGCGAGCTGGTTTCGCTTCCACGTCGACGACCGCGACGGCACACCCGCACGCGACGTCGTCCCCTACATGGGCATGGCGGGCCACGCGGTCTTCTTGAGCCACGATCGCTCGGTCTTCGCGCACGTGCACCCGACCGGCTCGGTGCCGATGGCGGCGCTGGCGCTGGTCAACCAGGCGGCGGGGGCGGATCCGCACGCCGGGCACCACATGGCGCCGGATCCGTTGCCGCCCGAGATCGCCTTCCCCTACGCCTGCCCGCGCGCCGGCGACTACCGCGTCTTCGTGCAGTTCCGAAGAGGCGAAGCCGTCGAGACCGCGATCTTCGACGCGAAGGTGCGGTGAGCGAAGACGTCGCCCCGCCCGCTTCCCGCGCGCCGCTCGCCTTCGTGAGCTACAGGCGCTCGGACAGCTTGCCCTATGCTCGTTGGCTGGGAGAAACCATCTCGACGCTGTTTGGTCCTGCGAGCGTATTCATCGACGTCGACACGGAAGCGATTCGCGCGGGTGACCTTTGGCCGGACCGAATCCGCTCCGCTCTTGGCAGCGCCACCGCGGTCTTGGCGGTCATCGGCCCGACCTGGCTACGGACGTCCGATTCCAGCGGGCGTCGCCGGCTGGATAATCCGGAGGACTGGATCCGACAAGAAATCGAACATGCGCTGCGAGCCAATGTTCTGTTGATTCCACTGCTGGTTGGAGGTGCCGACCTGCCCAGCCCCGACGCACTTCCCGAGAGTATCGCGCCACTCCTCAATCACCAGACGTTTGAATTGCGCGATGCCAACTGGGTCGATGATCGTGGATTGCTGATGTCGCGTTTGGAGCAAGCCGGGTTCGAGCGACTCGGGAATAGCCCGGTGTTTCCCGATCGGAATGCCGAGGCCCTGAGATCGTCCGTACGCGACGAGCAACTGAAAGTGCTCAAGCACGCGATCGAGCTCGCGTACCGGACGCGCAACCTGGCCCGGAACCTCATCGATGAGTTTCACGCCACGAGAGGTGACACCGCCACCGATCCGCAGCGACTTGTGGCTGCCAATGCCAACTTCGAAGAGATCCTTTTCGCCGAACGCGCAATCTTGTCACCGGACATTTTTCAGGCCGCCCACTCTTTCAAGAGAACACTGGGCGTGATGAGAATTGTCTTGCTGATGAACCAGAAGAACACCTCGCCACGGGAACCTCCTCGCAAGACGCGGCCACCGCCCGATCTCGATCGCGCCTTCGCAGCCCTCGACGCCAGCTACGCCGTCTTCGTCTCGACAGTGCAGGCGTTCCTCGGCATCAAGTAGGTCGCTCGCTCCTGAGGCAGATGAACCCGATCGCCTGACCGGTCTCGCCCTTGTCGCGCCGGTACGAGAAGAAGCGCGCGCGGTCGCAGCTGGTGCACTCGGGGCCGACGTCGATCGCGGAGGCGGGGACGCCCTCCGCCGCCAGCAACATCACGTTGAGCCGCTTGAGATCCACGTGCGCGCGGCCGTTCGGGGCGCGCTGGACCGCGCCCAACCCGGGGGCCATCGCCCGGGGGATCGCGCGCGCGACGGCTTCGACCACTTCCTCGCCGACTTCGAAGCAGCAGGCGCCGATCGCCGGCCCGAGCGCGACGCGGAGATCCGCCGGCTGCACGCCCAGCTCGTCGATCATCCGGCGCACGGCGGCCGGCACCACACCGGCGAGCGTGCCGCGCCAGCCGGCGTGCACGGCGGCGAACGCGCCGGTGCGCGCGTCGGCCATCAGCACGGGGATGCAGTCGGCGACGTAAACGCCGAGCGCGACACCCGGCGCGTCGCTGAACAGCCCGTCGGCTTCGATCTGGCCGACGTCGGCCAGCACATCGCCGGCGCTGACCTGCAGCACATTGGCGCCGTGCACCTGGCGCGCGACGAAGATCCGCTCGACGCCGGTCGCCGCCTGCACGCGGCGCCGGTTCTCGATCACGTGCGTGCGCGCGTCCCCCCACTTCATGCCCAGGTTCAGCGTGTCGAACGGCGGCGCGCTGACGCCGCCCCGGCGTGTGGTGAAGCCGTGGTGAAAGCGCTCGGGGAGCAGCGGCGAGCGCACCAGCGGCAGCGGCTCGCCGCCGACGTCGAACGATTCCTCGATCATCCCCGCTCCCGCAGCGCCGCGAGCGCGCGGCGGAAATCCTCGGGCGGCTCCGACGTGAAGCGGAGCATCTTTCCCGTCGCCGGGTGCGCGAAGCCGAGCGTGCGCGCGTGCAGGGCCTGCCGCCCCAGCTGCTCGGCGATCACGCGCAGCGCCGGCTCGCGCGGCGGCTTGCCGTAGGTGCGGTCGGCCAGCAGCGGGCACCCCAGCGCCGCCATGTGCACGCGTACCTGGTGCGTGCGCCCGGTTTCGAGCTCCGCCTCCATGCGCGCGGCGCCGTCGAACCGCTCGACCACGCGCCAGTCGGTGACGGCGCGACGCCCTTCCTTCACGCGAATCGAGAACTTCTTGCGGTCGCGCGGATCGCGTCCGTGCAGCGTATCGACGCGGCCGCTGTCCGCCGGCGGCTTGCCGGCGACCAGCGCCTCGTAGACCCGTTCGATGTCGTGCGCCTTGAACGCCGCGCCCAGCGTCTTCATCGTCTGGTCGTCCTTCGCGACGACCAGCAACCCCGAGGTGTCCTTGTCGATGCGGTGGACGATGCCCGGCCGCAGCTCGCCGCCAATGCCGCGCAGGTCGTCGCAGTGAGCGAGCAGCGCGTTCACCAGCGTGCCGTCCTCGTGCCCGGGCGCCGGGTGAACCACCATGCCCGCCGGCTTGTCGATCACCACCAGCCAGCGATCTTCGTGAACAATCCGGAGCGGGATATCCTCGCCGCGCAGCTCGGTGACCACGACCGGCGGCGGCGTCCAGACGACGACGTCACCGGCGCGCAGCTTGCGCGACGGCGGAAAGACCGCGTCGTTGACGGTGACCGCGCCCTGCCCGATCTGGCGCGACAGCTGCGAGCGCGAAACCTCCGGCAATTCGCCGGCGAGAAACGAGTCGAGCCTCATACCGGCACCCTGCGGCCCGACGACCAAGCGGCGCGTGACCGTGCCTACCAGATGCGAGACTTGATGTGACCCTTGGACTTCAGCATCACATCGACCAGCGCGCGCTCGTACTGGTTGAGCGCGTAAATCTCCGGCGTCACGCGGCTCTTGAACAGCACGCGCCCCTCCTCGATCTCGTCGCGCATGACATCGAAGAGGGTGTCCTTCTCGATGCCCTGCAGGATCTTCGCCTCGTGGTACAGCGTCAGGTCCGACGCGATCGCGCGCGCCAGCTGCCGCGCCCGCTCGGGCTTGTCGATGAGTGCCATGGCCGAAAGACTACACCAGGCTCGGACGTGCGCAGCCTAGAGCGCGATCGGGCCGCCCAGGTCCTCGACGGCCAGCGGCTCGGCCGGCTCGGCCAGGCGCACGCCGACCTTGCCCGCCGGGGTGACGTAGATGACCTCGAACTGGACGCGGCTCGGCGCCTGCGCGG